>Ga0182013_10000104_pt1 | contig 102931 bp, 94 predicted proteins | sample 612S2MmetaG_FD_120487 | JGI IMG/M metagenome (GOLD analysis project Ga0182013, IMG submission 120487) | Permafrost microbial communities from Stordalen Mire, Sweden - 612S2M metaG | ecosystem: Environmental > Terrestrial > Soil > Wetlands > Permafrost | place: Sweden: Stordalen | collected...
GCTCGCGATCTCGGTGTTCGGCGGTTCGGCGACGTGTAACGTCGCGATGGAATTCGGCTTTCGCGGGCCGAACGTGGCCAACGGCAATTCGTGCGCGTCGGGTGCCGTTGCAATCGGCGACGCGTTTCGGGCGATCGCGCGCGGCGACATTCGCGCGGCACTCGCGGGCGGCTGCGAGGCGCCGCTCTCCCCGCTCGTGTACGGCGCGTTTACCGTTATTCGCGCGATGTCGACGCGCAACGACGATCCCGCGCACGCTTGCCGGCCGTTCGATCGCGATCGCGACGGCTTCGTGATGGGCGAGGGCGCTGCGATGCTGGTGCTCGAGCGTTACGACGATGCCGTCGCGCGCGGCGCGCGCATCTACGGCGAGATCACCGGCTACGGCATCACCAACGACGGCTTTCACATGTCGGCCCCGCAGCCCGAGGGCACGTTCAACGCGCTCGCGATGCGGCGCGCGCTAGACGAGGCGCACCTCACGCCGGCGAACGTCGATCTGATCAACGCGCACGGCTCGGGCACGATGCTCGGCGACCGCGGCGAAGCGACGGCGCTCGGCCTCGTTTTCGGCGATCGCATCGCGCAGATACCGCTCACGGCGACGAAGGGCCAACACGGCCACGCACTCGGCGCGACCGGCGCGTGGGAAGCGGCGCTCTCGCTCAAGGCGATCGAACGCGGCATCGTGCCGCGCATCGTGAACTGCGACAACGTCGATCCGGAATGCGCCGTCGATGCCGTGCGGCAACCCCTCTCGCTCGCCCCGCGCGTCGTGCTGAGCACCTCGGCGGGTTTCGGCGGGATCAACGCCGCGCTGGTGTTTGCGGCGGCCAGCTCCGGGTAGAGAGGTTGTGGAGCGCCGGGCAGAATGGAGCCCCGGCACCCTTTCCGAGTGGCGGACCCCCATGAAGCTCGTCCTGCTCGAAGCCCTCATCGTGTTGATTGCGATACGCGCCGTGCTCTCGCTGATGGGACATGCGCCGCCGTGGCCGACGCCGATGTGGGAATTTTTCGGGGGCCTCGCACTGATCGCCACGGCGTCGATTTGCGTGCAAGCCGCGCGCGAGCGTATCGCCGGGCCCGCGCCCATCATGCCGCCGCACATTCCGCTCGAACGCATCGGGCCGTTCCACGCGGAAGCCATGCTCGTGCGCTTCGGCGCCCGCGGCGAGCGCAACATCAACCTGAATTAGGCCGAGCGGCTAGATCGTCGGCATCGAGCCGCCGTCGACGATTACCTCGGTGCCGGTCATGGTGGCCATGCGGTCGGAGACGATCAGCGCGGTCATCGACGCGATCTCATCCGGCTGGGTGACGAGGCGCAGCGGGATGCGGTTGAGCCGCGCTTCGCGCGCGTCCTCGAGCGTCTTCCCATCCGTGACTTCGGCAGCCAGAAGCCGGTCGCCGCGCTCGGTCTGCGTGATTCCGGGTGAGACCGCGTTGATGCGCACGTTGTGCGGCGCGAGTTCTTTCGCGAGGCCGCGGGTGAAATTGATGATCGCGGCATTGCCCGTGCTGCCGGAGAGGAACAGCGGCGAGGGGTTGCGGGCTGCGCCGCCCACGATGTTCACGATGCGGCCGTCGCGCCGTTCGATCATCGCCGGCACCACCGCCCGCGTCATGCGGATATAGCCGAGCAACTTCAGCGTCCAGGCGTTGAGATACGCCTCATCTCCGAGTTCGAGGAACTTCCCGCCCATTGCCGAGCCGGCGTTGTTCACCAAAATGTCGATACGCCCCATGGCTTCGGCGGCGTCGCGGGCGACCCGCGCCACGTCGTCGGCCTTCGAGAGATCCGCGGCAATCGCAAGCACTCGGGGCGCCTCCCCGCCGCGGGCGTGAGCGACGGCGTGCAGCGCTTCGGCCGCACCGGCCAGGCGGTCGGGATTGCGTGCGGCGATCGCCACGCTGACGCCTTCGGTCACGAGCAAGTGAGCGATGGCGAGGCCGATTCCGGCGCTGCCGCCGCTAATGAGCGCGGTCTTGCCCGCGAGACGCAAATCCATGCGCGTCGGCTTCCGCGCCCGGGTCCGAACCCTTGTTTGACGTGGACCGGTCCAATGTGGTAGGGTAACGCCTGATGTTAGCGCGCGCGTGTTGTTGTCCCGGCTGTCCCCCCGCCCGGTCGATCGGTACCGGCTAGGTGTCCCATTGAGGACGAAGCGCGCTTCGTGAACTCGTGAGACCCTCGCCAAAGCGGCGGGGGCCTTTTTATGTCGGTTGAGTCTTTCCTTAAGGAGATAGCGTGAAAACCAAGGTGGCTGTGTGAGTAAACTCGATGTCGAGGCGGTCAAGCGCGCGAGCCAGGGGCTGCGCGGTTCGATCCCCGAGGAGCTCGCCACGCCCGTCGATCACTTCGGCGAGGAGTCGATCGCGCTGCTGAAATTCCACGGCGTCTACCAACAGGACGACCGCGACGCGCGTAAGGGGGCCCGCGAAACGGGTGCCGGGCGCGACTACAGCTGCATGATCCGCACCAAGAGCCCGGGCGGCTATCTGCCGGCCGACTTCTATCTCGCGGTCGACCGCCTGACCGATCTTTTCGGCAACGGGACGATCCGCGTGACCACGCGCGGCGCGCTGCAACTGCACGGCGTGCGCAAGTCGAATCTCCACGAAGTCATCCATCAGATCAACGAACACCTCGGCTCGACGCTCGCCGCCTGCGGCGACGTGAACCGGAACGTCATGGCGTCGCCCTATCCGCTGCAGCGCCCGGATTACAAGGCGGCCCGCGAAGCGGCGTTTGCCATCGCCGACGCGCTCACGCCGCGCACGCAAGCCTACTACGAAGTGTGGCAAGACGGCGAACTCGCGCACACGAGCAACGCCGGGCCGGTCGACGAACCGATCTATGGCGCCGCGTATCTGCCGCGTAAGTTCAAGATCGCGGTCACGGTGCCGGGCGACAATTCGGTCGACATCTACACCAACGACGCCGGCGTCGTGCCGATCGTCTCGCGCGATGGGAAAATCGAAGGCTACAACATCACCGTCGGCGGCGGCCTCGGCATGACGCACGGCAAACACGCAACGTATCCGCGCTTAGCCGATGAGTTCGCGTTCGTCACGCCCGAGCAGTTGATCGACGTGATGAAAGCGATCGTGATCGTGCAACGCGACCACGGCGATCGCACGAACCGCAAGCACGCGCGTCTCAAGTACACGATCGACGATCGCGGCATCGCCTGGTTCCGCAGCGCCGTCGAAGCGCAAGCCGGCTTCACGCTCGGCGCATGGCGGCCGTTGCCCGAGTGGACCGTTCCCGACTACCAAGGCTGGAACGCGCAAGGCGACGGCAAGTGGTTTTACGCGCTCGACGTTCTCAGTGGCCGCGTCCTCGATAAGGACAACATCCGCATGAAGACGGCGCTGCGCGACATCGTGGCCCAAACCGGCCGCAACCTCGTCGCGACGCCGAACCAGTCGCTGCTCATCGTCGACGTTGACGCCAAACAGCGCGCGACGATCGAAGCGATCCTGCACGCGAACGGCATCAAGAACGATGCCGACGAGTTCGAACGCAAAGCCCTCGCGTGCCCGGCGCTGCCGACGTGCGGCCTCGCGCTCGCGGAAGCCGAACGCGTTCTGCCGGATCTGCTCGGTGCGATTCGCCAAGCCTGGCAGGCCGCGGGTCTACGCGAAGGCGCACCGACGATCCGCATGACGGGCTGCCCGAACAGTTGCGCCCGGCCCTCACTCGGTGAAATCGGGATCATCGGCGTGAGCCTCGACACCTACCACATCTACGTCGGCGGCAACGCGGCCTCGACGCGCCTCAACACGCTGTATCGTGAAAAGGTCCGCGGCGAGGAGATTGCCGGCGTGCTTTCGGAACTCTTCCGGAACTATGCCGCAGACCGGCGACCCGGCGAAGCCTTCGGCGACTTCTGCCTCCGCGCCCAACCCGCGTTCGTCTAAGTTCCGCACCCTCTCGCACTGGGGCGCGTTTACCGCCCACGTCGAGCAAGGCCGCCTCGTTTCGGTCTCCCCCTTCGAGCACGACCCGCATCCGAACACGCTGATCGACGCGTGGCCGGAGATGGTCTACGCGAAGAACCGGGTGACCGAACCGATGGTCCGTGCCGGTTGGCTGAATTCGCCGCGCGGTGCGCCGAGCGGCGTGCGCGGCGACGACGCGTTCGTCGCCGTTTCGTGGGACGAAGCGCTCGATCTCGTCGCGGGCGAAGTCGCGCGCATTCGCGATCGTTACGGCAACCCCGCGATCTTCGGCGGCTCGTACGGCTGGGCCAGCGCCGGCCGTTTGCACCACGCGCGCACGCTCTTGCACCGCTTCTTGTGGGCGGCCGGCGGCGCGACGCTGCAGACGACGAACTATAGCTTCGGCGCCGCGATGATGCTGCTGCCGCACGTGCTCGGCAACATCGACGCGGTTGTCGGAAACGTCACGGAATGGCGCGAGATCTTCGCGCACACCGAGCGTTTCATCGCGTTCGGCGGGTTGCCGTCGAAGAACTGGAAGGTCGCGTCGGGCGGCGCGGGGCTGCACGGCTTCGAAGATCATGCGGCGAACGCGCGAGCGAGCAACATCGTGTTCACCAGCATCTCGCCGATGCGCGACGACGGCGTCGCGGCGTTCGGTGCGTCTTGGCAGCCGATCCGCCCCGGCGCGGATACGGCGCTGATCCTCGCGCTCGCGCATGTCGTGCACGAACGCGGCGCGGTCGACCACGCGTTTCTCGAACGCTACTGCACCGGCGGCGACCGATTCTTGGCGTATGTCGCCGGCCGGACCGACGGAATACCGAAGTCGCCCGCGTGGGCCGCGCCGCTCACGGGGATTTCTGCTGATGCGATCGTTGCGCTCGCCGAATCGCTCATCGGGAAACGCACGCTCTTCACGGCGAGCTGGGCGCTGCAGCGCGCGGAAAACGGCGAGCAGCCGTTCTGGGCGCTGATCGCGCTCGCCGCAATTCTCGGCCAGCTGGGTTTACCGGGCGCCGGCATCGGCTTCGGCTACGGTTCGATCAACTCAACCGGCTCTGAAGCGTTTCGCACGCCCGCCTTCGGGATGCCGGCGCGGTCGCACCCGGGCGATCTCAGCATCCCGGTTGCGCGCGTCGCCGACATGCTGCTCAACCCCGGCGGTACTGTCGAGTTCGACGGCCAAACGCTCACCTATCCCGACGTGCACATGGTGTATTGGGCCGGCGGCAATCCGTTCCACCACCATCAGGATCTCTTCCGTTTACGCGATGCGTTTGCGAAACCCGACACGATCGTCGTACACGAACCCTGGTGGACGGCGACCGCGCGCCACGCCGACATCGTGCTGCCGGCCACGACGCCGCTCGAGCGCAACGACATCGGCGGCTCGTCGCGCGATCCGTTCCTCTTCGCGATGCAGCGCGCGATCGAGCCGTACGCTCAGGCGCGCAACGATTTCGACATTTTCGGCGCGCTCGCGGAACGGCTCGGCGTGCGCGAAGCGTATGACGAAGGCCTCGATGAGGACGCCTGGCTGCGCCGCATGTACGAGACCGCGCAGAAGCGTCTGGCCGAACGCGACATCCCGACGCCGTCGTTCGAGACGTTTTGGAACGAGGGCTTTCTGCGCGTTCCCGTTCCGGATAAAGCGGTTACGCCGCTCGCAGCGTTTCGCGCCGATCCCGCAGCGAAGCCGTTGGCGACACCGTCGGGCAAAGTGGAACTGTACTCGCAAGCCGTCGCAGATTTCGGTTACGCCGACGTTCCCGGCCACCCGTTTTGGATCGAACCAAACGAATGGCTCGGCTCACCCCTGGCCGCACGCTTCCCACTGCACATGGTCTCAACCCAGCCCGGCGACAAACTGCACGCACAGATGGACGGCAGCAGCGAGAGCAGACGCGGCAAAGTCGCCGGCCGCAACGAGCTGTGGATGCACCCCGACGACGCGCGTGCGCGCAACTTGTCCGACGGCAGCGTCGTACGCGTCTTCAACGACCGCGGCGCAACGCTCGCCGGCCTACGCATCAGCGATGACATCATCGCCGGCGTCGTGCGTCTACCAACCGGCACGTGGTTCGACCCGGCAACAAACGGCGAACGCCTCGACAAACACGGCAACCCCAACGCCGTAACGCAGGACATCGGCACATCCCGCCTCGGCCAAGGCTGCGCCGCCCAAAGCTGCCTCGTGGAAGTCGCCGCCTACGCGGGCGATCCGCCCCCGGTCACGGCGTTCGAGCTACCGTTCTAAGCGCTTTGCGCCGGCATCGGGTTGACCGGTTCGCGCCAATTCGGGCTGCTGGCCTCGGCGATCGCGGCCTCCATCGCCCCGTAGGCGTCAAATAGACATGGACACGGTTGATAACGACCGGCCCGGCAACCATTTTCACTATGCAGCGTTGTCGGATGGCCGCATCGGCAAAGCACCAGTAAATCCATGATACTGCAACCTCCAGTCACGGGTCATGGCCCTCTATTAAGGCGCACGAACCGGCCGGAAGTCTGTATGAAACCAGACAAACGCTAGGTTTTTACCGGCACAAACTTTCGCGTGATCAGTTTGTTCATGTCCGGGGCCGTATCGAGGATGCCCAGTTCGACGAATGATTTGGAAAGGCGGTCGAGGGCTTTGTTATCGTATTGACCGTCGATCGACATCATCGGGATGAAGGCGTCGAACGACTGAGTCGTCGCGCGTTCGTCCATGCCTTCGGCCTTCATTGCGATTTGGATCGACTGTTCGCGGTGCGCCTTCATGTACTTCACCGAGCGAAACCAGCCGACGAGAAATTTCTGCACCAGATCCGGGTGCTGCGCGACGAAGTCGTTGCGCGCAAAGATGATGTGCGTGTGGAAGTCCTTGATGATCGGGCCGAAGTTCAGCAGCACGCGCCCTTGTTTGCGATCTTGCAAATCGTAACCCAGTTCGACGGCGCCGCATTCGCCGTCGACCTCACCCGTTTGCATCGCCGCGATCATCGCTTTGGCATCGCCGAGCGGGACGGTGGTGATCGCGTCGGCATCCCAGCCTTGCTGCGTCGCGAGTTGCTTGATGAGCCAGTCGGTCAGCGAACCTTTCGTCGTGACGGCGATTTTCTTGCCCTTTAGGTCGGCGACCGTCTTCACCGATGATTTCGCATCGAGGTAGAGGGCCATCGAATCCGGCGGACCGGCGGCGGCGGCGACGCCGATGGCGGGAACGCCCTTGGCGAGAAAGCCGAGTCCGGGGCCGGAGCCGAGGCCGATATCGATGTTGCCGCCGGTCAAGGCTTGCTGCACTTGTCCGTCACCACGCAAAGCCGACGTGTCGAGTTGAATGCCGACCGACTTCCAAATGCCGGCGGCTTCGCCGACTTCGATCGGGATGAACACGAGCGCAACTGCTTGCGCCTTGCCGACGCGGACGATCGGCAGATCGGCCGCCGCGAGCCGCACCGGTGCGGTAGCGCCGAGGACGAGGACGGCAGCGAGTGCGAGCAGCGTGGCCCGCCGGATGGTCGTCAACATTACGTGTTCTCCTCAACTGAGCGTTGCCATAGATCCCATGGCCGGGCGAGCACTTTGGGACGAGCCGACATCGCTGCGCTCGCCTCGGCTTCGCCCGGACTGAGATACGTGACCGAGCCCAAGAGCATCGCCTGCGCTTGCAGCTTTGCGTTGGCGTCGGTGTAGATCGCGCGATACACCGCCTCGCGCAGGTTCGGCCCGACGCACGCCGAGCCGTGACCACGCAACAGCACGAGCGGTTTGTCGCCGAGCGCTTGGGCGAGCGCGCGGCCCTTCGCCATATCGGAGATCAGCAAATCGCTATCGCCGTAGGCGGCGTTGCTGTCGAAGCGCGCGACGCCGGCGCCGAGAAAGCCGGCCACGTGCCAGAGCGGCTGCAGCGGTACGTCGATCACGCTGAAGAGCACGACCGGTTGCGAATGACCGTGCACGATGGCGTTCACGTCGGGCCGCGCTTCGTAGATCGCGCCGTGGATGAAGCGCTCGAGCGAGAGGTCGCCCTCGCCCTCGACGCGGTTGCCTTCGAGATCGTGGACGATGACGTCGGCCGCCTCGACGTACGCGGGTGCCAGACTTCGCGATTGCAGGAAGCGATTCGGGTCGCGCGCGTCGCGCACGCTGACGTGACCGTAGCCGTCGACCACCGCTTCACGGAACAAGATCCGATTGGCAAGCGCGAGTTCAGCAGCTTGATCGATGGAAAGAGGGTCCTGCATCGGCCAACCCCATTTGGACTACGCAAGAATCTTCTTCCTGTCGTCTTGACAATAAATAATTAACAATTACCATCAGCCGACATGATCGAGTCCGCGGATCTTCCGCCGGTTCCACCATCGTCGCGTGCGCGTTGGCTCGCGCGCTTGTTGCGGGAGCGGCTGCTCGGCGGCGCGTTCCGGCCCGGCGAATGGATTCGCGAAGTCGCGCTGCGCGAGGAGTTCGGGGTTTCGAACGGGCCCGTGCGCGAAGCGCTGGCGGAATTGATCGCCGATGGGCTGCTCGAGCGCGTGCCGTACCGCGGCGTCCGGCTGATCGCGCTCGATGACCGCGACATCGTGGAGCTCTTCCAATTGCGCAGCGCCATGCTGGAACTCGCCGCGGAGTTGGCCGCCCGCCGGCGCGATCCGGCCGCGATGGCCCGGATCCCCGAGATCCTCGCCTATGTCGACTGGAGCTCGCAAGCACCCCGGCTCCTGACCGGCGACTTCACGACGTGGCTCGCGGAGGCGTCGGGGAGCACGCGGCTCGTCCGCGCTTGGCACGATCTCTTCATGCAGACGCAGCTCTACGTGAGCGAATCGCGGGCGAGCAAACGGTTCGGCGACATCGTCGTGCAGATCAAAGCGCTGATCGGCGCGATCGCCGATGGCGACGCACCGCGCGCGCGGGAGCACGCCCGAGCGTTTACGCAGGCGCAAGTTGCTGCCCTGGGCTTAGCGATGGACGTATGATCGCACGTTCTTCATTTCTTGCCGCCGGTGCGGCGAGCACGCTCGCGGCCGTCTTCCCTGGCGCCATACGTGCCGCAGATTTGCCGGTCGTGCGCGTGGGCAAAGCCCAGGCGATCTCGGCGACGTTCTTGCCGCTCGACATCGGCGAGGCGGCCGGCATTTGGCAGAAGGCCGGCATCGCACTCGAAATCGAGAACCTGCGCGGTGACGTCCAAGTGCAGCAGGGCCTCGCCGCCGGCAACATCGACGTCGGCCTCGGCTCGGGGCCCGGACTCGGCTTTCTCGCGAAGGGCGTCCCGGCGATCGGCATCGCGGCGCTCGCGAGCGAGCCCTACAATATGGTGCTCGTCGTTCCGCCGAACTCGCCGATAAAATCGGCGGCGGATTTGCGCGGCAAACGCATCGCGGTGAGCGGCAAAGGCGCGCTGACGGATTGGCTAGCGCAACAGCTCGGCGAGCAGCAGAAATGGCCGGCCGATGCGATTGCGACGATTCCGCTCGGCGATCCGAAAGCCTACGTCGCCGCGATGAAGACCGGCAACGTCGATGGCTTCGTAGCAGCCGCGGAACTCGGCTACGACCTGCAAGAACGCGGCGAAGGGCGCATCGTGGTGAATTTCGGCAACGTCGTACACGACTTCAACACGCACATCATCTTCGCGCGCAACGACTTCGTGAACCAGCACCCGGACCTCGTGCAAAAATTCTTGCAGGGGTGGTTTCTGTCGGTCGCCTACATGCGCGGTCATCGTGCCGAAGCGGTGACGATCGGCGCGAAGATCGAAGGACTGAGCCCGAACGCGATGCGCGAGACGCTCGACGCGATCATGCGCATGATGTCGAAGGACGGCGCTTTCGATCAGCGCTCCCTCGATCACCTCGCGCGCTCGTTCGTCGAACTCGGCATCCTCGAGCAGCGCCCGAACCCGCGCGATCTCATCACGACGAAGTTCGTACCCGTTCACGTCTAGCATGGCTATCGGCATCAGCGTCGACCATCTTACGCATGCGTTCGCGCACAACGGCGCGGCGCTGCGCGTACTCGACGACGTGTCGCTGACGGTGACGCCCGGCGAGATGGTGTGTTTGCTCGGGCCGAGCGGCTGCGGGAAAAGCACGCTGCTCAACGTCATCGGCGGATTGCTGAAGGCCGACTCGGGCGAGGTGCGGATCGGCGATGCCGCGGTGCGCGGCGTGATGCCGCAACGCGTCGGGTTCGTCTTTCAAGAGAACGCGCTCTTTCCGTGGAGCACGGTCTGGGAGAACTTGATCGTCGGCCTCGAGTTTCAAGGCGTGCCGCCGGCAGAGCGCGCGGCCCGCGCCGCGCGCGCGCTGGAAGCCGTCGGGATGAGCGACTTTGCCAAGTTCTATCCCGATCAGCTCTCTGGCGGCATGAAGCAGCGCATCGGGCTGGCCCGCGCGCTCGCACTGCAGACCGAGGTGCTGCTCATGGACGAACCGTTTGCCGCGCTCGACGAACAAACGCGCATGATCCTCGGTGAGGATCTCTCGGTGCTGCTCTCGGAAACCGGCAAGACGATCGTCATGGTGACGCACAGCCTCTCCGAAGCCGTGTTCCTCTCCGACCGTATTTTTGTGATGACCGCGCGCCCCGGCCGCATCAAAGCGATCGTCGAGGTCAAGCGCGAGCATCCGCGCCGGCCCGACTTCATGACGTCGACGCAGTTCAACGACGTGCGCGGCGAGCTCTATACGCTGCTGCACGACGAGATGCGCGCCGCCGCGGCCATCGCCCCGGCATGACGGCGCAGCCGCTGGTCCGCGATTCGCGTTCGCGTGCGATTCAGATCGCCTTCTTCGCGGCCGTGCTCGCGGCATGGTATGCGGTCACGGCGGCACATCGGATCAGTCCGCTCTTTCTTCCCGGGCCCGTGCAAGTGGCGCAGCAGATCGGGCGCATCGCGCACGCACCGACGCTCGCGCTCGACATCGCCTACACGATGGGCACGTTCGCGATCGCCTATACGATCGCCGTGCTCGGCGGTCTCGCGGCCGGCTATATCGTCAGCACGCGGCGGTTTCTGACGCGCGTCTACGAGCCGCTCCTCGCGAGCCTGTATGCAATCCCGATCGTGGTGTTCTTTCCGACGTTCATTCTGTTCTTCGGCACGGGGCCGAACTCGAAGATCGCGCTGGGCGCCCTCTACGCGTTCTTTCCAATCGCGCTGAACACGATCGCCGGTTTTACGCAAGTCGATAGCCGCCTGGTGGCCGCGGCCCGCTCGATGGGTGCGAACGATGCGTTGCTGCTGCGCCGGGTGCTGATCCCGGCCGCGTTCCCGATCGTTGCGACCGGGATGCGGATCGCGTTCATCGCCTGCTTCGCCTCGATCCTGGCCGGCGAAATGATCGCCTCCGATCACGGGCTCGGCCACCAAATCGCGCAGGCCGGGCAAATGATGGAGATTGCGAAAATGTTCGGGTACGTGACGCTGGTCGTGCTGGCCGCGTTCGCATTCAACTTCGGCGTCAGCGCGCTCGAAGCGCGCCGGCGGCCCACGGCATGATGAAAGTCTTCTCGGCGCAAGTCGCCAGCATAGCCGTGCTACTGCTCATTTGGGAAGTGGCCGCACGCTGGTTCATCGACCCGCAATTCATCAGCCCGCCATCGAAGGTGTTCGTCGCGATCCCGAAGCTCTTCGCCGATCCCCAAGTCGCGCGGGCCGTCGGTACCAGCTTCATCGAACTCGCGGTCGCGTTCGCCATCGCGGTCGTTCTCGGCGTTGCGATCGCGCTGCCGGTAGGTTTGAGCACGCTGACCTTCAAGTCGGCGTTTCCGGTCATCTTGCTGATCTACGCGATCCCGCAGATCACGATCTTGCCGCTGTTCGTCCTCTACTTCGGTCTCGGACCGCCGTCGAAGATCGCGTTCGGCGCGAGCCATGGGATCTTCCCGATCATGCTCAACGTGATCGCCGGCATCCGCAGCGTGCGTCCCATCTATCTTGCCTGCGCGCGCTCGATGGGCGCATCGTGGCTGCAGATCGTGCGGCGCATCGTGCTCCCATACGTCCTCGCGGGTCTGTTCGCCGGCATGCGTTTGGCCATGTCGGTGACGCTGCTGGGCGTTATGCTGGCCGAGCTCTACGTCTCTACCGCCGGAATCGGCTATTTCACTCAACGGTTTTCGAACGAGTTCGACGCCACCAACTTGCTCGCGCTGATCACGGTGCTGGCGATTATGGCGGTCATCCTCAACGAAACCGTGCGCCGGCTCGAAGCGCGCTTCGGTCGCTGGCGTCGCGCCCAACGCTAGCGAGGAACCGTGCCGAAACTGCTCGAGCACCGCGGCAAGTCACTCTTGCGCGCTGCCGGAATCACGACGCCGGACGGCCGCGTCGTCACGACCGCCGCGGATGCACGCAGCACCGCCGAAGCGCTCGGTTTTCCGGTTGCCCTCAAAGCGCAGATCCTTGCCGGCAAGCGCGGCCTCGGCGGCGGCATCGTCTTTGCGAACGATGCGGCGGAAGCCGAAGCCGCCGCGCAACGCCTCTTCGCGGCGCCGCTCTACGGTTGGCCGGTCACCGAACTGCTGATCGAGACGAAAAGTACGATCCAGAGCGAGTTGTACGTTGCGGTCGTCTCTGATACGGCGGCGCGCGCGCCGCTGATGATCGTGTCCACCAGCGGCGGCGTCGCCGTTGAGGAAGCCGCGCAGACCGGCAGCGGCACGACCGTGAGTGCCGCCGTCGACATGCGCCGCGGCGCGCCGGTCTACTGGTGCCTCGACGTCGTGCGCTCGCTGCCGCTGCCGGAAGCAACGCTGGTCGCGCTGGCCCGCGTTCTCTCGAAACTCTACGAGGTCTATCGACGCAACGATTGCACGATCGCCGAGATCAACCCGCTCGCGATCACCGAGCGCGGCTTGATCGCCCTCGACGCGCGGATCGCGATCGACGACGACGCCGTTTTCCGCCACCCGGAACTCGAGCTCGAACGCAGCCAGGAAGTCGGCGACCGCAACGCGACCGCGCTCGAACTCGCGGCCTCAAAGATCGACGAGAACGACCACCGCGGCTCGGCCCACTTCGTGCAGATCGATCCCGATGGGTCGCTGGCGAAGGCGCAAGGCAAGATTTCGATCGGCTTCGATGGGATCGGCACCGGCGTGAGCATGGCCGTGATGGACGAACTCGTACCGCTCGGTTTTCTGCCGATGAACTTCTGCGATACGTCGGGCAACCCGACCGGCTCGAAGCTCTACCGGATCACCAAAGCGATCCTCGCGCAGCCGCTGATCGAAGGCTACGTGTTCGCCTCGTGTCTCTCGAGCCAGCAGCTCGACGTCACGGCGCGCGGCATCATCAAAGCCTTCAAAGAAATCTTCGCCCCGCACGGCGGCGCGCCGACGATCCCGTGCGTGTTTTCCTTTCGCGGTGCGTGGGACGACGTTGCGCTCGACCTCTTCCGCCAGCACGGGCTCGACGCGCATCCTTGGGTGCGCGTCCTCGGCCGCGACAGCACCGAGCGCGAATTAGCGCAGACCTTTAAAGATCTGCACGAACGCTGGCGCGCCGCCCGCCCGATGGTGACCGCATGAGCTCCTTGTCGTGGAACGTGTTCTCGGGCGGCAGCGTGACGATCGATCTCGAGCAGTGCGTGGCGTGTCCGACAAAGGCGTGTATCTCGGCGTGTAACGTGCCCAACCTCGGCTCCGCACTCGCCGCGGGACCCGACGGCCTGCCCTCGCTCGGCATCACGCCCGAACGCGCCGCGCAGGGCGGCTGTATCGAGTGCCTCGCGTGCGACCTCGCGTGCCAATCCGACGGCCTCGGCGCGTTGACGTTCGCACTGCCCACACCCGAGATCGACGCCTATCTCGACGAACTGCGCGCCGCCGGCAGCGCACCCGGACGAGGCTGGTAGCGTGGCGATTCTGATCGATGAGCGCACGCGGGTCGTCGTGCAAGGCATGACCGGGCGCGAAGGCCGCCTGCGCACGGGCCTGATGCTCGATGCCGGCACCGTCGTGTGCGCCGGCGTCACGCCCGGACGGCGCGGCGAATCGTTCCGCGGCATCCCCGTCTACAACACGGTCCGTGAAGCGCGCGATCGCCATCCCGAGATCAATGCGAGCTTCATCCTCGTGCCGGCCGCGCTGGCCAAAGACGCGGCTTTTGAGGCGATCGATGCGGGCATACCGACGATTCACTTCATGCCCGAGCGCGTACCGCATCAGGACACGATGGAACTCATCGCCTACGCGCGCGAACGCGGCTGCCTCTTCGTCGGCCCGAACAGTCCCGGCATTCTCAGTCCGGGGAAGGCGACGCTCGGCGGTCTCGGCGGCCGCATCGAAATGATGAACACCGCGTTCACGCCGGGGCCGATCGGCATCATCTCGCGCAGCGGCGGCAACACGATGACGATCGCGTACTACCTCACCAAAGCCGGCTTCGGCACGAGCACCGCGGTCGGCGTGGGCGGCGATGGTTTCATCGGCACGACGTGGGCGCAGCTGCTCGAGCGCTTCGAAGCCGACGCGCAAACCCAAGCGGTCGTGTGTTACGGCGAAATCGGCGGCAGCAACGAAGAAGGCGCGGCCGAATTGCTGCGCGCCGGCGGTTTCACCAAGCCCCTGATCTGCTACATCGGCGGCCGCTACGCGCGCGAGGGGATGCGCTTCGGGCATGCCGGCGCCGTCATCTCCGCCGGGCGCGGTTCGGCCGAAGACAAGCGCACCGCGCTGCGCGATGCCGGCGCGATCGTGGTCGATCATTTCGACGATCTTGCCCCCGCGGTCGCAACCGCACTTGGAACTGGAGCCGCACGTTGAGCCGTCTTACCATCGCCGTCGACATCGGCGGAACGTTTACCGACCTCGTCGCCTTCGGCGAGGGCGGCGAACGGCTGCATTCGACCAAAAGCCTGACTACCTACGAGCGGCTCTCCAACGGCGTCGAGGATTGTTTGCGCAAAGCCGGCCTAGACGTCGCCGATGCCGCGTACTTCATGCACGGCTCGACGATCGCGATCAACACCGTGATCCAAAAGAACGGCGCGAAGACGGGTCTCATCACGACGCGCGGTTTTCGCGACGTCTACGAAATCGGCCGCAGCAACCGTCCCGACGCCTACAACCTCTTCTTCGCCCGGCCCGAACCGCTCGTGCCGCGCAGCCTGCGCGTGGAGATCGAAGAACGCATGCACGCGCGCGGCCACGTGCTGCGCCCGCTCGACGAAGCCGGCGTGCGCGCGGCCATCGCGGACTTGCAGGCGGCCGGGGTTGAGTCGATCGCGGTCGTGCTGCTGCACGCCTATGCGAATCCCGCCCACGAGATCCGCGTCGGCGAACTGATCGCCGAAGACTTTCCGCTCGCGAAAGTGTCGCTCTCGCACCAGATCCTGCGCGAATTCCGCGAGTACGAACGCACGTCCACGACGGTGCTCAACGCATACATCGCGCCGATCGTCTCAAACTACGTCGAGCACATCGAAGACACGCTGGAGGACGCCGGCTTCGGCGGCAGCTTCCTGATCATGCAGTCCAACGGCGGCACGATGTCCTCGGACGTCGCGAAATCGCGGCCCGTCGCGATGATGGAGTCCGGCCCGGTGGCCGGTGTGATCGGCTCGGCGCGGCTGGGTGCGGTGCTCGGCATGCCCAACGTGATTTCGTTCGACATGGGCGGAACGACGGCGAAGTCGAGCCTCGTGGCCGATGGTGAAACGCGCGTCGTGAACGGCTATCACATCGGCGGCTATGCGAACGGCCATCCGATGATGCTGCCGGTGATCGATATCGTCGAAGTCGGAACGGGCGGCGGCAGCATCGCCTGGCTCGATGCATCGGGCGGCCTGAAAGTGGGTCCGCGCAGTTCCGGCGCGAGCCCGGGGCCGGTGTGCTACGGACTCGGCGGAACCGAAGCGACGGTGACCGATGCCAACCTCGTACTCGGCCGCTTGAACCCGGAGAACTTCCTCGGCGGCGAGATGCCGCTCGACCTCGCCGGCGCGCGCGCGGCCGTCGGCCGGATCGCGACGCAGCTGCACATGAGCATCGAAGAAACGGCGCTCGGTATTCTGACGATCGCGAACGCGAAGATGTCGTTCTCGGTACGCGACGTCTCGGTCGCCAAAGGCCACGATCCGCGCGACTTCGCGCTCGTCGCGAGCGGCGGGGCCGGTCCCTTGCACGCGTCATCGATCGCGCGCGAACTGTCCATTCCGAAGGTCGTCGTACCGGAACTGCCGGGCACGTTCTCGGCGTTCGGGATGCTCTTCAGCGACTTGCGCCATGATTACGTGCAGACGTTTATCGCGCCGCTCGCCCGCGTCGACATCGCGCGCCTGGGCGACGTCTTCACACGCATGGAAGGCGACGGCCTGGCGATACTCCTCGAGGAAGGGGTGGCGCACACGGACGTGCGGCTCGTGCGCAGCATGGATCTGCGCTACCAGGGACAGGAATACACGCTCAACGTCGGCGTTCCCGACGGCACCGTCACGGCGCAGCTGCTCGCGGGGGTGCGTTCCGGCTTTGACGACGAGCATGAAGCCCGCTACCGGCACGCGGCGCGCGAGGAAGCGGTCGAGATCGTCAACGTTCGTCTCTCGGCGATCGGTGCGATCGGTATGAACTCGGCCGAACTCTTGGGTCGAGGGAGCATCGCGAGCGGCACGAAACCGGCGCCGCCGGCCGGCCGCCGGCCGGTGTTCTTCAGCAAAGAGGCCGTGCAGTGCGACATCTACCGGCGCGAAGATTTGATCGCCGGCCAAGTGATCGACGGCCCGGCGATTATCGAAGAACAAGTATCGGCGACGGTCGTGTTCCCCGGCGATCGCGCGCAGGTTCATCCGTTCGGCCCGATCATCATCGACGTAGGAGGCAAGTAATGGCCGATCCGATTACCCTCGAAGTCGTGCGTAACGCACTCGTGGCCTATGCCGACGAAATGGCGACCGTGCTGTGCCGCACCGCCTACAACATGATGATCTTCGAAGTGCGCGACTACTGCGTCGGCATCGTGGACCCCGACGGGAACATCATCGCGCAGAATACCGGCGGCCTGCCGATCTTTCTCGCCGATCTCGGCACCGCCGTGACGGCCGCAATCGAAATCTACGGCAAAGACGGCTTCGCGCCGGGCGACGTCCTGGTCAGCAACGATCCGGAGAAGTGTGGCCAGCACCTCAACAACATCGTCGTGTTCACGCCGTTCTTTCACGACGGCAAGCTCGTCGCGTTTCCCGCCCTGCGCGCCCACTGGATCGATGTCGGCGGCGGCAGCCGCGGCTTCGGCTCGACCTCGACCGAAGAGATCTTCGATGAGGGCCTGCAGCTGCGCGCGATCAAACTCTATGCGGGCGGCAAACCCAACGACGAAGCGATCCGCTTGATCCGCGACAACATTCGCTTCCCCGATTCCTCATTCGGCGATCTGCGGGCGCAAACCGCGGGCTGCCGTATCGGCGAACTGCGTTTGGGCGAACTCTATACGAAGTACGGACCCGACGTGGTCGACGATTGCATCAAGGGCATTTGGGCCCAGTCCGACGCGCTCTCGCGCGCCGCGGTACGCGCGATTCCCGACGGCACCTACGAGGCCGAGTCGTATCTCGACAGCGACTACGTGGAACGCGACAAGACCGTACCCATCAAGGTGCGCGTGATTATTGCGGGCGATGAGATGACGGTGGACTTCTCCGATCTGCCGCCGCAAGTGCGCGGCCCGATCAACGCCGGCGTCTCCGGTGCAGTGGCAGCGGCACGCGTTGCGTTCAAGTGCCTCATCGCACCCGACAGCGGCGTAACGCAGGGTGAGTTCGGCCCCCTCAAGGTGATCATTCCGCCGGGCAAGCTGCTCAGCGCGGTGCGGCCGGCGCCGCTCGGCGGCTGGAGTCTCGCGCTGCCGACGGTGATCGACACGATCTTGCGCGCCCTCGCGCCCGCATTGCCCGCGATGATTCCCGCGGCGCACAAGGGCGACATGAGCGGCTATGCGCTCTACGGCCAAGACCGCGAGCGCAATCGTCCGTTCCTATGCATGAACATCATGGGCGGCGGCTGGGGCGGAAAAGCGCAGAGCGACGGCGTCAACGCGTCGGTCTCGATCTGCCAAGGCAACGTACAGAACGCGCCGGTCGAAGTCCAAGAGTCGTACTATCCGGTCCTGATCGATCGTCACGAGCTGCGGGCCGACAGCGGCGGTGCGGGACGTCATCGCGGCGGCCTCGGCGTCGAGATGGCCGTCGGCGGCGAACAAGAGATGTTCCTCAACACGCAATGTCAACGTACGCTGATGCCGCCGTGGGGATTGCACGGCGGTCTCGAAGCGCGGCCGAACGATGCCTACGTGCAAAGTCCCGACGGCTCAAAGCGTTCCGTTGTCGCCACCTCACGGCACCGCATCGCGCCGGGCGAATCGCTCGTCATGCTCACCGGCGGCGGCGGCGGCTACGGCGACCCGCTCGAACGCGACGCCGCAATCGTCGCCATCGACGTGCGTGAGGGCTACGTCGGTGTGGCCAGCGCCGAATGCAACTACGGCGTGGTTGTTACCGCGAACGGCGAGCTGAACGCCGCGGCAACCGGCACGCTACGCGCCGCGCGCCGGCGCAGCCCGGCGGCATAATGGCAAAGGTCCGGCTCACGATCGCGCTCGGCGACTACGAACTCGCGCGGCCGCTCACGCTCGGGGCGGTGCAAGCCGACGGCATCGAACTCGTGCCGCTCACCGGCATGGGTTCGCGCGAACGGCACTGGCGCATGGCCCGGCGCAACGAGTTCGACATCTGCGAAGTCAACGTCGGCGCGTATTTCATGGAACGCGATCGCAACGAAGACCTCACCGCGATCCCGGTCTTCCTCCACCGGCGCTTCCGCCACGGCTTCATCTTCGTGAACCCGGCGGCCGGCATCACCAAACCGCAAGACTTGGCGGGCCTGCACATCGGCGGCACCAACTTCCAGCCGGCCGCCGCCGTCTGGCTGCGCGGCATGCTCGAAGAGCGTTACGGCGTGAAGCACCGCGACGTTACGTGGGTGACCGAACGCAGCGAAGACGTCGAGTTCGACGTCGCACCGGGTCTACGCATCGAGCGCACGCCCAACGGCGAGCGGATCGAGCAGCTGCTGCTCGAGGGCAAGCTCCCCGCGATTCTCGCGCCGAACTTACCACGCGCATTCGTCGACGGCGATCCGCGCATCCGCCGCCTCTTCGCCGATCCGAAGGCCGAAGAGATCGCGTACTTCCGCGAGACCGGGATCTTTCCGATCATGCACGTCACCGTGATCAAGCGCGAGATCGTCGACCGCTATCCGTGGATTCCGACGAACCTCGTGAAAGCGTTCGACGCCGCCAAAGCGATCGCGTACCGCCGCGCCGGCAATCCGCGCGTTCCGCCGCTCGCCTGGGCGCGCGATGCCTGGGACGAACAGCGCGACATCCTCGGCGACGATCCGTTCCAATACGGTCTCGGCGACGCCAACCGCAAGAACCTCGAAACGATCCTGCGCTACACACACGAACAAGGCATGATCGCAAAACGCCTGCCGCTCGACGACCTCTTCGCCGCCACCGACCTCGGCGACGCGGGCGGCGAGGAAGCCGAACTGTAGCCCCACCCCCTCTGTCATCCCGAGCGTAGTCGAGGGACAGCCACAAAAGTTCAAGATTGCGGCTGTCCCTCGACTACGCTCGGGATGACATAGCGATGACCGCTGGCTTCGGAGCCGGCGTGCGGGTCGAGGCGCGTAAACGCGAGCGCTGCGGCGGTCGCAAGTACGGCGGCGGCAACAAACGCCACGCGGAAATCCGCCACCGTGAACGCTTGCGTACTGCCGCTGCGGTTCCATAGCGCAGCGAGATGGAGCGCCAAAGCGCCGAACGCGACGCCGAGGCCGAACGACATCTGCTGGATCGTGCTGGCGAGCGAACTTGCCGCACTCAGCTTTTCCGGTGGAATGTCCACGTACGTGAGCGAGTTGAACGCGCCGAATTGGATCGACCGGAAGAGGCCGATGATAAACAGCACGGCGGCAATGACCACGACCGGTGTGGATGCACTGAACGCCGCGCAGGCCAGCACGGAGAGCGCGACGAGCAAACCGTTAAAGATCAGCGTTTGCCGGAAACCGAACCGGCGCAAGATCTGCCGCGCGTAGACTTTCATGACGAGATCGCCCCCGGCGCAGGCGATGATCAGGCCGCCCGACGCAAAGGCCGTCATCCCGAAACCGACCTGGAACATCAACGGCCACAGAAACGGCGTCGTTCCGATCACGATCCGGAAACCCGTTCCGGCGAAGAGCGTCGTCAGCGCAAACGTGGGAATTTTAAAGAGCGAGAGGTCGATGAGCGGGTGCACGGCGCGGCGCAAGTGCACGAACGCCAGCGCGCACAATACGACGCCGCCGCCGATCAACACGCCCGTAATCGTCGCGTCGAAATTCGGGCGCCCGAGCTGATCGAGGCCGAACAGAAGCGATGCAAGGCCGCCGCCGCACAGCACGAAGCCCAGCCGGTCGAACGAGCGGCGTTCTTCTGCTTTGTGGTTCACCATGAATAGCGCCACGAGCACGAGGCCCAAGATGCCGATCGGGATGTTCAAGAAAAAGATCCAACGCCACGAAGTGAACGTGGTGATGAAGCCGCCGATGGGCGGTCCGAGCACCGGCGCGATCAAACCGGGAACGGTGACGGTCTGCATCAGGTTGACGAGGTTGCGCTTGTCGCTGCCGCGCAACACCACGAGCCGGCCGACCGGCACCATCATCGCACCGCCGATGCCTTGCACCACGCGCGCCGCCGTGAATTCCAAGAGTGAGTTGGAGAAGCCGCATAAAACCGAGGCGGCGGTAAAAATCGCGATCGCGCTCAGGAAGATCGTCTTCGATCCGTAGCGGTCGGCCATCCAGCCGCTCGACGGAATGAAGATCGCGAGCGTGAGCAGGTACGCCGACATCCCGATGCTCAAGTTGACCGGGTTCTCGTGGAACGACTGTGCCATCTGCGGCAGCGCGGTTGCGATCACACTGCCGTCGAGCAGTTCCATGAAGAACGCGCACGCGACGATTGCTGCGATCAGCCATTGACGATTTTCAGGAGCGAAGAGGCGCTTGAGGCGGGCGAGGAACACGACTCACGCTTCTTCTCGTTAAACGCTCTGCTGCCTCGCTTGCGCCGAATGGATGCGCGCGAGCGCAAAGGCCGTGACGGCGCCCAGAAGGACCGGCAGCGCGCCGATCTGATAGAGCCGCACGACCGGCAGATGCTGCGCGACGAGAACGCCGCCGACGATCGGACCCGCGATCGAGCCGATGCGCCCGACTCCCAGTGCCCAGCCGACCCCAAAGGAACGCACGCCGGTCGGATACACGATCCCCGCGAGCGCGTTGATGCTCGATTGATTGGCCAAGAGACAGAAGCCCGAGAAAAACACCGCCGTCATGAGCGCCGCTTCCGACCACGTCAGGTAGCCGATCGCAGCGATGATCGGCGACGCGACGATGAACAGCAGGACGACCGGCGCGAAGCCGAACCGGTCGAGCGGCCGCATCACGAAAACGCCGCCGATCGTTCCGCCGACTTGAAAGTAGGTGATCGCGAGCGCCACCGCACGCGGCGGGAGCCCGGCATCGGAGAACACCAGCGGAAACCACTGGTTGAGAAAATACAACGTCATCAGGTTGATGCAGAACAGCAGCCACAAGAGCGGCGTGATCAGCGCCAGCTTGCCGCGGAAGAGCTCAGCCAGCGCGTGCTTCTCGCGGCCTTCGCCCGCGTCGACGACGAACAGCGTCGCCGCTTCGAACCGCACGCGCCCGGCAAACGCGTTGGCCACGCGCAGCGCACGATCGAATTTCTCCTGGAGCACGAGAAACCGCAGCGACTCCGGCAGCGCGAAGATCAACGCGAGTCCGACCACCAGCGACACGATACCGCCCAGATAGAACAGCACTTGCCAGCCGTACTGCGGCACGAGCCAGGCGGCGAACGGCCCGGGCAGCGCCGCGCCGAAGGTCGTGCCGAAGAAGATCAGCACGACGAACGTCGCGCGCATCCGCTTGGGCGCGAACTCCATGTTGAGCGCGATGGCGTTCGGCCACACGCCGCCGAAACACAGGCCCGAAAGCATGCGCAGCCAGAAAAACGCTTGCAGCGAATGCACCTGGGTCGTCGCGATCGTGAGCAGCGCATACGACACGGCGCCGACGATGAGCGCCCACTTGCGTCCGTAACGGTCGCCCAGGTACCCGAACAGCGGCGCGCCGACGAGCGTGCCGATGAAGATCGCTGAGAACACGGGGCCGAACGCGGCACGGTTCGTCACGTGCCACGCGAGCGCCAGTTGCGGCGAAACGTACGGCGCGATCGCGCCGTCGAAACCATCGACGAGTAAGACCAGAAACGTCAGCAGGACGAGCCGAACGTGGAAGCCGTTCAGCGGCATCTCATCGATGAACTGCGAGACGTTGACGGGCGACGATGCGGAGATCGGCGCCCGTCCGCTCACGCGACCGCTTCCGACGCTAGCGGGACAACCTCAATCTTGTGGGCTTGGAGCGCCGGCAGCACTTCCTTCGCGAAGCGCTTGATCTGCGCGACGAACATCTCGTGCGGCATCGCGCCGCGGTTGAACGTCATCTGCACGGTGCCCGCGCCGGCATGTTCGGCCGCCTCGATGATGCGCTCGAGCACTTCTTCCGCCGTGCCCCAGGGCTGCTGCTCGGCCTTCTTCTCAACGTCGGCCATCGTCATATCGCGATAGTCTTCACGCGAACGCGCCGCAACCGCAAGGTTTTCCGGCCGCATGAAGCTCGTCGAATTGTCGGTGAGGTAGCCGGTTTTCTTGTTGAGATCGAGTTCGGTGGTATTGCCGTGGCTGTAGAGCACGCGGTTGAAGTACAAGTGGTGCGGCCCATACTCGCGCACGGCTTGCGCCTTGCTGTCGGCGAGATAGACTTCCATGCTGATCGTGAGGTGATCGGGCGTGATCTGATAGCCGGCTGCGGCGAGGCACTTCGCATAGTAGCGGATGATGTCTTCACGCGCGCCGCGCGAACCGAGGCCCGGCGTGATCGGAATGTTGTGCGCCGCCGCCCACTCGATCGATTCTTTGCTGCTCGTGATCGGCGTCCACACCGGCGGTGCGGGTTGCTGCACCGGGCGCGGCCAGATCGCAACATCGTGATACGACCAGAATTTGCCCTCGTAGGAGAACACGTCCTCGGTCCACGCCTTCATGATGATGTCGTACGCTTCTTCAAAGCGCGCGCGCGATTCCGAATGCTTCACGTTGTGCACGTTGTACTCGCGCGGAATGCCGCGCGCGAATCCCGAGATCAGCCGGCCGTTCGAGAGGCAGTCGATCATCGCGAGTTCTTCGGCCAGCCGCAAGGGCTCGTGCAGGGGCAGCAAATTTCCGTAGATCAGCAGCTTGATGTTCTTCGTCCGCTGCGCTGCCGACGCCGCCATGATGTTGGGAGAATTCATCAGGCCGTACGGCGAGGTGTGGTGTTCGTTGAAACCGACCCCGTCGTAACCCAGCTTGTCGAGCAGTTCCCACGCATCGAGGTGCTCGGCGTACGTTTTTACCGCGACTTCAGCTTTAAAATGCTCTTTGGAGAGCGGATACGGCAGCTCTTTGCCGACCCGCAGATGTTCGAGGTTTTCACCATAGGGCAAGAGATCGAAAACGAAGACCTTCATAGCCCGGCCAGTATAGCGCGTTTATTGAGCATGCTCAAGACCACAAAACGAGTTCTCCGTCGGGTCGCCGGCCGATGAACGAACCGATGCCCATTCGGCGCGTCCCGTCGTCGTTCGGGTTGAAGTGCACGCGGTGCGGGTTGCGCGAGTTGAACATCACGAGGTCGCCGGCGACCGGCATAAAGGTGTGGCTTTCGCTCGCTGCCACGCGGACCGGGTCGAGCGGCGAGATCTCGTAGTACGTTCCGGCCGGTACCGTCGGTTCGAAATGATGGTTGTACACCGTCGTTTCGCCGCCGGCCGCCGTGCCGCTGGCATAGAAATTGGTCGCGATCTGCGCGCTGTTCGTACCGATCGCGTAATCGGGCGCGCTGAAGCGGGCGAAATCCATGTGCAGGTTGGTACCGCCGGTCGTTTCGCGGATGATGCCCGCATAGTAGCTTCCATGATCGGGTTCGCGCGCGAGGCCGATCGGACGTTCGGGAACGACGGCGTGCACGCGATCGATCAATCGCTGGATCGGGTCGAAGCCGCAGTGCGCAAACACCTTTGCCTGATCGGCGAACGACGGTTCGACTTCGGCGAAATACGCCGCCTTGGACTTCTTGCGGTATTCGAATTGCGGCACGCCGATGTACTTGGGCAGCGCGCGCACGCTGGGCGATGCGACTTGATACTCTTTGTTGAGCCCGATCGCGTCCATCGCGGCGACGAACGCGCGGCATTCATCCGCCGTTGCAAACCCCTTGATCCGAATGCACGGAATCTGGTTGGCAAACAGCGCGTCGAGCGTCTCGCGCGTCAGTCCGGGTTCGTCGTGGTGAAGCCACGGCGAACCCAGCACCCGGTCGGCGATGGACATCTACTTTATTCCGAGCGCCTTACGGGCGGCGGCGAGCGGCGCGGGATCGATGATGCGGTCGATCGCCACCGGGTTCTTCACCAAGCCCGCGGCAGCCCAAATCTTCTGCACGCGATCGAGCGAATCGGAACTGATCGCGCCGAAGTTGCCGTAATACGGCGTCGCGCCGAGCGCACGGATCGTATCCGGATCGATCTCGGTCCATTTAGAAATGATCGCGATGAGTTCCGGCGTCAGCTTGCCTTTGGTCTTGGCAAAATCCATCTCGCCCTTGAGGTAGGCTTGCAAAAACTTCACGACGACGTCGGGATGGTCTTTGGCGAACCCCGCCGAGACGCCCCAGTAGCCTTCCTGATACCACGGGATCACGTCGCGATACGAGAGCCACTTCACGCCGTAGCCTTTTAGCTGCATCGAGGTTGCGGTCGGTTCGGTCGTGCCTTGCACGTCGACCGCTTTGTTGACGAGTGCGGCCAGCTGCTGACCGACGTCGGCTTCACGCGTCACGTACTTCACGTCGCTCTGCTTGAGGTTGCCGGCCGCAATCGCCTGAAGCGTCAGCAGCGAGATCGGCGAGCCGGCGAACGCACCATCGACATTTTTTCCGAGCATGTCGGCCGGCTTGCGGATCGTACCGGCATCCCAGAGATCTTTCCGCACGACGAGCACCGAGCCGTCGAGATAGCCCGGCTGCGGCTGGTCGACCGACGCGACGATCTTGATGTCGAAACCTTGATCGAATTGGTTGTAGAGCCCGGGACCGGGAACGACCGGCGTGATGTCGAGATCGCCGCGCGCCAGCCGCGGAATCTGCGCCGTCGCCGAGGTGGTGTACTTGGTGATCTGCAGATCGATGCCGGCGTCGCGGAAATAGCCCTTCTCGTACGCATCGAAGAACGCCGCGTATGTAATGAAGTGCGGGTTGACCGCGAAACGCACCACCGTCATCGGCGGATCGGCCGCCGACGTCGTGCCGGTTGCAGCCGGCGCCAACAACGCGAGCGCTCCGAGCGCGATGGCGGTACGGCGCAGAAAACGGCTCAGCATGGCGTTCTTTCCCCTCGATCCCGACAAAAGCAATTTCACGCGTTCGTCCCTTCGAGCAAAATTCTTTTCATGACGTCCCCCGCGGAACCCGGCCGGAGCCGTGCCGGACGCACGATCGCCACGGTCGCGATCGTCTCGGGGACCTTCATGTCCGTGCTCAGCAGCACCGTGCTCAACGTTCCGCTCGGCGCCATCGCCCGCGACCTGCACGTCTCGATCTCCGATGCATCGCTCCTCGTGACGACGCAGGCGATCACGTTTGCAATGCTGCTGCCGCTCGGCGACTGGGTCGGCAATCGTTTCGGCCGCCGGAACGTCTACTGCGCCGTCATCGCGATCTACGGGATCGGCGGCGTCGTGGGCGCGCTCGCGCCCAACCTCGCCGTGCTCGTCGGAGTGCGTATCGTGCAAGGCGCCGCGGCGGCGGGAATCGTGCCGCTGGTGATGACGCTCCTAGCCGAACTTTACGAGCCGAGTGAGCGGCCGCTGGCGCTGAGCGCGTGGGCGATGGCCAATAGCGCGGGCCAAGCGCTCGGGCCCCCGCTGGGCGGCGTGCTGACGAGTTATTTCGGTTGGCGCTCGATCTTTCTCCCGACGCCGCTGATCGCCGCGTTTGCCTGCGCGGCCGCCTGGCGGTATCTGCCGGCCGACATCCCGCGCACGCTGCCGCTCGAATGGCGCGGTGCGAGCACGCTCACGCTCGGCGCGCTCTTTCTGCTCTCGGCACTCACCGCCATTCCGCAACTCGGCGTGCATTCGCCGCTCGTTGCGCTGATCGCATTCGCCGGGTGCGCGTGCACCGCGGGCTTCATTTGGATCATCCGCACATCGACGAACCCGTTTGTCTCACCGCAGGCCTTTCGCGAGCCGTCGTACCTGACGAGTTGCATCGGCGTCTTCGGCGCGACGACGGCCTTCAGCTCGGCCCTGCTCGCGATCCCACTCTATCTCACGCAATCGCTCGCGGTGCCGCTCGCCACGGCCGGCTTCATCACGCTGACGCTGCCGCTCGCCATGGCGCTGATCGCGCCGTTCTCGAGCGTGGCCGTGAAGCGCTTCGGCAGCGGGCGCACGATGCAGCTCGGACTGCTCGCGCTTGCGGCCGCAACCGGCTCGATCGCGCTAGCCGTACATCTCCGGCTCGGCATCATCGCATTGTTGCCGGCGATGGTGCTGATCGGCGCGGCACTGGCAGCGCAGTATACGGCGGGAGCCGTCGGCACGACGCATTCCGCTGCCGGCCGCTACGGCGCCGGCATCGGCTTCTTCAACTTATTGCGCGTCGGCGGCGCGGCGGCGGGCCCTGCGCTGGTCGCGATCGTGCTCCAGCAAAACACCACGGCGTACCCGGTAGTCTTTGCCATTTCATGCGCCGTCGTGCTCGTCGCGCTCGCCGGCACCTTCGTCGCAGAAGCGCCCGGCCGGCGCAGCGAGCGGTTACTCGAAGAATAAGCAAGCGTCCGTTCTATATCACTGTTGCCCGCAAGGCCTACCGCGGGACGCGCGCGCGCTCGATACACTAATCATGCCGAAGCTTTACACAGTGTCGCTTCTTCTTTATATGCTCGCAACGATCGCGAGCCTTACGGCATGCGGCGGCGGCGGAAGCGCGGCCCCCGGCTCGCTGCCGGCAACGGCGATTGCATCGACGGCTCCGATCGAAGTGACCCCGGATGCGGTGAAGCATCGCCCCGGCTTTCTCGGTGCTTTCTTCCGCGCTGTCGGTTCGGTGCCGTACGGCGTTTTCTCGGCGACCGCAAAACTGACGGCCCCGAAGCCGTACCCGAGTCCGAGCACAAACCTCTTCGGCGCAACCGGCTATTGCGATGCCGTCGCGGCAAACGGCGTCTCGATCTCGACCGGGTATCCGGTGGACGCAACAAAGCTGGCGGATATCGTGAACCTCGACGTCAAGTGGACGCGGACGCTCATCTCGACGGATTTCGACGATCTCTCACATCTCTTCGGCGCGGGCCAGTTCGCGTTTCCCGACCTCGACTCCGCGCAATGCGCGTTGGCCCGCAACACGATCTCGCCGGTGATCGAAATCGATGCCGGTCCGGTGCAATATAACAACGCGAACCCGCCACAGTTCACGCCGGTGCAAGTGCCGATCTATAAGACGGCTGCCGACTACGGATCGTTTTGCGGCGCGGTGGCGACGCACGAGTCGGAAACCTTCGGTTCGGCGCGCTATTCCATTCCCGGAAACGAAGTCAACAGCAATCCGCAGCTCTTCCCCGGCGGAGCGGCACAGGTTGCCGCGTACGCGCAGGCCTGTTATGCAGCGATCAAGGCCGTCCAGCCGGCGTCCGTCGTCTACGGTTTCGAGCTGAACATGGAAGCAAACGTCAACGCCCCGGGATTCGTAGGGCAGCTCTACGCGCTCGGATGCAAGGTCGGCACGTGCTACGATGCGCTCTCCATCCATCTCTACATGCCCTATCCGGTTCCGCCCGCCGGCACGCCGTGCTTTCCCAACCCCGGCGGCAACTATAGCATTCAATGCATCGCGGACATTCAAACGGCCGCGCATGCACCGGCCATGCACGTGCTGATCGGCGAGACCGCCTACATGGTTCCGAGCACGGTTCCGGACGAGGCCACGAAAGCGACGGCCGTGGTGGCCGTGTTCAAAAAGTTCGGACTGCAGAACTTGGTTGACGGAGCGAACTACGCGAACGTCGATGAGTGTGCGCTCTATCCGACGGGCTATTTCTCCGGCGCATGTCTGATCGACGTAAACGGCAACAAACTGCCGGCCTATGGAGCGCTGCAGACGCTGGCGCTCGCGCACCAGTGATCCGCAGCTAGGTCATCGGAAAGCCGACGTAGTTCTCCGCTAGACTCTGCGCGCCCGCGCGCGAGCTCGTGATGTAGTCGAGTTCGGCCAACTGCACTTTGCGGTCGAACGGGTTCTGATCGTCGAAGCGGTGCAGCATCGAGGTCATCCACCAGGAGAAGCGTTCGGCTTTCCACACGCGGTTGAGGACGTACTCGGAGTAACCATCGAGCGTCGTCATCGATCCGTCGCGATAGTAGCGCTCGAGGCCGCGGGCGAACGCGACGACGTCGGCAATGGCCAGATTCATGCCTTTTGCGCCCGTCGGGGGAACGATGTGCGCAGAGTCGCCGGCTAAGAACAACCGGCCGTACTGCATCGGTTCCGTGACGAAGCTGCGCATCGCCGTCACGCCCTTTTGCGTGATCACGCCTTCAGCTAACTGCGGGGCATCCTCGCCCTCCAAACGCGCTTGGAGTTCGTGCCAAATGCGCTCGTCCGGCCACTCGTTGATATCTTCGTCCGGCCGGCACTGCAGGTAGTACCGCTGCACCGTGGGCGAACGCTGGCTGAAGAGCGCAAAGCCGCGTTCGGTGTTCGAGTAGATCAGCTCTTCACATACCGGCGGCGCATCGGCGAGAATGCCGAGCCACGCAAACGGATAGATGCGATCGTAAAAGGTGAACACGCCCTCGGGGATGCTCGGCCGGCAAATGCCGTGGAAACCGTCGCAGCCGGCGATAAAGTCGCACGTCAAGCGTTGCGCGTTGCCCGCGGCATCGCGAAAGCGGATCGACGGCTGCGCCGTATCGAAGCGTTCGATCGACACGTCGCTCGATTCGAACAGAATTTGGCCGCCGTCCTTGAGGCGCGCTGCGATCAGGTCCTTGACCACTTCGTGCTGGCCGTAGACCATGATCCTTTTTCCGGTCAGTTCGGCAAAATCAAGGTGATGGTTCTTGCCGCCGAAGCGCATATAGATGCCGCCGTGCACCAGGCCTTCGCGCATCATGCGCTCGCCGAGCCCGGTCGCATTGAGCAGATCGACGGTGCCGTGTTCCAGGACGCCGGCGCGAATGCGCCCCTCGCAATATTCGCGCGACCGCGCCTCGACGATCACCGATTCGATCCCGGCGCGATGGAGCAGATGCGAGAGCATGAGACCTGCCGGTCCCGCCCCAACGATTCCAACCTGAGCGTGCATGCGGAGTGATACGCGACCCGGCCACCAGCCTCATTGGCGACCAAGCAGCATCGCGCGGACCGCATCGACGATGCGGCCGGTGGGCGCGCGGCGGTAGTCCCACATCGGATCCGGCCCGGGCGGCAACACGATCATGGTCGCGTTCGCTTCGAACACGACGACGCGGCCCGCGCGGTCGAGTGCAAAATCGATTCCCAGGTACTCGAGGCCGATCGCCGCGCGGATCCGCTCGAGCGCCGCCATCGCCGGCGCGCCGAGCACAGCCGCAGGGTCGGCGAGAAAACGGCCGTCCTCGGCCCGGTTCGCGGCGTCGGCCGCCATGTCGGCGCTGAAGTAATGCACTTTCCAGTGCTGCGATACGGCAACGTGCAGCGGATAGAGCGCACCGTCGATCGCCATCATCCGGTACTTGCGCACGCGCCCATCCTCGCCGCGCACGTCGGCATATTCGATGAGCAAGACGTCGTCGCCCGGAAGTTCGGCCACCGCCGCGGCGAGATCCGCCTCACGTTCGACCAGCGTGAAGTGCTGGCCGGTATGGAAGCCCGGTGCGCGCACGAGCAGCGGAAACGCGAAACCGGCGGCCGCGAGGGCGGTCCGCGCTACGCGCACCGTCCGCGGTGCGACGACACCTTCGAGCGCACCAAGCCGTCGGGCATTGAATTCGCGTGTCGTCGCGAGAACGCGTTCGGGCTCGTTGATCACGGGCGCCGCAACGGCGGCGAGCAATTGCTCCATTGCGTTCAATGCGGGCGCAGCACGATCGGCATCGCTGATCGCGTTAAACACGATGTCGACGCGCGGCAAGAGCGGCGTGCCGCGATAGAGATCGGCAACGAGCGTCGTGGTCCGGAAAATCCGATCGTCGAGAAACGTATCCGTATAGAGCGTGCCGCCGGCAGCGCACACCAGCAACAGCACCTCCACCGGCGGCCCCGTTCCGCGATACGGTGCAACCGTAAGCGCGCGGCCCGCGAAGCCGAGCCGGCGGTGAAACGCTGCTTCGTCTTCCCGCCCAAGCCGCGTCAGCGCATAGCTCAGGCCTTGATGCGCCTGCGCATTCTCGGGATCGATGGCCAGCGCCGCTTCGTAGTGGCGGCAGGCCGCGTCGTAGTCGGTATCGGCGAAGTGAACGTTGGCCAGGTTCGCATGTGCGAGCGCCGAGCGCGGATCGATTCCGAGCGCGCGTTCGTACAGCGTTCGGGCAGCGGCGCGAAAGCCGCCTTGTACGAGAAACGTCCCGAAGTCGTTGAGCGCGCGCAGATGATCCGGCGACCGGGCGACGAGACGCAAGTAGGCGTCACGCGCGTCGTCCGGGCGGTCGAGTTCGGCCAGCAGCCGGGCGCGATCGAGTGCGAGTTCGATCGACAACGGATCGTCGCGCAGCGCCGCATCCAACCGCGCTAGCTCCGTCTCGCGGGCGTTCATCGAGCCGCTCTTCGCCGGACCCGTTGCCGGAACCGCGGCGCAACCCGAACCGCGATGACCGCGTTCTGGGCGTCATGCATGTTCCCGACGATATCGCTCGCAGCGCCTCCGTTCATTGGGAAGGCGACGTGGCCAAGGGCCACGGCACCATCACGACCGGCAGCGGGAAGGTTACCGCTGATTATTCCTTCGGCACGCGCTTTGCGGCCGAGCCGGGTACGAATCCTGAGGAGTTGCTCGGCGCATCGCTCGCCGCGTGCTTCACGATGGCCCTCGATGCCACGTTGACGCGCAACGGCCACGCGCCGACGTCGATCGACACGACCGTGAAGGTCCACCTGCACCGGCAGGACGGCGGCTTTGCGATCCCGTCGATCGAGTTGACGACTTCCGCCGTTGTCGCCGGGATATTGGACGACGAGTTCGCATCCCTCGCGCTTCAGGCCAAAGAATCGTGCCCGATCGGCAAAGCGCTGCACACGGTGCCGATCATCCTCAACGCCAGCCGGAAGAGCTAGCCGCGCATCACGCCGACGCGGCAAGAACGATAACGATCCCCGCACACGCCGTCAAACCGTAGAGGGCAACGCCGAGAAACGGGAAGCTCGCAAACGGCAAATGCGCGACGTAGTGCGGCACGGCGAAGGCACCGGCAATGACGGCGACCGGCACCAGCGCGAGAAACGCCGGCGCCGGCGCACCGAAGCCGGCATTCCCGACGAGCAGCAAGAGCAGCACGGCGCCCGAGGCAAACGTGCGCGCGGCAATTGCCGCGCTCGCCACGCCCCAACGCACGACGAGATTGCGCTTGCCGGTGGCCGCATCGGCTTCAACGTCGGGAACCTCGACCGAGAGGATCATCGCGAACATCGCGAACGCGCCCGGCAGGGTTGCGAGCAACGCGTGCGCTCCAAGCGCATGCGCGAACGCTGCATAACCGGCCAACGGAACGAGGATCGCAACGACGGCGATCGTGTCGAGTTCGCCCAGACCCCGCGCCAGCAAACGCGCCGGCGGCGCGCTATACGCCCATGCGCCGGCGGCGATTGCGATGCCGATGAAGGCGATGCACGTATCGCCGCTGAGCGCAGCACGCAGCGTTGCGAGCAAACCCGCGCCGGCGCACACGCGCGCGGCGACGAGCGCTACCCATGGCGGCAACGCCCCTTCCGGCAACACGCCGCTGCCGCCCGACCAAGGCGTGCGTTCGGTGAGCGCGTCGGAGGTCTGATCGAAGTAATCGTTCGCGAAATGCACCATGAGATGGAACGAAGTCACGATGAATTGGCCCCAGAGATACGCGCGCCAGTCGAGCGGAAAGCCATCGTAGCGCGCAACCGCTGCGCCGAGTCCGAAGCCGAGGAAACCGCCGATCAAGAACGCAGGCCGCGCGAGTCGAACGAACGCGCCGGCCCGCCGCAACACGGCTATCGCGCGACCGCGTTCAATTGCCGGTGAAGCCCGGCCCAATCGTCGAGATCGTTGAGCGGAATGCTCAGTTCGAGTTCGGCCGCGATCGGTCCGAGTTCGGCCCGGCGTTCGCCCAATCGTTCGACGGGTAACTTCGTCGTGCTGATACGTGCGTTCAGCGCCGCGATGGCGCCCGCCGTCAACGCGGTTGCGTGGCTGCGCACCCACCCTTCGGCCGTGAGATAATCCGGCGTTTTTGTTTCGACGTACGTCGCGAACGCCGCCGGATCGAAGGCTAGACCCGCGCTGACCATTTCGTCAAATCCACCCACGCCGTGACGGTAGCCCTCGGCTAAACGTCCGGCGCCGTGCAGGCGATGTTTGAGCCACAAGCGCGGCAAGTGCTGCGCACCGAGCGGCCCGCTCACGCTGCTGCTTATGGCCGGTACCGATAGCGCCGCCGGCGCAACGGACGCGAGCAGCTGCGCGTGCACGAGATCCCAATCGTCGAGTTGGTTGAGGCGTACGGCGAGCGTGTACGTGCCGCCGGTCAAGCCGAAGCGCGAAGTCCATTCCGCGCGGCGCGGTTCGGGCATCTCGAAGGTCACGATGCCGTCGTTGAACGCGTGAATCGTTTCGGGTGACAGATCGGCTGCGTGTGCGCGCACCCACGCTTCACAGGTTGGATAATCCGGGGCATCGGCGGCAATGTGGGCGGCGAATGCATCGCCATCGACACCGATCGCAGTGAGGAGTGCTTCGTCGCTGCCGCCGTTACCATGGCGGTAGCCCTCGGCGAGGACGCCGGCTGCGTGAGCGCGCATTTTCAGCCAGAAGCGCGGGAGGTGGGTGAGTCCGAGCGGTCCGGTTTGGCTGCCGCTGATGAGCGGGACGAGACCGGCCGGAGCCGGTTGCGGGTTATCCATCGGCGACGACGTTTCGCCGCCGTGAGGTTAGATGCTGCCGAGCTTCGGGCCCCAGCCGACGAATGGTCCGCCGGCCGGCGAGACGCCGCCGGGGCGATGGACGAGGCGGACGCTGACCGTGCCGCCCGAGTTGGTAGTACCGGTTGTGTTGACGTTCATGCCCCAAGTACGGGGGGCCAAGGGGATTGTTTCGAGCCGCCTCAGCCGCCCCCACTTGACCATTTATGCAGACGATGTATAATTATGCAGTGCTAACGATGCCTGCTGCCGGGCGCCTCCGCGGGCGCAACGTGCTGACGATGGTCGATCTCTCCCCCGACGAGCTGGCGAGCCTGCTCGGTACGGCCCATATTCTCAAGGCGGCCGGCCGCGAGCAGCAGCGCTTCTTACAGGGCAAGAGCCTGGCGATGCTCTTTGAGAAGCCCAGCCTGCGGACGCGGGTCTCGTTCGAGATCGGCATGACGCAGCTCGGCGGCCACGCCGTGATCGCGCACGGTCAGGATTTCTTGCTCGGCAAACGCGAGACGCCCGAAGACGTTGCGCGCGTGCTCTCGCGCTACGCCGACGCGATCGTCGTCCGCACGCACGAACACGAGCCGCTGCAGCGTTTCGCCGCGGCGTCGACCGTGCCGGTGATCAACGGGCTCTCGGCAGCCGCGCATCCGTGCCAGGCCATTGCCGACATGCTTACGATCAAGGAGCGGTTCGGCACGCTGAGCGGACTGCGGCTCGCCTACGTGGGCGACGGCCGCAACAACATGGCCTATTCGCTGGCCGAAGCTGCCGCGATGAGCGGGATGTCGGTCACGTTCGCATCGCCGATCACGCATCGGCCGCCCGATGCCTTTCTCGCTCGCGTCGTCGAACTCGGCAAGCCGTTCAACGTCACGGCGCGCGCGTTCACGAGTCCGCTGCGCGCCGTGCGCGATGTCGATGTCGTGTACACCGACGTCTGGACGTCGATGGGCGATGAAGCGTACAGCGAACGCAATTCGGCCGCGCTGCGGCCCTATCAGGTCAACGAAGAGCTGATGGCAGCGGCGGCTCCGCACGCGCTCTTCATGCACTGCCTGCCCGCGCATCGCGGCGAAGAAGTCACCGCCGGCGTGATCGACGGACCGCACAGCGTCGTGTTCGATCAAGCCGAAAATCGCATGCACGCGCAGAAGGCGCTGCTGCTCGCCCTCATGACCGACCTGCGCGGACTTGGAGATCAACTCTAATGAATGTTGTCGATGCCAACCTGCTGCAGCCGAAGACGAAGCGCCAGCGCGCTATCCTCGCGCTCATCGCCGCGCGCCCGGTGCGTTCGCAAGAGGAGCTGGGTTCGCTGCTCGAAGCGCAAGGTTATGAGGTCACGCAAGCCACGATCTCGCGCGACATCAAGGAACTGGGCCTGATGAAAGTGCCGCTCAAGGGCGGCGCCGGCGGACAATTCAAGTACATCGAGCCGAACCTCGGACCGATGTTCTCCTCGCGCTTGCACCGCATCATCGCCGAACTGGTCGGCAGCGTGCGCGGCAGCGTGAACCAGATCGTTTTGCGCACGCCGCCGGGCGGCGCGATGATGGTTGCCTCGGCAATCGATTCGGCGGGCTGGCCCGAAGTGCTCGGTACCCTCGGCGGCGACGACACGGTACTCGTGATCGTCGACGACCCGGAAAAACTTTCTATGGTCATGCAGCGCTTCGAAGACATGCGCGCCGGCTCGTAAAAAAGGAAACACATGCAGATCGTTCTCGCATATTCCGGCGGACTCGATACGTCGGTTTTGCTCAAGCAATACATCGAAGCCGGTCACGACGTGGTCGCGATGACGCTGAACCTCGGTGAAAGCGACATGGTCTCGGGCGACGGCTCGCAGGCCGCGCTCGACGCCGTGCGCCAGAAAGCGCTCGACCTGGGCGCGAAAGACGCCGTCCTCATCGATGCACGCGAACGCTTCGTCGAAGAATACGCCTATAAGGCGCTGGCGGCGAACGCACGCTATCAGGGCACCTATCCGCTCTCGGCCGCGCTCTCGCGCCCGCTGATCGCCGACCTGCTGGTCGAGATCGCGGAGAAGTACGGCTACGACGCAGTCGCACACGGCTGCACCGGCAAGGGCAACGATCAGGTTCGCATCGAGGTCGGCGTGCGCGCGCGCGCTCCGCACCTCAAGACGCTCGCGCCGCTGCGCGAGCGCCCGCTCTCGCGCCCCGATGCGATCGCGTACGCGCAAAAGCACAACGTGCCGATCTCGCATACGGCCGCGAAGCCCTATTCGGTCGACGCGAACCTGTGGGGCCGGTCGATCGAAGCCGGCGTGCTGGAAGACCCGTGGAATGCGCCGCCCGAAGATGCGTATGCCTGGACGGTCAATCCGGCCGAAGCGCCGGCTGCCGGCACGGAAATCGTGCTGTCGTTCGATCGCGGCGTGCCCTCGATGAACGGCGAAACCGGCGCCGCGTTTCTCTTCAACCTCAACAAGATTGCCGGCGCGAACGGCGTGGGCCGCCTCGACATGATCGAGGATCGCGTCGTCGGCTTGAAATCGCGCGAAGTGTACGAGTGCCCCGGCTCCATAACGCTCATCGACGCGCACATCGCGCTCGAGCGCCTCGTGCTGACCAAAGAAGAACTGCGCCTCAAAGCGCAGCTCGACCAGCGCTACACCGAGTTGATCTACGACGGACAATGGTCGTCGCCGCTGCGCGACGCGCTCGATGCGTTCAACGCGAAGATCGCCGAACGGATGACCGGCGACGTGCGGGTGAAACTCATTCGCGGCCGCGCCGTCGTAACCGGTTCGCGCTCGCCCTACGCGCTCTACAGCGAATCGCTCGCGACGTACGGCAACGAAGATACGTTCAAGCACGACGCCGCCACCGGCTTCATCGAGATCTGGGGCTTGCCGATTGCCGCCGGTTCGGCCAAAGCGGCCGAAGCGGCGCAGCGCTCGACGCTCGTCACGAGCTGATGGCCAGTACCGAAGAGCAAGCCGCGCTGCAATGGGGGGGACGGTTTGCCGTTGCTCCCGATGCCGCGTTGATCGCCTTCGGCTCGTCGCTCGAAGACGATCTGGTACTCGCCCCGTTCGACGTGCGCTGTTCGCGCGCGCACGTCACGGCACTGCTCGGCGGTGGTTTGCTCACGGGCGTTGCGGCCGGCGAATTGCACGCTGCCCTCGACGTCGTGGCCGATGAAATCGCCGACGGTTCGTTCGTCGCGTTCGCGCGAGCCGGAACGTTCGAAGATATCCACGGCGCGATCGACGCGCGCGTGCGCGAACTCGCACCCGAGGCCGGTGCCTCGCTGCACGCCGGGCGCAGCCGCAACGATCAAGTCGCGACCACGCTGCTGCTCTACGCGCGCGATCGCGCCGCGACCGGGGCGCGGACGGCGCTGGCGATCGCCCGCGCCCTCGAAGAACGCGCACTCGGCGCGCTCGAGGACGGCACGCTGCTGGCAGCAACGACACATTGGCAGCCGGCCCAACCGGTTTCCCTCGCCTTCTGGCTCGACGCCGCCGCGCAAGCATTCGTTCGCGCCGCGACGCGTTTCGCACGCGTCGCGCGCGATGCGGCGCGCTTCTGTCCGCTCGGTTCGTCGGCCCTAGCGGGTTCGTCGCTGCCGCTCGATCGGGCCGCGGCCGCGCGCGAACTCGGCTTCAACGAACCTTCGCGCAACGCGCTCGACACCGTCGGTGACCGCGACGTCGCCCTCGATCTGCTCCATGCCGCAGCGCGGGCCGTGGTCGCCGCCTCGCGGCCCAGCGAAGAGTTCGTGCTGTGGACGACGCCGGCGTTCGGCTACGCGCGACTGGGCGATGCCGCCGCCACGGGCTCGAGCCTGATGCCGCAGAAGAAAAATCCCGACCCGTTCGAACTGGTGCGCGCCGCCGCCGCCCGCACGCTCGGCACCTATACGGGCGCGCTCGCCAGCACCAGCGGCATCGGCCTCTCGTACCATCGCGATCTTCAGGAAACCAAAGCGCAAGTCGTGAACGGCACCGAGCACGCGCTGGCTGCGCTCGACGCCTTTGCCCGCGCCTTCGCACACTTGCACTTCAATGCCGAAGCGATGGAGGCGCGCGCCGCCGAGGGCTACACCGTGGCGACGGATCTGGCCGATGCGATGATCGCCGCAGGCGCAACGGCGCGTGACGCACACGCGGCGGTCGGCGAGCGCGTGCTGCTGGCCGAACGCGCCGGCCGGGCGCTCGACGACGGCGACATCGAAGCGATCGGTGTGGCCGAGGCGCCGCTCGACGGGGCCGCGTCGATTCGCGCCAAGCGGACGAGCGGCTCGCCGAACCCCGACATGGTGGCCGATTCGATCGCCGCGACGCAGCGTGAGATCGACTCCATCGCGAAGGAGATCGCATGACTCGCGTTCATGTCGTCGGCGCGACCGGGTACGCGGCCGCCGAACTGATCCGCCTCCTCGACGCGCATCCCGACGTCAGCATCGTGACGATCGAGAGCAGCAGTTCGGCCGGCGCGCGCATGTGCGATCTGTTTCCGTCGCTGCCGGCGATCGAAACCGTGTGTTCGCCGACCGGTACGATCCGCGAGCGCGTTCGCTCCGGCGACGTCGTTTTTCTCGCCGGCAACCACGAGGTCGCGCACGCACATGCGCCGGCGCTCCTCGCGGCGGGTGCGCGCGTGATCGATCTCTCCGACGCCTACCGCCTCACCGAACGTGCCGAGGGCGCCGTATACGGCTTGCCCGAGCGCTATCGCGATCAGATCGCGCGCAGTTCGTTTATCGCCAATCCCGGCTGCTACGTTACCGCCTCGCTGCTGGCGTTGATTCCGCTCGGCTCGCTCGGCGATCGGATCGCGACCGTGATCGTCGATGCGAAGAGCGGCGTGACGGGCGCCGGACGGAATCCCAAAGTCGCGACGCTCTTCGGCGAAGTCGCCGAAGACGTGTACGCGTACGGCCTCGAGGGCCATCGGCATCAGCCCGAGATCGCGCAAGAAGCGCGCGCCGCGGGGATCACCGCGCCGATCGTCTTCTCGCCGCACGTCGTGCCGCTGCGGCGTGGAATCCTCGCCGACGTGTACCTCGTGCCGCGCGCACCGATTACGCGCGAGGAAGTCGAGGCGCTCTACCTCCGCTTCTACGCGAACAACCCGTTCGTCACGGTGTTCACGGATAAGCGCGTGCCGCATCTGCCCGCGGTCGAGAAAACGAACAACGCACAGCTCAAGGTCGCGCAGCGCGACGGGGTGATCCACATCCTCTCCGCCCTCGACAATCTCGGCAAAGGCGCGGCCGGTCAAGCCGTGCAGAACATGAACATCATGCTTGGACTTCCGGAGGAACGTGGACTCGATGCTCGCACCGCTGTCAGCTGAATCGATTCGGCTCATCGAGGTCCGCGGCGGACTCGGTGCCGTTCCCGGCGTTCGTCTGGCCGGCGTTCACGCCGGCATCAAGAAACGCAAGACCGATCTCGCTTTGATCGCGCTCGAGGGTCCGCACGTCTGCGCCGAAGTCGTTACGACCAACGAAATCAAAGCGGCGCCGCTGATCGCGTCGACCGGGCATCTCGAATTCGACGGCGAGCAAATGGGCGCCGTGGTGGTGAACGCCGGCTGCGCGAACGCGTGCACGGGCGAACGCGGCTTGCGTGACGCGCGCGCGACCGCGCGTCAAGCCGCCACGCTCTTGGGACTGAGGCCGACGCAAGTCGTCGTCGCGTCGACCGGCGTGATCGGCGTATACTTGCCGATGGACCGGCTCTCCAAAGGTCTCGAACGCGCCGTGAAAGCGCTCTCGCACGGGCCCGAGGCATGCTTCGATGCGGCCGAGGCGATCATGACGACCGATCACGTGCCGAAGATGGCGGCGTATGCTTGGCACGAGGGCGATCGCCGCTACGTGGTCGGCGGGATCGCCAAAGGTTCGGGCATGATCAGTCCGGCGATGGCGACGATGCTCTCGTTCGTCGTCACCGATGCGCCGATGTCGCGCGCCGGTCTGCAGGCCGCGTTGAGCGAGGCGTGCGACGGCAGCTTCAACATGATCTCGGTCGACGGCGACATGTCGACGAACGACTCGTGCTACGCGTTCGCCCGCCCGGGGACCAACGGCGCAACGCCGGGGTTCCGGGCCGCACTCGCGGCGCTGTGCCGGGATCTCGCGGTGGCCATGGTGCGCGACGGCGAGGGCGCAACGAAGACGCTCGTCTTCAACGTGACCGGCGCGAAAGACGAACCGCAAGCGCGCACGATTGCGCGGGCCGTGATTAACAGCTCGCTCGTGAAGACCGCGCTCTACGGCGAGGACCCGAACTGGGGCCGCGTCATCGCGGCTGCGGGCGCCGCGCGCGCCGGGCTCGATCCGGAGAAATGGTCGCTCAAACTCGGCGGACAGCAGTGGGTTGAGGTCGGCGCGATCGAAGCACTGAGCGAGGCCGAAGCGCACTTGCTGCTCGAGGAACAAACGATCGAAATCACGCTCGACCTCGGCATCGGCGACGCAACGGCAACCGGCTGGGGCTGCGACTTCTCCACCGATTACGTCCGCATCAACGCCCACTACCGGACATGACTTCGTCATGTCCTTGGCGGTGCTCGCGGAGCCTGTGCTGAGCTTGCCGAAGTGCTGCGCTCCGATCAATGGAAATGCTAGAAGGGAACGATTGCGATGAGTACAGTTCCGGCCGTTCAACGCGGCGCGCGTCTGAAGACGCAGCATCCGCATTTGATGGCGAACTACGCGCGGCAAGAGATCAACATCGTGCGCGGCGAGGGCGTCTATCTGTTCGATGAATCGGGCAACCGCTACATCGACCTCGTGGCCGGGATCGCCGTCTGCGCGCTCGGGCACGCGCACCCGCGCATCACGCGTGCGATTGCAGATCAAGCCGCAACGCTCGTACACTGCAGCAATCTCTACCATCACGAACCCGCAGGCACGCTGGCCGATCGCTTAGCCGAACTCTCCGGCTTCGACACGGTCTTCTTCTGCAATTCGGGTTCGGAAGCCAACGAAGGCGCGATCAAGCTCGCGCGCAAGCACGCTTGGCGCAAGGGCGAAAAAGAGCGCACGACGATTCTGGCCGCCAATGGTTCCTTCCACGGCCGCACGTTCGGCTCGCTCTCGGCCACCGACAATCCCGCCTACAAAGAAGGCTTCGAACCGTTGCCGGGCGGCTTTGCGTTCACGCCGTTCAACGACATCGACGCGCTCTCGAAGGCGATCGACGATCGCACGGCCGCGTTTATCGTCGAACCGGTCCAAGGCGAAAGCGGCGTCTTGCCGGCGACGTCCGAGTTTCTGGCCGCGGCGCGCGACTTCTGCACGCAGCGCGGCGCCCTGCTGATCTTCGATGAAGTGCAGTGCGGCATGGGACGGCTCGGGCGGCTATTCGCCTCGCAGTTTTACGACGTCCAGCCGGATGCGTTCACGCTCGCGAAATCACTCGCCAACGGTCTGCCCATCGGCGCGCTGATTGTCCGCGGCGATGCGGCGACGAGTCTCAAACCAGGCGATCACGGCACCACGTTCGGCGGTTCGCCGGTGCCGGCGGCTGCGGCGCTCGAACACTTAGCGATCCGCGACGTGCTCGATCTCGACGCGCACGTCGACCACGTCGGCGCGTTGCTGCGCAGCGAATTGGCTGCGATCGCGCACGAGTGGCCCAAGGTGTTCGAACAACCGCGCGGTCACGGCCTGATGCTGGGCCTGCCGGTTCGCGACACGCACAAAGCCGCGGATTTCGTCCCGCACGGGCTCGACTTCGGGCTGATCATCAACGCCGCGGGTCGCAACACGTTGCGGTTTATCCCACCGTTGATCATCAGCCCCGACGAAATTCGCGATGCCATGGGGCGGCTGCGCGCGACCATCGAGGCCACGCTCAGCGCCTGACGATCGCTAGAAGCGATGACCCGGGGTGCAGTTCGTCAGAACCGTATGCTCCGGAACGGTGTAGAGCGTCGCGTTCGATCCCTTCGACCACCACTCGAGCTTGTCGTTGGCATAGCGCGCACCGTCGGCCGAGACAACGCGCGGCAGATGATAGTCCTTGGCGCCCCAGACGAACGACACGCGATCGATCTTGTTGTCGTAGATGGCCTTGAAATGCAGGCCGTTGCACATGTAGAACGCCGTAACTTTCGGTTTCAACGGCGGCGGCGACTGCGCGACCGCAGCGGAAACCGCGGTAACCATAATTGCAAAAGCGGCAATGACGCCGGCTAGACGTTTCAGCATGTCCGAAATGTGCTTTCCCGACCGCCCAAAGGCCTTTTAAGGTAGTCCGAGGCGGTCAGCGAGGTAGCAGGCGAGACGGTCTTCGGCCAGGCGGTCCTGGCGCATGCTGTCGCGGTCGCGCACGGTGACCGACCCGTCGGTCAGCGTATCGTAGTCGACCATGATGCACGCCGGCGTCCCGATCTCGTCCTGGCGGCGGTAGAGCTGGCCGACGTTGCCTTCATCGTACTGCGTGCGGAAGAACGGACGGAGTCCGCGCTCGATGCGCTGCGCGCGCTCGACCAGTTCGGGCTTGTTGCGCGCGAGCGGAAAGATGCCGACCTGGATCGGCGCGATCTTCGGATGGAAGCGCAGCACGACGCGCTTCGTCTCTTTGCCGCTCTCCGGATCGACGGTCGTTTCGTTTTCGTAGGCGTCGATGAGCATCGTGAGCGTGGTGCGGTCCATCCCGGCCGAGCACTCGATGAGGATCGGGGTGAAATGCGCTTTCGAGGCCTCGTCAAAATAGCGCAAGTCTTTTCCTGAGAGCTTCATGTGCGCGTCGAGGTCGTAGGTGCCCCGGTGGGCGATCGACTCGAGTTCGCCCCAGCCCCACGGAAAGAGATACTCGACGTCCGTGCCGGCTTTCGCATAGTGCGGCCGCTCGGTCGGCGAGAGTTCGTAGAACCGCAGCCGGTCGGCGCGCACGCCGTAATCGCTGTACCACTTCTTCCGCGCGGCGACCCACGTTTCATAGACGTTCACGTCGTTGCCGTCGTCGGGCACAAAATACTCGAGTTCGGCCTGCTCGAACTCGCGAACGCGGAAGGTAAAGTTGCCGGGCGTAATCTCGTTGCGGAACGATTTGCCGATCTGGGCGATGCCGAACGGCGGACGTTTGCGCGCGCTCTGATAGATGTTCTTGAAATTGACGAAGATGCCCTGAGCGGTTTCGGGCCGCAGGTAGGCTTGCGACGCCGAGTCTTCCATCGGTCCGATCGCCGTCTTCATCATCAGATTGAAGTTGCGCGGCTCGGTCAGCGTGCCGCTCATACCGCAATCGGGACACTTGTCGAGCGACGGCAGATGATCGGCGCGGAACCGGTGCTTGCAGTTCTTGCAGTCGACGAGCTTATCGTGAAAGGCCGCAACGTGGCCCGAAGCAACCCACGTCTGCGGGTGCATGATGATCGATGAATCAAATGCCACGACGTCGTCGCGCAGTTCGACGGTCTCGCGCCACCACGCATCCTTGACGTTGCGCTTGAGCACCGCGCCGAGCGGACCGTAATCGAAGAAGCCGCCGATGCCGCCATAAATTTCGCTCGATTGGAAGATGAAGCCGCGACGCTTGGCGAGCGCCGTGATCTCTTCCATGGTTACGCGCGGGGTCGTGTCGGCCGATTCTCCGGAGGTCATCTCGCGGGGTTCTTCGCCGGATAATCGCGGCCCCGCCACGTGAATCCGGCACCCGTGAGGCCACGCCGCGTCGAGTTGAGAGCGATCGCGCCGAATATCCCGATCCCGAACGGCGCGAAGACGGCGAACCGCCGCGGCATCGAGACGAATGTCGCACCGTGGTAGCCGACGGCCATCACCGCAAGCGTAGCGGACACCGCTTCAGCCGCCTCTGCGAAGCGCTTACGCCGCATTGCTGCGAGGGCGAGTAAGGGCGGAGCGACCGAAAGCAGCGAGCAGAAGAGCACGCCGCCGGTAATCGCCCGCACGTCGCCGCGTGCGCCGAGATAGGTGTTCTTGGTGAAGCCGTCCCAGATCTCACGAAACGAGCGGTACATGCGCACGCGAACGAGTTGCGTGCCTTCGGCAACGATCAGCCGGAAGCGCCCGTCGCGTTTGAGATTGCGCGCAAATTCGATGTCTTCGACGACCTCGCCGCGCAGCGCCGTATGGCCGCCGAGCGCATCGTACGCGAGGCGCGAAACGAGCAGGTACTGCCCGTTCGCCAGCGCGCGATCCGGCCGCTGCGGATCGTTGATCTCAGAGAGCATGCCGGCGGCAAAGACGATCATCTGCAAGACTGCCGGCAAGATCGCCGCTTCGGCCAGCGTGCCCAATTCTTGTCCCGTCATGATCGAGAGTGCATCCGCATGCCGCTCCCTTGCAAACCTCAGCGTCGATGCAGAGGCGTACTCCTCGTGGCAGCTGTCGGCGTCGGTGAAGAGTAACCACTCGCCGCGTGCGCGCCTCGCGCCCTGCGCGCACGCCCACGGCTTTCCCACCCAACCCGCCGGCAACGCTTCGCCCGCAACCACGCGCAACGCAGGAAATTCGAGGGCGAGCCGCGCGAGGATCGCCGGCGTCGCATCGGTCGAACCGTCATCGACGACGATCACCTCAGCATCGACGCCGCGTTGCGCGACCAGCGAACGGATGCAACGCTCGATGCTCCGCTGCTCATCGCGCGCCGGTACCACGATCGAAAGCGACGGGATCGCATCGCTGTCCGTCACGAGCGGAACGCGAAGCCAGCCGCGCAATACAAGCAACGAACGCCACGCATAGAACAAGGCAGTCATGGCGATTGCATGGGTGAGTAGGCGCCGCATTGCTCCGGAGTTTATCGCAATTTACGTAAAGTCTTTGCAACAAATGTGTATGTGAAGTGGTGAGTTTACAGACGCTTTTCAAAGCCCCCGATACTATGAGGTAGGATATAACCACCTGCGGGTGGATATCGCGCCTACCTCATTCGACTGTGTGGAGTGGATGTGAGCAATGCCAGCAACGGATGTCGTAACCGGTCGCTTACCACCGAATCGACACTTCCGACGAGGTCTCACGATGCGATCTCCTATCTACGAGCTGCTCGGTGACATTAAGCAGCGACGTCAGGCTATTCCGCCCGAGGCATCGCTCATCGGGGAATACAAGCGTCGCCCGCAACGGATCGGCCGGCCCGTGACGCAAGAAGAACTCGCCGAGGCGCTCGGCATCACGCGCGAATGGTACTGCAACCTAGAAAACGGCAAGAGCGCCGACGCCTCGCCGGAGTTGATCAAGAAAATCGCAGTCGCGCTGCACGATCGTCGCGCAGCGCGCCGGATGCAGTGGGGATATGAAGACCCTACCGTACCGAGCCTCGCGGAGTTTCGCCAATTCATCAGCCGTGTCGCCGGGGCATCGACCTATTTCGAAGCCGCGGTCGAAGCGATGGAAACCGCGTCCCGATTGTTAAAGAACAGTTGCGTCAGCGTGATCACCCTCGATGATACCGGTGCGGGCGGCGAAGGCCTCCGCCACGCCATCGGTCCCCGGGCACGCTTCTGGAAGCCGGCTTGCGACCTCGTTTTTCGCGAAGCGCACCGCGCGCTCCGATACGGCGGCGTCGGGATCAGCGAGAACATTCCCGCAGCCGATCAGATTGCCGACGATACGCCGCTGGTGCTAACCTTCGAGCGCATCTCGGACTTCGGCAGCTCGAACTACGACAGCAAGTACGAATACGAGTGCAGTCCCGAGGTGTGGCGCGAGTTTAACGGTGATTTGGAGATTCGCAGTGCCATGATCGTTGCGCTGCGCGACGGTAGCAGATATCGGGGAGCCGCGGCCTTCGCGTGGTCCGAACCGCGCAAAATTGAGCTGCGCGAAATCGAACTCGTCCGAACCCTCGTCGCCGTCCTCGAATTGATTCCCGCCGGAGCGGCATCATGAAAGGGACCGTTGCTTCGTATCGTGGCGCACCGGGCGGCACGCCGGCGACGCAGCACGTCGTCGTCGTCGACGAAGGCGATTTGAGCCTGCGTCTGGTCGGATCGATCGCCGCAGAAATCCCCGGCATCATCGTTCACCCCTTCGCCTCTTCGGCTGCGGCAATCGTGCAATGCCGGGACGTGGCGGTCGACTGCTTCATCATCGACCACTACTCGCACTCCTCGGACGGGCTCGAAATGGTCCGCAAGATCCGCGCGATTCCGGCATTCGCGCTCGTGCCGATCGTCATGGTAACCAACGCGCACGAGCGCGGCCTGCGCTTGCGCTCGCTCTCGGCCGGCGCCAACGACCTCGTTCAGATTCCGATCGACCGGCGCGATTTCTTTGCTCGCCTCTCGATGCATCTCTCGCTCCAGGCGGCACGCAAGCGGCGATTCGAGGATCTCGAGACTTCCTTGCACGTCGAAGAAGCGCGTAATCGCGAGCAAGCGAACCGGCTCGCCGCGCTCTGGCGCGTCACGCATAATACGCTGCTCGACGATGACGAGCTCCTAAGCGCCATGCTGCGAGACGGCGCCGAAGGTATGCGCGAAGGCGAGGACTTCTCCGGCATGTTCGCTCGGCTCGACGGCAACGACATCGTGGTCGAAGCGCTCTTCAACGGCGGCCTCGCAACCGAACACATGGCGGGGCTGCCGCTAACCGGACATCGGTTCGAGCTTGAGGGCAGCACGTTCGTCGAGATGCTTCGCGGCGGGGTCACGCAGTCGTGGACCGACGCGGCGCGCGACCCGCACGTCGGCTCTTTAAAGCGGCTCTCGACCGTCGGATGCCGGAACGTTATCATGACGCCGGTTCACGCTTGCGGATCGTCACATTTTCTCTCCTTCAGCTCGCTCGCGCCGCTCGCACGGGCATTCACCGCGGAGGATCATGCCTATGTCGAATTGCTGGCATCGTTCTTTGCCTCGCATCTGCACAGCCGCTGGCAGTCGAATCGCATTCGTTACCAGTCCGAACACGATCCGCTAACGGGCTTGAACACGCGCGCCCATTTCCGATCGGAGGGGCGACGGGCTCTCGTCCGAGATGGATGCGCGGCAATCGCAGTCGTCAATATCGACCACTTTCGCAGCGTGAACGAAATGTATGGCTGCATGCTGGGCGATGCCATCCTTGTTGAGGTAGGAGCGGCGCTGGCACAGCGCGCGGAAGGCGGAGAGCGCGTCGCGCGCCTCGACGGCGACTCGTTCGGTGTCTATTTTCCCGGCATGCGTTCGCGCGGCGCGGTGGAGAGCCGCGTCGCTGCACTCGCGGCAGCTTTCGATCGCCCGTTCTCGACCGGCGATGCGGACGGAACGATGACGATCGGCGTAACCGCGACGATCGGCGTGGCCGTCGCGCCCGATGACGGCACAACGTTCGAGGAGCTTCTTGGGCGCGCCGAAGCGGCAGTCTGCGCATCTAAGGCCGGCCCGCGTGGCCGCACCACGTTCTTTACCACCGACATGGAGGGCCAAGAACAATGGCGTACGCGCCTCATCAACGAGCTGCAGCGGGCCTTGGACCGCGAGGAATTCGTTCTCCACTTTCAGCCGCACATCGACCTCGTTAGCGGGCGCGTAGCGGGTGCGGAGGCCCTCGTCCGCTGGAATCATCCGATCCGCGGATTGCTTCTGCCGAGCGAATTCATTCCGTTCGCCGAAAAACACGGGCTCATAAAGGCCATCGGTGCGAACGTGTTTCGGCAAGCGGCTGCAGCCGCCGCCATCCTGCGCGAAGCGGACCCCGCGTTTCGCCTCTATTTCAATCTTTCGGCCGTGCAGTTGGAAGACGAGCGGTTCATCGAAGAGCTCATCGCCGCCGGTGAAGCCGGTGCGCCTCTCGACAATCTCGGCGTCGAAATAACCGAGACCGCCGCGATGCGCGACGTGCAAACGACACTCCGCCTGCTGGGGACGATTCGCGAACTAGGCCTGCACATTGCGATCGACGACTTCGGCATCGGCTATTCATCGCTCTCGCTGCTAAAATTGCTGCCGCTGGACATCGTCAAGATCGACCGTAGCTTCATCAGTGCGGTTCTCGAGGATCCTCACGATGCCATCGTGGTCGAAGGCATCATCTCGATCGTCCAAAAATTCGGCGCTCTCGTACTCGCGGAGGGCGTCGAAACGGACGCGCAAGGCGATTGGCTTGCGGGCAGAGGATGCCGGTACGCGCAAGGATTTGCGCTCTGTGTGCCGCTTCCGCTGAGCGATTTTCTCGAGTGGTTGCGGGTCGATCTCGAGCGCTCAACTCCCCGTCATGCGGAAAGACGTCTCGCCCCCCTATCGCCGTGAACATGTGAACCGCTAGCTTTACAGACGCCTCAATTCAGCTCCGATATACTCGCCTTACGTCTTCGAGTCCGTTTGCTATTTTTCGATTACATCACCGGCGCATTCGCCATTTTGAGGTAACCGTAGTTTGCTCGTTCCCTTGCGATCGATGGTGGTGTGGCTCTCACCGGCCGCCTTCACACTTGCGACTGCCGCAGCTCTTCTGTCGTGCGGCGGTGGCGGCGTAAGCACGACTCCGGTATCGCCGCTGCCGTCGCCGACACCCATTCTGATACCAATCGGCGCGCCCGTCACCGTCGTGCAGCAGCAGACCGTTGGTCTGCCCGCTGCATCTCCCGGCGCAACGCCGGTAGCGGTGCAGCTGCCGGCCGCCGCCGGATTTTCACCGGTCATGCTTCTTCCACTTCCGCAGATCGCGACGAACACGCAACTCACCGTGCTCGTCTCGAACGTCGCGCCGTCGTCGTCGCCGCCATTATCTCTCGAACGCCTAGCGCAGGCGGTCCGCCGCACGGCTGCGTTACAGCCTGGTGCGGCGGTGCTGTTGTACAACGAGATCTACTCGACGGCGGCGCTCGTCTTGCCGACCGCGCCGGGATTCACGTTCACCCTTCCTGCGGCCGACGTCTTCGCAAACGCAAACTACTATCTCGCGCTCTACGATCCGACGCGCCCGAGTCTGGGGTGGCAATACGGCTTCGAGGGTCCGGCGACGGTAAGCGGCAGCACGCTCGCATTCGCCGCGAACTCCGCGACGTTCACGCTCGCAGCAAACCTCGCGTACTATTTCGCGCTATACGTGATACCGCAGGCCGCCGCGCAGCCGACGCCTGCGCCTTCCATTTCTCCGACTAGCGTCCCCACGCAATCTCCGCCTCCGATTACGGAGTCGCCCCCGCCGGCGAGCGTAGGCAATATCACCATTGCCGTTCCCACGCCTTCACCGGTGCTCTGTACGCCCGCGCCCGTCGCCGTGACCGTGGGTCAGACGGTTCTGATCACCTGCGCTGCGCAGGGATACATCGGACGCCTGTCCGTGGCGATTGCCGATCCGAACATCGCCTCGATCCACCAGAACACCCCGCAAACGCTCACGGACTTCAACGTCACCGGCCTCGCGGCTGGCACGACGACGCTAACGGTCCAGACGCAACCCGGGGGGATGGGGACTGTTGCGATCACGGTTTCCCCTTGACACATCACCTCCAACGCCAAAAAGGACAGCATATGAACCCGCGAACCCTTGTCCCGGCACTCTTGGCCGCGCTCGCGCTTGCGGCTTGCTCCAGCGGCGGCTCGAGTCCAGGCCCAGGCGCCGGCGCGAACAACACGCTCCCGCAATCCGGGGGACCGGCTTCCGTCACGCTGACCGTCGTGCGGCCGCAGACGAGCGGCACATCGAGCGCCCGAAAGGCCGCGTTCGTCTCAGCCTCGACGGCGAGGGCCACATTGTACATCGACGCCACCCAAGTCACCCGCATCACGTGCACTACCGGCACGTGCACGTGGGTCAACGTTCCCACGACCGCAGCAGCACACAACTTCAGAGTCGAGCTCGATGACAACGGTACCGGCTGTGCCGGCATCCCGTGCGTTCTCTCCCAGGGGAACACTCAGCAAACCCTTTCCACCGGATCGAACAACGTTGCACTCGTACTCAACGGAGTCGCTGCAAGCGCGGCGTTCACCGCTGGAACATGCAGTGGCGCGACGACTGCCTGCACCGCCGGAAGCTTTGTCGTCGCCGACTTCGATGGCAATACGATCGCGGCGCCGGGAGTCTTCGACAATGGTTCGGCCGGCGGTCTCGTGTTTACGTCGAGCGCTCCTTTGAATGGGACGATTGCCCCGACCCCGGGCACCACGACGGTTACGTCAAGCAACTCGTTTATCGCCACGTGCCTGCTGCCGAGCGTTAATTTCAACGTCACGACTACGATTACCGAACCGACCGGCAGCGATACTACCGGCGAGTTCACGAGCGCCGAGCTGGCCACGATTGGTGTCGGTTACCCGGCGACTTTGAGCGAATCTGGGGGCACCACCTATTACTGCGACACGAACACGCACATCACCAGTACTCAGGCAACGATAACGGTTTCGTCGCTACTCCGGACATAAGATAACTTCGAGCGGGTGCGGCGGGCGTTCGCGGGCCGTCGCACCCGACTTCCTCGACGACCACGGGTTCCGAGCGCGTGCGGATGTGAAGCGTTAAATTTACAGACGCCTCAACCCCGCTCCAATATACTTTGCGGACGGCTTTGTGTTCCGCTCCATTTTTCGTCGATTGTAAGCATCGGCGTTTAGGCGCGTACAAAAGCATGTTCAGCATGAATCGTCGATATAGGCGACCGTTGGCACGTCGAGAAGCGCGGTCGCTCATGCAGAGATGGTCCGCAAATAATGATGCCAGTTATACTAACGAACAGTCACTTTGAATGGAGCGCGCCGCAGAAGTGTTACGTCGAGTACCTTACTGACGACCGGCGCGACCCGACAGCATACTATTCCCCAAGTAAGTCTGACCGTATGTGCGCGAACGGTTTGATAGACCAGCGTACTAGCGGATCGCGCATCACACTCGCCCCGGATACAACAAAAGAAACTATCCAGTATACTATTCTGTACGCCCTGGAGAAGTTGATATAACGCGGACGCGCGTCTTGCCCAGGTCGCTGTGAAGTGGCGGGTTCACAGACGGGAGGCGAGCCCCGCAGTATAGTCGTCGTGCGGCTTTGCTTTCTGCCTCCGGTTACCGATCATTACGATCGGCTCATCAGTGCGGTTGGTAAGCCCGTCATCTTGTCGTTATAGGCGACGCTATTTTGATCATTTCTCTTGAGTCCTGTTGCTGCTAACGTGTCTCACGGTGCGCGCCAGCATCGCTCTCTCTATAGGGGGTTTTCTCTTCGTGGGAGCCCGTCGAACGTGAGCGAGGACAAAGGACGAAAATGCTCCGCGAACTGCACACCCAGCCCTAATATCGAGGAGACCGACTTGAGCGGTTTTACACTGTTGCCGTCGGCGAGGGCATGACTCTGCGTGAAGTTGCAGCTGCTTCGGCTCGTCCCCGCGCTGCTCGTTGTGCTGGGGGCCCTCGCGGTCGTGAACTGCGGTGGCGGGGCCAATACCACCCCCGTGGGGTCACAAGCGACGCCGCCTCCAACGCCCATACCGATACCGAGCAGTGCGCCGGTGACGGTGGTGCAGCAGCAGCCCGTTGTCCTGCTTGCCGCGGGCGTGACGTCGACGCCGGTGGCGGTGGCGCTCCCGACCGCCGCTGGATTCGCGCCGACCATGCTCCTCCCGCTGCCGCAAACTGCGACGACCACGCAACTGACGGTACTCGTCTCGAACGTCACGCCGTCGTCGGCGCCGCCGCTCTCACTCGCGCGGTTCGTGCAGGCGCACCGCCGCACGGCCGCGCTGCCGACGGGTGCGGCGATGCTGCTGTACACCGAGATCTACTCAACGGCGGCGCTCACTTTGCCAACCGCGCCGGGCTTCTCGTTCACGATTCCGTCGGCCGACGTCTTTGCGAACGCGAACTACTATCTCGCGCTGTACGATCCGACGCGCCCGAGCTTGGGGTGGCAATACCGCTTCGAGGGCCCGGCGACGGTGACGGGCAGCACGCTCGCGTTCGCCCCGAACCGCGCGCCGTTCACGCTCGCAGGCAGCCTCAACTACTATTTCGCGTTGTACGTGATTCCGCAAGCCAGCGTGCAGCCGACGCCCGCGCCCTCCGTTTCACCAACGACCGTCCCGACGCAAGCTCCACCGATGCCCACGCCGACGTCGGCGTCAACGTCGACACCAACTCCAACTTCAACTCCGAGCGCGCTCGCGATCGGGATTACGATAACCGTGCCGACACCCGCCCCGGTCGTATGCTCTCCGGCGGCAGTTGTCGTCGCTGTCAATCACACCGTGTCGGTTGGCTGCAGCGAGGCGGTGTACGTTGGCGCGTTTCAATTGGTGTTCGCCAATCCCGCGCTCGCGACCGTGACGGTCCCCACACCATTCCCCGTTCCCTCGACGACGCCGACCTCAGTCGCAACATCGACGCCGGCACCGACACCAACGCCCGCTTCGACACCGACGCCGACACCGGTCTCTTCACCGTCGTCACCATCACCTCAGGTCTTTCCCTTCACGATCACGGGCGTTCAGGCTGGGACAACAACCTTGTCCGTTACGGCACTAGATGGCGGGGTCGGCAGCCTCTCGATCACGGTCACCCCGTGACGAGTCTCATCTACCTAAAGAGGAACCCATGCATATCCCGAAACTCCTGACGACCCTTGGGGTGGCCGCGTTATTAGCGGGTTGCTCCGGCGGCGGCGGCGGTGGATCAACGTCGTCGAATCTCCCCAACACGACGAATCCGACCAATAAAGCCGTCAGCACCGGCCTTGCGATCAGCGTTGACCTCGGCGCAGTAAAGGCTGCGTCCAAACTCCGCTCGATCCAACAAATCACCACGGATGTCACATATTTGGACGTGACCATCGACAGCAACGCCACCCAGACGTTTGAACTGACTCCATCGCTGTCAGGCTCATGCAGCGGTACTTACCCGACCGCCGTCACATGCAGCATTGCTGCCAATGCCGGTAGCCATACCGTTACGGTGTCGACGAACAACGGCAGCAGCACGTCGGCCATCGTTGGATACTCCGTCCCGCAAACCGGCGTTGCGGTCACCCTCTCGACAGTGACTCCGCTGGACTTCACCCTCACGCCGGTCGCGACTTCGTTCGGCGGGTCTTACGCGGGCGGTAGTGGTGCCATTAATAGTTTCCCAGAAGATGGCAGCTCTCATGCCCAAATCGCCACGGTCGATGTCGGCTCCCTAAACGACAATGCCATCAGCACGCCGATTGACACGACGAACCTATTCGGAACCGTGGCGGTCTCGACGCTGCCGAGTTACTCCGTTACCCAAGCGTCGCAATCAGCGGGCTCGTACGCCGACACCCCTTACGACTTCAGTTACACCGGCGCACAGGTTTCCGGCGATGCGATAACCGTGCAGGCAGCGTACACCAAGAACGTCAGCCATACGAGCGCAACCGAAACCGCATACAACGCCGCAGTTGGTTCAATTACCTCTGCAACGACGGCTTTCACGATCCCACTCACTCGGCTGGAGTTGCCTGCGACCGCCAATCCGGGAGACGCGACAGTGAACGGCTCGGCGTTCGGTGGCACGAACTCGTGGTACTACTACCCGCCGAACTCCGGAGCATCACTTTACACAATTGACGCGCTAACGGCCCAGCCGAACAACGATGCATCATCGATCGTGGTCTTCAACGGCAGCACCGCCAGCACCACGTTCGAACTCGATGTCACCGCGATCAACGAAACCTCGAAAGCGGTAACGGGTGGTGGAACCTGCGACACCGCCGGCACAGGTAGCACACCTATATACACAATCAATAGCCCGTCAGGGACGCCGAACGGCGTGACGCCGATAGTTATTAACTACCCGACTAGCTCCGGTCAAACGGTGCCGTGCACCTTGATCATCGAGAATGGAACGTTCTCAACCTTAAAGGACACGGTGACCGTCTATCCCACCAGCACCGGCACCATAACCATCAGCCCGAGTAGCGTTCACCGCTTATAATCTCGCAACCCTACCCACGGAATCTCAGAGGCGCATCGTAAGATGCGCCTCTGCTCTTTTTAGCGATCCGCTTTGCAACGAATCTAGCGTAGCCGGCTCCGGCAGTCCCAAGCCGTTCCCGCCATTCGCCACGCAACGCTTCGACGCGTGCCTCGAACACCTCGACGTCGGCCACCGCTCGCGAGCACGATACGGCGAACAGGCTCACCGATTCGCTCGTTGACGACAACGCCACAGGCGAATCGGCTAGTCCCTCGTACCGAGTCGACTCTCGTCTGCGAATGGATGAATCGTTTCGAACTGCGCATGCGCGATCGCGGCTTGCGCGATCGTTGGGAGTGCGTCGTCGTTGCAAAACGTGCAGAGAGGACAAACGCTGCGCCAAATGGGCTGTACGGCGAGCCCCGATCCAATTCTGCACGGTGCGAATCCGACCGGCATGTTTCGCGTGACGCGTCGGGAGTAGCAAACGGCGGTGAAATTCGACAATCCGATCGACCGTGATTTCGACCTCCGCTGCGCTCACGGCGTATGCCATTCATAGCTTCGGTGGGCGTATGTGAAGCGTTAGTTTACAGACGCTTCAACCCCGCTCCAATATACTTTGCGGGCGGCTTTGTGTTCCGCTCGATTTTTTCGTCGATTGTAAGCATCGGCGTTTAGGCGTGTACAAAAGCACGTGCCAGCATTTCGGTCGGCAGGTATTCGGAGGGCGTCAACCACGATGAATCGTCGTTATAGGCGACCGTACTTTGAACATTCCCCGGCCATTTGAATGGCTGGAGTAACCAGTTGAGAGGACCCAATGACTATCACAGGCATAACGAATCCAACGAATGCGAACGACGGCTCGACACTTGCAATCAGCGTCGACATCGGCACGTTGGGTTTTCGCCAAGGACGGTGATTGCAGCCGTGTATTCTCGCCAAGGTCGGGTTCCGCGGAGAGGGTGGGGGTTGGGCGCTCATCCTATCGCAGCTAGCGATGAAGCCTGCAAAATCGCGTTCTTGGAAATGCGGCGCATCGTCGGGAACCTGTACGGGCCGCAGGTATGCCATCTACCGGGTCTCGATATCGGCCGTGCTTATCGCGGCACTGAAGGCGAGTTCCGCCTCGGCGGCGACATCGTGGACGTCTTCCACTACGGAACCGGCTACACGTCGCTAGCCGTCCTGGATATCAGCGGGCATGGCGCGCCGGCCGCGCGAAACGCCGGACTCGTAAAGCACGCCTTGCGTGCGTACGCTTCGCGCGGCTTCGACGCCCGGGACTGCGTACGCGCGCTCAACCGGCTGTGCATTGAAAATAGCGCCTTCGAAGCCGACGAGGAATTCTTCGCTACGCTCTTCTTCGCGATCATTGAACCGAGCCGGCGCACCATGCAATATGTCTCGGCAGGTCATGACGCAGCGTTTCTGATCGCTCGCCAGGGCGTGCAGGCGCTTCGCGTCACGGGCCCGATCATCGGCCTCACGGACAGCGATGCCGAGTTCGATCACTCCGTGATCGGGTTAGATGCCGGTAGTATCGTGGCCGCCGTGACAGACGGGTTCTCTGAGGCCCGCAACGCGAGCGGGGTATTTCTTGGTGCCGGCGCGTTCGCGGATATCATCGTCAGGCTTCAGGCCTGCGATGCGGAACGCCAAGCCGACGAAGCGATCAGGCACGCTTACGAGTACTCCAATAAGCTCCTCCACGACGATGTCGCAGCGCTTGTGGTAAAGGTGCTCTAGGATGCGTGGGCGCGGGGTTGCGTTTCGGCGCGCAGTTGACCGCACGCGGCTGCGATGTCGCGGCCCATGGGGATGCGCACGGTGCAGGCGATACCCTTCGCTTCGAGGATCGCACTGAACGCGCGAATGCGCTGATCGCCGGTCGCACCGAGTTTTGCATCGGGCGTGCTGTTGTACGGGATGATGTTGACGTGATAGAGCGAGCCGAGCATCAGCTTTGCAAGCGCTTCGGCGTCTTCGGGGCGGTCGTTCACGCCGTCGAGCATGACGTATTCGAAGAACACTTTGCGGTTCGTCTTCTCGATGTAACGGCCGACGGCATCCATCAACTGCGCGATCGGCCACTTGTGATTGACCGGCATAATCGACGAGCGCACGTCGTCGGTCGCTGCGTGCAGCGAGATCGCGAGATTGACTTGCACGCCCTCATCGGCGAACTGGTCGATTTGCGGCACGACGCCGACGGTGGAAATCGTGATGTGCCGGTGCCCGAGGCCAAACCCGTTCGCATCGTTGAGCAGCCGAACGGCGTCCATCACCGCGGCGTAATTGTGGAACGGCTCGCCCATGCCCATGAACACGACGTTGGTGATCTTGCGCCCCTGCGCCGCCAGATGCCGCGCAAAGTAGCGCGCTTGATCGAAGATCTCGGTCGGCGTGAGATGCCGCGTGAATCCGGCCTGGCCGGTCGAGCAAAACGCGCACGCATACGCGCAGCCCGACTGGCTCGAAATGCACACGGTGTTGCGCTCGCCGTAGTGCTGCATGAGCACGGCCTCGACTTCGTTGCCGTCGTGCAGCCGGAAAAGCCCCTTGATCGTCTGCTTGTCGTTGGAGTTCTGAACGACGACCGGCTCGACCGCATCAAACGAAAACGTCTCTGCCGCCAACGCCGCGCGCAGCTCTTTCGGGAGCACGCTGACCTCAGCGACGTCCGCCGCCAACTCTTTGGTAGCCGCCCGGTAAAGCTGCTGGAGCCGGTAATTCTTGAGTCCATGGGCCAGCGCGAACGCAGCCCCGTCGGCATGGCCGGCACGGCGCGCCTTATCGTCGATCCAAATTTCCTGAGCAGTCCGCGCAGCCATAACGCCACATTATACCATGCCGGCGCACTCTCGTCAGTGCCCAGCCCAAGGAGCCGGCCGGTCCGCTCCGGGAAGCCACCGGGCAAACCAGGCGCGCGCTACATCGGCCAGTGGAATTGGGGCGCGTTTTGCCTGACGCCCCTTTGGCTCGCGAACCACGGCTGCATTTGGTACGGCCTCCTCTACTTTATCGTCGCGTGTATCCCGTACTTGGGTATCGTCGCACTCCCGGCCGCAATTTATTGCGGCATCAAAGGCAGTGCTATCGCCGTGGCACGTCGCAGCTTCGTGGATGATGCGCAATTCGTCGCCGTGCAGAATGCGTGGCGAAACTGGGGCATTCCCATCGCGATCGTCTTGCCGATCGTCGCGTTTGTCTACATCGTCGTAACCGTCGACCGAATGCTGCTCACGACCCGCTGACGGCGGCTCCTGGTTCGCACTGCCCCGACACGGGAACATCGTGGTCATGAGTATGAGCGACGCCGACATTGCCGACGACGAGGCAAATTACGTCATGACCGAGTGGGAAGAAGGCGCCCGGCCGGACGGGGTCGCGGCCGAGGCCGAGTACCCTTGCGGGTGCAAGGCGGTTCGCGTTGAGACCGCCGCAGGCTGGCAGTGGGTCGACGCTCCTGACTGCGTCGACGACACGCATCGCGCACGCGCCGGCCGCTGATCGCGATCAGTAGCGCTTATAGGGCAAGAACTTTCCGCTGAGGGTCATCTTAACGCGATCGCCCTTCGGGTCGCTTTCGCGTTCGATCGACATGTCGAAATCGATCGCACTCATGATGCCGTCGCCGAATTCTTCTTCGATCAGCGCCTTCCATGTCGTGCCGTAGACTTGCACGAGTTCGTAGAAGCGGTAGACCAGCGGATCGCTCGGCGGCCCCGGCGGGAGCGAGCCGCGATACGGGACTTCGGCGAGCAGCGTTTCCTCGGCGTCGCTTAACTCAAGGAGATCGGCGGCCTTTGCAGCTTCGTCGTGCGTCAAGCGCATTTGGCCGAGCAACGCTGCGGTCGCGACGAGCGGAGAACCGTCGCTGATCTGCCCGGCGATGGCACGCCACGTAAGGCCCTTAGCGGATTTGATCGCGCGAATCTTGGTGGTCAATTCTTCTCGTGTCATACGCAGAGCTATGGAGAGAGGACGCTGCTCCCTTCGGACATTTGGCCTCTGCTACTCGAAGAGCGACTGCTGCTCTAACGTGGCCGGTTCCGCCACGGGCGCGTCGACTTTTTCGCGGACCGCTTTGAGATCGGCGTAGACGAGCCGTTTTACTTCGGTCATCGCGCCGCCGGTTTGGCGCAGAATGTATGCCGGGTGGAATGTCGCGGTGATCGGGATGCCGAGCGGGCCTTCGAACCACTGGCCGCGCTGCTTCGTGATCGAGAAGCGTTCGCCCATGAACGTCTTCGCGGCCGGCGCGCCGAGCGCTAGGATCACGCGCGGGCGGATCACCGCGATCTGCTCGTCGAGGTAGTGACGGCAGTTCTTCATTTCGTCGGGCGTCGGCGCGCGGTTCGCAAGGCGATGGCCCGTGTCGAGCGTGGGGCGGCACTTGACCGTATTGGCGATGTACACGTCTTCGCGCGCGAAGCCGATCGCCGCGAGCATCTTTTCCAGCAGATCGCCCGAACGTCCGACAAACGGGCGCCCGAGGCGATCTTCCTGTTCGCCCGGGCCTTCGCCGACGCACATCAGCTTGGCGCACGGATCGCCCTCGCCGAAGACGCTGTTCGTGCGCGTCGAACCGATCGCGCACAGGCGGCACAGTTCGACGACATGCGCCGCGGCAATGAGCGTCTTCTCCCGGCTCGCGCGTTCGGCGAGGCTCACCGCGGCAGCGGCTCCAGGAGCACGGCTTCACCGAACGCCAGCACTTTGGTCGAGCCGTCGGGCGTCTCCGACACTTGGAACTGCAAGCCGATGATGCCGTTCGCGCCGGTCGCTTCGGCCTTGCGCACCAGTTCGGCGAGACAATCGGTGCGCGAACGCTCGGCATCGGTGAGGTACTCGACCGGCGCGAGGCCGATGAACGCGCCGATGCTGCGGAAGGTCGCGCGCAAGATGTTGCGCGGCCGCGTCGCCTGTCCGTAGGCATAGCCGAACGACTTCACCACGCGAAAGCCATCGACGCGCTCGAACGTGACCACCGCATCCGGAGCGATCATTTTCGCCTGATGATCGCGCGCAGCGCGAAGAGTGCGCCGCCTGCCGCGACGAGATAGAGGACAAAGCGGCCGATCAGCGCCGCGACGAGCGTGAAATACCAGCTGTAGCCGTGATGCTTGATCCAGTATTTGCGGCGTGAGACTTGCTTGCGCGACTCGACGCTGTACTGGCCCTTCGCGCTGCCCATGCCTTCGTGCACGGCTTCGCTCGACGGCACGAACCACGTCTCCCAGCCTGCGTTCGCCGCGCGTTTCGCGAAATCGACTTCTTCGTGATAGAGAAAGAAGCGCTCGTCGAACGTGCCGATCTCGGCGAAAAGTTCGCGCCGGATAGCGAGCGCCGCGCCGATTGCGATGTCGATGCGATGCGGCCGGTCGTAGCTGAAGCCGCGCAGCGCGGCACCGTTGGCGAAGCGTCGAAAGGGCGGCAGTTCGCCCCACGCGCTCGACCGCAAGAACGCGCCCGTCCAGGTGTCGAACTCACCGCACGATTGCTGGATCGAGCCGTCGTAGTTGTAGATCCGCGAGCCGGCGATGCCGCAGCGCGGGTGCGCGTCGAGAAACGCGACGATGTTGGCCAGGGCGCGATCCTTCAATTCCGCATCGGGATTGAGCAGAAATGCGATCGGCGCGGAGGTTTTATCGAATGCGCGGTTACATGCGGCGGCAAATCCAAGGTTTGCGTTGTTTTCCACGATCGTCACGCGGCCGCCGTAGCGTTCGCGGATGAACTCGCGGCTGCCGTCGCTGGAGCCGTTATCGGAGACGACGACGTTCGCGAAGCCGGGATCGGCCTGCACTTCGCCGAGCGCAAACACGGAATCGAGCGCGGTTGCGATCTTCTCCTTGTCGTTCCAGCAGACGACGATCACGTCGATGCGCGGCGGCACGGCTACGCAACGCTCGGCGAGAGGCGTCCGCGTGCCTGCAGATAGGGCCAAATGAACGGCTCGATGTCGCCCTCGAGCACGCCCTCGGTGTTGCCCGTCTCGACGCCGGTGCGATGGTCTTTCACCAGTTGGAACGGGTTGAGCGTATACGAGCGAATCTGCGAGCCCCACTCGTTGGCCCGGCGTTCGCCGCGCAGCTCTTCGAGTTTCGCTTCGCGCTCCTCACGTTCGCGCTGCACGAGCTTGGCGCGCAGGATGTTCATCGCGACGTCGCGGTTTTGCATCTGCGAGCGCTCTTGCTGCGAGGCGACGATCGTATTCGTCGGCACGTGGATGATGCGTACGGCCGATTCCGTCTTGTTGACGTACTGACCGCCGGCACCGCTGGCCTTGAACGTTTCGACGCGCAAGTCTTCGGGCCGAATCTCGATGTCCTCGACGTCACCTTCCTCGATTTCGGGCACGACGTCGACTTCGGCGAACGAGGTTTGCCGGCGGTGCTGCTGATCGAACGGGGAAATGCGCACGAGGCGGTGCACGCCCCGTTCGCTCTCGAGCATCCCGTACGCGTTTTTCCCGCGCACGAAAAACGTCGCTAGACGCAGGCCGGCTTCGTCGGCCGGGGCTTCCTCAACGACCGCGCCCTCGAAGCCGCGATTCTTCGCCCACTTCAGGTACATGCGTTCGAGCATCTGCGTCCAGTCGGCCGCGTCGGTACCGCCCGCGCCGGCGCGGATCGTAACGATCGCGCCGTGCGAGTCGTATGGCCGGTCGAAGTTCGCCGCCATCTCGAGACCATCGAGCTCGGCCTGCGCGCGCGCAAGCGCGGCATCAACATCCGCCTCGGCCCCCGGTTCGTCACCGAGCACGTCGAGCGTTTCCAATGCCTCATCGAGCAAACGCTCGACGGCCGCGATCGCATCGACGTCGTTGCGCACGTCGGCGATGCGTTTCATCGTGGCTTGAGCCGCTTGCGCGTCGTCCCAGAAGCCGTCGCTACGCGAGCGTTCTTCGAGTTCGGCTAACGTCCGGCGCTTAACAGCGTCGTCAAAGCCGCACCTTGAGCGCGGTTAGGCGTTCGCGGGACTTTTCGATCGCAGTACGTTGAGCGTCAGACATAGCGCTAGGCCTTCACTCGCTTTCGGCGAGAACCTTGTAGATTTCGCGGCGTGCGGCGTTGAGTATCTCGAGCACTTTCTGCTGCGAGGCGACGTCGCTTCCGCGCGCTACCTGCATGACCGCGGCGCCCAGCTTCATCGCCGAGCTGCGCAAGTCGATCCCGTCGTCCTGGTCCTCGGACGCAGCGTCGGCCGGCTTCGTTGCGAGCAATTCGCGACCGGCATCGGTGATGGTGAAGACGCGCTTGCCGTTCGAGGCATCGCCGGTGATGAACCCGCCCTCTTCGAGGAGCGTGAGCGTCGGGTAGACGGAGCCGGGGCTCGGACGATACCGCCCGTTACTCTTGTTCTCGAGCTCCGTGATGATGTCGTAGCCGTGGCGCGGCCCCGTTGCCAGCACATCGAGAATCAGGAACTTGATGTCGCCTCGGCGCGCGCGCCCGCCGCCCCGCCAGCCGCCCATCATCATGCCTTCGCGGCCCATGCCGCGGCCAAATTTATGACCCATGCGAGGGCCTCGTTCGTGAAAGAACCATGCTTTCCGCATGCGCTCTCCCTTCATATAGAAACAATCACGATCATTCGCGATCTGTTGTTAGCATATCGCGATATATCGTTATTGTCAACCGTACGGGAGAGCGCCGGCGATGGGCCGGCTAGGCGGCGCGCTTTTCGTCGAGGTCGAGGAGCTTAAACCAGGTCGTCACGTCGGGCCGGTTCGGAGCCACCTGGGCCCTGAGCTTATCGAAGTATCCCTGTGAATGGTCATCCGGAGCCCATGCGCGGCGCGAAGCGTTGAAGGCCGCGATCTCGGCCGGAGTGTGCTTGTCGACCAGCGGCTTCGCCCACCCCTCGACGGCCTTGGTATCGTATTTCAGTTCTTTGAGCTTGGCGGCAAACGCCGGGAAGTCGACCCCGAGGAAGGCCAGCACCGGCTTGTCGTGCGGACAATCGACGTCGTACTCGCCCAGGGTGCCTTCGGCATCGGCCTGGGTCTTGTCGATCATGCGGGGCAGCGACACGATGCCGGCAAGCATGTCATTGGGACTACGCGGAAATTCTTTAGTGAGATCCATGATGAGGTTATTTCCAATCCGCCCCTAGCGAAACCGCCCGCGCCGTCCCGGCGTATAGCCCTTAGATGAGAGACCGTATCGCACTCGCGCTCGCCGCAGTGACATTGGCCTTCCACATGGCTTTCGCCAATCGCTACGATCTCTTCCGCGACGAACTCTACTTCATCGTTTGCGGGCAGCACCCGGCGTTCGGCTACGCCGATCAGCCGCCGCTGGTGCCGCTGCTCGCCGCCGGCGCCTACGCGCTCGGCGCGCAAACGTGGCTCGTGCGTCTGCCGAGCGCGCTGGCTGCAGCGGCGCTCGTGTGGCTCGTCATCGCGTTTGTCCGCCTCCTCGGCGGCCGCAACGGCGCGGCCTGGCTGGCCGGAATCGCAGCGGCGTTCGCGCCGATCTTTCTCGGTCTCACCGCCACGCTGAATACGACGAGTTTCGAGCCGCTCGCGTGGACGGCCATCGCGTACGCGCTTGTGCGCGCCATCGTGCTCGACGACCGGCGCGCCCTTCTCGTCGCCGGCGTCATCGCCGGCGTTGCGATGGAGGCGAAGTACGCGTTGCCGCTCTGGCTGATCGCGCTCGCCATCGGCTTGCTACTCACGCCGCAACGCCGGCTCTTAGCACGGCGCGAACTTTGGCTTGGCGTCGCGGTCGCCGTCGCGATCGCAGCGCCTTCGCTTGCGTGGCAAGCGCAGCACGATTGGCCGTTCGTCGCGCTCATCCGCAACGCCGGTCTGAAAGACGCCGCGGTTGCGCCGCTCGCCTATATGCTCAATCAAGTTCTCATTCTCAACCCGCTCGCCGCGCCGCTCTGGATCGCCGGGCTGTGCGCGCCGTTCTTTATCGCGGAATTACGCCCGGCTCGCTTCATCGCAATCGCATACGTTGTAACGGCAGCAGCAACCATCGCCGGCGACGGCAAAGACTATTACCTCGCACCGGCCTATCCGGCGCTGCTGGCCATCGGCGCTGTGACCGCCGAGCGCGCGATCCGCTCGAGCGTCGCGCGCACCGCCTACGTCGCGGCCTTCATTGCGCTCTCGGCCCTCATCGCGCCGCTCGCCCTGCCGATACTGCCGCCGGAAGCGCTCATCGGCTACGAACGCGCGCTGCACCTCGCTCCGCAACAGCAAGAACGCGGCGACGCGAGTACCGCCTTGCCCTCGACCTTCGCGGATATGCTCGGATGGCACGACTTCGTGCACCAAGTTGCCGTTGCATACGACACGATCGCGCCGGCCGATCGGGCTGCGACGTCGATCCTCGTCGACAACTACGGCGAAGCCGCAGCGATCGATCTCTACGGACCGGCATACGGCTTACCACCGGCGCTGAGCGGACACAATCAATACGGCCTCTGGGGCCCGCGCGGACAAACGCCGCGCAACATCCTGCGCGTGCAGAATAACCCGGAGAAACTACGGCCCTATTGCGCGCAGATGCGCGTCCTGGCAACGACCGAGTCGCCGTATGCGCGCGCATTCGAAAACGGGAAGGCGATCGCGCTTTGCCGCGATCTGCACCCGCCGCTCGCGCAGCTGTGGCCGGATCTCGTATTCCTAATCTAGCTTAGGCGCGCGGGCGGCGAGCGCAAATTTCCAGGCGCGTGCCGGCGGGGTCTTCGAAGAAGAGCGCGGGATAGCCGGGGTCGATCGACCACTCGACGACCCGGCCGCCGGCGTTGCGCACGAGCGGCTCGATCGCCCGCAGATTCGCTTCCGCATCGAGCGCGAACGCGACGCGCGTCGCCGTCGGCTTCATGCCCGGATCTTCGATGAAGCCGACGAACCAGCCCGGCGAGCCCGCGACAATCGGCGTGTGATATTCGACGACGTTGCGCGGATGCGTTACGTCGACATCAACCCACTCACCGTCGCTGCCGACATGAGACTCCGACTTGCGCGAGAGCCCGAGCGCCGGCAGCAACGCGTCGTAGAACGCTTCCACCGCAGCCAGCGACGGCACGCGAATGTCGGCATGGTCGAGTCCCAGGATCTTCATGGCGCAGACGTACTACGGCGCGTTTTGAATGGCCTCGGCCGGGTAAGCCATGGTGATGACCCGGACGCATGGTCTCAGCCCGGTCGTGATCGTTGCCACTGCGCTGGGCTTTTTCCTCGTGCAGCTCGACGTCTCGATCGTGAACGTCGCGCTCTCGACGATCGGCCACGATCTGCACTCCACCTTCGCGACGCTGCAATGGGTGGTCGATGCATATGCCGTGGCCTTTGCGGCGTGTCTTCTCTCCGCGGGTGCGATCGCCGACCGGATCGGCGCACGGCGCGCCTTCGTTATCGGCCTCGTGCTATTCGGCTGCAGCTCCATCGCCTGCGGCTTCGCACCGACCGCGGCGCTGCTGGTTAGCGCGCGTACGATTCAAGGCATCGGCGCCGCACTGCTCGTGCCCTGCTCGCTCGCGCTGTTGAATCATGCTGCCGAAGGCAACGCGAGTGCGCGGGCACGTGCCGTTAGCCTTTGGACCGCGGCAGGCAGTACCGCACTCGCGGCCGGACCGATCATCGGCGGCGCGCTCGTCGCGGGCGTCGGCTGGCGCAGCATCTTCTACGTCAACGTGCCGCTCGTTGCGATCGCGATTTGGCTGACGCTGCGCAACGTCACCGAAACGGCGCCGCGCAAGAGCGCGCTCGATGTACCGGGACAACTGTGCGCGGTTGCGATGCTCGGAACCCTGACCGCCGCCGTCATCACTGCCGGCAGCATCGGCTGGGGCGCGCCGCTCGTGTTGGGACTCTTGGCAGTAACGCTCGTATCGGGTGCGGTGTTCGCGTTCCTGGAATCGCGCGGACCGAACGTCATGCTGCCGCTCAACCTCTTCGGGCGGCCGCCGTTCACCGTCGCAACGATCGTCGGTTTCGTGGTGAATTTCACGCTTTACGGAGCGCTGTTCGAACTCGGCCTCTATCTGCAGCGGCTGCACGGTTTCTCACCGCTCCAAACGGGGCTCGCGTTCTTGCCGTTTTGTGTTGCAATCGGGCTTGCAAATATTGCAGCCGGCCGGCTCACGGCGACGCGCGGCGCGCGCCTGCCGATGGTCATCGGACTTGCCGTCGCTGCGGCCGGCTTTGCGGCACTCGTGCCGCTCGATACACATACGCCGTATCTCGCGATGCTCGCGGGCTTGATCGTCATGCCGATCGGAATTGGGCTCGCCGTCCCGGCGATGACCACTGCATTGCTCGCAAGCGTTGAAAAAGAACGCTCGGGACTCGCCTCGGGCGTGCTCAACAGCGTCCGTCAATCCGGCGGCGCGCTCGGCGTCGCGGTACTCGGCGGACTGCTATCGGCACACGCAATCGGCGGTATGCGCGCGAGCTTCATCGCATCGGCAGCCTTGTTGGTCGGCGTCGCAGCAGTCGCGCCGCTAGGCCTTCGCGACTCCACGGACGGCAAACGCCGCAACGCCTGAACCCGCCGCCATCACCGCAAGCGCGGCGAACCAGCCGTAACCAGACGTGAGGCCGCCGGCGATACTGAGCGCGGTACCGACCGCAACCGGACCGAGTGCACCGCCGGCAAACCCGACGAGTGAATGCAACGCGAGCGTCGAGCCCTGCGCCTCCGGAGCCGACGCTTCGACGAGACCAGCCGTGAGCGCGCCCGAATCGGCCAGCGCTGCGACGTTGTAGATCATGAAGCCGAGCGCCGCAACGAGAAACGCGCCGTTGCCGAACGCCCCGAGCGCGAGACCGATCGCGACGGTAGCGAGCGCGATGGTGAGAATCAAACGCCGCCGGCCGAAACGCAACGCGAGTTCGGCGCCCCCGATGCTCGCCGGCACGCCGGCCAAGGTGATGATCGAACTCCAGACCGTCAACGTGGTTCCCGGACTACCGCTCATCGTCTTCGTCCACACCGCCAGCAGCAAAGCAACGAGCCACGCGCGCAAGGCGAAGAGTTCCCAGCAGTGTCCGCCGTATGCCAGGATATAGCGCAGGGCGACGGTGTTGCTCAAGACACCGCGCAAATCGAACGCGCCCGAACCGCCGGACGGCGCCGGTTTGCGCGTACCCAGCGTGGCGAGGAGCACGCACGCCATCGCGACGACGCAACCCGCAGCGGCGACCACGAACGGCGCACGCCAGCCCGAGGTTTGCGCGGCGAGTCCGGCGACGAAAAACGAAACGCTGACGCCGACACCGAAGCTCGCCGTATAATACGGAACCGCGCGCAGCCGCATCGCCGGATCGACGCGGTCGATGATCACGCGCAAGCCGGGCATGTACACGCCGGCCGTCGAGACGCCCGCCAAGCTCCAAAGCAGCGTGGCCGAAACAAAACCGCCTGCAAACAGTGCGAATCCAACGTTTGCCGCCACCCCGATCGCGCAGCCGAACGCGAACACGATGCGCGCGTCGATGCGGTCGGTGAGGCTGACGAGCACCAGCACGGTCGCCGCGTACCCCAAGAAGTATCCGCCGCTGAGCCAGCCCGCTTGCACGGGGCTCAGCGTCCATTGTGCGATCAAGCTCGGCAGCGTCGCCGCGACGGCCGACGATCCCACCATGGCGAACATGTTGGCCGCGATCATCAGCGCGACCAACCGCAGATTGTTCAGCTAGGCCTTATCGAAGAGCTTGAGCGCGAGCAATCCGTGCGTCAACGCGGCCCCGGCCCGCAAGGCAGCCGCAATGTGCACCGTCTCCGCCAGCTCTTCGCGCGTCGCGCCCGCCTTTTTCGCGTTGGCCGTATGCACGTCGAGACAGTACGGGCACTGCGTCGTCAACGCGACCCCGAGCGCGATCAGCTCGCGATATTTTAGCGGAATCTGTCCGTCGGTGCGGCCCACCACTTTATCGAGGGCGACGAAACCGTCGAATCCGGGTTTGTCGAGGGTGCGCAGTTCCGAGAGAAGCTTGAAGTCGTCGTGAGAATGATAATCAGACATACTCAACTTTCGGTTAGGCAGCCGCCCCGTGGCAGCGTTTGTATTTCTTGCCCGACCCGCACGGGCAAAGATCGTTCCGGCCGACTTTGTCCATGCCGCCGGCGGCTTTCGCCGGCGCTTCGTCGCGATTCGTGTGCACGTTTTCCGCCGGTCCGCGCGGCGCCGGGCCGAGCAAACGTTCCGCGGCGGCGGAATCCATGTGCGGAGCCGCTTGCGGAATCAGCTGGCCCGTCGGCAGCTGTTCGAATGCCGTCGAAGCGCCGTTCGCGCCCACCGCGACCGGTTCGGGCGCGGCTTCCGGTTCGATCTCGATGCGCACGGAGAACACGGCCTTGACCGCTTCGTCGGCGATGTTGCTCTTGAGATCTTCGAAGATCTCGTAGGCTTCTTTTTCGTACTCGACGCGCGGGTCTTTTTGCCCGTAGCCGCGCAGACCAATACCGGCCTTGAGCGCGTCCATGATGTAGAGATGATCGACCCACAAGCGATCGATGATCGGCAGCATGATGTACTGCGACTCGATCATGCGCATGATGTCGGGCGAGACTTCCGCCTCTTTCGCTTCGTACGCGCCGACGGCGAGTTCGCTCAAGCGCTCCTTCATCGCGTCGCGATCGAGCTGCTCCAACTCTGATACGCCGATCCGATCCTTGACCGGGAAGATCAGTTGGATCTCATCGAGGATCGCCGGCAGATCCCATTCGCTGGGATGCTCTTCCGGCGGCGCGCCGCTATTGACGGCATCGCCGACCTTCGTCTGCAGCGTTTCGACGAAAAAGTCGCGCAGCGGCTGACCTTCGAGCACGCGGCGGCGCTCGGCGTAAATCACTTCGCGCTGTTTGTTCATGACGTCGTCGTACTCGAGAACCTGTTTGCGGATCTCGTAGTTGTGATTTTCGACCTTCGACTGCGCGTTCTCGATCGAGCGCGAGAGGATCCCGGCCTCGATCGGCGTCTCGTCGGTGAACTTCACGAAGTCCATCATCTTCTGGATGCGTTCCGCCCCGAAGAGCCGCATCAACTCGTCGTCGAGCGCGATGTAGAACCGCGTCGAACCGGGATCGCCCTGACGGCCGGACCGGCCGCGAAGTTGGTTGTCGATGCGCCGCGACTCGTGCCGCTCGGTGCCGATGATGTGTAAACCGCCGACGGCGGCCACGCCTTCGCCGAGCTTGATGTCGACGCCGCGGCCGGCCATGTTGGTGGCGATCGTTACCGCGCCCCACACGCCGGCGTCTTTGATGATCTGCGCTTCTTGCTCGTGGTACTTGGCGTTGAGCACGTTGCACTCGACGCCGCGCCGGCGCAAGAGCATCGCAAGCCGTTCGGATTTCTCGATCGAGCGCGTGCCGACCAGCACCGGCCGGCCCTTTTCGTGCTCGGCGATGATCTCATCGACGACCGCTTCGAACTTTGCGTTCTCGGTGCGATACACGATGTCGGCTTGGTCTTTGCGCGCGACGGAGCGGTTCGTCGGCATCACGACGACGTTGAGCCCGTAGATGTCGCGGAATTCGCGCTCCTCGGTTTTCGCCGTACCCGTCATGCCTGCGAGCTTTCCGTAGAGCCGGAAATAGTTCTGGAACGTGATCGTCGCGAGGGTCTGATCCTCGCTGCGAACCAGCAGGCCTTCCTTCGCTTCGATCGCTTGATGGATGCCTTCGGAATAACGGCGTCCGTACATCAACCGGCCGGTGAATTCATCGACGATGACGACTTCGCCGTCCTTGACGATGTACTGCTGATCTTTGTGGAAGAGGTGCCACGCCTTGAGCGCCGCGTTGAGCTGATGCGTCAGTTCGAGGTTGCGCTGATCGTAGAGGTTCGAGACGCCGAGCATCTTCTCGACTTTGGCGACGCCGGGTTCCGCAATCGGCACGGCGTGCGATTTTTCATCGACGGTAAAGTCTTCATCTTTGATCAGCCGCGGAATGATCTTCGCAAACTGCCCGTAGAGTTCGGTCGCGTCGTGGCCCTGACCACTGATGATCAGCGGCGTTCGCGCCTCATCGATGAGGATCGAATCGACTTCATCGACGATCGCGTAGTGCAGTTTACGCTGCACCATCTGATCGAGACTCCACGCCATGTTGTCGCGCAAGTAGTCGAAGCCGACTTCGTTGTTCGTGACGTAGGTGATGTCGCAGTTGTACGCTTCGCGGCGCTGGGCGGAATCGAGGTCGTGCTGGATGATGCCGACCGTCATCCCGAGCCCCGTGTAGAGCGGGCCCATCCACTCGGCATCGCGCTTGGCGAGATAATCGTTGACCGTGACGACGTGCACGCCCGTGCCGGAGAGCGCGTTGAGGTACACCGGCAGCGTGGCGACGAGCGTCTTACCCTCACCGGTCCGCATCTCGGCGACGTTGCCTTCGTGCAGGGCGTGGCCGCCCATCAGCTGCACGTCGAAGTGGCGCATCCCCAGAATCCGCTTGCCGGCTTCGCGCACGACGGCGAACGCCTCGACAAGCAGGTCGTCGACGGTTTCGCCATTGGCCAGCCGGGCACGGAATTCTCCCGTTTTTGCGGCCAGTTGCTCGTCGGTGAGAGCGGCGGTCGCGGGTTCGAGTGCGTTGACGCGCTCGGCCGTGCGCCGCAGGCGGATTACTTCACGCTCGTTACCGTCGAAGAGCGTCTTGAGGAAAGCCATACAGGTATATAACCGTTCGGCGGGCAGACCGGTTCCTCTTCGAGCTTAGTCGTCGGTGAGAGGCAGCGGCGTGCGGGCAGCGTGATTGAGGGGGCCGGGACCGAGGCGTTCCACGAGGCCGGCTACCGTCGTGAAGCTATACCCAGCCCGGCGAAAGCGTCGAATGATACCGGGAAGCAACGCGACCGTCTCCGGCCGCCCGTTGTGCAGCAAGAGGATCTCGGGGCTCGTGGCATAGCGGGCGATGTGCGCCGCAAGGACCGTGCGGGTGACGTTGCGCCAGTCCCCCGGGTCGTCCGTCCAGAGAATCGTATCGTAGCCGGCACGTTGGGCGGCCTCGAGGGTCGCCCGGCGGAAGCGGCCGTGGGGCGGCCGGAACTCCGTGCGGATCGCCGGGTCGTGCACGAAGCGCTCGAGCGTCGCGGCGCCGGTGGTCAGTTCGGCCGTGACGGCAGCCGCGTCGAGAGTGGCGAGGTCGGGGTGCGTTTCCGTATGGTCGGCGATCTCGTGGCCGCCCGCGGCGATGGCCCGCACCAGGCCCGGATACTGCTCCGCGTCGCGGCCAATCAGGAAAAACGTGGCCGGCACGTGGGCCTCGCGCAGCACGGCGAGGAGCATCGGGGTGTCGACCGGGTAGGGGCCGTCGTCGAACGTTAGGGCGATCAGCTTCGGACCGGCAACCCGGCCGTCGGCGGCGCTGCCCACGACCGCGTGCCGCAGGCGCGCACCGAGCGAAGGCTCGAGGAGCGGCCCGAGGTCGGCGCCGTGCAGTACGACCGCCGGCAACGGCGGCAGCGACCGCCGGTAGACCCGGTAGCCGCCATAAGTCAAGCCGAGGGCGATGAGGACGATCGCGGCGACGGCCGCGAGGCGCTTCACTACTTCGCGGGCGCGGCTGAGGCCGGCGCTGCCGGTACGTTCACGTAATCGCGGCCCACGATGACCGTCACGTCGGCGAGTACCGGCGTCGCGCTCCCGGCGGTGGCCGCCGTCGTCGCAGCCGTCGGAACGGGAATCGGCGTGATCGTCGCCGACGCGAGATGGATGTCGCTGCGCACGCGCTCGCCGGCTAGCGGCGTCTTCGAGGTCGCGCGAATCTGGGTCGTATCGAAGTCGAACGACGCGGCATTGCCGACGCTGTTGATGATGTAGCCGTCGCGCCGCAGCAGGTCAGCTACTTTTTTTCCGAGTCCGGGAACGCCGCTGCCGTTGCGCACGTCGACGCGCAGGTCGGAAGGCTTGATCGCGGCCACCGCGTCGGCCGAGGGTGGCGGCGTGGCAGCAAAATACGGTCCGACGAAATCGGCTACGAGCTTCGCCCGCCCGGCGTCGTCGGGAATAAGGACGTCGCCGCAACAGTTCGTATTCTTATCGCTGGTAAACGGTACTTGCGATTGGTGGATGTCGGCGACGTTCAGGTCGCGGAACGACCAGCCGACGCTCTTCATTTCATCGGGCGTGAGGTTCGTGTCGACATCGCGGCGCAACACGTCGATCAGCTGCGCGATGTGGGTGAGATCGTTGAACTTGTCGCTCTTGAGTTTTTCGATCGTCAGGCGTTCGACTTGCTGCTGGCGTCTGATCCGGCACGGATCGCTGCAAGCATCGTGGCGAAAACGCATATACGAAACGGCTTGATCGCCGTCCATATGCGTCATCCCGGGCTTGAAGTGAATGTGCAGATGGCCCCAGGTATCATCGTAGTTCAGCGTTTCCGTTACCGGGACATCGACGCCGCCGATCGCATTGATCAGATCCTTTGCCGTGTTGATCCGAAACGTCATATAGCGATCGAAGTACGTGCCTCGGTCGTTTTTCGGCAAGCCGAGAAAGCTGCCGACGACGAGGTCGGTGTTTCGCGCACCACCGTAGTGATAGGCATCGTTGATCTTGTCTTCGTGTCCGTTGACGATCGCATCCATGTCGCGCGGTACCGCAATCGCCTTGACCACCTTTGAGGGAAAGTCGACGGCGTACGCCTCGATTTTATCCGTGCGTGAATCCTTGGACGTCGGTTCGTCGAGGTTGTTGTAGTCGTAGTCGAGTCCCATGAGGAGTACGAAGATGCGCTCTTTACCGAACACCGATTCCGGCGCCGGCACGAAATAGTTGACGATGCCGACGACGGGGTTATACGTGTGCGAACGCACCATCGTGAACGCGACGAGACCCGTAAAGAGGCCGAAAACGAGCAGGAACGCACCGAGGATATAGGCCAGGCGGTCGTGTTTTGCGTGATCGCCGGTTTCGAATTGTTCGCTGCGCCGGCGCCGGGCTTCGCGTCCGATCGGCGGCTCCGCGTCGATCCGCTTGCTCAAACGCCGACCGCCACGGGCCGTTCCGCGACGACGGCGCCGTAAAAGTCGAACGCGCCGCAACCGTCGAGCCGAACGTCGACGAACGAACCGATGGCCGCGGGTTCGGTAAAGTAAATGCCTCCATCGACGCCCGGGGCTTCGCCCATCGAACGGCCGACGGTCACGTCATTCGTCTGCAATGCGACGGCGAGCGGATCCGTGCGTCGCAGCTTGCGCCGTTCTTCGACGAGCACGCGCACCGTGGTGCCGATGCGCGTCGCGCGCGCACGTTCCGATGCGAGGCGCTGGGCTTCGCGCAACCGCACGAGCCGCCGGCGCTTTTCGCGATCGGGAATCTGGTTTGGTAAATCGGCGCCGGGCGTGCCGTCTTCACGTGAGTACGTGAAGAAGCCGACGCGATCGAGCTGGGCACGCTCGATGAACGCTTCGAGATAGGCGACGTGCTCTTCCGTTTCGCCCGGGAAACCGACGATAAACGTCGAGCGCATCGTCACGCCCGGAATGCGGCGGCGGAATTCATCGATGATCTCGAGATAGCGATCGCCGTTGGATGGACGGCGCATCGCGCGCAGCACGTCGGGGTGCGCGTGCTGCAACGGCATATCCATGTAGGTGCAGACTTTTTCGAGCGAGCCCATCGCGTCGATCAGTTCGCTGTCGACCGTGGCCGGATAGAGATACAGCAACCGGATCCACTCGAGCGATTCGATGGCGTCGAGCTGCTCGAGCAACCGGGCGAGGCCGCCGCGGCGGGCGCCGCGATCGCGGCCGTACATCGACGTGTCCTGCGCGATGAGGATCAGCTCTTTCGTTCCGCCCGCGGCGAGCGCGCGCGCTTCCATCAAAATCGATTCTTCGGACCGCGAACGGAACGCGCCGCGCAGTTGCGGGATGATGCAGAACGTGCACGGATGATCGCATCCTTCGGCGATCTTGAGGTACGCGGTTGCCGAAGGCGTGGTGATCAAGCGCGGCAAGAAATCGTGTTCGGGTTCGGCCTCGAAATCGAGCCGCACGGGCTTCTTTCCGGCCTTCGCGTCTTCGAGCAATTCGACGATGCCCGCATACGCGCCGGTGCCGACGACGCCGTCGATCTCGGGAATGAGCGATTGCAGTTCGGCGCCGAAGCGCTGCGAGAGGCACCCCGCCACGATCAGTTGTTGATCCGGACGCTTGCGCTGCGCGTGTTCGAGGATGACGTCGGTCGACTCGGCTTTGGCCGGATCGATGAACGCACACGTGTTGACCACGATCGCATCGGCGTCGTTCGCGTCGGGAACGAGCTCCCAACCGGCAGCACCCAGCTTGCCGATCATCACCTCGGAGTCGACGAGGTTCTTCGCGCAGCCGAGCGATACGAATGAGACTCGCTGTCCGCGCGTCTGGGTTGGCACGTTGATGGTCACCCTCGTGGTCTTACCGCCGTCAGCGGTAGTTCGTGAATTGCAGCGGCAACTCGTAGGTCAAGCCGGTCAAGAGCGACTGTACTTTTTGCAGATCATCCTTGGACTTCCCTGAGATGCGGATCTGCTCGTCCTGGTACTGTGCGTTGACCTTGAGCTTTGAGGCCTTGATCGCCTCGATCAGCGGCTTGCTCTTGTCCTTCGGAATGCCGGCGCGTAGGACGATCTTCTGACGAAGCGTGCTGCCGCTTGCCGGCTCGGCTTCCTTCACATCGAACGCCTTAAGATCTATTCCCCGCTTAACGGCCTTGCTCTGGATGATATCGATAACGTTCTTGAGCTTCAGTTCGTCGTCGGCGAGGACGGTGATCTCGGTTGGCGTGTTCTCGATGGAAGCCATCGAATGCTTGAAATCGAAGCGCCCCGCAATTTCTTTTCGCGCTTGGTTGAGCGCGTTGTCTAATTCTTGCGGATCGATCTTCGAAACGACGTCGAACGAGAAGTCGGCCATGGGTGATTATTCTCCGGTAAGCACGTAGCGGCGCTCGACCACATCGCCCGAGGCGCCGAGGGGACCGAGCGTCTTGCCGTTCACGGCGATCTTGACCCCGCCGGCGTTGCCGACGCGCAGGTCGGCGACCTTGCCCTTAAACGACTTGGCCGTTCCCGCCGGGAGCGTGCCTTCGAGCACTACCGTACCATCGACCGTGACCCGAAGCCACGACGTCTCCGTCACCCGCACGGTCAAACCGCGTTTAACCGCCGCCGCCGGGCTCGGGGCGACCGGGGGGATCGCGGCCAGCGAGTCGGCGGGCTCGGCGCTTGCATCCGCGGCCGGCGAGCCGCCGTCGGCGGCCTGGGGAGCTGAACCCTCGGCGACCGGGGCGCCTGCCGGCGCACCCGTCTTATATTGATAGAATTCATAGCCCACGAACAGGACGACCAGCACCGCGACGACGATCGAGAGAACCGCCGCGAGCGAGGGGCTGCTTCTCTCGCCGGACCGTTTTTCGCCGGCGTTCGCCGCTGCCGCGCGGGGGGCAGCGGCCGCCGGCGTCCCGGCCGGGACCGTCGCCGAAAAGCGCGCCACGGCGGCCTCCGGATCGAGGCCCAAGAATCGAGCGTACGTTCGCATGAAGCCGCGGACGTAGACGGGTGCACCGATCACGTGCCAATCTTCGTCTTCAATCGCAGCCAGATACACGCTGCGGATGTGCAGCCGTTCGGCAACGTCTGAGAGCGAAAGGCTGCGCGCTTCACGCGCGCTGCGGAACTCCTCGCCGAGCGCTGACACAGACAAACCGGTTTGCGGGCGCATCCCGTTCTCCTGTGTACGAGTCATAAGACCCAATGTCACAAGGTCAACGCGTTGTCGCGGCAATGAGCGGCGGCGTGGATTCGGCGGTCGCGGCCGGCCTCTTGGTAGAGGCCGGGTACGACGTCGTCGGCATCACGATGAAGATGTATGCGCCGACCAAACCGGCGCATGCGAAATCATGCTGCGGCGCCGACGATTTCGACGACGCGCGGCGCAGCGCGCAGACCTTGGGCATCCCGCATTACGTCCTCGACTTCGAAGAGACGTTCCGGAAAAACGTCATCGAACGCTTCGCGACGGATTACGCCACCGGCCGCACGCCCAACCCGTGCGTCGCGTGCAACAATTTCGTGAAGCTCGGAACGCTGCGCTCGTACGCGCGGCGGATCGGCGCCCCGTTCATCGCAACGGGCCACTATGCGCGGCTGGAGCAGCAGCCCGACGGGCCGCACCTCTTCCGCGGAACGCACGCCAAGGACCAGGCCTACGCCCTAGCCCAGCTCGAGCCCGATCAACTCGCGGGCCTGCTGCTGCCGCTGGGCACGCTCGACAAGCCGGCCACGCGCGCCCACGCCGAGCGGCTCGGCCTGCTCGTCGCCGACAAGACGGAGTCGCAGGACATCTGCTTCGTCGAAGGCGGCGACTACCGCGATATCCTCGCGCGCGTCGCGCCGTCGACGATGGTACCGGGCGACATCCGCACCGTTGCGGGCGACCTCGTCGGCGCGCACGCCGGCATTGCGAACTACACCGTCGGCCAGCGCCGCGGCCTGCCCGCGAACACCGAGGGGCCGCGCTATGTGACGCGCATCGATCCGGCGACGAACACGATCGTCGTCGGGCGCGAAGACGAACTCGGCGCCTACGAACTCATCGCCGACGAAGTCAACCTGATCCGGCCCGAGCGCTTTAGCGGCGGCGCGGCGCGCGTGCTCGCGATGACGCGCTACCGGCAGACGCCGGTTCCGGCGCTCGCGACGCTCGCCGGCGATACGCTCAGCGTGCGTTTCGACGCACTGCATCAAGCGATCGCGCCGGGACAGCTCGTGGCGCTCTTCGATCCGGGCGGCGACGAAGTGCTCGGCGCCGCCACGATCCGCGAGGTGCGCTGATGTCCGACGCGCCTGACGCACCCGAACCGACCGCCGAGGAAATCGTCGCAATCCTGTTCCGAGCCGCAATGAGCGGCGATCGCGACCGCTATGCGACCGAACACGACCTCGATCCGAAGCTGCTCGAGATGTGGACGTTCACCCACAGCCGCGAGTACATCGCGCACTTGGAGAACCTGCTGCGCATGATGAGGAATCGCGCGGCACCGCAGTGATCGCTTCGCGCTCGTTCGCCGGCGACACGTGGCGCCGGTTTCGCCGTTCCCCCGGTTCCCTCGTGGGCGCGATTATCGTCGCGGCAATTCTCGCCGTCGCGATCTTCGCTCCGATCGTCGCGCCGCACGACCCGCTCGGGCAGATGCTCACGCAGCAATCGCGGCCGCCCTCGCTCGCGCACTTGCTCGGCACGGATAAACTCGGCCGCGACGTGTTCTCGCGCATCGTGTATGGCGCGCGCACCTCGATCGCGATCGGTTTCGTGGCGGTCGGCGTCGCGATCACGCTCGGCACGCTGATCGGTCTGATCGCCGGCTACGCGGGCGGCCGCGTCGAGAACGTGCTGATGGGCGCGATGGATATTATCCTAGCGTTTCCCTCGATCATTTTGGCGATCGCGATCACGACGATCCTCGGTCCGAGCATCACCAATTTGATGATCGCCGTGGGGATCGTCTACATTCCGCAGTATGCGCGCCTCGCGCGTTCGTCCGTGCTCGGCGTCAAAGAAACCGAGTACGTGGAAGCCGCGCGCGCCATCGGCGCCGGCGTACCGCGCATTTTGGCAAGACACGTGTTGCCGAACATCCTCGCCCCGCTGCTGATTCAAGCAACGCTCGGGATCGCAACGGCGGAACTCGAAGCCGCCGGGCTCTCGTATCTCGGCTTGGGCGCGCGTCCGCCGGCGCCCGAGTGGGGCGCGATGCTCAACGACGCGCGCGACTATTGGGTGTCGGCGCCGTGGGCGCTGATCTTCCCGGGTCTAGCCATCACCGCGCTGGTGCTCGGCTTCAACCTCCTCGGCGACGGATTGCGCGAAGCGCTGGATCCGAACGCGCGCTAGCGCATGCCGATCGCGCTGGCACTCGCGGCGGCGCTCTTCTACGGCGGAGCGGATTTTCTCGGCGGACTAGCGAGCCGCCGCACATCGACGATGTCGGTCGTCGTGTGGTCGCAAGCGTTGGGGTTGTTGCTGCTGGCCGCCGTGCTGCCGCTCTTCGGCGCACATGCGGTAGCGAGCGATGTTGCGTGGGGCGCGGCGTGCGGAGTTGCGAGCGCGGCCGCGATGGTACTGCTTTATCGCGGCCTTGCGATCGGAACGATGGGCGTGGTCTCACCGGTCAGCGCGGTGCTCGGCGCGGCGATTCCGGTCATCTACGGCATCACGCTGCACGGCGAACGGCCCGCGGCGTTAGCCTACGGCGGCATCGCGGCCGCGCTCGCGGCCGTCGCGTGCGTTAGTGTCGCACCGGGAACGCGGCGCGCGGGCGGTTTGCCGCCGGGCTTGGCGGAAGCGATCGGCGCCGGCATCGCCTTCGCCGTGTTTTTCATCGCGCTCGCGCAAACGCACGCCGAGGCCGGATTGATTCCGCTGCTGGCGGCGCGCGTTACGTCGCTGGTGCTGCTCACGGCCGGTGCACTCGCGTTCGGCGGCATCGCGAACGTGCGCGTCGCGCGCCCGGCGCTCGGCCTCGTGCTGCTCTGCGGCGCGCTCGACATGTGCGCGAACGTGTTCTATGTGGTTGCCGCTCACACCGGACTGCTCTCGATCGTGGTGGTGCTGACGCAGTTGTATCCTGCGACGACGGTGGTGCTGGCGGGAATCGTGGTGCGCGAACGGCTCGGCCGTTGGCAGTGGATCGGCGTGATACTCGCGCTCGGCGGCGCGCTTGCAATCGCCGCGGCTTAGAGCGTCGCCCAGACGTCGAGCTTGGATTTGATCTTGGAGATCACCGCGTCGGTAAATTCGGTCGTCGATGACTGGCCGCCGAGGTCGCTGGTCGAGATGCCCTCGCGCACGGTCTCGAGTACGCCCTCGTAGATCGCGCGTGAAGCGTTGGTCGCCCGGCGGTCGTCGATGTGTGAGAGCAGCGCACCGCAAGCGAGGATCATCGCCATCGGGTTGGCGACGTTCTTGCCGAACAGCCGCGGCGCGGTTCCATGCGGCGCCTCGGCCATCACGACGTCCGGCTTCAGGTCCGCATCGAACGACATCAGGACGGATTCGGCCCCGGCGATCGAGCCGAAGAGCTGCATGACGAGGTCGGAGAGGCAGTCGCCGTCGCGGTTGAGCGAGGGGATAACCAAGGGGTCACCCGAGGTCGAGATCAGCAGGGCGTAGGTGGCATCGATCAACTGCGGCTCGTAGGCGATATCGGGATAGCGCGCGGCGGCGGCATCCATCTCTTCCTTAAGCATGCCTTCGTAGACCGGGCTGACCGTGTACTTGGGACCGCCGAAGACCTTGGACCCGGTCTTGCGGGCATGAAAGAAAGCGTACTCCGCGACCACGCGGCACACGCCGCGCTCGATGCGCTCGGTCCGGAAGGCAACCTCATCGTCGCCCGTGCCCTCGCGCCACTCCTTGGCACCGTAGGCGTCACCGACGGCCATGCGGACGACCGAGATCGGGGCGTGGATGCCGGCGACCGGGCGCACCCCGGGGATGCGGCGGCCGGTCCGGACGATCACCTTGCCGTCGATCGCCTGGCGGACGATGGCGTTGGGCGAGCCCACGTCGCCCTTGCCCTCGGGCGTGATCGTGGCGGCTTTGAGGCCGAATTTCGCGCGTTTCATCGCCTCGGCCGCTTCCATCACGATCGCGTTTTTCGTCGCGCGGCGCTTCTCGAGCGAGAGGTCGAAGTGTTCGAGCTGGATCGGCAGTCCGATCACGTCGGGCGCGATGACGCGCAGCGCTTCGACGAGGAGTTCTTGTCCGGTTTGGTCGCCGCCGAGAACGACGATAGTAGGCGTTGCCACGGCGATCACGCTTCCGCGTTCCCGGCGGGGACTCCGCTGCGCGGTCGCCAACCTTAGGAGCAATGGCTCGCGTTCGCCGGAAGCCGAGCGTGACGACGCGTTGGAACTACGAGATCGCCGGGATCATTGCACTCGGCATTGCGATTCTGCTCGCCGTCTCGCTCATCGTCTCACCCGCGCATACCGGAATTCTCGGCGTGTACACCGCTGCTGCGCTGCACGCGCTCTTCGGCTACGCCGCCGGCTGGTTTCCGCTGCTGATCGCGCTGCTCGCGACGATCGTATTCCTCGAGATCAACGTGCCGCGCATGATCGCGACGCTCGGGGGCGCCGCGTGCGCGTACTTCCTCATCGTCGACGCCACGTTCGGCGCGAACGGCGGCTGGCTCGGGCACACGCTCGACGCAGGCTTGCGCGCGCTCGTCGGCGACGTCGGCGCGGTGATCGTGCTCGTTGTCGCCGCGCTCGGCGTGACGGTGTGGATCACCAACGTGTCGGTGAAGAAAGTGATCGGTTGGACCATCGCGCGCATCGCCGCGCTGCGGCCCCCGCCGTCCGCACGTCCCGCCCGCTCGGCACGTGCAGCGGAGCCCGCGCCCGGTCCGCGTTCGCTGCGCGAAGCCTTCCATTTACCCGCACTGTTGCCGCGCATGGCCGCCGCAACGGCCGGCAGCGCCGTCGCCGTTGCGCCGAGCGCAGCGCCGGCCCGCGTCATCTACGACGTCAACGAAACGACCGAAACGATCGACGCCGATGAAGAGGACGAAGTCGAAGACGCGGACGAGCTGGATCTCGCCGACGAGGATACCGAGTACCTCGATGAAGACGAGGATGACGGCGACGACGAGGATGAGGACGACGAGGAAGACGACGAGTTCGACGACGACGATGATGACGAAGACGACGAAGCCGAGACCGTTATCGCCCCGGCCGCCGTCGTAGCCGAAGCGATCGCGCCACCCGTCATCGTCGGGACGTACGAAGCGGCGCACCGCACGTACCGTCTGCCCGACCTCTCGCTGTTCGATCCGCCGCAGGCGCAAAAAATCGACGATTCGAGCCGCTCGTCGGTGCTCGAAGATACGCTCGCCTCGTTCGGCGTCGGCGCCAAGGTGACGCACATCGAACGCGGCCCGTCGATCACGCGCTACGAACTCAAGCCCGAACGCGGCGTGAAGATCGCGCGGATCAGCGCGCTCGCCGACGACCTCGCGCTTGCCCTGGCGGCAACGTCGGTGCGCATCGAAGCGCCGATCCCCGGCAAGTCAGCCGTCGGCATCGAGATTCCGAACGCCACCGTGTCGGTCGTCGCCGTGCGCGAGATCATGGAAGCGATGCCGGCGCGCGGCACGATCCCGCCCCTGAACATGGCGCTGGGCAAAGACATCACCGGCCGCCCGATCTACGGCGACCTTGGCAAGATGCCGCATCTGCTCGTTGCCGGCGCGACCGGCAGCGGCAAGTCGGTGTGTCTGAATTGCATCATCGCATCGCTGCTCGTGAGCGCGACGCCCGACCAAGTGCAGATGGTGATGATCGATCCCAAGCGCGTCGAGCTGAGCGTCTACAACGGCATCCCGCATCTCAAGAACCCGGTAATCACCGATCCGCGCATGGCGGCCGGCGCGCTCTTCGAGATGACCAAAGAGATGGATCAGCGCTACGAGCGGTTTGCGAAGGCCGGCGTGCGCAAGATCGAAGAGTGGAACGCCAAGTATCCCGACGACAAGCTGCCCTACATCGTGATCGTGATCGACGAGCTCGCCGACTTGATGCTCGTCGCGCCGGGCAAAGTCGAAACGCTGATCTGCCGGTTGGCGCAGCTCGCGCGCGCGACCGGCATCCACTTGATCGTCGCGACGCAACGGCCGTCGGTCGACGTGATCACCGGCATCATCAAGGCGAACATTCCCTCGCGCATCGCGTTCGCCGTGTCGTCGCAAGTCGACTCGCGCACGATCCTCGACATGGGCGGCGCGGAACGCCTGCTCGGCCGCGGCGACATGCTCTATCTCCCGATCGACGCGCCGAAGCCGGTGCGTTCGCAAGGCGCGCTGATCACCGGCGCCGAGGTCAACCGGCTCGTCGAGTTCTGGGCCGGTCAAGCGCGGCCCGAGAACCTCATCGAGATGTCGGTCGAACCGATCGACGATGACGACGGCAAGGATCGCAAGAACATCGATCCGCTCTGCTACGACGCCGCGCAGTTCATCATCGACACGAAGTATGCATCGACCGCGCAGTTGCAATCGCAGTTTGCGATCGGCCACCCGCGCGCGGTGCGCTTGATGAAGCAGCTCGAAGACTTCAAGGTCGTCGGACCGCACGAAGGCACGAAGCCGCGCCGCATCCTGATCGGCCTCGCCGAACTCGAACAAATCGCCGGCCGCCTCGGCAAGAACGACCAGCAGCAAGACCTCTTCGCGTGACGGCGCGCCTGCGGGCCGCCATCATCGCGCTCGCCGCCGCGCTGCTCTGCGGCTTGCTCGGCACGGGCGTGTCGACACAGCCGCCCACCGGCATCGATCTCGCCGGCCGCGCGCTCGCCGGCGAATTGCCGTACGTCGCGCTCGCGTTCACCGCGTCGTGCTGGTGGTTCTCACTCGTCGCGTTAGGCGTCGGCGCGATCGTCCTCGCGGTGATCGTCCCGGCTTGGCGCCCACGCGTGATCTTCGCGGTCCTCACCACGCTCGTTGCGTGGCAGGCCAGCGATGCCGTCAAGAACCTCTTCATGCGCACCCGCCCGTCGTACTGGATCCTGCACCACGAAACGTCGTGGTCGTATCCCAGCGGCCATGCAATGTTCGCCGTCGTCGTCTACGGCATGTGGAGTTACTACTTCGCCACGAGCGAGCTGCCGCGGCCGCTGCGCACCATCCTCAGCGCGGCTTGGGCACTCTGGGGCATCGGCGTGATCTGGTCACGCCTGTCACTCGGTGCGCACTTCGTCACCGACCTCATCGGCGGCATCCTCTTCGGCATTATGATGCTCGCCATCGCCGCCGCGATTACCGGTGGCGTTCCGCGACTTCCACGATCTTCTCCGGCTGACGTTGTGTGAATGTCGATCAGTCTCTGACGCTACAACGGGCGGCCGCCGAATTCGCGGACGCGTTCGTCGTAATGCGAGACGCCTTCATGGCAGCCAGCGAGGACGAATGGACCGGAGGCGCAGTCATCGCTCATACCGACCCCGCCGGCTATTTAGAAACCATCCGGAGCTGGAGCGAAGGCAAAAACTTGCCGCCCGATTGGTGTCCGGCCGACTGTTATTTGATATTCGCCGATGACGTCGTCGTCGGCCAACTCGACATACGCCATCCCCTCACCGGGCATCTGAGGCAATATGGCGGCAACATCGGTTACCACGTCCACCCCGGCTATCGAAACCGCGGCACTGCGACGTGGGCGCTGCGGAGCGCACTGCAAATGCTCGAGGCCAAAGGCGTCGCCGAAGCGTTGCTAACCTGCGCGCACGACAACGCAGCATCGATCCGCGTTATCGAGAAATGCGGCGGGCGACGCATCGCCGACAGCCCGCGCAGGCGATATCTCATTTCGACCAGCAGTCGCTCTTAAAAAGGTGCCCCTCAGCATCGGCTAGGAGCAATGGGATATGCGACAATCGATTCGACGCACGGCGTTCCTGACGAGTGCCTTCGGGCTCGCAGCGGCCGGCGCGCTGATGCCGCGCCCCGTCCGCGCTGCCGACCTCGACCTGCCGTACATTGGCGCCCTTGGTGCGCTCGACGAGTTCCTGGAAGCCTGGCGCGCGCGCAATGCCGCGGCGGGCCTCGCGCGCGTCTCTCCCGCGGAGCAGAAGCGTCTCGGCACCTCCAACCTCCGAGCGTGGCTGATCGGCGTTTCTTCGCCCAGCAATGCGGCGTACGAAGTCAGCGACGGCCATACGCTATCACCCACGCGGTACCGTTTCACCGTTAAATTCTACTACTATCTCACCGGCGGGGGTGTCACACAGCCGCCGGCACAAACGATCGATGTCGCGCGTCAAGCGAACGGATCGTGGTTGATCGACGCCCTAAAACTGACCGGTTCCGACGTCAAATGACCGACCGCGAAGGTTAGGCGTTATTCGCGAGTGCCCCCCGCAACAACTCGATAAACGCCGTAGCCTGGGCATTGCGCACCTTGGCCCGGGGAAACGCCACCACAAGCGTTCGCGTGATCGTCGGGTCGACCAACGGTACGCTGCACACATCGTCGGGCAGCCTGCGCAAAAAATTTGCCCGCGGCGGAAGAATCACCGTGCGGCCAACCAAATCGCGCGCGGCAGTCAACGCGGACTCGGCGGTCAGTCGGCAGCGCTGTTCCAGTGGGACGCCGGCAAAAACGACTTCGCCCTAGCGAGTGGACCCGGCGGTAGCACGCTCTAGAGTCATCTGAAACTTCGAGTGGGGAAGCGGCGTTGCACGATGCGCTATGGAACCACTCGATCTCAGTAAAGCCCCTCCCCGCCGCACGCGTGACGAAATCGCCGGCGTCGTCTTTCTTCCGCGCTCGATCGATAAGTTTCGAGCGGCACTTCCGGGCGGCAATCTCTCGGGCTACACGATCGAAGGGTTCACGGAAAAGATGCTCGGCGAACTCGGCATCACGCGCGACGCCTTTCAAACCGCCGTCACCGCTGCAAAAAGCGATGACGACGTCGCGAGCTACGTCCAAGAACACGCCGTTGCGGGCGGCGCGAAAGCCTGGAACGAGTTCGCAAATAACCGCGAGCTCTATCTCGGAAACCGCGCAGAAGCGATTGCCGAGAACCCGTGGCTAGCCGATCATCCGGAGATCAAGTACTCGCTGGACTTTCTCCAGTACATGGAAGACAACGGCCTCGACGACGACTAGCCGTTAGCGTGACGCCGTCGCCGACTGCTTGATAAACAACGAGAAATCATCGGCCGGCATCGGGCGCGCGTAGAAATACCCCTGACCGAGCTCGCAGCCGAGACTGCGCAGCGCAGCAGCTTGCTCTTCCGTCTCGATGCCCTCGGCTAGCGTGGCAAAGGAAAAAGCGCGCGCGATGGACAGCAGCACTTCGACGAGGGAGTTGTCGTGCTTGTTGTGCGAGACACCGCTGACGAACACGCGGTCGATCTCGAGCACGTCGATCGGCAAACGCTTGAGATGCTGAAGCGATGTGTAGCCGGTACCGAAGTCGTCGAGCGCGATGAAGAGGCCTTCTTTGTGCAAGGCGTTCATGATGGTCAACGTTTCGTCGACGTTTTCCATCGCCACGCTCTCGTTGATCTCGACACCAATGCCCCAAAGATCGTCGCCGAGCTCATGTAGGCGCGAGATGAGCCCCGGATCTTTGAACTCGGCCTTCGACAAATTGTACCAGATGTGAAAGTCCGGATTGGCGGTGCGCCAAGGCCGCGAAAGGCGCGCCGTTTCTCGCATGACCCATGCGCCGATCTCCGTTACGAGACCGACTTCCTCGGCAAACGGCAAGAACGTACCGGGTGCGAGTAGACCTTGCTCCGGGTGCTGCCAGCGAATCAGCGCTTCCGCGCCATCGACCCGGCCGTTAACCAGGCTAACGTGCGGTTGGAAGTAGAGGAGGAATTCGTTGCGGTCGAGCGCCGCCAGCAAGGCATCTTTCACGGCTTGGTTTTGCGTTGGGCGGGGTGGAGACCGTGCCCTTTGGACACCAGTCTACAAAGACGGGATGGCGGTGCGGGCGTTCGGCTTAGCGCCATCGAGCTGCACCATGTAGTAGATGTCTTGCCGCTTGCCCGCATACGAGAGTGTGATCTCGGGGAGCGGTTTGATGTGGTCGAACGCCGCCACGACCGCCGTGGCGAGTGACGGATCGGCGTCGAGCGGCGCGGCGAACGTGACGAGTAGCGCGTGCTGCGGCACGGGCAGGCCCGCGTGCCAGCGCATCCATTGCGGCTGCTGCGGTAGCGCGACGACGATGCGCGAATCGACGCCGTACCAGCGCAGTTCGGCGGCAGTTTCGTAACGGTCGGTGAGGATCGTGGCATCGTGGTCGTGTGCTGCTATCGCCTGCACCGCTGCCGCCAACGGCGCGAAGACGTAGACGCCAGAGGCGAGTGGTCCGCGCAGTTCCGGGTGCTTGAAGAAAATGCCGGCTTGGGTGAGTTCCGGCAGCGTGAGGAACAGCGCGGTCGCCGTTGCGTACGCGGTGCCGATCGCGAGAACGGCGATGACGATGCGCCGGTATAGGGCGGCCATGCGTTCGAGGGTGATGCCCGCGCCGAGCGCGACTGAGGCGGCGGGGCCGATGATCCAATACGATTCCGTGGTCGTGACGAACGAGAACGCAAGCAGTGCCGCCGGCAGCGGCAGCGCCGTCCACGCGACGAGCGTTATGCGCTCAGGCCGGCGTAAGGCGACGAACCACGTGATTGCCGCGAGCAACGCCGCATAGAGCACGAAACGCACCGTCGAGACGTCCATGAAGCGCGCCGAAGCGACGCCGAAGTGCTGACGCGTGTGAAACGTGAAGGCGAAGTTTTCCCAGTCGTGCGTCGCGTTCCAAGCGACGAACGGCAGGTAGCCCATGATGACGATCGCGGTGGCGAGCGTAAGGTGGGGCCACACGCGCCAGCGGCGGTCGCGTTCCAACGACCACGCGAGAATCCCAACGACGAGTGCCCAGCCGAAGGTGCGTGAGAGTACGACGGCAGCTAGCGCCAGGCCGATGCCGAGCGCATGACGCCAGGTCGGACGGCGATCGAGAGCTGCCGCACCCCACAGTGCGAGTCCCCACGCCGCCATGTAGGCGCCATCTGGCAGCGCTTCGCCGATGGCGAGTTTCGTTTGCGGAATTAACGCGAAGAGAATCGCGGCGATTGCGCCGGCGCGGGCGTTGTCCGAGACGAGCATTGCCGCGCGACCGACGGCGACCGCCGCGATCGCTTCGCACAGCACGAACGGCAAGCGCACGAAGCCCGCGCCGCCGCCGAGCGAACGGCCGAGGCCGATCAGCCATGCGACCATCGGCGGATGATCGGTGTAGCCGAACGCGGGATGCAAACTCCACGTCCAGTAGTACGCCTCGTCGGCGGTCAACGGCACGTGAAACGCCGCGTACGCGCGCAACACGGTCAGCACGCCGATCACGGCGGCGGCAACGATCACCGATACGGGCATGCGAGGTGCGTTACGCGTGGACTTTACTTACCAGCGGCGGACGTTTGCGATGGAACGACGTGAGCGTCTGATAGCGGCGGCCGATCGCGGCAAGCCGGGCTTCGCCGAACGCCTGGCCTTGCAGCGTGATGCTCGTCGGTAAGCCGTGATCGCCGAAGCCGTTGGGCATGGCGAGTGCCGGCACGCCGGCTAGGTTTCCCGGTGAGATCAGGTCGGGCGTTCCGCTGAACTGCGTGTACGTCTTATCGAACGGCGCGCCGATCGGATACGTCACCGTACCGATCGTCGGCCCGGCAACGGCATCGTAGGCGCCGAACGCGTCGTGCAGCGCGCGCACCATCAACGCGCGTTGACGCTGCGCGTCGATGTAATCCACGGCGGGCGTGGCATACGCGACGTACCCGCCGTAGCGATCGTCTTTTTGGCGCAGCTCGCGCGATTTGCCGGATTCGATCAGATCGCGAAACGCCGCGGCGCCTTCGGCATTGACGATCGTCCCAACCGCCGCTCCATACGGCAGATCGGGCAGAGCGACGTTCGGAACGAGATCGCAAAACGTTGCGAGTTGTGCGAGCGACGCGCGGAAGTTGCGCGCCACCGCCGGCATGCAGCCTTTGGTCGCGTTCTTGAGCACGGCGATGCGCGGCCGGCGACGCGGCGCGAGGAACGGACGGTCGGCCGCGTCGGCATCGCTGGGATCGGCGCCGGCGATCGTGCGCAAGATGATCTCGCCGTCACGCGCACTGCGCGCGATCGGCCCGATCTTGTCGAGCGTCCAGCAAAGCGCCATCGCGCCGTGCCGGCTCACGCGACCGAACGTCGGACGCAAGCCCGTCACGCCGCACGCCATCGACGGAAACACGATAGAGCCCGCGGTTTCGGTGCCGATCGCGAACCCGACGAGTCCCGCGGACGCCGCAATGCCCGATCCGGTCGACGAACCGCCGGCCCAAAATGCCGGGTTCCACGGCGTCCGTCCGGGGCCGGTAAACGACGCATCGGCATCGTTGTAGCCGAAGCCGCCGGCCAGTTCGATCATCGCCAACTTTGCGAGCAGCACCGCGCCGGCGTCCGCGAGCTTCGCAACGACGGTTGCATCGAAGTCGAAGTGCTGGCGGCGATACGGTTCGGCGCCCCACGTCGTCGGCGCGTCGGGCGTCGCGAGCAGATCTTTCACACCGTACGGAATGCCGTGCAGCGGGCCACGCACGCGGCCGGCCGCGCGTTCGCGATCGGCACGGCGCGCTTCGCGCAACGCCCGTTCGTGCAAGATCGTCACGACCGCGTTATAGACCGGTCCGTATTTTTCGAGGCGGTCGAGATAGAGCTGCGTCAGTTCGACCGACGAGATCGCCTTGCTGGTCAGCAGCGCTTGCAGATCGACGACGTCGGCGTACGCGATATCCTCGTCGTTCACCGGTCGTCGCCCGCAACCGCGAAGTGTACGGCCGGCGCATCGCCGTTTTTCAGCCGCTTCTTCTTCGGGTTGAGCAGCTTCGCGGCGTCGTTGTTCGCATCGATCGCCTTGGCGATCGTCTGCAGATCCGCATCGGTCAGCGCCGGATCGAAGCGCGTTCGCATCGTCGCGGCCATTGCTGCCGACCCGAAGCTCGCGAGTTTGCCCGTCGGCGACGGCGACGGCGACGGCGCGGGCGTGGATTGTGCCACCGCGGGTACCGGCGTTACGAGCGCAAGCCCGACGCCGCCGGAAGCCACGGCCGTGAGAAACGAGCGCCGATTCTTCATAGAAAGCCCGTACTGCTTGCGGTCATTCAGACCCTGGAAATGTGGGAGACCCGGCGCGCTCACCGAAGGCGCGGCACATGGGAGGATCACGCATGCACCCCAACCGCTCGCAAGCGATTGCCGCAATCGCCGGCGGCGTCGCCGCACCGTTTGCGATGTCGCGGGCGGCCCGCGCGCAAACGCCGCCACTGCGCATCGCCTATATTCCCACCGAGAACTGCGCGCAGGTCTATTACGCGCAAGAACTCGGCCTCTTTGCCAAAGCGGGGCTGCAGGTTCACCTCGAGCCGATCAACTTCAGCGCGGCGATCGCATCGGCCGTGCTCGCCGACTCGATCGACATCGGCAACATCTCGACGCTCACGATGACGGTGGCCCACAACAAGCATCTGCCGCTGGTGTACATCGCGCCGGGGAACGCATTCGTGCTCACCAAGGGCGTACCCGAAGCCGGAATTCTCGTTGCGGCCACATCGCCGATCCGCACCGGGCGCGACCTCAACGGCAAGACGTTCGGCTGTTCGGGCCTCGGATCGTTCGGCGAGTTCATCCCGCGCGCGTGGGTCGACGCGAACGGTGGTGATTCGAGCACGATGAAGTTCGTCGAATTGCCCAACGCAGAGCTAGCGAATGCAGTCGGCTCCGGACGGATCGATGCGGCGTTCGTCTCGCCGCCCGCCTTCGGCAAAGCCCTCAAAGAAAATTGCCGCATGTTGGCCGTCGCTTCCGACGCGGTCGCGAAAGAGTTCATGGGCTCCGGCTGGTTCGTCACGCAAGCCTGGGCGAACGCGCACCCCGCGGCGATTGCGGCGTTCGTTTCCGCGACGCGCGATGCAACGGCCTGGGCGCGCGCGAACCCCGACAAGACCGTCGATATTCTGGTGAAATACCTCAAGCTCGAGCGCGCAGTGCTGGCCGCTGCCGATCGCGTCGTGTTCCTCGACCGCCTAGAGACGCGCTTTCTACAGCCGCCCGTCGACGTCGTGGCGCGCTATTCCAAGTTCCCGCCGTTTCCGGCGAGCGAACTCGTCTACACGCCGCCGCGCGCTTAAACTTCCATCACCACCGGAATGACGATCGGGCGGCGCTTCGAGCGTTCGAACACCGCCTTGGAGAGACCGGCGCGGATGTGTTCTTTCACGTTGCCGACATCGCGCAAGCCTTCGGCCGAACAGCCGGCGAGGATCTCGTTGAGTTTCGCCTTGAGCTCGTCGACCACGCCGCCGGCTTCCGGCAAGTAGAACACGCCGCGCGAGATGAGGTCCGGGCCCGCGACGACGCGCGCTTCTTCTGAATCGACCGTGACAACGACCATGATGATGCCGTCTGCCGAGAGATTCTTGCGGTCGCGCAGCACGGCTTCGCCGACGTCGCCGACACCGGAGCCGTCGACCATCACGTTGCCGCCGTAGGTGCGGCCGATGTGCGCGCAGCCGGCCGCCGTGAACTCGAGCACGTCGCCGTCTTCGATGATGTGCACGTTATCGTGCTGCACGCCGGTCTTTTCGGCCAAGCCGCCATGCGTGACCAGCATGCGGTACTCGCCGTGGACGGGGATGAAATGCTTCGGGCGCACCAAGTTGAGCATGAGAAACAGCTCTTCTTGCGAGGCGTGGCCCGATACGTGCGCGTTGCCGCTCGAACCGTGGATCACGTGGGCGCCGAGGCGATAGAGGTTGTTGATCGTCTTGCCGACGCTCTTCTCGTTACCGGGAATCGGCGTCGCACTGATCACGACGGTGTCGCCCGGAACGATGCGCAACAGCTTGTGGTCGCGCACCGAAAGACGCGTGAGCGCCGACATCGGTTCGCCCTGCGAGCCGGTCGTCATCACGACGACTTGCTCGGGCGGATACGATTCGACGTCGCTGAGTTTGATCACGAGGCCGTCGGGAATTTCGAGATACTTCAGTTCGCTCGCATACTGCACGACGTTCGTGAGCGAGCGGCCGAGAAACGCGACCTTGCGGTTGAAGCGCTTCGCCTGATCGACGACTTGCTGGATGCGCGGCACGTTCGAAGCGAACGACGTGACGATGATGCGTCCCGGCGCCCGCGCGAAGATGTTCGAGAACGCCTCGCCAACGATGCGCTCCGAGAGCGTATGCCCCGGCCGTTCGGCATTGGTGGAATCGGCGAGCATGCACAGCACGCCGGCATCACCGACGCGCGCGATCGCGGCGAAGTCGGCCGGATCGCCGTCGATCGGCGTCTGGTCGAACTTGAAATCGCCGGTATGAAAGAACGCGCCGAGCGGCGTGCGAATCGCGATCGCGCATGCACCGGCCAGCGAATGATTGATGTGGATGAACTCGGCCGTGAACTCGCCGTAAGTCACCTTGTCGCCCGGCTCGACTTTCACCAGGTCGAGCTCGTTCGGCTTGTGTTCTTTGAGCTTCGCTTTGATCAACGCCAGCGTCAGCGGCGTGCCGACGATCGGGCACTTCGGGAACTCGCGCAAGAAATACGGGATGCCGCCGATGTGATCTTCGTGGCCGTGCGTGACGAGCAGCGCCTTGAGCTTGTCGCGCCGGTCGCGCAAATAGCTGAAGTCGTTGATGACGATGTCGACGCCGTACATCTCTTCATCGGGGAACATCAGTCCGCAATCGACGGCGACGATGTCGTCCTTCGTCTCAAAGAGGGTCATGTTGCGGCCGATTTCACCGCATCCGCCAAGCGGAATAACGCGCACGTACGGCTCGACCGGCGGCGGTGGGACGACCAGCGTGTCGGCGTAGCTTTGACCGTTCAAGTCGGTTGTATGGGTCCTTGCTGAAGCTGCTTGGGGCGTGAAAGCCCCGGTATGAGAAATCAATCGTGTAGCGCCGCGGCAGCCGTGGGGCTTGCATTGCTCTCGGGGCCGGCGTCGGCCGCACCAAGCGCGACACCCCGCGCAACCACCGTACCAACGGCAATCGTTGCGCCGGAGCTCGGCCGCGCCCGCGACCTCTACTCAGCCCGGGCCCGGCGCCTCGTACGCAGCTACTTACGGCTGCAGCTGCTGGAACTGCGCAAGGCCGACCTCGACCGGGTGCGAGCCGTAATCGAGGGTAAGCTAGGGGTAGACGCGCTGTTCTCACCCCCGCCGGACCAAGCGGGCAACCGGGCGAATGGCCGATAAAAGTTCGGGCAAACGGAACGACACGCCGGGCCGTTATCGTTAGTATAAGCGCAACAGAACCTCAAACCTCAGATGCCTAGCGTAACGAACAGGAGACTGGCCCCATGAAGAGATTCTTCGGGATGGCGGTTGTTGGACTCATCGGAGCGATCCTCGGAAGCTTCTCGATGATGCTCTTCGCGAGCACCCACTTCACCAACGTCGCCGGACCCGGCAATACCCCCCCGGTGGTAAGCGCAGCCGCGCTTCCTGTGACCGGCGGAAGCGACCAAGAGCGGATCGTCAACGCGGTCAAACGCGTCGAACCGTCGGTCGTTTCGCTGCTCGTCACCGTGAACGGGACGCGCGTCGTTCCGAGCGATCCGCTGCAGCAGTTCTTCGGCGGCGGCGGCGGCCCGGGCGTTCCGCAGCGCTTCCAGGAACGCGCGTCGGGTTCGGGCTTCGTCTATCGCAGCAACGGCCTGATCCTGACGAACAACCACGTGGTGCCGAAGGGCGTCTCCAAGATCACGGTCGTGTTCGCCAACGGCGACCACGTGCCGGGACACGTCTATTCGCAGAACCCGGCGGTCGATTTGGCGCTGGTCAAGGTCGACAACTACGCCAAACTCCCGCCGCCCGTCGAGTTCGGCGATAGCTCGAAGCTCAACGCCGGCCAGTGGGCGATCGCCGTCGGCGAACCGTTCGAGCTCAAGCAGTCGGTCTCGGTCGGCGTCGTCTCGGGCTTCAACCGCGACGAACCGATCCAGGACGACAGCGGCAACTCGCACCTCTTCCGCGGCATGCTCCAGACCTCGGCACCGATCAACCCCGGTAACTCGGGCGGCCCGCTGGTCGACGATCAAGGCCGGCTCATCGGCGTGAACCAGTCGACGGCGAACCCGCAGGCCGGCGCACAGGGCATCGGCTTTGCGATCCCCTCGAACCTCGTCCGCGAGACCGCGGCCGACCTCGAGAAGAACCAGGGCAAGACGATCAACGCGAACGGCACGGGCACCGGCGTCGGCTACCTCGGCGTGCAACTGGGCCCGCTCGACGCCAACGTGCGCGCGCAGATCAACTTCCCAGCCACCGAGGGCAACGGCGTCGTCGTCATGCAGATCCCGCCCAACGGCCCGGCAGCGAAGTCCGACCTCGCGCCCGGCGACGTGATCCAAAAGATCAACGACAAGGACGTGACCAAGCCCGACGACATCATCAGCGTGGTTAAGGCGATGAAGCCCGGCCAGTCGGTCCGCCTCCAAGTCTGGAGCAGCGGCACCAAGAAGCTCGTCGTCCTAACCCTGGGCGAGCAGCCGGCCGACATCTACATCCAGCAGCAGCAACAGCAAAACCAGTAAGCGTTTAGTCGCTTTGCTTCAAACGGCGCTCGCTTAAGGCGAGCGCCGTTTGCCTTTTTGTGGGTAAGGCTGCACTGCCGCCGCAACCATGTGTGCCAGAAAGTTGTCACAGGGAGTGGAACAATTTCGCCCGATATGGCGTATCATCAGCGATACGCCGCAGTAGGGCGGCAAAGTTACTTAATCACTCCTTGAGCCACGGTAAGCGGCAAGGCCCGAATGGGAGCAATCCTGTGACGGATGGTCCACGCGGCTCGGAAAGCGAGAACAATTCAACATGGCTAAAGTGGTCGGCATCGACCTGGGGACGACCAATTCCGTCGTCTCCGTGATGGAGGGGCAGAGCCCCACCGTCATCGCTAACGCCGAAGGCAATCGCACGACGCCTTCGGTCGTAGCATTCACGAAGACCGGCGAGCGACTCGTCGGCCAACTGGCAAAACGCCAGGCCGTGACAAACCCGGACCGCACGATCTCATCGATCAAGCGTCATATGGGCACGGACTTCACCGTCAAAATCGACGGTAAGGATTACACGCCCCAAGAGATCAGCGCGATGGTGCTCCAGAAGCTGGTCAACGACGCATCGTCGTATCTCGGCGAGCGCGTGACCAAAGCGGTCATCACGGTGCCGGCATACTTCAACGACGCACAGCGCCAGGCAACGAAGGACGCGGGCAAGATCGCGGGCCTCGAAGTGCTGCGTATCATCAACGAACCGACGGCGGCTGCGCTGGCGTACGGTCTCGATAAAAAGGGCAACGAGACGATCCTCGTATTCGACCTCGGCGGCGGTACGTTCGACGTGTCCGTGCTCGAAGTCGGCGACGGCGTCTTCGAAGTGAAGTCGACCAACGGCGACACGCATCTCGGCGGCGACGACTACGATGTCCGCATCGTCGATTTCTTGGTGGCCGAATTCCGCAAGGAACAGGGCATCGATCTCAGCGGCGATCGCCAAGCGATGCAGCGGCTGACCGAAGCGGCGGAAAAGGCCAAGATCGAGCTCTCGGGCACGGTCCAGACCAACATCAACCTGCCGTTCATCACGGCCGATCAGAACGGTCCGAAGCACCTCGACGTCACGATGACGCGCGCCAAGTTCGAAGAGCTCACGAACGACCTCACGCAACGCTGCGTGCAGCCGTTCAAGAACGCGCTGGCCGATGCGAAGCTCGACGTTTCGCAAATCGACGAGATCGTCATGGTCGGCGGTTCGACCCGCATGCCCGTGATCCAAGAACTCGTTCGCAAGCTGACCGGCAAGGAACTCAACCAGTCGGTGAACCCGGATGAAGTCGTCGCCATCGGCGCCGCGATTCAAGCCGGCGTCCTCTCCGGTGAAGTCCACGACGTCGTGCTGCTCGACGTGACCCCGCTCTCGCTGGGTCTCGAAACGCTCGGCGGCGTCGCGACCAAACTGATCGAACGCAACACCACGATCCCGACGCGCAAGACGCAAGTCTTCACGACGGCTGAAGATGGTCAGACGTCGGTCGACATCAACATCCTCCAGGGCGAACGCGAAATGGCGGCCGATAACAAGTCGCTCGGACGTTTCCGCCTCGAAGGTCTCCCGGCTGCGCCGCGCGGCATCCCGCAGGTTGAGGTTACGTTCAACATCGATGCCAACGGCATCGTGAACGTCTCCGCCAAAGACCTCGGCACCGGCAAGGAACAGCAGATCACGATCACTGCATCGACCAACCTCTCCAAAGAAGAAGTCGATCGCATGGTTCGCGATGCCGAAGCGATGGCCGCCGACGACAAGGCCAAGCGCGAAGAAGCGGAGATCCGCAACAACGCGACCTCGCTGATCTACTCGACCGAGAAATCGCTCAAGGAAGTCGGCGACAAGGCCGAAGCGACGACGCGCACCGACGTCGAGGCCGCGCTCACGGAGCTCAAGGCCAAGAGCGAGAACGGCACCAGCGCCGAGATCAAAGCAGCCACCGAAACGCTGCAAGCGGCCTCGTACAAGCTGGCCGAAGCGCTCTACAAGACGACGGGCGGCGCGGAAGCGGGTCCGGAACAGAACGGCGCCTCGACCAACGGTGCTGCCCACGACGGCGCAGCGCACGAAGGCGCGGCACATAACAACGACGACGTCATCGACGCCGAGTTCAAAGAAGCCAAGTAGGCTTCCATGAACGACGACATCGACGTCTCAACCATCGCGGAGCCGTTCATTCGGAACGGCTCCTCGCTGGACGGCGGCAGCGAAGAGCTGGCCGCGGCAAAAGCCAAAGCCGATGAGAACTACAACAAGTTTCTCCTCGCGATGGCCGATTTCGAAAACTACAAAAAGCGCGTCGAACGTCAGCTCGGCGAGATCTCCTTGGCCGGCAAAAAGTCCGTCCTCAAGAAGATCTTGCCCGTGCTCGACAACCTCGAACGCGCGCTGACCTACGACCCCGGCAGCGACGGGCTGCGCGGCGGACTCGCCGCGACGTTACGCGGATTCGAGTCGGTACTCGAAAGCGAAGGCGTAAAAGCCGTGCCGCTCAAGGGTTCGCGGTTCGATCCCAAGTTCGCCGAGGCGATCGGCACGCGACCGGACGCGAGCGTTCCCGAAGAAACCGTGCTCGAAGAAGCCGCGCGTGCGTACGTGATGGGCGACGACGTGTTGCGCGTGGGGCAAGTCATCGTCGCAAAGTCTGAGTAACCGGGACGCGTCGTGAACTACAAAGATTACTACGCGATCCTCGGCGTGCCCAAAACCGCGGCCGCCAAAGACATCAAGTCGGCGTACCGCAAATTGGCGCGCAAGTGGCACCCGGATGCCAATCCGGAAAACACGAAAGAAGCCGAGGAAAAGTTCAAAGATATCCAAGAGGCCTACGAAGTTCTCTCGGATACGGAGAAGCGTAGTAAGTACGACGTTCTCGGCAGCGACTGGCAACGCGCCGCGCAAGATAGCGCGCGGCAACGGCCGAGTGGAGCATCCGGCCCTCGGGCGGGCGGCTTCCCCGGCGGCGCGGACTTCGGCGAGGGCAGCGGCTTCTCGGATTTCTTCGACATGTTCTTTCAGAACATCGGGAAGCGTCCGGCCGGGGGCCCCACCTCCGGCGCGCGCAGCCGAGCGCAGCGGGGCGAGGATCTCGAAACGACGCTCGACCTCACGCTGAACGAAGCGTATTCCGGCGGCAAAAAAAGCGTCGCGTTACAGATCGAAGACGCGTGTCCGAAGTGCGGCGGAAGCGGCACGATCAACGCGCGCGTTTGTCCGACCTGCGGCGGGCGTGGCAAAGTGGTGCAGACGAAGCGCTTCGACGTCACCATCCCCAAGGGTGTGCGCGAAGGCCAGCGCATCCGCCTCACGGGCCAAGGTGCTGCGGGAGCGAATAGCGGCCCGCGCGGCGATCTCTACCTCATCGCGCACTTCCCCGAGGATCAGCAGTGGGAACGCCGCGGCGATGACCTCTACATCGATCTACCGGTCAGCATTTACGATCTCGTCCTCGGCGGCGACCTCGCGGTCCCGACGATGAATGGCGAAGTCACGATGACCGTGCCGGCCGGGACGCAGAGCAACAAGTTCATGCGCTTGGGCGGCAAAGGCATGCCCAAACTCAAGAGCGACGCCCACGGCGACGAATACGTGCGCCTCATCGGCACTCTCCCAACCGACCTCAGCGACAAAGAAAAGAAACTCTTCCGCGAACTCGCCTCGTTGCGCAACGGCAAAAAGTAGTCAGAACCACTTTTTGAAGCGGAAGTACCAAAAAAGAATGATCACGGTGGCGACTTGCGAGCCGACGCCGAGGCCCCAGAATATTTGCGGGCTGACGATGCCGTTGACCATCCAACCGAAGTTCTGCCCGAAGAACCCGGTGATGTAGGTCAACGGCAGAAAGATCGTTGCGATGATCGTCAGTTGCTTTGAGACTTCGTTCTGGCGGTGCGACTGTGAGGCCAGATGGATGTCGAGCGTGCTGTTCACGAGATCGCGCGTGATGTCGATTTGCTCGAGCGCGCGCAGCACGTGATCGTGGACATCGCGAAAATAGAGCCCGAGGCCCGGCTTGAGCGGTGCAATTTCGCTGTGCGTCAGCCGCAAGAGGATCTCGCGCATCGGCGCGACGATCGAGCGGAAGACGACGAGCCCGCGCTTGAAGAGGAAAATCTCGTGTTCGGTACGCTCGCTGAACTTGTCGTCGCCGAACATGCGGTCCTCGAGCCGCACTAGCCGGTTGTCGTAGCCTTCCGTTAGCGGAAAGAACCCGTCGACGATCGTGTCGAGGATGATATACAGCAAGCCGGTCGCATCGGCGGGGACCGTGACGGAGATGCGGCGGCGGCGCTCGATCTCATCGAGCGGATAGACGGGCCGCGCGCGCAGGGTCACCACGTAATTCTCGCCGGCTAGTATCGCGATCTCGTGCGTGACGAGGTCGCCCGCTTCGTCGCTGCGGGCGGCATGAGCGACCACCAGGACGTAGTGCTCGAAAAATTCGATCTTCGGCCGCTCGTGCCAGAGGCTCGCATCCTCGATCGCCACCGGATGGATGTCGAACTCGCGCTGAAGCAACGCCAGGTCGGCCGGCGAGGGCTGCGCGATGTCGAGCCAGATGAAGCTCTTGCCTTCGGCGATCACATCGCTGATCGCGTCGAGATCGTCGAGCGTTTGCGGCGTCGCACCGGTATTGTAGACGGTGCAGCGGATCGCGCGATCGCGATCGTTATCCGGCGTCTCCGTGAGGGGCGTCACTGCGCGCAAATTTGCACCGTGCCGGCCCCCAAGACCTCTGCAAAACTTCGTCCGAACCGTTGACGCGTCGTCCGGGTTATGGCCAATAATGATAGGCGGCGGTCCCCCAACCCACTTGATGTGGTCGCAAATGTTCAGTCCCGATCGGCCGAAAATCGAGCGCAAGGTCGATTGGAAGCGCTTGGGCACCTTCTTTCTGCCCTATTGGAAGCAAGAAGCGACCGTGCTGTTCTGCATCGTCGTCGGCTCCATTATCGGCCTGATGCCGCCGCTGTTCGCAAAATGGATCATCGACGATGCGATCCCGCAGCACTCGATGGGCCTCGTCGGCTTCAACGTCGCCGGCATGGTGGTGAGTGCGCTCGCGAGCGGCGTGATCGGCGTCTATCAAGGCTACCTTAACTCGCTCGTCGGCGAGGGGATCATGCGCGACATCCGCACGACCCTCGTCGCGCACTTGCATAAGATGCCGCTCTCGTTCTTCACCGGTACGAAGACGGGCGAAATCATGAACCGCGTCTCCTCCGACGTCGACAACATCGACAACGTCGTCACCGGAACGCTCGTCTCGATCGTGACCAACATCGCAACGATGGTCACGACCGTCGTCACCGTTTTCATTTTGGATTGGCGTTTGGCGCTAGTCTCACTCGCGATCATTCCGCTGATGATCATCCCGCTCTCGCCGGTCGGCCGGCGGATGTACGATATCCGCAAGGAGACCCGTGAGAAGCGCGACGAGATCGAATCGATCACGCAAGAAACGCTTTCGATCTCCGGCATCACACTCATCAAGTCGTTCGTGCGCGAGCCGTTCGAACGCGCGCGCTTCAGCCGCGCCGGCACCGAACTGATGACGCTCGAGATTCGGCTTGCCATGGTGGGCCGCTGGTTCATCGCCTCGATCAACGCCATGGTCATCATCGGGCCCGCCCTCGTGTGGCTCGCCGGTGCGTGGCTAGCGATCAACGGCGGCGTCACGGTCGGAACGATCGTCGCCTTCGTCGGTTACCTCGGCCGGCTCTACACGCCCGCCTCGGCCCTAGCCGGCGTGCAGGTGCAGATCGTCTCGGCGCTCGCCGTGTTCGAGCGCATCTTCGCCTATCTGGATATGAAGCCGGAAGGCGACGAAAAACCGGATGCCGTGACGCTCGAGAACGTCCGGGGCGACGTTCTCTTCGACGACGTGTACTTCAACTACAGCGAAGACCGCACCGCGCTCGACGGCGTCACGTTCCACATCGAACCGGGTCAGATGGCCGCTTTCGTCGGCCCATCGGGTGCCGGCAAGACGACGATCACGCAACTGGTTCCCCGGTTCTACGATCCGCAGCGCGGCAGCGTGCGCATCGACGGCATCGACGTGCGCGACGTAACGCTCGCATCGCTGCGCGCAAACATCGGCATCGTCACGCAGGAGACGTATCTCTTCCACGACACGATCGGCGCGAATCTGCGTTACGCGCGCGAAGACGCGACCAAAGAGCAGATGATTGCGGCCGCCAAAGCGGCGAACATCCACGAATTCATCGACTCGTTGCCGCTCGGCTACGAGACGATCGTCGGCGAACGCGGGCATAAGCTCTCGGGCGGCGAGCGCCAGCGCTTGGCGATCGCGCGCGTGCTGCTCAAGAACCCGTGCATCCTGATCCTCGATGAAGCGACGAGCGCCCTCGACTCCAACAACGAAGCGCTGATTCAAGCTGCACTCGTGCCGCTGATGCAGGGCCGCACGAGCCTCGTGATCGCGCATCGCCTATCGACGATTCTCAACGCCGACGTGATCTTCGTCGTCGAACACGGCCGGATCGTCGAATCGGGCGGCCACCACGAGCTCTTGGCCCGTGACGGCGCGTACGCTCAGCTCTACTTAAAACAGTTTCGCGACCGCGAGGGCGAACCCACCCCAGCATAATGAGCCGGGCACTCGCCGTTTCGGGTCTCGTCAAGCGCTTCGGCAAGAAGATCGCGATCGACGGCCTGACGTTCGAGGTGGCGTGCGGCGAGATCGTCGCGCTGCTGGGCCCCAACGGCGCCGGAAAATCGACCACCTTCGCCTGCCTCGCCGGCTTGGCGCGCCCCGATGCGGGAACGATCCGCTTCGACGGACGTTTGCTCGAGAGCGATCGCGGCCGAACCGTCGCGGTGATTCCCGAGACGCCGGAAGTCTATCCGCTGCTCACCGTCTGGGAACACCTGGTGTTCGTCGCGCGCCTGTGCCGGCTCGACGCGGGCTGGGAAGAACGCGGTGAGAAACTGCTCGCGCGCTTCGCGATGCTCGACGAACGCGATACGGTCGGCAACGCGCTCTCGAAAGGGATGCGCCAGAAAACGCTGATCGCGGCCACAGTCCTCGCCGGAACGCCGGTGCTGCTGCTCGACGAACCGATGATCGGGCTCGATCCGCGCGGACAGCGCGAATTGCGCGAGATGCTCGCCGAACTGCGCGGCGCCGGCACGGCCTTGATGATCAGCACGCATCAGCTCGAATCCGCCGAAACGCTCAGCGACCGCATCATCGTGCTCAACGCCGGCAAGCTCGTAGCCAGCGGCACGATCGACGAACTGCGCGCGCAACGCGCCGGTTCGCTCGAAGATATCTTTCTGGACATTACCGGCACGTGAGCACCCTGCGCGCGTTGTGCTACGCCGATGTGCGCTCGTTCGTCAATCAGTTGCGGGAAATCCGGCGTTCGCCTGGTCGCGCCGTCCTATGGCTCTTGTTCGGAATCGCGATCGCCGCGATGATCGCGCTGCGCGTCATTCGCGGCGCGCACGGCCCGACGACGCTCGCCGGGCACGACGTGTCGTATTTTCGCACGGACGCGATCGCTTGCGGCAGCATGCTGCTGCTCGGCGTCGTCATCGCGACGGGAAATCGCTACGCCGGTTTGTTCGCGCATCCCGCCGAGGCGCGCTTCATCATCGGTTCCCCGGCCACTCCGTTCGTCGCCACGCTCTACGTACAGGCCCGGCAAATTCTCATCGGCAGCGCACGCCAAGCATTCGGCCTGCTCTATGCGGCACTGATCTATCTGCCGGAAGCGTTGCCCACGAGCGCCTTGGTTCGCGATATCGTGCTGATCCTAGTCGCGTTTATCCTGATCGGCGCCGTTCCGCTGGCGCGGCAATTACTGCCGCAGCGGTTCGTTCCGTTCGCCATCGGCGCCGGCGCGATCGTGATCTGCGCCGCTCCGCTGCCGCTGATCCGCGATGCGGTCCTCACGTTTGCTCCAGCAACGCCCGCCGGCAGCCTGCTCGCGCGACTGCCCGAACTCCATCCCGGGCGCGTGTTGCTGGCCGGCGCCGGCGTGCAGTTTGCCGCAATCGCCGTACTGCTCGCGTGCACGGCCGGCCTCTTCGCGTACGTGGCCCGCGTCGCGCGCGACGCGTATCCGGAACTCTACGAACTTTCCATGAAGCGCATCGCACGAACCGAGCGCCTGCGCGGCGGCGGTCTGATAGCCGCGATGCAGCGAACGCCGCGCGGGCCGGCGCGAAGCGAATCGTTCACTCGCGGTGCGCCGGCCGGCGTCGCCATTTTCGTCTGGCGCGCATGGACGGAATACCGCCGGACGAACAGCGTCCGGTCGACGAGCATCGAGACGGCCCTGCTGCTCGGCGGCAGCTACGTCATCGCGCGATTGACCGCGTACGGTGATCCCGATCGGGCTATCGCACTCGCGGCGCCGTTCGTCAACATCGCGTTCATCATCGCGTTCATGCGTTCCGCATCGCTGTCGAACGAGCTGCGGCGGCCGCTGTTTTGGCTTTCCGGCGCGACGCTCTTCGAGCGCCTCTGCGCGCTTGCGGTCGCGCAAGGCTGGCGCATCATCGGCTGGTGCCTGCTCGCGGGAATCGGTCTCGCTGCGGGCAATGCGCCGGCGCCCATCATCGTTGCGTGCGCGCTCGCCGGACCGGCGATGGTTTTGCTGGCCGGCGCAATCGGGTACGCATCGTACGCATTACTGCCGTTCGAAGTCGATCAGGCCGGACCGTTACGGCTGCTCCGGCTGCTAATCGGCTACGCCTTGATCGTTCCGCCGATTGCCGCCGGCATTGCGGTCGCGATCTTCGAGCGCGGCTCGATTCTTGCGCTCGTCACTGCGAGCGCGACGACGCTGCTCGAAGCCGCCGTACTGATCGGCTTCGCCGCGTGGCGCCTGGACAACACGTCCATCTCGTTGCGATAAGTCAGACGCCCGCGGGAACCGCCATAATTGCCGGTTCGGCCGGAACCGCAAGCGCCGCGCCGGTTGCGGCGCGAACGTCGTCGACGCTCACGCCCGGCGCAACGGCACGCAGCACGAGGCCGGCCGGGGTAACGTCGATCGCCGCGAGATCGGTGACGATGCGGTGCACCACCGCCTTACCGGTAAGCGGCAAATCGCAACGCTCGACGATCTTGTGCGCGCCGCCCTTCGCCGTATGCTCCATCATCACGATCACGCGCTTCGCACCGTGCACGAGGTCCATTGCGCCGCCCATACCCTTCACGACTTTGCCGGGAATCACCCAATTGGCCAAATCGCCGTTGCTTGCAACCTGCATTGCGCCGAGGACGGCGACGTCGATTTTTCCGCCGCGGATCATGCCGAACGACATGGCGGAATCGAAGAACGACGCGCCGGGCAGCAACGTCACGGTTTCCTTGCCGGCATTGATCAGGTCGGGGTCTTCCTCACCTTCGTAGGGGTAGGGGCCGAAACCGAGGATACCGTTTTCGCTTTGCAGCACGACGGTGACGCCGGCCGGCACGTAGTTCGGAATCAGCGTCGGCAGCCCGATGCCGAGGTTGACGTACTGGCCGTCGCGCAGTTCTTGCGCGACGCACGCGGCGAGTTGGTTGCGGGTAAGCGCCACGATCAGTTTCCTCCGCGCTTGCGCGTCGTCACGCGCTCGATACGTTTGCCGGCGCTGCCGACGGCGACCACGCGTTGCACGTAGATGCCCGGAAGATGCACCGCCTCCGGATCGATTTCACCCGGCTCGACGAGTTGCTCGACTTCGGCGATCGCGAGTTTCCCCGCCATCGCGCAGAGCGGGTTGAAGTTGCGCGTAGCCTTGTGAAAGATGAGGTTGCCGTGGCGATCGCCGATGCTCGCGCGAACGAGGGCAAAGCCGGTCACGATGCCTTCCTCGAGTACGTACTCGCGGCCGTTGAACGTGCGCGTCTCTTTCTTCGGCGACGCGACGGCCGTCGAACCATCGGGGTTATAGCGCCACGGCAAGCCGCCGTCCGCGACCAGCGTGCCGACGCCGGCCGGCGTGTAGAATGCGGGGATGCCCGAACCGCCGGCACGCAGCCGTTCGGCGAGCGTGCCCTGCGGCACCAATTCCACTTCGATCTCGCCGCTGAGATACTGCCGCTCGAACTCTTTGTTTTCGCCGACGTACGAACTGATCGTGCGGCGGATCCGCTTCGCGTTCAGCAGCACGCCCAAGCCCCAGCCGTCGACGCCGCAATTGTTCGAGACCGTTTCGAGATCGGTGGTGCCTTGCGCGAGCAGCGCTTCGATCAGATTGTGCGGGATGCCGTTGAGTCCGAAACCACCCACGGCGAGCGATGCGCCGCCGGGAATGTCCTTGACTGCTTCGGCGCACGACGCGACGACTTTATCCATGGCGCCCCGCCTTCCAGGGATGCGCCCGGCGGCCCTCGGTCGAATTTTGCACTATGGACAATGACGAAGAGGCGATGATCCTCGAGGCCGTTCGCGACCTCGTGCGAGAAAAGGTCGCGCCGCGTGCGGCCGAAATCGATGCGACGGGTGAATTCCCTTGGGATATCCAGAAGCTCTTCGCGCAGAACGATCTTCTCGGCGTTCCGTTTCCGGCCGAGTACGGCGGCCTCGGCGGCACGTTTCAAACCTACGTCAAAGTCGTCGAAGAAGTCGCGAAAGCGTGCGCGTCGAGCGCGCTCATTATTGCCGTGCAAGAGTTGGGCGCGCTGCCGATCCTCATCGGCGGCAGCGACGAGCAGAAGCGGCGTTTCATCCCCAAGCTCGCAAGCGGTGAATGGGTGGCGGCGTACGCGCTTACCGAAGCCGGCTCCGGTTCCGATGCGGCCGGTTCGATGCGCATGCGCGCGCGCCGCGACGGCGACGATTACATCCTCGACGGAACGAAGATCTGGATCACGCAAGGCAGCATCGCCGACATCGTCACCGTCTTTGCGGTCACCGATCCGGAAAAAGGTGCGAACGGGATCAGCGCGTTCGTCGTCGAGAAGGGCACGCCCGGGTTTGCCGTCGGGAAGCTCGAGAAGAAAATGGGCATTCGCGGTTCGCCGACCGTGGAGCTGGTGTTTACCGATTGCCGCGTGCCGGCCGCGAACATGATCGGACCGGAAGGCGACGGCTTCAAAATTGCCATGAAAGTGCTCGATAAATCACGCCCCGGCATCGCCGCGCAAGCGCTCGGCATCGCCACCGGCGCGCTCGAATATGCCACCGACTATTTGAAGGGCCGGGTCGCGTTCGGCAAGCCGCTCTCGCAGCAACAGGGCCTGCAGTTTATGCTCGCCGACATGAAAACCGAAGTCGAGGCGGCGCGGCTGTTGCTCTACGAAGCCGCGCGCAAATGCGACGAGGGTGCCGCCGACATCACCACCTGGTCCGCGATCGCGAAGCTCAAGTGCGGCGATGTGGCGATGAGCGTCACCGTCGATGCCGTGCAGTTACTCGGCGGTTTCGGCTATTCAACCGAATACCCCGTGGAACGCATGATGCGCGACGCCAAGATCACGCAGATCTACGAGGGCACGCAACAGATCCAGCGCATCGTGATCGCCCGCTCGATGGTCGGCCGCGGAAAATAGGTGTGGTCCTCGCCGGAGCCTGTACTGAGCGGAGTCGAAGTGTTGCGGTCCACACAAAAAGAGCACGCAACTGACGTTGCGTGCTCGGGTCTCGAATAAGAGCTAAAAAACGAGGATCAGGTTACTTCTTTTTCGGGGTCTTCTTTGCGGTCTTCTTCTTCATTGCTTTTTTCTTAGCGGCCATTAAAACTCACCCCCTTCCGGTAATAA
>Ga0182013_10000105_pt1 | contig 102741 bp, 89 predicted proteins | sample 612S2MmetaG_FD_120487 | JGI IMG/M metagenome (GOLD analysis project Ga0182013, IMG submission 120487) | Permafrost microbial communities from Stordalen Mire, Sweden - 612S2M metaG | ecosystem: Environmental > Terrestrial > Soil > Wetlands > Permafrost | place: Sweden: Stordalen | collected...
GGAGAGGGGGAAGAGATCGCGGTTTCAGGGCGTCAATGCGCGAAATCATTCAGGGAATTCTCTCCCCTCGGAGGGGCGAGGGAGAAGAATCGCGCGGACGAATCTACCGATAGTTATTGCGAACTGCTATCAGGCGTCAAGGCAATCGCGGACGGCTTTGGCGAGGGTGAGCCGGGTATAAGGTTTTTGCAGGAAGTTCGAGCCGTTCTTTTGGAGGAAGTCCACGCCGAGATCATCCACATTGTAACCGCTGGTGAAGATGACTTTGAGGCCGGGTTTGTGACCGAGCAGCGATTCGGCCAGATCCTTGCCGGAAAGACCGTCAGGCATGATCATGTCGGTGAGCAGCAGGTCAACTGCGCCTTGATGTTTTTGCCAGATGGTGAGCGCCTCCACGCCGGAGCCGGCCTGGATGACAGTATAACCGCAGTCTTGCAGAATAACCTGCGCGAGGTCGCGCAGCACGGGTTCGTCTTCGACGACGAGGATGGTTTCGCCGCCGCCGCGGACTTGCGTGGTGGGCACGATGATTTCAGTTTGCGATTCCGCGGCGCGGGTGGTGACGGGCAGGTAGATTTTGAAAATCGTCCCTTCGCCGACGCGGCTGGTGACTTCAATCCAACCGGCATGCTGCTTGACGATGCCGTAAACCGTGGCCAGCCCGAGGCCGGTGCCGCGCCCGGCTTCCTTGGTGGTGAAGAACGGCTCAAAAATGCGTTTCATCGTGGCGGGATCCATGCCGGAGCCGGTGTCCGCAACCTGGAGGCAGACAAAATTGCCGATGCGCGCGTCGCTGTGAAGTTTGACGTGGGCTTCGTTGACCGTCACGAGATCGGTGCTGATGATGAGTTGTCCGCCCTTGGTCATGGCATCGCGGGCATTGACGGCGAGGTTCATGAGGATTTGCTCCATCATGCCGGGATCGCCGTTGATGGGCGGAAGCTGCGGGGGATATTTGCAACTGAGCGTAATCGTTTCACCGATGAGGCGCTGGAGCATCTTGCTCATGTTGGCGACGACTTCCTTGAGGTCAATGGGCTTGGGCTGCATGACCTGTTTGCGGCTGAACATGAGGAGTTGGCGCGTGAGGCTCGCGGCGCGTTCGGCGGCGAACGAAACCGCCTGGATGGAGGTCGTCATCGCGGGCGAAAGATTGGGACGCGACATCAGCAAACCGGAATGGCCCTGGATGATGGTGAGGATGTTGTTGAAGTCGTGCGCCACACCGGCGGCAAGCTGGCCGACGGATTCCATTTTTTGGGCCTGGCGCAATTGGTCTTCCAGGCTGATGCGGTCGGTAATGTCCTCGACGTAGCAGTGGACGACCTGGCTGGTCATGATGGGATAAAAGGACCAGGAAAGGATGCGCGCTTTGGGGCGGGTCTCGAATTGGAGACGCGGCTGGCTGGTGATGAGGCAATTTTGAATGATGGCAGCCGTTTCCGCCGGAAGAACGGCGTCGGGATGTTTTTCGCCCAGCTCCTCGGCCATTTTCCTGGCGGCTTCGTTGAAGTAGGTCAATTTGCCTTCGCTGGAGAATTCAAAGACCGGATTGGGATTGAACTGTGCGAAGGCCGCGAGTTTCTGGATTTCCGGTTCCGTGCGCTGGCGTTCCAGGGCCATTGCCAGGAGGGTTGCGATGGACTGGAGAAAATGCACCTCTTCCTCGGTGAACGTCCGTTTCCGGGTGGTATGAATGCCCAGCACGCCGAAGGGCCGCTCGTGGCCTTGAATGATGACCGTCACACCGCTGGCCACGCCGTGTTCAATAAGCAGCGTGGTGGGCAGGAAACGCATTTCCTCGGCCAGATCATTTACCACGACGGGTTCGCCGGTGAGGAGCGTAAAGCCGGCCTGGGAACCATTGCCAACTTCCATCTCGACCGAGCCGACGCGGCCTTCCTTCCAGCCGGAGCCGGCAATCAGGGCGAGGGTTTTCCCGTCGGGCATCAATTGAAGGATTTTGCAATACTCAACGGAAAGCGCCGGGGCCACGAGCATTACGGTTTGCTTCAGGAGGGTGGAAACATCCGTGGTGACGAGCGCGAATTGTCCCAGGGCGGCGATGACGGTTTGCTGGTGGGCGCGGTTGAGGAGGGAAGCCTCGGAGCGTTCGCGTTCCTGGGTCTGGGTCTGGAGCGACTCCGCCATCGCGTCAATCTGACGCGCAAGTTCGCCCAGTTCGCTGCGGTCCTTCGCCAGGCCGGTTCGGGTGGAAAGATCACCGCTGGCGAGCTTGCGCGTCGCGATCTGGATGGACTTGACCTGGCGCAGGATGAACAACTCCCCGCCCAGCCAGGCGGCGGCCAGCGCGAACAACCCCATGCAAAACCCCGGCCAAAGCCAGTCCAACTTGTAATGGACCAGAAAAGCCAAAGCAGGCACCAAGGCCAGAAATACAATCCCGACCAAACGAACCCGAAGACTCGAAAATCGGTTCATGTCATATCACTAACAGGGCGTTCGAGCGTCATTTTGCGGCCAAAACATCGGCGCGCAGACGCTTGGTGTCCGTGCTTGAGCGTGTCTTGCGCCGTCGCAGCCCGGAAGGCTGGACACCGGACAGATGCTCTTAAACAGGCACTTACAGCGAACGGGGTGAGATTAACGCCTTGGGGATACTGAGGCAAAACTATTTATTTATTCTTATAACGCTTGCCAAACGCGCCCACTTCCTTAGATTAAACGGCTCACTTTACATTAAAATATGAGTTTTAGTAGTTTCGACATAATGCTGGCGCAGGCGACTCCCACGTCGGGGCCACCGAATGAGGTCGGCCAGTTGGTGAGGATGGTCTTGATGTTTGGCATTCTCGGATTTGCGTTTTATTATTTCAGCATCCGCCCGCAATCCAAGAAGGCCAGGGAACATGCCGCGATGCTGGCCGCGATGAAGCCGGGGGACAAAGTGATCACTTCCGGCGGCCTCGTCGGCATCATCGTCAGCGTGAAAGAGCGGACCGTCTCGGTGCGCTCCGCGGAAACCAAGCTTGAAGTTTTGAAGTCAGCCGTTTCGGAAATCACCGAGCGCGCGGGTGAAACCACTGCCGGAGAATCTCAATCGTCCAAGTCATGAATCGAAATAATTTCTGGAAATTCGTCTTCGTCGTCCTGTTAATCGTCTGGTCGTTTTACGAAATGTATCCGCCCGTGAGCAAGGACCTCGTTCAGCAATTCAAGGAACGGCCGGTGCGTCCCGACACCAATTTCAGTCAAATCCTCGTGCGATTGGATCAATTGCAAAAGGAGCGTCCGCAGCGCGAATTCGTCAATCTGATGGAAGCCGCGGGCACCAATGACCTGACGCATTATTTTCCGTTCTTTGATGTCACTGGCGAGTTGGTTCCCAACCGCGCGGTATTAAACCATTTGCAGCGGGACGGCGCCGGGAAGATTCGTTTGGGCCTGGATTTGCAGGGCGGCACTTCATTCACGGTGGAGATGGACACGAACCAACTGGCCGGCGCCACCAACAGCATCATCAGCCAGGAAAGGCCGGAGCAAGTGCTGGCGCAGGCGGCGGAAGTGTTGCGTAAACGCGTGGATAAGTTCGGCGTGGCCGAGCCGGTGATTCAGCCGCAGGGAAACAACCGCATTCTCATCCAATTGCCCGGTTTGTCCGAGGCGGACAAGGAAGGCGCGAAGGACCGGATCAAGGAAGCGGCCTTCCTGGAATTCCGCATGGTGAATGAAGACAGCGCCAAGCTGATCGCAGAAGGCCTGACGGAACCGGGTTATGAAGTCATGCAGGAAAAGGACATCGCGCCGAACGGGACGACGACCATTCGAAAATACCTGGTCAAAAAGAAACCGGAACTGACCGGCCAATACATTACTTCGGCCTATATGTCGCGCAATCAAATGGGCCAGCCGGAAATCAATTTCACGCTGAACCCGAAGGGCGCGGAGATTTTTGGCGAGGTCACCCGGGAGAATATCGGCCACCAATTGGCAATCGTCCTCGACGGCGAGTTGCAGTCGGCTCCGAACATTCAGAGCGCCATCGAGACGGGGAGCGGGGTGATCACAGGATCGTTCACCGAGGAACGCGCGCAGGAATTGGCGAACGTGCTGGAGAATCCGTTGCAAGCACCGGTCCATATCATCGCTGAAAACAGCGTGGATCCCACCCTCGGCAGCGACACGGTGAGGAGCGGCGTGATGGCGGCGGTGATCGGCACGGTTGCCGTGGCGGCGTTCATGCTGATTTATTATATGTTCGCCGGCCTGGTGGCGGATGTGGCGCTGATTTTGAATATCATCATTTTGCTCGGCGTGATGTGCTCCATTGGGACGACGCTTACCTTGCCGGGCATCGCCGGCGTGGTGCTGACCATCGGCATGGCGGTGGATGCCAACGTGCTGATCTTCGAGCGTATTCGCGAGGAATCCGGCAAAGGCAAGTCCTTGCGCGGCGCGCTTTCGGCCGGATATGATCGCGCGTTCGGAACCATCTTCGACTCGCACGTGACGACGTTGATTTCGTCGCTGATTCTTTGGTACATGGGCACGGGCTCGGTCAAGGGATTCGGCGTGACGCTGACCATCGGTGTGGCGGCGAGTTTGTTCACGGCGCTGGTGGTGACACGGTTGATTTTCGACTTCCTGCTGGCGAAGGAATGGCTGACTAAGCTGCCGATGCTCCACGTCATCCGCGCGACGAAACTGGATTTCATGAAGCTGGCCAAGCCGGCGTTTATTATTTCCTGGACGATCATTGTGCTCGGCATGGGCTACGGGATTTTCGTCCGGGGCGACAAAATGCTGGGCATAGATTTCAAGGGCGGCGACCGTCTCTCGCTGGAGTTTTCGCAACAAATAGACGTGGAAGCAGTGCGCGCCGCGTTGACCAAGGATGCCAAGGTGGTTGATCCGGTCGTCCAGTACCAACACGATATTGCCGGGGGCGGCAAGGAAACCCTTTCCATCACCTCGGAGGGCGGCACTGCGGACAAAGTGCTTTCCGTCTTGGTTGAGGATTTTCCGAAGGCGGCTTTCAAGCGCATCGGCTCGGAGAGCGTGGGCCCGACCATCGGCAAGGAAATTCGCGAAACGGCGATTCTGGCGAGTCTGGCGTCGCTCTTCGGCATCTTGGTTTACGTGGCGTTCCGGTATGAGTTTTCGTTCGCCGTGGGCGCGGTGGTGGCGGTGATTCACGATGTCTTCATGACGATTGGTTGCTATTGCCTGACGGGACTTTTCGGGCATGGCCGCGAGTTCAACGCCACCATGGTGGCGGCGGTGCTCACGATCATCGGCTTTTCGATCAACGACACCATTGTCATCTTCGACCGCATCCGCGAGGATTTGAAACTCGGCGTTCGCGGGAGCTTCAAGGACCTCATCAACCAGGCGCTGAACCAGACCCTGAGCCGGACGCTGATCACTTCGGGAACGGTTTTTCTGGCGACCATGTCGCTCTACATTTTCGGCGGCGGCGCGATCAACGATTTCGCGTTCACTTTCCTGGTGGGCATCATCACCGGAACGTACTCCAGCATCTACATCGCGAGCGCGTTGGTGCTCTGGTGGCACAAAGGTCAGCGGCCCAAGACGGCGTCGCAGGTGGCGTTAACCGAGACCACGGTTTCCACGTCGCGCGTTTGAAGTGGTTTGCAGGTTGAACCTGGCATAATTTGAGGCGCCCCCTCACCCCAGCCCTCTCCCCCGGTGGGGGCGAGGGAGAAAAGATAAGCGGCGCGCCGGGTTATTTGCCAATATGCCGGATATTACTACGATTGGGTTTGATCGGCTTCCAATTCTGGCGGTCCTAGAAATCACCCCCTGGCATTGGGTGGGCTTCATTGGTTGCATCATTATTTTCCTGGCGCTCGACCTGGGTTTTTTTCATCGGGACGCGCGGGTGGTCAAATTCAAAGAGGCCCTGGGCTGGACGGCGGTTTGGTTCACCCTGGCCATGCTGTTTGCGGGGGGATTGGCGCTGCTGCGAAGCCGCCGCGAGGCGGTGGAATTCTTTACCGGCTACTTCATTGAAGTTTCGTTGTCCATGGACAACGTGTTCGTCATCGCCTTGATCTTCGCATATTTCCGGGTGCCGGCGATCTTTCAACATCGAGTCCTTTTTTGGGGCATCCTGGGCGCGTTGCTAATGCGTGGCCTGATGATCTGGGCCGGGGTGGCGCTGATCGCGCGGTTTGACTGGATACTCTATGTGTTCGGCGCGTTCATCATTCTTACGGGAATCAAAATGCTGCTGGGCCACGAAATGGGAGTGGAACCCGAGAAAAACCTGGTGGTGCGGATGGTGCGAAAATTATTTCAGATCGCGCCGGATTTCGACGGCCAGAAGTTCTTCACGCGACTGGATGGGCGTCGCCTGCTGACGCCGTTGTTTCTGGTGGTGGCGCTGGTGGAGACGACGGACCTGCTCTTCGCGGTGGATTCGATCCCGGCGATATTCGGCGTGACCCGCCAGTCGTTCATTGTGTTTACCTCCAACGTATTTGCGATCCTGGGTTTGCGGTCTTTGTATTTTGTGCTCGCGGGGGCCATTGGATATTTTCGTTACCTCAAATTCGGTTTGTCGGTGGCGCTGGTGTTCATCGGCGCGAAGATGTTGCTTGATCCACATGACAAAGCGCCGAAGTTTTTTCAGGTGGATATTCCCTCCGGTGTGGCGCTCGTGGTTGTGGTCGGCATCATTGGAATTTCGATTTTTGCCTCGATGTTGGCGGCTCAACGCAAGAAATCCGGTTGATCAAATTCGGTTGAAGAATGTGGCCACAGATGGCACAGATTTCACAGATTGAAAAATTCGATTGGAAACATAAATACAAATTTGAGCGGCAACCAAAGTGAGGGCGCGTTAAACGTGGTTTCTCCCCATCTATGAAATCTGTGCCATCTGTGGCTTTCATTGCCGTTTCCGGGAGTACATCTTTATGAAATTTCGCTGGTCACTCGCGCCTGCGCAGCCGTTGCTGGCCGGCGCGCTCGCGTCGGAGCTGAAGCTTTCGCCTTTGCTGGCGCAATGCCTGGTCAATCGCGGTTTCAGCGAACCTGCGGCGATTGGCGCGTTTCTGCAACCGCGATTGAAGCACCTCGCCGACCCGTTCCTGCTGCCCAACATGGGCGCGGCGGTGGAGCGATTGTTCCGCGCGCGCGAAAAGAATGAAGCGCTGGTGATCTTTGGCGATTACGACGTGGACGGCGTCACTTCGACGGCGTTGCTTACGGAGACGTTGCGGGCGCTCGGCTGGCAGGTGAATTATTACCTGCCGCACCGGATGGAGGAAGGCTATGGCCTGAGCCAGGACGGCGCGGAGAATTGCCTGCGAAAATTTCCCGTGACGCTCCTGCTCGCGGTGGATTGCGGTTCGACGGCGACGGGCGCAATTGCCTGGCTGCGCGAGCAGGGCGTGGATGTGCTCGTGCTGGACCATCATCAGATTTCCTCGCCCGCGCCGGCGGCGGTGGCGCTGGTCAACCCGCAATTGGCAACCGGCCCTTTTCGCGAGTTATGTTCGGCCGGGCTGGCCTTCAAACTCGCGCATGCGGTGGTGAAGCGCGGCCGGGAACTGGGAATAGCGGCGGCGCAAAATTTTGATGTGCGTCCGCTCCTGGATTTGGTTGCGCTGGGGACGATTGCGGACCTGGTGCCGTTGACGGGCGAGAATCGCATTTTGGTGGCAATGGGTTTGGAGCGATTGGGCATGACGCCTCGTCCGGGGTTGGTGGCGTTGAAGCAAGTGGCCCAAGTCGGCGCGACGCTGGGAGTTTATGAAGTGGGTTTTCAACTCGCCCCGCGCCTGAACGCGGCCGGGCGGCTCGAGAATGCCGAGGAAGCGTTGCAACTTTTAATGGCGCCGGATTTGGCGACAGCGGAGCCAATCGCGCGGAGTCTCGATATGCGGAACCGCGAGCGGCAAAAAATCGAACGCGGAATTGCGGACGAAGTTATTGGCGCGGTGCGGGCGAGGTTCAATCCGCAGACGGATTTTGTGATCGTTGAGGGACAATTGATGTGGCACGTCGGCGTTGTGGGCATCGTGGCGTCGCGGGTGCTGCAACAATTTTACCGGCCCACAATCATTGTCGGCGGTGACGGCGACGCCTGGCGTGGTTCGGGCCGCAGCATCGCGGGTTTCGATTTGGCGGCGGCGTTGTGCGAATGCCAGGATTTGCTGGTCAAACACGGCGGCCATGCGATGGCGGCCGGTCTGACGATTCAAGCCGAGCAGCTCGAGGCTTTCCGCACGCGATTGAACGAACTGGCGCGGCGCGCCTTGAAGCCGGAGGAATTGCAACCGGCATTGCGACTGGATGGCGAACTTGCCTTGAAGGAATTGACGGTGGAAAGCCTGGAGGAATTGGAGCGCTTGAAACCGATGGGGCAGGGGAATCCCGTCGTGCAACTGGTGTCGCGGAACTTGACGCAGTCGCGGCCATTGCTGCGGATGGGTCCGGAAAAGCAACATGTGAAACTTTGGGTGACGGATGGCGCGACGACCCACGAAGCGGTGTGGTGGGGCGCGGGCAAACAGGCGGCGTTGCCGGTGGGACGATTTGATATGGCGTTCGCGCCGCAAATCAACGAATACAACGGCCGGCGCACGGTGCAGTTGAAATTGCTGGATTGGAGCGCCACGTAGGAAGTGCGGAATGCGGAATGCGGAGTGCGGAATGAAGAAATCGCGCGGGCTAATCCTGTTCGGTGTCCAGCCTTCAGGCTGCGTATGGCGGGGACACGCTAAAGCGTGGACACCGAACTGGGGCGCCGTGCAGTTGAAATTGCTCGATTGGCGAACAGCCACGTAGGAGTGCGGAATACGGATTCAGGAGGCGTTACCATCCGAAGTGCTTCATCCGCCGTTCCGGCCGGAGGGTCGCCGGAATGGCCCGGGCCGACTTTTTCAATTCAAGACCTCACCGGTTTTCCGCTTGCCTTGTCTCAAAGGCACAGGGAAATTATACTCAGTCTGAAGGGTGGCATGACCCTTATATGAAATGAAGATACTCAGAACTCTTGTCTTGATATTAATTCTTGCCGCCATTGCCGGCGGTATTTATTACGCCGCCACGCGCCAACCCGAGGAAATCACTTTAACCGGCATCGTCACAACCGATGAAGTCATCGTCAGCCCGGAAATTCAGGGCCGTTTGCAGCAATTGCTCGTCAAGGAAGGCGACGCGGTGACCAACGGGCAATTGCTTGGCGTGATCCAACCGCAGGAACAACTCGCCGACGTGGCGTTTTACGCGAGCAGCGAAAAGCAGGTCGCCGATCAAGTTTCGCAAGCCGAGGCGGATTTGGAAAATGCCCGCCTGACCTATCAGCGCATGGAGGATTTGTATCATCAAAAAACGGAATCGGCGCAGGCATACGACCAGGCGCGACTGGCCTATGACTCCGCCAAGGCGCGCGTTCGATCCATGAAGCAACAAACCGAGGCCGCCGGGGCGCAAAGAGAAAAAGCCGCCGTGCAGCTGGGTTACACCAGGATTTTGGCGCCGTCCGACGGTATCGTGGACACCCGCGCGGCCTTGCAAGGCGAAGTTCTGAATCCCGGCCAGGCCATCGTCACGCTCATCAACCAGGACGATCTCTGGGTGCGCGCGGATGTCGAAGAGACTTATATTGACCGCATCCGGCTGGGCGACACCTTGCCGGTGAGGCTGCCTTCCGGCGCGGAGCGCGATGGCACCGTATTTTATCGCAGTGTGGATGCGGATTACGCCACGCAACGCGATGTGAGCCGCGCCAAACGCGACATCAAGACCTTTGAAATCCGGCTGCGCTGCGACAACCACGACCGCCGGCTGGCGGTGGGCATGACTGCCTACATCGCGTTGCCGCTCAAAAGCCATTGAGTCATGTTTGCCATTGAAGTCCAAAACCTGACCAAGCGCTTCGGTGATTTCACCGCCGTGGACTCTCTGAATTTTTCAGTCGAGCGCGGCGAGGTGTTTGGTTTGCTCGGGCCAAACGGCGCGGGCAAGTCCACGCTGATCCGTATGTTGACCACGCTCGTGCCGCCAACCTCCGGCACGGCCCTCATCAATGGTTTCGACATTGTCCGCCAGGCAAACGACGTGCGCCAGTCCATCGGCGTCATTCCCCAGGCGATGACATCCGATCTCGACCTGAGCGCGGTGGAAAACATGAGCATCTTCGCCAAGCTCTACGGCATACCCCGCGAAAAGCGGTTGCGCACCATCAAACAATTGCTCCTGGACGTTGATCTCGAAAAATGGGCGGACAAGCCCGTGAAAATGTTCTCCGGCGGCATGCGGCGACGGCTGGAAATCGCGCGGGGACTGGTGCATGAACCAAAGCTATTTTTTCTCGATGAGCCTACCACCGGCCTGGACCCGGTTTCGCGCGTCGCCGTCTGGGAGATGCTCACGCGGCTCAAGCAGGAGCGCGACCTCACGATTCTCGTCACCACGCATTACATGGATGAGGCGGACAAACTTTGCAACCGCATCGCCATTGTGGATCACGGAAAACTCGTCGCGCTTGATTCGCCGCTCAAATTGAAGGCATCGGTTCCCGGCAAGAATGTATTGGAAGTCAGCTTCGCAAATGTTCCGCCCAATTGGCTGGAAACATTGAAAGCCTTGCCCGAAGTTGCCGAGGTGAAGTCCGATGAAAACATCTACCGGATCTCGTCGCATAACGGCCCGCGCACCACGGTCGCCTTGATGGAAGCCGCCCGAACCGCGCAGGCGGCGATTGCCTCCCTTTCGGTGCAGAGCACGACGCTCGATGATGTTTTCGTGCATTACACCGGCCATCAGTTGCGCGATACGCTGCAAGCGCCATCAGCGGCCAACAGTCCGTTCATAATGCAGCGAGGTTAAATATGCACCGGGTCTGGGCCATGATTGAACGCGATTTGCGCCGTTTCCGGCGCAGTCCGGTATTGGTCGTTGTGTCCATCATCATGCCGCTGGTGCAACTCGTTGTGCTCGGTTACGCGTTCGGAGGGAAAATCAAAAATCTGCAAGTCGGCGTCGTGGATGAGGACCACGGTGTGCCGGCGATCAAAATGCGCGAAATGTTCCAGGCCGTCGGCGCCAACGCGCGGACGTTCACCACCATTTCCTACAGCGACAAGGCGGTGGCGTTGCGCGATTTGCGCGATGGCAAAATCAACGGCGTGGTGAACATACCGCCGCAATTCTCGCGCAAATTCCTGGCCGGGGCAAATCCGCGGGTCGCGCTGGTGGAGGACAATACCGACCAGTTCTCCGCCTCGGCGCTGCAAAGCAGCATTGACGCCATGCTCGGCCCTTACAATGCGAAGACGCCCGCGCCGCGCATGAGCGCGCAGGCCACGCTTTCGGTCGTCGAGATTTATCCCTACGTGCCGTATATCCAATATTTGCTGCCGGGCACCATCGTGCTGGCGATTTTTGTCTCGGCCATGATTGGCGGCGGCATCATCTTCATTGACGACAAGGCGCGCGGTCTGCACGAGGGCTATCTCGTAACGCCCATCCGCAAGTTCGAGTTGATCCTGGGTTTCACGCTCGCGGGCGCGGCGAAGGCCATTATCGCCGGGCTGGTTTTGATTACCGCCGGCTCATTGATTGCGGGAATTCCGGACCCGTTGAATCCGATCCGCATGGCGAAGATGCTGTTATTGGTTATCGTGACGGCGATGGCCCTGATCAGCATGATGTTTCTGATCATGGTGCGCGTGAGCGACCCGCTCGTGCCGCGCGCCATTTTTGGCATGCTGAACACGGTGCTCTATTTTCCCAGCGGCGCGGTCTATCCCACGGAATCCTTTCCGGTCTGGATGAAGGCCATCGCGGTGGTGGACCCGTTCACCTATGCCGTGCATGGATTCAAGGAACTGGTTTTGAAAAACACGGGCATAATGGCCATCAGCTATGATCTGGCTTTTCTAACCGTATTCACCGTGTTGACCATGGGCGCAGCCACCTTGCTCTTTCGCCGGACACTTTGAAAACGCGACCAAATCGTTAGACGGTAAAACTCCATAGAAGCCAGGTCCGCATTCATGTGATAAAATTTTTGAATTGAGAAATTTTATTTTCTCTCTTCAAGTTGATAATTCATTCTGCAACTCAAGCTTTGAATGCTTCCAATAGCACGCGGGTCGGCTGGTTGATGGGCATTGCCAGCGCCTCCGCCGCGCTCACCCAAGCGAACTCGCGCGCTTCCTCGTTTAATTTCACCTCGGTCGCGCCCACGCAACGCGCGGTGTAATTCAGCAGCACGAAATGCGCGTCCCGGTAAAACTCCGGCGAATGGATGCAATCCTGCGCGATCACAAAACGGATGTCCGTGATGTCCAGGTTCGTCTCCTCCTTGATCTCGCGCCGCAGAGCCGCGATGGATTCCTCGCCCCATTTGATCTTTCCGCCGGGAATGCCCCACAAGTCCGACCATTTGTGGGTCCGCACCATCAGCACCTGACCCGACTCGTTCAAAATCAGCGCGCCCACGGTGACCACGGGCATGCGGCTGGCATCCGCGTGGCCCGCCGGGGGTTTCAGCCGAAGATCGTTTCGTTCGAGGATCGCGAGCAATTCGCCCAGGTGTTCGACGATCAAATCCGGTTCGCTGGCGCGCAATTGCTGCAAATTATTATAGCCCGTCAGCACGGCGCAGGAAGCGACGCCGCCATGTTTCGCCGTGTCAATATCGTGCTGCATGTCGCCGACGAAGAGCGTTTCCCCGGGCTGAAGATTATTTTCCTCAATTATTTGGTGGATCAGCTTGCGCTTGTCGAGCGCGCCCAGATAACAGCGGTCGAGGAACGGGCCGAACCCCGAGGCCGCGGCCTGGATTTGATAATGTTCCTCCCGGACGGCACTCAGGAGAAAGGTGCGCAGCCCGCGCCGGCGGCAGAATTCCAGAAACTCGCGCGCATGGGGCAGCGGCAGCACGGCATCCTGCGAGAGCCGGAACGAGCCGTGAAACCACGCCTCCAATTGCGGCAGCGGAACATTCGGCACGTAGCGATCGTAAAAACTTTTGAATGGCAGGCAAAATTCGCGGCGGAACTCCTCCAGGGTGATTTCCTTGAGCTGCGCCTGCGAAAGGACATAATTCGTCGCCTTCCAAACTGACGGCAAATCGTCCACGAGCGTTCCCGACCAGTCAAAAATGATATTGCGAATCATCGGAGTGGTGGCTGGGCGGAGGTTCGGGGAAATGGCTTTACATAGCGTGCTGCGAAAGCACGCCGCTCGCCGGTTTCGATTTCTCAAGCTTGCTCATGCCGCAAGATTACTACGACGATGCGCGGGTGACAATCATTCTGGCGGCGAAACTAGAAACGCCTGCGAGCTTGTCTTCCCGCGCGCTTTGGTTTTTGCTCACGGCGTGTTGATCGCGTTCCACAAGCCCTACGGTGTCATTTCTCAATTCACCCCGGACGGTTCGCCGAACCGGACGCTTGCGGAATTTAACTTTCCCAAGGGCGTCTATCCCATCGGTCGGCTGGATGCCGATTCGGAGGGTCTGCTTTTGTTAAGCGACGAAGCGGCCTTGAACCAGCAATTACTGCATCCGCGCCGGGGGCATCGCCGGATTTACTGGGTGCAGGTCGAAAAAATCCCCACACCCGAGGCGCTCGCCGAATTGGAAAAGGGAATCGTCGTGCAATCCCGCCGCACCTTGCCCTGCCGCGCGCGGCTCCTGGAACCGCAACCGGAAATGCCGCCGCGCACCCCGCCGATTCGCGAGCGCAAAACCATCCCCACCGCCTGGATTGCGATGGAATTGGTGGAAGGAAAAAATCGCCAGGTGCGCCGCATGACTGCGGCGATCGGCCATCCGACCCTGCGGCTGGTGCGTGTGCGCATCGGCGATTTTGAACTCGCCGGTTTGCCGGCTGGCGAGTGGAAAATCCTGCCGCCCGCCGAACGCGCGCTCGTGCTCGCTTGATCGAGCAATGATTTGACAAATTTTGCGCCATGTTATTTAATTGGCTGAGCTTCCCAGATATGAGGCGTTGTTCAAAAAGCATTTTCTTCCTCGCGCTGTTGCTCACCATTATTGCGTTCTGGGTCGTGATGCCCTCGCCGCCTTCGCGGACACCAAATGCAAAATCCCTGCCTGTCGAATCGAGTGTTAAAATCCCCATGGTCACACGGGCACCCAATACGACTCCAACGTCGAAGCCTGTTATTGCTCCAATCGTAACAAAATCCGCCGTTGCCGTTTCCAATACGATTACACCGGTAACTTTCGCCGAAGGCCAAATCAGCCCGGCTGCCTTGAGGCAAATTTCCGCGTTGGAAACCGAGAAATCCCGCCGCACGCCGGCGCAGAATAAAATGGATTCGCAGTTGCTCTACGCCGACCGCATGCGTCGCGGAATGCCCGTCGCCGAGGGCGTGCCCACCCAGCGCGTTGATTTGGATCAGGACGAGCAAGGCCGCGTGCTGGTGGATCTCAAGGCTGAAATTGCGCCGGAACTTCTCGGCGCCATCGCCGCCAGTGGTGGCCATGTGATCAACAGTTTTCCAGAATATCACGCCGCTCGCGCCAGCATTCCACTGGCCGAGATTGAAACCCTGGCCGCGCGCGACGATGTCACTTTTGTGGAACCGGCGGTGCGCGCCGTGCAAAACAGTGTGGACAGCCAGGGCGATTACGCTCATCTCGCGTTCGAGTCCCGCGCGGCTTATGGCGTCAACGGCACGAACATCAGTGTGGGCGTGCTCTCGTCCGGCGTCGAATACCTGGCCAGCTCACAAATCGCAGGACTCGTGACCGTGATTCCCGGACAAAGCGGTCCTACCAATAGTGGCGAAGGCACGGCGTTGCTTGAGATTGTCCACGATCTGGCGCCGGGAGCCCAATTGCTTTTTGCGACTGCGGGCGGCAGCGAGGCGAACTACGCTGCCAACATGCAACTGCTCCGCGCCGCCGGCTGCGGGATTCTGGTGGACGATTCCTATTATTACGATGAGTCGCCATTTCAGGACGCCTTGCTGGCGCAAACAGTCAATTCCCTGACCGCCGGCGGAGCCCTTTATTTTTCCGCAGCAGGCAACACGGCCAACAAGTACCACGGTTTCTCTGGAACCTGGGAAGGCGATTTCGTTGACGGTGGACAGGCGCTGGGTTTGGGCGCCTCCGGCCGTATGCACAGCTTTGGCGCCCAGAATTATAATACCGTCACCACGGGTTTGAGCAGCCCGCTTCATCTCGACCTTTTTTGGTCGGACCCGCTCGGCGCTTCCACCAACGATTACGATCTCTTCCTGCTTGATTCCACCGGCTCCAACGTCATCACCTCGTCCACCAATCCTCAAAACGGAACGCAGGATCCATACGAATCCATTGGCGCGGTGACGAACGGGCAACTCGTCGTCATCGTCCGGCATTCCGGCGCGGGCAGGTTCCTGCATCTGTCCACCGGCGGCGGCCGTTTGAGCATCAACACCTCGGGCAGCACGCGCGGACATTCCTGCGCCACCAACGCCTTTAACATCACTGCCGTGGACGCCACTCTCGCCGGCGGCGGCACGAACGCGTTCGCCGGCGGCGGGCAGGATTACGTGGATTACTTCGGTTCGGACGGGCCGCGCCGCGTTTTCTACCAAGCCGATGGCGCGCCCATCACTCCGGGCAATTTTTCATCCACTGGCGGCGCGGTGCGCCAGAAACCCGACCTCACTGCCGCCGATGACGTCAGCACCGATTTACCTGGTTTTGCTTTTAATCCATTTCACGGCACGTCCGCGGCCGCGCCACACGCCGCCGCCATCGCGGCCCTGGTCCAATCTTACAATCCATTTCTTACCACTGCGCAAATCCGCACGATCCTCACTTCCAACGCGCTGGACATCGAAGTCGCCGGACCGGACGCCGACTCCGGCTACGGCATTGTCATGGCTTCGACGGCGCTGGCTGCAACCCCGCCACCACCCCCTCCGGCAATTTCAATCCTAAGCCCCGCAAGCGCGGCCTGGGGACGGCCAATTTATATTTACGGCACTAATTTCAGTCCGGCGACTGGCGTGCAATTCAACGGCGTTCCGTCAGTGTACACGGTCGCCTCCAACACGCTCATCATCGCGAAAGTTCCCGCAGGCGCCGCTACTGGCCCGCTCACGATCAGCACGCCGGGCGGTGCAACCACGACGGGGTTTGTCGTGTTGCCCGCGGTTGCGCCGGCCAACGACAATTTTGCCAATGCCCAGGTAGTAACCGGCGAGGGCGTTATAGTTTCCACCAGCACCTACGGCGCGACCCGGGAAATCGGCGAGCCAAACCACGCGGGCAATCCCGGCGGAAAATCCGTCTGGTATCAATGGACCGCTCCCGGCTCCGGCCCGTATTTCGTGGACACGGGCGGCAGTGATTTCAGCACGTTGCTCGCCGTTTACACCGGCAGCGCGCTGACCAATCTTTCCGTCGTGGCCAGCAACTCGACCGCCGGTGGAAATGGAATCAACCATTTGAGTTTCAATGCGACTAACGGCGCCACTTACGTTCTCGCGGTGGATGGATTCAACGGCGCCAGTGGCAGCGCCGTTTTGCGCCTCGTCGAGTCCAATGCCAGTCTCGCGCCGGTCATTCTGCTCGGACCGCAGAACCAGACCGTCACGGCGGGCGCGGATGTTTTTCTGAGCGCGGTCGCCTTCGGAGCTTCCCCGCTCACCTACCAATGGTCATTTGGGACCAATGCGATCAACAATGCCACCAACGCCGCGCTGCTGCTGAAGGATGCCACCCCGTCGCAATCCGGCGCGTATTCAATCCTGGTCACCAACTTGAACGGAGCGGCCGGCAATTTTGCCATCGTCACCATTACCAATCCGCTGCCGCAGGCGCAGTTCGGTAAAATAAATTTTTCTGCCGCCAGCGGGCTGACGCTCAACTTGGCCCTCGCGGTCGGCAATAATTACAGTCTCCAAACTTCCACCAATCTCAGCAACTGGACCACGCTCACCTCCTTTTACGCCAACGGCTCCAACACGGTCTGCCTCGATCCCGCCGCCACCAATTTCTCCAGCCGCTATTACCGGCTCGTCTCGCCGTAAAAATATTCCGCCGATTTCTGTTGCGTCCGGATTAAATCGCGCCATACTGACTACGTGAGTAGTCTGTCAGGATTATCCGGCGTTATGAAAAGGAACACAAGACGCATTGCCGGGCTCAGCCTGACGGAACTGCTCTGCGTCATCGCCATCCTGGCCATTCTCAGCGCGTTTTATCTGCCGGCGATCGCGCGGGCTTTCGTCCGGGTAAAGAAATTCCTCTCCGGGTTCTGACCAGGGCAAAATAAGTTGAAAGATTTGTGTTGCGTTCCCGCCAACCCGGGAACATATTGACTACAGATGTAATTAGTGTTGCCTATGAAGGGGAAAAACATCGGGGCAGGAAGCAGCGGGGTGGCTGAATCGTCGGCGCCCGAAGTCCTGGAACAGCTTGTCCAGCGCGCGCAGGCCGCGGCGGCGAGTGATATTCATCTGCAAATGGTCGGCGGCGCAGCCCGGATTTCCTTCCGGCTGGATGGCGTCATGACTGCCGTCACGGAACTGCCCGCCCCGCTGGCCGAGCGGGTTTTTGGCCGAATCAAGTTTCTGGCCCGGTTGAAGACTTATCAGGAATCCCTCCCGCAGGACGGGCGGATTGACAAGTCGGCGTTCAATTCTCAAAACGAAATTCGCGTCGCGACCTACCCCACCGTGACCGGCGAAAAAATCGTCCTGCGCCTCTTCCATGCCGCGAACGCCAAATCCCTGCCTGAGCTCGGCCTGCCGCAAACGGCTTGCGATGAGTTGGAGCGTTTTCTCCGCCAGACTTCCGGGCTTTTGCTTCTGACGGGTCCGGCGGGCAGCGGCAAGACCACCACCATTTACGCCTGCCTTCGTCATCTGGCTGCGCTCGGCGGGCGGCACGTCATCAGCGTCGAGGATCCCGTGGAGCAAATCATTACCGGCGTCATGCAAACCGAGGTCAACGAACCGCGGGGACTGACTTTTCCGGTCGCCGCGCGCCATCTGCTGCGCCAGGATCCTCAAGTTCTGGTCATTGGCGAAATCCGCGATGAAGAAACCGCCAGTCTGGCCATCCGCGCCGCCTTGACCGGGCACCTCGTCATTTCGACGCTGCACGCCGGTTCCTGTCGTGGCGTCTTTGAACGCCTGCAGGTGCTTTGCGCGGACCATTCCGCCGTGGCCACGGCGCTCGAACTCGTCTTTAACCAGCGCTTGATGCGCCGTCTTTGCGGCCAATGCAACGGAGCGCGCTGCGCCGTTTGTCTCAACACCGGTTATCAGGGTCGCGTGCCGCTGATTGAATGGATCAAGGTGAATCAGACTTTGCGCGGCGCCATTCGCCGGCAGGAGTTGGATGAAATCGCGCCGCAACAATCTCTGGAAGTTTGCGCCCGGGAATTGCTGCGGCAGGGCGTCACCAACGACGCGGAATATGAAAGAATTTTTGGCTTATGAAATACGACGAGTTCGCTTTCTTTAACCAACAATTGGCCGCCATGCTGCGGGAGGGACTGCCGCTGGAGGGCGCCTTGAAGGAACTTTGCGCCAACATGCGCAGCGGCGCGTTGCGGTCGGAAATGGAACTGCTCGAAGCCGATCTCAAGACCGGCGTTCCACTCGGCCAGGCGCTCGCCGCGCGCCGCTTGCCGGAATTTTATGTGCAGATGATCCAAATCGGCGTCCGGGGCAACGACCTGCCCGGCGTGCTGTTGATGCTCGCGGATTATTACCAGCGCGTGGATTCAGTGTGGACGCGGTTGAAAGGATTGCTCGTTTATCCGCTGATCGTGCTGGTGGCGGCGCTTGGCCTTTCATGTTTTCTCAGCATCTTGGCTTCGCGCGTCGTAAACTCAGGGTTCCCGGAGGTCATGGGCATCAAAGTGCCGCCGATGATCCTGGCGAACCTCTGGGCGCCTCCCATTTTAATCGGTCTCCTGCTCGCGACCCTCCTGCTGATTCTCTTCGTTCCGGCGTGGCGGCGCGGTTTGCGCTGGCACATGCCCGCATTCAAGGAGGCGAAACTTGCGCAAGTCGCCGGCGCGATGAGTTTGCTGCTCAAGAGCGGTGGAAATCTTGGCGATGCGCTCGGTCTGGTCCGGCAAATGGAGAAAGGAACTGCGGCCAGCAACGAAATGGGACAGTGGCAAAGTCAGCTTGCCGCCGGTCGCGGACAATTCCCGGAGATGGCCGATGCGGGAACTGTTTTCCCGCCGATGTTTCTTTGGCTGGTTTCCAATGCCGGCGAAGACCTGGCGGCGGGTTTCCGTCGCGCCGCCGAAATCTACAGCGCGCGCGCAAATCACCGCATCGAGATGCTGCTTTATGCCGCGCTGCCTTTTGCGATTCTGGCGCTGGGAATCATGATTTGCTGCCAGATTATGCCGGTCATTGGAACCTTTGTATCAATCATGAATGGCATTGATGCCTCGTCTTGAAGACAAAACTATAAACCCTGTGGACTCTATAATCAATCTGGTTCTGTTTGTCCTTGCGATTTTGGTGTGGCTGGTTTTCTGGTTCGGCCCTTACTGCGGCATCTTATGGCTGGGTTATTATTTGCTCACTCTGCGCATGCGCCGCCGGGAACGCGCCCGCTTTCTCCTTGATCTGGTCGAAGTTGGATTGAAACAAGGCCGCCGCCCCGAAGACACCATCATCTCGGTATCGAATCGTCGCGATTCAGCTCTCGGTGTTCATTTTCATCTGCTGGCGTATTATTTGAAGGATGGCCTGTCCATTCGCGAAGCGCTGGTAAAAGTGCCCCGGCTGTTGCCGCCGCAGCTCCTGGCGATGCTGCAGGCGGGTTTGCAAATTGGCGATGTGGGAAAAGTCCTGCCCGCCTGCAACCAATTGTTAAAGGACGCGGTTTCCCAAACGCGCGGAGCGGTTAATTATCTTATCCTGATGGCATTTGTCGCTTTCCCTGTCAATCTGTGGCTTGTCACAACTTTGCAAATCTATGTATTTCCGCAATTCCTCTCGGTCTCTAATAGCATGGGCGTCAGCGCGCCGACGGGACTTTTATTTTTGATACACCATCGCTGGCTGATTTTTGCGATTCAGTTTCTTATGTTTCTGGTGGTTTGGTGCGCCGCGCTGATTTACATGGACGGCCTGCGCCTATTTGGCGGGCTTGACAGAGCGTTGGCGCCGGTCACTCATCGAATCATTTACGCGCTGCCCTGGCGCAGAAAACGCCTGCAGCGGGACTTCTCCGCGATGCTGGCCATTCTTATTGATGCGGGCATGCCGGAACCGGAGGCGTTGTCCGCCGCTGCGGACTGCACCGCGAACCAGATTTTCCGCCGACGCGCGCAAATCGCAGTTGACCATTTGCGGCAGGGCATGAAATTGACGGACGCGGTCCAACTGGTGGACGACACCGGGGAATTTGCCTGGCGCTTGAAGACCGCCATGCAGTCGCAAGGCGGTTTTTTCCGGGCAATTGCCGGTTGGAACGAATCGCTCGATGCCAAGGCGTTCCAGCAGGAGCAAGCCACCGCGCAATCCGTCACCACTGGCATCGTCCTGCTGAATGGCGCGCTCGTGGGATTCATCGTGGTAAGTATCTTTTCGGTGCTGATCTCAATTATTAACGAAGGTTTGTTATGGTAATAAAGCTGCAGCGCGAAAAAGGCGCCTTGACCACCGAGTTAATGGTGGCCATGGCGATAATAACCATCGCGATGTTTCCGATATCCTCTTCGTTTATTCAGGAACAAAAGGTTTTGCGCAGCTCTTATCAACGCGCTGTGGCCATGGAATTGATTGATGGTGAAATGGAGATCCTTTTAGCCGGTGAATGGCATTCGTTCGCGGACGGAACCCAACCTTACATGCTCCACGCCGATACCTCCACAAACCTGCCGCCGGGAAAGACGACGTTGACCATCACCGGCAAACATTTGCGCCTGGACTGGATGCCCGCAACCAAACGGCCCGGCGGCGAAGTCGTACGGGAGGCTGATGTCAAATGAAAATCCCCGCCGTTACTTTCTTTGCGACGCAGAACCGCCCTAAGACGCGCCACCCCCGCGCATTGTTGGGCATCATGCTGGTCGAATGCCTCGTTTATATCTCTTTGTTTTTTATAATCCTGGGAGTCGCTTTCAAGCTGTTTTATAGTTGCTGGGCTAACGCCAAGGGCGTTCGCCGCCATACCGATGAAATCGTGGCCACGCTCAAGACCGGCGAGCGCTGGCGGCAGGATGTGCGCACGGCCACCGCGCCGCTTCGGACGGAGGATTCGGCGGAGGGAAATGTGATTTGCATTCCGCATGCGGGAGGGGAAATTGACTACCGATTTTCGGAGGATGCGATCTGGCGTCGGAATGGACGCGAAAGCGAATGGACGCAAGTGTTGTCCAAAATAAAATCCTCGCGCATGACGGCGGACCAGCGACAGCGCGTCACGGCCTGGCGCTGGGACGTGGAACTTGCGTCGCGCCGCGCGGGAGCGCGCATGCATCCGCTGTTTTCCTTTGAAGCTGTGCCGCAAAACAATCAGTAGCTTATGAAACTTATTTCACTGCCGGCAAATCCGCGGCGACAACAACGAGGCTCCGCCGTGGTCGTGGTTTTGGCGATGCTCGGCATCATGATGATCTTCGTCAGCATTAACACGATTACCATTAATCGTCTTGGGCAGGAATTGAAACTCCTGGAAAAAAAACAGGTGCAACGCATTCAGCCTGCCGCCAAAAATCCATCGGGGCATCAAATTCAAAATCCACAGTCGCATGATTGAAGACGAAACCCAACTCAGTCCGGCCGATGGCATTCTGGCCATCAACCATTCGCTGCGCTGCTTCGGATACGGATTGGCCAGTCTGCTTCCGCTGATCGGATTGCCTCTGGCCGGAGTTTCGTTCGTGAATTTTCTCAAGGCGCAAGACATCGTGAAAGGCCGGTGGAATCCCGCGCGCGCCTACCTGATGTGGGGAAGTGTGCTTGGCAGTCTGGGATTGTTGATCTCCCTGTTGATCATTCTGTTCTTCATTGGCGCCTGGCTGCAATTATTGCCGTGGCAATACGGGCAGGGATGAAGAGTCGAAATTTGCGATCTGAAATTTCTTGCGCCCTCCTTCGGTCAGGGGTAGTTTCACAATCGGAAGAGGAGTTAGTTCCTTGACATTCTCCGCCGTCGCGGAGACCGCTCTGGCGCGACAAGCTGGGTGGATGTTCGCCTTCGCATGGAACGCCATGGCCTGACAAGCGGGTCGTGCCAGTTGATATTCCAAAGGCACGCGAGCGCTATTTTTGCGTCGCCGGTCTTTAAACACCGGGGCGACGAGTTCTGTACCGGCAGGAATCAGGTGATAATTCGCTGATTTCTCCCTGGGGTCAAACCGGGTCAAAGCGAGTCAAACCAGTTTGACGGTTTGACTGTTGCTTTTTGACCAGTTGAACCGGTGGGAAAGCGAATCCGTACCGCTTCGTACCGCTTGGTACCGCTTGGTACCGCTTGAGAGGAAAATATTTTTTTAGAACCGACTCGCCAACTTGAACCACCGCCCAAAAACTTGAACGCAATCTGGAATGATTCTCAACTTCGGCAGGCGTTGCCCCTATTTGAGCCAAAGGTTTCGCACTTGGACGCGCTTGCTTTTTTGTCCCATCCCGACGAATCTCCCTCTCGTCAATTATGGCTTTGAAATTGTTTAATACCTTGTCGCGCTCGGTGGAGGAGTTCGTCCCGATGGATCCCGCCGGGGTCAAGGTGGGCATGTATTGCTGCGGCCCCACAGTCCATGATTCCGCGCATATCGGCAACTTCCGCACGTTCGTCTTCGCCGACTTGATGCGGCGCTATCTAACTTTCAAGGGATTCCAGGCGCTTCATGTGATGAACATCACTGACGTGGAAGACAAAATCATCGCCCGCGTGCGCGCGGCAAAGACCTCCCTGCGCGAATATACCGGCAAATATGAAGCGGCGTTTTTTGAAGATCTCCGTGCGCTCGGCTGCCTGATGCCGGACCAGACTCCGCGCGCAACCGAATTCATTCCCGAAATTATTTCGCTGGTCGAAAAATTGATGGCGCGCGGGCTGGCCTACAAGGCCGCCGATGGCTCCGTCTATTTCAGCATCGAGAAATATCGCGGTTGCGGCTGCACTTACGGGCAGTTGCTCAAATTGAATTTCGAGGAAATGCGCGTCGGCGAACGGGTGCGCAGCGACGAATATGCCAAGGAAGCCGTGGCTGATTTCGCGCTTTGGAAGGCGCGCGTGCCGGAGGACGGCGCCGTGTTCTGGCCGAGTCCCTGGGGCGAGGGGCGTCCGGGCTGGCACATCGAGTGCAGCGCGATGAGCATGAAATTGCTCGGGCCGAGTTTCGATCTGCACCTGGGCGGCGAGGATTTGATTTTTCCGCATCACGAGGATGAAATCGCGCAGAGCGAAGGCGCGGGCGTGCAGGCGACCGGGCAGCGTTTCGTGAAACACTGGATGCACGGGGCGCATTTGCTGGTGGAAGGAAAGAAAATGGCGAAGAGCCTGGGAAATTTCTTCACGCTGAAGGACCTCACGGCGAAAGGATTTACCGGACGCGAAATCCGCTGCCTGCTGCTCCAGGCGCATTATCGTGAGACATTTAATTTTACAATTGACGGCCTGGAGAGCGCCCGCAAATCCCTCGCGCGTATTGATGAGTGCCTGGGAAAATTAAGCGAGCTTGCTGGCTCTGCTGGGGCAGTACCTGCGATTGGCGATAAAATGGATAAGGAATTGGTCAAGACATTTGACAAGCTCGGCATAACGCCCGAAGAACAAAAACGACTGACCGAACCCGCTTTGATCAAAGCATTCGCAGAATCTTTGGACGAAGACTTGAACATTTCCGGAGCGTGGGGTGTCGTTTTTGAATGGGTGCGCGAGACGAACAAGCAGCTCGCGGAGAATGCGCTAACCCCGGCGCAAGCGGCGGCGCTGCTGGCGGCGTGGAAGGCCGTGGATGCCGTGCTGGGCGTGGGCAAAGTTCCCGACGCGGAAGTCCCTGCCGAATTGAATGCTCTGCTGGAACAGCGTTTGGCCGCTCGCAAGGCGAAGGATTTCAAACGCGCCGACGCAATTCGTGATGAACTCAAGGCCAAAGGCTGGGTGATCGAAGACACGCCCAAAGGCGCGCGGCTCAAGCGGGCGTGAATTTTTCCCGCTCAATTCCATGAGAGACTCCATAAGAAACCATTTTTGTTGTGGCGCGAGTTTTGTTCGGTGTCCTTGGCCGTGCGCAAGCACCTTTAGCGTGTTTCCAAATAGGGACAGCCTAAAGGCTGGACACCGAACTGGGAGGGCATTCGTAATTCAGCTATTGTTGACGTGCTTGTTTGCCAGTCTGGTCTGGAACGTCGCCGCGCAATCGGCAGCGCCAGGATCTTTAGTTTGGGATTCGCCAGATCAGACGAATCGCGTCAAAGACACGGGCGTTACCGCTCATTTTACTTTCAAGGTCCGCAACGCTTCTACAAAAGAGGTGGTCATCAATGATGTGAAACCTTCCTGCGGCTGCACTGTGGCCCAATTGCCATGCCGACCCTGGCGTCTCGCGCCGAACGAATCCAGCCAGTTCGAGGTGTTGGTGGATTTGCGCGGCAAGTTCGGCACGCTGGCCAAACAAATCGCAATTCTCTCAGCGACCGCGCCGACGAACTTGATGGTGACCGTCATCATGCCCGACCAGAGAAATGGCCTCACCAAGGCCGAGCAGGATCGCATCTGGGGACAACAATTGGCCGCCACCGATCATCAGGCCGTGTTTAAAAAAGACTGTGTCCAATGCCATCTCGTGCCGGCGTTCGGCAAGTCCGGCGCGGCGCTATATCAGGCAGCCTGTGGAATCTGCCACGAGGCCGCGCACCGCGCCACGATGGTTCCCGACCTCCACGCTTTGAAAACCGAAATTGACACCAACTATTGGAAGACCTGGGTGACTTACGGCAAGGCAGGCACGTTGATGCCCGGTTTCGCCGCAACTGAAGGCGGCCCGTTGAGCGATGCCCAAATCAATTCGCTCGTGGCTTACCTCGCCGCGAATTTTCCCCGGTCGCTCCAAGGCGCCAATTCTGCGGCAATTGGCACCCATGATTAAAATTCCCGCTCCCCATGAACTGCACCCTCACCTCACCCCAACCCTCTCCCCTCCCTCGGATGGAGCGGAGAGGGAGAAGAGTTTTCGGATTCAGGGCATCAATGCGCGAAATCATTCGGGGAATTCTCTCCCCACCGAACCAAAGGAAGCCAAATGAGCGGACTGCTGGTTTCATTTGAAGGCTCGGAGGGTTGCGGAAAAACCACGCAAATCGGGCTGCTCGCCAAGCGGCTGCAGGGATTGGGTCACACGGTAAAACTGGTGCGCGAGCCGGGCGGCACGCCCATCGGTGAGGAAATTCGCCACACGCTTAAGCACAGTGAGGCGAACCACGCGATGACTGCCGAGGCGGAATTGCTGCTGATGAATGCGAGCCGTGCGCAGTTGGTGCGCGAGGTCCTCCGGCCTGCATTGGCGGCCGGCGAGATTGTTTTATGCGACCGTTTTTATGATTCGACGACCGCATATCAAGGCCACGGTCGCGGGTTAGATTTAGACTCAGTCGAGGCCGTGATTGATTTTGCCGTGGGCCAAACCCGCCCCGCGTTGACTTTGCTTTTCCACGTGCCAGCGTCCGTGAGCCGCGAACGGCTGGCTTCGCGGCAATCTGCCCAGCCCATCGCCCGCGACCGCATCGAGGAAGCCGACCAGGAATTTTTTGAGCGCGTGCGCCAGGGATATGACGCTATCGCCAAAGCGGAGCCGGAACGCGTGAAGCCGATAAACGCCGCCGGCTCGATTCAGGAAGTGAGCGCGGAAATCTGGCGGCACGTCGGGCCGCTCGTCGCCAAATTGCGCCAGGCAGGTTGAAAAGGTTGCTTCCAATTTGGAAAATCGCCGTTATGATTGGACAGACAAAATGATCGAGGACACCATTGCTAAAATCGAAGCCCGGCTCCAGCACTCGGACGCGTTGAAGGAAGACAAGCGCCTGGAACTGCAACATTTGCTCGCGACACTCAAGTTGGAGGTCGCCAAACTTTCCAAGACCCATGCCGAGCAGGCCGAGAGCATCGCCGGTTTCACCGAGCTTTCCACCCACGAAGCCACCCGCGAATCGCAGAACCCGCAGCTTCTAAAACTCTCGCTGGCCGGCCTCACTTCCTCGGTCGAGGAATTCGAGCGCTCCCATCCCAAGCTGGTGCAGATCGTGAATTCGATCAGCAACCTGCTGTCAAACGTGGGCATTTGACGCCGCCAGCTTAAGGGAGTCATGTGAAAGATGCGGAGGGAGCGTTTTTCAAAACATCTGTGAAATCTGTGCATCGGTGGATCTGGTTTTCTTTTTTGGTCAATCATCCGGCCCTGGTTTCATTTTGGCGATGGCAGCCATGATTTCATTTGCGACCTCTTGATAAATTTCCTTGAGTCGGGACTTGGGGCAGTCCTTCGCTTCGGCGCGGAGCTTCGCAAAATTCATCGGCTCGCCATATTTGACCGATACCCGGCGCGGGCGTGGAAAACCCACCCCCTTCCCCCAGGCCTCGTAAGTTCCGAACACGCGCACTGGCACGACCGGCGCTTCTGATTTGATCACCGTCAAACCGATGCCGGAACGCGCCGGTTGCAATCCGCCAGTTTGGGTGCGGGTGCCTTCGGGAAAAAGAATGATCGCGCCGCCGTCGTGCAACCGGTCCATGATCGCCTTCAAGCCCGCCGCGCCGCCGCCGTCGCGATCCACCGGCACGGCATTCACCGCCCGCAAAATCCAGCCCAGCACCGGATAGCGAAACAGGGATTTCCGCGCCAGATAATTGATGTCGCGCTTCAATCCCGAACCGACCAGGGGCGGATCGAGAAAACTGGCGTGATTGGCGGCAAGGATGACGGGGCCGTGAAGCGGAACGCGCTCGTTATGATAAACGCGCCAGCGAAAATAGACGGCGAATAACAAACGGTAGCCGGACCAACCGGCGTAATAAACCGGATTCATGGCTCATGATTTCGCCGCGAGCCGGTTGCGGACTTCCTCGATGATGATGCCGCTCGTTTGTTCCGCGTTCATATTGGAATTATTGATGACCTTGGCCCCGAGCGCGATCATCAGGGGCGCGGCGGCGCGCTGGCTGTCGCGCTGGTCGCGGGCGGCGAGATTTTCGTTCACCCCTTCCGCTGCGCGGCGTTTGGCGCGCTCCTTCAACTCCGCGTCGAGATAGAATTTGAAATCGCTTTCCGGGAAAACATTCGTGCCGATGTCCCGGCCTTCCATCACCAGATTGCCGAACTGGATGCACTCCTGTTGTTTCTTCTTCATCCATTCGCGCACCTTGGGCACGGCGGCCACATTCGACACCGCCGCGCTGGTCTCCGCCATGCGGATTTCCTGGGCGGGATAATATCCCTCCACCAGCAGATGCACCTCGTTGCTGGCGCATTCCAGTGAAGTTTTCCATTTGCGGCAAAGCGCGGCGACCGACTTTTCATCGTGAATATTCACCTGTTTTTGCAAGCAATACCACGCCAGCGTGCGGTACATCGCGCCGGTGTCCACATAGACGAACCCCAGCGCCTTAGCGACCAGTTTGGCGTTGGTGCTCTTGCCGCTGGCGCTCGTGCCGTCTATCGCAATAACTATTGGGCTCTCTTTCAAGGTTTGGAGTTTAAGGTTTAAAGTTAAAAGTTCAACCAGCGAACGGCCTCTGATCTGAGTTAAAAGTTTAATGTATAAGGTTTAAAGTTCAGTCGGCGAATAATTCGGTTCCAGACAAAGGGCGCTGGGTTTTCGCGTCCAGAATGGTGGCGCCCAGGCCGGCGGGCGGGGCAGCGGCCAGTTTCTGGAAGAAGTTTGGGAAAGTTTTTTTCACGCATGCGGGATTTTTGATTTTTATCCCCGGAACTTTCAATCCCAGAATCGCAAAACACATCGCCATGCGATGGTCGTTGTAAGTTTCAATTTCCGTGCCGTGAAGGGAGGACGGGTAAACCCTTAACGAATCGCCTGACTCAGTGATCGTGGCGCCGCACTTTGTTAGTTCCGTTTTCAAAGCCAAAACACGATCGCATTCTTGCAATCGAAGCCTTCCCAGATCCGTAAAATGAATTGAACGCTCTTCGAAGGAAGCCAGAACGATGGCTGCCATGACACTATCACCCAAATCGCTTTTCCTGGAAATAGATGATCCATTCGGCCATTTCGAGTTCATCATCTGCCGGTGATTTTCCGCTTCGCCCTTTGTAAGCGCAGTTTCGTTTTTCGCGCTCAAGAAAGTATGCAGATATAAATGTAGATTTCGCACGGAATCCATGACGGGAAAAAAGTCTCCATCAACCTGCCATCCAGATTTTGGCCAATTGGCAACCTTGATCGGGTTGAACAATATTGTCCGCGCATGCATTTTGAAAAAATCCGAATATTCCATGAGCTCAGGCCCGACGACGAATTTATTTACTGCGAGAAAATAACTCCCACTTGAAGCATCAGGTTCGATCTGAAAACTTCCCCCATTTTTTGGAAAAGCTTTTATCAACTTTAAAGTCATCGCCACGTAAGGCGATTCTTCTTCATTCTCGCCGACCACCTCGATCTCCCATCCGCCAACACCCGCGCAAAGCAACAAAGCCGAGGCGAACTGCGAGCTTGCCTCGATGCTCACTTTGCACGAGGGCAATCCATCTCCAGTAGGAGACGACGTAAGGAGACTCTGATCATTCCCGGTCTTTTTAGTCAGAGACTCGTCACCTCGTCTCCTACTGCCGAATATTATTGCGGGCAATTTGTCGTTGGGAGAATCAACGCGATAGCCCAATTCTCGCAATGCCTCGAACAACGCTGCCTGCGGACGCTCGTGCATGCGCGGCACGCCGCTTAGGCGATAAACGCCATCGCCCAGGCAAACCAGCGCAGACAAAAAACGCGCGGCGGTTCCAGCATTGCCGACAAATAATTCCAGCGGTTGCTCCACGGTGCCGGCGTTCGGAACATTTCCGCCCAAGCCCTGCACGGCGATTGTGCGGTTGCAAAACTCATCCGGGTCCGGAGCCACATTCACCGCGAACCCCAATTTCTTCAGGCACTCGACCATCACTTGCGTGTCTTCGCTCCACAAAGCGCCTTGCAGCGTCGTTTCGCCCTTCGCCAACGCGGCAAGAATCAGAGCGCGGTTGGTAATGCTCTTCGAGCCGGGCACGGTGATTTCCGCCTGCACCGGCTTGGTCAACGGGACGATTTCGATGAGATCAGGCAGCATGGCGGGGAAAGCGAGGATGGAGGATGGAGGATAGAGGATGGCAAACAATGTCACGGATCGCGTCTTTGCCATCCTCTATCTTCCATCCTCTTTTCTCGCATAAGTTCATTCCGGCGAGCCGCTCGGGCCGCACCACGAGTCGCGGCGTTGCTTGGCTTTTTCAAAGAATTCCTCCACGGCCTTGACGTCTTCTTTTTCCAACGCCAGCGAAAATTCCTGCAAATCCTCGATGAACACGCCCAGCACGCGGCCCAGGTTCTTGCGATTGGCCATTGCGATGTCCCGCCACATCTCGGGCGAGCCGGACGCGATGCGTGTGGTGTCGCGAAAGCCGTTCGCGCAGACGCTCGCCTGCTCGGGCGGATGGGCGGGGCTTAAAACATAATTCGCCAGTTCCGCCGCGACCACATGCGGCAAATGGCTCGAGCGACTCACCAGGTCGTCGTGCGCGGCTGGCGAAAGTTTCAGCACCCGCGCGCCGAGCGTTGTCCATAATTCCTCGACCTGCCGCACCGCTTCCTTCTGCGAGTTCGGCGTGGGAGTAAGGATGCAAACGGTGTTGACAAACAAATCCGCGCGCGCCGCGGCGACGCCGGTTTTTTCGCCGCCGGCCATCGGATGGCTGCCCACGAAATGCGCGCCGGCTCCTGCGATCATGTGTTCAATTTCCTCAATCACGCTGCACTTCACGCTGCCAACGTCCGTGACGATCGCGCCGGGCTTGAGCGCGGGCAGCATTTTCAAGGTCACGTCGCGCATTTGGCCAAGGGGCGTGCAGAGAATCACGAGATCGGCGTTTTCCACGGCGCGCTTCAAATCGCGGGTGGCGTGGTCCACCGCGCCGATTTTCTCGCAGTCGCCGATGCTGACCGAGCGCCGTACGAAGCCGTCCACCTTGTCGGCAAGCTGCCGCTGCTTGAGGGCCAGCCCCATGGAGCCGCCCAGCAAGCCAACGCCCACCAAGGTGACTTTCTGCCAGTGCATGCGCTAGAATAAGGTGAGTTACTGCAAGTTGGAAATAGAAAATGCGGTGGTGCTTTAATCCGCCCACCAAAAAAAGTCCCTTCCCAAGCGGTACCAAGCGGTACGGTTGGCATCGTTTCACGCGTTGGCTGGGCAAAAAGAGACAGTCGCACCGGTCAAATTGGTTTGACTTGGTGCGACCGAGTGCGACTCGGCTTTGACCGAGGGTGAAACCGGCAAAAAATTCACAGTTCAGGTTAGTACAGAATACGTCGCCTCGTAGTTTTAAAACTGTTGTTCAAAAACAACGTCGGCGGCCCGTTTCGAGATTTCCAATGGCGCAGGCCAGGGCACTACGGACTTGCCGGGCCAAATCGTCCTTCGCGACGGCGAAAAGATGTCAAGGAACTCAACTCCTTCGTTCTACGAATGAGAAAATAGCACAGGATGATGGCGGCGCAAAGAAATTGTTCGCTATTGCCTGAATTTGAAAAGAATATTTCGGGCTGCGTGGCCGGTCCAGACCGGTGACCAGCCGGAAGCCTGCGCGTCTGGTCCCTTCCCGGGGAGCGCACGCGCCCTCGCGTGCAATTCGCGGCGCCTCGCCGCGAAGAAAATGACGCGCGAAGGAAATAAATCCACTCGTCGCCCGTGCGCGGGCCTTTTGCGGTCGGCGAGGGCGCCAACCGCTGCACGCGAGGGCGCGCGCGGCTCCCCCCGACAAAAATGCGCCTCATGGAGTTGCCGCCCCGGCCATTTCGCGCGCGCGCTCCAGGATGACATTGGCGATCAACGGTTCGTTGCCGATGCTGCGGCTATACCAGACGAGTTTGCCCTGTTTCTCCGTCGGATTGCGCCACGTCGGCTGGCCGCTCTTCAACCGTTCCGAAACGACTTTTTTTGCCTCGCCCAGCATCTCCGGAATGTCCTCAAAAGAATGCAGGCCGTCGCTGATGAAGAACGGCACCATCACCAGGCATTTGGTCGCGGCAAGCTGGTAACACTCGCCAATCCTCGGCTCCTCCTCCATGAACACCGGATGCACCGCCGCGTAAATATTTCGTGCGCGAATCAATTCCACCTGCCGTTCGATGGCCTTGCGCGAATTTTCATTATTGCCCGTGCCGTGGCCCGCGATGAATAGCGTGGTCTCCTTCGGTTTGGGCGCGCGGGGAAACGGAAACTTTTCCTGCACGTCCCGCGCGCGGCTGAGGATCACTTCCGTCATGCTTTCATGCGTGCCCACCGGCCCGCAATAATGCAGCGTCTGCGCGCCGCGCCGTTGAACGCGCGCGAAGCCGGGTTGATCATTCCCGCAAAGCCCCAGCTCCCGGGGAATCACCTGTTCGGTGAAATAACCCTCGCTGATGAACAGCGGCACAATGAAAACCCGCGGCGCAAATACTCCGCGCAGGACGCCCGCAATCCCCGGCTCCAACTTCCAAAAGCACTCGACGACCTGCCCGAAGATCCCGCGCCGCCGCAATTCATCGGCGTGCTGGTACGTCGGCGCGCTCGAATCCGCGTTCAGCGTGGACCCATGCCCCACGAGCACCAGCGCGGCATCGGAAAAATCATCGTTGTTCACATGAAATGGTTAACTCAAGTGGACGTCCAAGGCAAGTTGGCCTTCAATTTTAGCCGGGCACAGGGCGCATCTCGACACTGTTCTTGGTAGGGATGGCGCGCTGCGCCATCTGCGCCGCGTTCAGAAGCGGCGCAATTCTTCGGCTTGCGCGTATCACAGTGCCATGGTTCCGTCGCCTGACGCTGCGCTCGGCGACGGGGAAATCGCAGCGCGATTTCCCTACCAAAATCAAGAACAGTTTCCAGATACGCCCCCGGGCACATAGGTCTTGTCTTTCGACGAATCCACGTCTAGCCTCATGACATGAGCGTGCCTGAGTTAATTGAGAAGGAAGTGGCAACCCTGCCGGAACCGCTTCAACGTGAGGTCCATGATTTTGTTCGCTTTCTCCATTTTAAATCAGAGGGGGATTCCTTCAACGGATTGTTGTTGAGCGAATCGGCCCTGGCCAAAGATTGGAACACTCCGGAGGAAGACGCAGCATGGGCAAACCTGTAGCTGGAGAAGTAGTCGTCCTCCCATTCCCACAGACGAATTTGCAGGCAGGCAAGCGCCGGCCGGCGCTGGTCGTGGCTGACTTGCCGGGTAATGATTTGATTCTCTGTCAAATTACCAGCCAGGCGCGGGCGGACGTTTACACGATTTCTCCGGGGACGGGAGATTTTGAGCGAGGACAATTGAGCCAGTCCAGCTTTATCCGGTCGAACCGTTTATTCCCCGTCGAGCAGTCGGTAATTCTCTACTCCGCCGCCAAAGTCAAAAGTGCCACGTTGCAGGAAACAAGGGCCAAAATAAGGGGAATTTTTCAGTAATATCCGTATTGTCAAATGGCTTTAGAAACTTGCCTTCAGCGAGGATTGCGGAAGTTAGGCGGAAAATCGCTTGTTCATGAACTATCCCGGCAATATCGTGAACAAATAGCTGATTTAATCCGTCCGTTTTTTATGATGACTATTCGCTGTTCCGCACTTGCCCGCGCTCTTTTGCCCCTCTGGATTCTACTCGCGGCCAATGCCCTGCGCGCGGAGACGCCGGAGTGGATCTGGAACGACAACAACGGAGCCAAACCCGTGCCGGGCGAAGTCCGTTATTTTCGCAAGAAATTTGTCATTCATGGCGAAGCGAAGAAGGCCACGCTCTCGTTTGCCGCAGATGATGAGTTGCAAGTTTTTATCAACGGGCGGCGAATTGCCGAAGCCAGCGGCTGGTCCAAAGCCACCCGCTTGGAAGTGACCAAGGATCTTGAGGACGGTGAAAATGTCATCGCCATTCGCGGCACCAATGAATTCGGCGACGCGGCCGCCGTCATCGCCATGCTGGAAGTCTCGGCGCAGAAACGCTCGAAGACGGTCATTGTCACGGATGCCACCTGGCTTTCCTCCACGAACAGCGATGAGGGTTGGACCAAGCTTGATTTTGCCGCCACCAACTGGACCAAGGCGCTGAGCTTGGGGAAGGCAGGCGTAAAACCCTGGGGTGATATTTTCACAGCCGCCGAGGCGACGCCGGCGGATAAACTCACGTTGCTCCCCGGCTTCAAGGCCGAGTTGATTCGCTCGTCGGAACCTTGGGAAGGCTCGTGGATCTGCATGACGGTTGATCCAAAGGGACGGCTGATTATTTCGCCTCAGGAGGGAACGAGAAATTTATTGCGCGTGACGCTTTCGGCAGCGGGACAAGTGGAAGAAGTGGAGACGATTGACCAACCGGTCGGCGGCGCGATGGGGTTGCTGTATGCGTTCGACAGTCTTTATCTGAATGGCAGCGGGCCGAATGGGCTGGGTCTGTACCGGCTGCATTATAATCATGACACGGATAAATTTGATTCCGTGCAATTGCTTAAGTTAATCCAGGATGCGGGCGGCGAGCACGGCAGTCACGCGGTCGTGCTTGGCCCGGACCAGCACCTTTATATTGTCAGCGGCAATTTTACCAAGGTGCCCAAGAACATTTCCCCGGAATCGCCCCATCGCAATTTTGCCGAAGACCAACTTTTGCCCCGCGCCGAGGATGGCAACGGTTTCGGCATCGGCGTGAAACCCCCGGGCGGCTTCATCCTGCGCCTGGACAAGGACGGCAAGGAATGGGAGTTGTACTGCGCCGGGATGCGCAACACTTATGATTTCGCCTTCAACCCGGACGGCGAAATGTTCGGCTTCGATAGCGACATGGAATGGGATTGGGGCATGCCGTGGTATCGGCCGATTCGTTTTTGCCATCTGGTTTCGGCGGGGGATTATGGTTTTCGCGAAGGCTCGGGCAAATGGCCCAAGTATTATCCCGACAGCCTGCCGAGCATGGTGGATGTGGGCGTGGGTTCGCCCACGGGCATGAAATTCGGCACGGACAGCAACTTTCCGGGCAAATACAAAACTGCGCTCTATGCGCTCGACTGGGCTTACGGCCGGATTTTTGCCGTGTTTCTCACGCCCAAGGGAGCCACGTACGACGCGACCTATGAAACCGTGATCAAGGGGAAGCCTTTAAATGTGACCGACCTCGAGTTCGGCAAGGATGGCGCGATGTATTTCATCACCGGCGGGCGCGGGACTCAATCCGGCCTTTATCGCGTGACTTATTCCGGCCCCACGCCAGCACCGGAGGCCGGCCCCAGCCGCGCGGACTTGGCGGCGGCGGCCAAGGCGCGCGAACTGCGCCATCAACTCGAAGCGTTTCAAGGCAAGCAGAATCCCAAGGCGGTTGATTTTGCCTGGCCGTATCTGGACAGCAACGACCGCTTCATTCGCTACGCGGCGCGCATCGCGATTGAAAGCCAGCCGGTGGCCGAATGGCAGGACCGGGCGCTCGCCGAGACGCGGACCAACGCCGCGCTGACCGCGCTGCTGGCCTTGGCCCGATGCGGCGGCGAGGACACCCAGCTTCCGCTGCTCCTTGCCCTCGCCAAGTTTAAGCTCGTGGGCGCAAGTGAAGAAATGCAACTCGACAAATTGCGCGTGATGGAACTTAGTTTCATCCGGCAAGGCCGGCCGTACCCGGAAATCGCCGCCGCGACGAGGGATCGGCTGGACGGCATGTATCCCGCGAAGAGTGAGTGGCTGAATCGGGAGTTGTGCGAACTGTTAATCTATTTGCAGGCTCCCGATGTGGTCGGGAAAACCCTCGCGTTGCTCGAAGCTGCGCCGACGCAGGAGGAGCAGTTCCATTATTTGCTTCATCTGCGAAAGCTCCAATCCGGCTGGACTAAAGAGCAGCACGAGCGTTATTTCAGTTGGTTTAACCGGGATTACGACGGCGATCCCGCCGATCCCAATTATCAGCAGAATAAAACGAATTACCCGTGGGCCAAACGCAAGGGCTTGGTGCCGCAACGTCCGGCAGGAATGGTAAAGTGGTTCACCGATGCCGACCGCGAATATTCCGACGGCGCCAGCTACCCCAATTTCATCGCCGGCATCCGCAAAGACGCCATCGCATCGCTTACTGAAGGTGACCGGGCGGAATTGGCAGGCATACTCGAAGGAAAAAAAGCGGAACTGAACCCGGCCGCAATCGTGCAGCGCAAGTTTGTCAAGGATTGGAAGATGACCGATTTGCAGCCGATGCTCGATCAATTGGCCAAAGGCCGCCAATTCGCGCGCGGGAAGGAGCTCTTCACTTCGGCGCAATGTGTCGAGTGCCATCGCTTCGCCAACGCCGGCGGCGCGGTGGGGCCTGAATTGACGGCCATTTCGAGCCGCTATGGTCATCGGGAGATTTTGGAATCCATTCTCGAACCTTCCAAAGTCATCTCCGAGCAATATATCAACACGCTCATCATCAAGAAGGACGGCGACGACCTCACCGGACGCGTCGTGGAGGAAAACGACCAGAAACTGGTGCTGGTGACCGACCCGCGGAAACAAACCAAGGTCGAAGTTATGAAAGCGGACATTGATAAGCGATTGGCTTCAAAGATTTCCCCGATGCCTGAAGGTCTGGTGAACAATTTGACGCAGGACGAAATTCTGGATTTAATCGCGTATCTCGAATCGGGCGGCAAGGAAACCGCCGCGGCGTTCAATTCCAACTAGAAATTATTCACCGACATGAGCACCACATCTGTCAACCAACTCAAGACGATCTCGAAGAATGTTCGCGGCCTCGTTGAAGGCGCGCTGGCCGATAACAACGGGCTCCTGCGGCTCGCGCCATGCTGGGTTCCGCGCTCGTTCCTGCAACCTGGCAAGCGGCTCAAACTGCATCCGGATGATCTTTACGCGTTCGGATTGAATCGCGGCGGGATTGACGAACGCTGGTTCGCCTCGACCACCCCGGCGGCGAATGACAACCGCACGCCCGACGAGGGTCTGAGCTATGTGGTGATCGGGAAGAACCGGTTCACCCTGCAAGCGGCGGTCGCGGAATGCGGCTCGGAATTAATCGGCCGGAAGATTTGGAACAAATACAAACGCTGGCCCGTTTATTCAAAATTTTTCGACAACATGGGGCCGATCCCGCATCACATGCACCAATCCGCGCGGCAGGCGCGGCTCGTGGGCCAGGAAGGCAAGCCGGAATCATATTACTTTCCGCCCCAGCACAACAATGTCGGCAATAATTTTCCCTACACCTTCATGGGCCTGGAACCGGGCACGACCAAGGCGCAGGTGCGCAAATGCCTCGAAAATTGGAACCGGGGCGACAACGGCATTTTGGATTTGTCGCGCGCGTATCGCTTGAAACCCGGCACCGGCTGGCTCATCGGGCCTTCCATTTTGCACGCGCCCGGTTCGCTTTGCACTTACGAGCCGCAATGGGGTTCTGACGTCTTCGGCATGTATCAATCGCTGGTGGAAGGCCGCGAAGTCCCCTGGGCGCTCCTGGTCAAGGACATGCCGCGCAGCCGGCATCACGACCTTGATTTCATCGTGGAACAACTGGATTGGGAAGCGAACGTGGACCCATGCTTCAAGGATAATCACTATCTCGAACCGGTTCCCGTGGCGGACACGCGGAGCGAAGGCTTTGTTGACCGTTGGATCGTTTACGGCAAGGTCCACGGCGAACAACTCTTCACCGCCAAGGAATTGACCGTTGACCCCGGCGCCACCTGCACCATCAAGGACAATGGCGCGTACGGGCTAATCAGCGTCCAGGGCAAGGGCCGAATGAACCAGATGAAGCTGGATTGCCCGAAATTGATCCGCTTTGATGAATTGACGGAAGACGAAATCTTCTGCACGGAGAGCGCGGCGAGGCTTGGCGTCACTTTTGAGAATACTTCCGATGTCGAGCCGCTGGTGGTGCTTCGCTATTTTGGCCCCGAAGTGAATCCGGACGCCCCGGCCTTGGGCGCTTACCGGAAGAATAAGTTCTGAGCCGTAAGAATTCAATTCGACCACGGATGCACACGGATAGACACGGATAGGAAAGCGAAAAAACAAACTTTCCGAATTTTCCTCAAGCCGCGCGCGAGAGGGCGTGTTGAACTCCATTTGCCATAACTCCCGTTTTGCAAATTTGAATCCGTGTTTATCCGTGTGAATCCGTGGTTTATATTTGCTTGGTTCCATGCCATTCGCGCAAATAACGCTAAATTTTCCGCCACAAACTGACGATGACCCTATGGTCATCACTGATGTCATGACGCCTTCTGTCAATTTAAGCAGAATAATGTATATTTTAATGCGTCAAACGCTTGATGGATCGGAAATACATATTAGTCGTCGTGTGCCTCATTTTCGGCTTCGCCAGCAGTCGGGCGGCTGAATCCCCGGCGACCGCGCATTTCCGCGAGCGGGTTCAGCCGGTTCTGCGCGAGTATTGCTTTGATTGTCACGCGGATGGCGCGAACAAGGGCGGCATCGCTTTCGATGAATTCAAGTCGGATGATTCCCTGCTCGGCAACCACACACTCTGGCTGGAGGTTTTGAAAAATATCCGCTCGGGCATCATGCCGCCCGCGAAAAAACCGCGCCCCTCGCCCGAGGAGCGCAAGCGCCTGGAGGACTGGATCAAGTACGACGCCTTCGGAATTGATCCGAAAAATCCCGCGGCGGGGCGCGTCACGATTCGACGCCTCAACCGCGTCGAATATCACAACACCATTCGCGATTTGACGGGGGTTGAATACGATACCCAGGAGGAATTCCCGCCGGACGACACCGGTTACGGCTTCGATGACATCGGCGACGTGCTCACTCTTTCCCCCATGCTCTTCGAGAAATATGTGGACGCCGCGAAGACGATTATCATGAAACGGGTCCCTTTGACCTCACGGGTGCCCGCCGAAAAAGTAATCGCCGGCCGGGCCTTCCATGGCGCGGCCTCCGAAGGCGCGAAAAAGAATGAAAGCGGTCCGACCTGGCTTTCCTATTATAAAAAGCAATCCATCACGAATCTTTTTCACGCGGAATACGCGGGGAATTACCAACTGGTGGTGAATCTCGCGGGAAACGAACATTACGTTGAAGATGCGTTCGACTACAACAAATGCCGGCTGGTCTTCAAGGCGGACGGCCGGGAATTCTTGCGCAAGGAATACATCCGGCAGGGCGACCAGCAATTCCATTACGAGTGCGCCGCGAACTTGTCGGCGGGAGATCATGAACTGGTGTTTGAGTTGGAGCCGCTGACCCCGGACGAAAAACAAGTCCGCGACCTGACCATCCGGATTGACGCGGTGACGATGCGCGGGCCGATGGAGGAAAAATATTGGGTGCCTCCGTCCGGATACAATCGCTTTTTCACCAGGGACGTGCCCGAATCAGCTTCCGCGCGGCGCGCTTACGCCAGAGAATTATTGGGTTGGTTTGCGACCAAAGCCTTCCGGCGGCCCGTGGATGACGCCACGGTGAAACGCCTGGTTTCGCTGGCTGAGGGGATTTACCAGCAACCTGGCAAGACGTTTGAATCGGGCATAGCCGAGGCCATGGTTGCGGTGCTGGCGTCGCCGCGGTTCATTTTCCGCATCGAGGAAGTCGAGCCGCATTCGCCCGCTGGAACGCAACCCCTCATTGACGAATATGCCCTGGCGTCGCGGCTTTCCTATTTTCTCTGGTCCTCGATGCCGGATGACGAATTATTTGGTCTCGCGCACGATGGCAGGCTGCGGGCGAACCAGGCCGCGCAGGTCAAACGGATGCTGGAGGATCAGCGCTCGGAGGCTTTGGTTAAGAATTTTACCGGCCAATGGTTGCAGGCGCGCGACATTGAAACTGTTCCGATTGACTCGAAAGCGGTGCTGGCCCGCGAAGTAAAGGAGGATCCGGACGCGGAAAAACGGCGCGCCCGCTTCCGCGAACTGGCCAAGACCCCGGAAGAAAAACTCACGCCCGAGGACAAGAAGGAACTGGAAACCTTGCGGGCCAAAATCAACAAGGAAAACCACCAGGCTGAATTGAGCGATGACTTGCGCCGGGACATGCGCCGCGAGACGGAAATGTATTTTGCCAATATCATTCACGCCGACCGCAGCGTGATCGAACTGGTGGAGAGCGATTACACTTATCTTAACGAGAAACTCGCCCGGCATTATGGTCTCACCAATTTGAATGTGACCGGCTCCGAGATGCGCCAGGTGAAGCTCCCGGCAGACAGCGCGCGCGGCGGCGTGATCACCATGGGCACGGTGCTGGCCGTTACTTCGAACCCCACGCGCACTTCACCTGTCAAACGCGGCCTGTTCATCCTGGAAAATATTCTTGGCAATCCCACGCCGCCGCCGCCGCCGAATATTCCGCCGCTGGAGGACGCGGAAAAGGGAATGGCAAACCACGAGCCAACCCTGCGCGAGATATTGGCCATTCATCGCGGCAAACCCCTGTGCAATTCATGCCACAGCCGGATGGACCCGCTGGGCCTGGCGTTGGAGAATTTCAATGCCCTGGGCATGTGGCGCAACACCGAGCATGACCAGCCGATTGATCCCTCGGGCAAACTGATCACGGGCGAGCCTTTCCAAAACGTGCGCGAGTTGAAACACATTCTCGCCACAGATCACCGCGCTGATTTTTACCGCACATTGACGGAAAAAATGCTGACCTACGCCCTGGGACGCGGGCTGGAGTATTACGACGTGGAGACGGTGGATGAAATCGTCAACCGCTTGCAACAGGCGGACGGTCATTTTTCCGCTTTATTGTCAGGCATCATTGAATCGAATCCCTTCCAAAAACGTCAAAACGATGCTATGCTGGCGCAGTCCGAGCCGCCCAGGCATGGGCCGGAACGCCGCGACGTGGCAAATAAGCGATGAACTCAGCCAACTCACAAAAACAAAATAATGCCTCCCAGCGCTCAATGGGCTTGAGCCGCCGCCACTTTTTGCGCGGCCTGGGGGCCTGCCTGGCTTTGCCCGCTTTTGAATCGTTGCGTCCGGTAACACTTCTGGCCGGCCAGGCTGCCGCCAAAGCAGCCGTTGCCGCGACCGGCGCGCCGTTGCGGACAGCTTTCATTTTCTTTCCAAATGGCGCCATCCCGGCCGCTTGGTGGCCCAAACAGGAAGGCGCAGATTTTGAAATCAGCGATACCTTGCGGCCTTTGGAATCCAGCCGGAAATTTGTTCAGGTGCTCGGCGGTCTCGACCATCGCAACGCCATCGGCGGGACGGATGGCGCGGGTGATCACGCGCGCGGCAACGGCGTTTTCCTCACCGGCGTGCGGCTCAAGAAAAGCGCCACGGACATCCATGCGGGAATTTCGATTGACCAGGCCATGGCCCGCGAGGTCGGCCATTTGACCCGGTTCCCGTCGCTGGAACTGACGTGCGACAGTGTTCGCAAATCCGCCGCCTGCGATTCCAATTATTCCTGCGCCTACCAATATAATATTTCCTGGAGTTCGCCGACGACGCCCATGACGCCGGAGGCCAATCCGCGCCTCGTGTTCGAGCGTTTCTTCGGCGGCGGTCCGCAAGGCCAGCGCGCCGAGAACATGAGGCTTCGCCAGTTGGAACAGCGTTCGGTGCTGGATTTTGTCCTCGATGACGCGCGCCGCGTGCAAAAACAACTCGCCGCGCATGACCGGGACAAGCTGGACCAATATTTGACCGGCGTGCGGGCCCTCGAAACGCGCATTCAAAAAGCCGAGCGCTTTGGCCCGTCCAAGGACCCGGCAATCGAAACTCCGGCGGGCATTCCCGGCGATTACGGCGAGTATATTCAAATCATGTATGACATGATGCTGCTCGCGTTCCAGACGGATTCGACTCGCATCGCCACGCTGACCCTCGCGCATGACGGCGACAACCGCTCGTTCGGGGAGATTGGAATTTCTGAGGGTCATCACGATCTTTCGCATCATCAGAACAAGGAGGATCGAATCAAGAAAGTGGCCGAGATTGATTTGTGGTACGTGAAACAATTCGCGAAGTTCCTGCAAAAGCTCCAGGACACGAAGGACATTGACGGCCACTCGCTCCTTCACAATTCAATGATTGTCTATGGCGGCGGCAATGCGGATGGCAACGCGCACACCCACACCAACCTGCCCATCTTGCTGGCCGGCGCCGGAGGCGGCACGCTCGCCGCGGGACGTTATGTCCAGCACGGTTCCAAGCCCGCGTCTAATTTATTCCTCAGCCTCGCCGACCGCATGGGCGTCAAGGGATTGGACCGCTTCGGTGATTCCACCGGCCGGCTCGCGAATATTTGATCTTCATTTGCGTGAGCGATGTGCGAATCACGACACTGTTCCAGGTAGGGATGGCGCGCTGCGCCATCCGCGCCGCGTTCAGCAGCGGCGCAATTCTTCGGTTGGCGCGTATCCCTACGCCATCATTCCGTCGCCTGACGCTCCGCTCGGCGACGGGGAAATCGCAGCGCGATTTCCCTACCAAAATCAATAACAGTGTCTAGAACTATCCCTAGATTCGTTCGACGCAATTCTCCTCCCTCGCCCCTCGGAGGGGAGAGGGACGGGGTGAGGGGTGGTTTGCCAGAAGTACATACCGGTTATCATCAGAAAATGGTATTAACTCCATGGGAGCGTCATATTTGCATTCACGCGTGCAAAAAGATTTCCAAGCTCCGTGGAAGCGGCATAATGCGACCACGAAACGGAAATAATGTTGGAAAATATTTATGGCAAAAATTAAAATTGTTGATTTGGAAGTGTTCTATTGTGTGGGCGTGACGGATGAGGAGCGGGCCAAACCGCAACGGCTGCTGCTCACCGTGGACATGACGTTTGATTTCACCGTGGCGGCAACGAGCGACCGCCTCACGCGGACGATTGATTACTTCGCTGTGACGCAACAACTGCTCGCCTTCGGCAAGGGGCGCAGTTGGAAGCTGATCGAGAAAGTGGCCGTGAACGTGGCGGAAAAGATTTTCTACGAATACAAGCCGGAGGTAGTAACGGTGGAAGTAAAAAAATTTGCGATCCCGGAGGCGGCGTATGTTTCGGTCGTTTGGACGAGGAAGTGAATGGACAACTATGGCTTTAATCGCTGCCATCATAGCATTTGGCGTGGCATTAATCTCATTGCAACAATGGCTATTGGCCAAAGAGAAGTTCAAACTGGACCTATTCGAGAAGCGTTTCGCTATTTTAAAGGCTGTCGAATCATATTTGTCAGATACGATTGTGAGTAGGAAAGGTTCAATAGAGCGTGTTCAACAGTTCTATGCGAACACAATGACCGCGAATTTTCTGTTTGACGAAGACATAATAAATTTCGCGGAAAAGTTGAAAGTCAAAGGATTGAATCTGAAAGACTTGGATAATGTTATTGAAGCGCTACCCGAAGGCGACGAACGTCACGAAGCGGTAAGACAGAAGGTCGAGATATTGTGCGAGTTTCTTGATATTCAACTGCAACTGAAGGATAAATTTTCGCCCTACTTAAAGTTTCGCAAATGGAAGCACGGCTTGATATGGCAGATATTTAACTGACTCGTGGATCACTCGGGGAATGTCTTATTGATCATTTATCGGCCATTTATCCGCTGGCAGCATGTAAAATTTACCAAGGATTTTATCGCCAGACGTTAATTCAACAAACACATTTCCAGAATCCTTATCCTTCGGGTCGGGCAAAAGTTTGATGCCCTTTTTGATTTGGATAGTCCATTGGAAATGGCCTCCGTCTTGTTTCAAATCAATCGGCTTTTCGTTGCCGCCCCCGAAAACTACAAGTTCAGTTTGCTGCAGCGTATCCCGCATATTCTGCAAGACTTCAGGCGTAAGGCCGGGTGGAAACGGGATGGATTCATTCGTGATGGGAACCCATACACGTTTAACACTCGCTGGCCTGTGGCCGATATTCACTACCGAAATAGTTAGCACGACGAACGAAACTGTATGAACATGGCGATTGATGTCAGTATTTGTAATTGAAACTTCGGCGGTTACTTTTACATTAGCTCGGTCGTGTCGCCACTGTCTCAAATTCAAGAGAAGCGCGACTGTGCCGGTGATTGCTCCACACAGCCCAAGCCAATTGAAATTGGATTCTGGCATTGGCTTGAGTATGCCCCTTTCATCCGGCGGGTCAAGAAGCACACCTGTCTTAATTATTATTGTGAGTAGGCTTTTTTGGAAATGGAGGTCCCTTCCATAGCGGTTAATTCCCAGTGATGGGAGAGCAACTTAACGGTGACGGCCTCGCTTTCGCTGGTGTAGAGAACGGGGAGATTGCGGTGGGCGAGGCGTTGTTTCAATTTCGTGCTGGCGCGTTTGCTGGCGGGTTGTTGGGAATCGGCGATGATGATGGCGCGGGGTTGGATGGCGTCGAGGAGCGCGTCGCTGAGGGGTTCGCCGTCGCCGGGCAATCCGGCGATGACGATGTCGGCGCGGAGATCGTTGGTTTGGGCGAGCAGGGCGTATTGGCCGGTGTGGCTGAGGTCGGAAAGCATAAGCAATCGCGTGCCGTGGATTTCGCCGAGCAAGACGAGCGCGTTATCATCGGTTTTGGTCAGTTTTGATTCGGGCGGCGGGTAAAGCACGGTCCATGGGCCAATGGCTTCGCCGGGTTTCAGCGGAGCGCGCCAGGCGGGTTGATCTTTTTCCGCTTCAATGAAACTGCGGTAATCGGGCGAGCGAAAATGAATCGGGCCGGTGTAAAGGTTGCGCGGCTGAAACAAGTCAAAGATGAGTTCAGCGCCTCCGGTGTAATTGATTTCGCCGTGAGTGAGCAGTAGGTTGGAGAGCCGGTTCACGCCTTGCGCCTGAAGGAAAGGTTTGACCACGTTTTCGACCGAGGTTTCGTTGCCGCAATCAATCAGCCAATCATCCCAGCTATTTCCCGGGTTCACGTAAATGGCGTGGCCGCCGTTGAGCGGCAGGACGGTCAGGCGGGTGACACGGCGTTCGCCGAGCCAGAGGCCGCACCAGATTAGAACCAGGAGCGTAACGCCGCCAATCTTCCACAAACGCCATTTGTCTCGGAACAACCACCCGGTCAGCGCGGTGAGCAGGATGAGATAATAAAGCGCGATGGTGAATAGTCCGGGCATGGGCACGTAAAAATAGGCCGCCGGCCAGTGTGCGGACCAATTGCTGGTGGCACGGATGCACTCCATAAAAAACCAGCCGGCGTGATTGAAAAGAATGGTGATGCCGGGCAGCACGCTGGCGCACAGCAATGACGCCGAGTTGCAGATTAGAACAAGCGCGCACAATGGCACGGCGAATACGTTCGCCGGTCCGCTTAACGGGGTGAGCAGATGAAAATACCATGCAACGAGCGGAATTGACCCCAGCCACGCCGCGACTGAGGTGAGGAATAAATCGCCGACAAGCCGAGCGGCGCCGCGCAAAACGCGCTGCCAGCGCGGTTCCATGCCTGCCGGGCGCCATGGATCTGGCCGAAGCACGTATTCGCCGATGCGGTCGAAGAAAGGCAGAATCAGAATAATGCAAAGCACGACGAGGAACGATAATTGAAAACCGGCCTGGAAAAGTTGCCGTGGTTCCCAGAGTAGAATCAGCAATGCGGCGGCGAACAAGGAATTGATGAGATCGCTGGGACGTATCAAAAGCCAGCCGCCGAATATCACGGTGATCATCACGATGGCGCGAATCGCCGAGGCCGGCCAGCCAGTCATCGCCGCGTAGAAGCAAATCAGCGGCACCGCGAGCACGCCGCAGTAGGCGCGGGGAATGCCGATGGTTCGCAGCAACGCCAGCAAGATTCCAGCAATGATGGCGATGCGGAGGCCGTCCACGGCAAAAATATGATACGTGGCAGCGCGAATGAAGGGTTCCGAGACTTCGTCGGTCAGGGCGGCTTTCCAGCCGAGTGTGAGCGCCCATTCCAATCGCAGCGATTCGTCTTCGACCGGCAATCCCAACGCCAGAGTTTTTCTGGCCCAGGCGCAAAAGCGGTCGGCCAAGGGCGGACGCGGCGGCGTGGAAATGATGCGCCAGTCGGAAACGGATTTGACTTCCAGTTGGTGATAGATTCCCTGATGCGCGAGGAAGGCGCGGTAATCAAACAAACCTTCCGCCACCGGCCCGCGCGCCGCACGGAGTATGCCGTCCATCTCGACGGTTTGGCCGGCGAAGAAATTTTCCGGCACATATTCACGCGTGCTCGACATGACAAGCCCGTAAGCGGGTTGCCAGTCGCCGTTGTTGGAGCGAACGGCAGTCACGTCCATTCGCGCCATCGAGCTCCAGACTTCTTTGCCTTTGATATTGTGGGCGCGGTGATAGGGAGTTTCGCAAAGGACGCCGCGCACGGTGACGGATTGTTCGGTCTGTGCGAATTGCGTCCGCAAGTCACGCGGTGAAATGATGGCGGTGCGTTGGGCGAGATTGACCCAACCCAACAATATCAGCAGCGCGCAAAGGGAGACCCGTCGCCCCGCCGGCCACGCGAGACAAATAATCGCCAGCGCGAACGCGAGGACAAAAAGCGGCAGTAACGGAATCGGGAGGTCGGCCAATAGAATGCCACCGACATAAAGCAACGCCACCGGGATGAGGGGGCGTTTCATCGGTCACCACTTTTTCCAACAGCGGCCAATAATCCAAAGCGCGAAAAGGCCGGCGACCGCGCCGGAGCTGTCAATCATCACATCGCGGACGCAGCCTTCGCGCGAAGCCACAAAGGTTTGGTGAAATTCATCGGTACTGGCGTAAAACACAGCCACCCAGAGCGCTTCCGCCGCCTGCGACCAATGCCAGGGCCGGGTGTCGCCGCGCACCGGCTTGCGGTGCGCGCGCCAGACGAGAAGGGCGAGTATGGCGAATTCCGTGAGGTGGGCGCATTTGCGGACGCCAAAAACAACCAGGTTCACTGTGTCAGGCGACAGATTTGGGAACAACCAGTTCAGCAAGGGCCCGATGATGCGCGAGGAATGCTTTACCGAGCCGGAATCGCCTGAAGCGGTGAAAATCAATCCCATCCAGACGATGACTGGCAGCCAATAATACGCGAATGAACGGAATTGTTGCACAATTGATGAAAGCAAGGTTTTCGGTTGAGGCGCAACTTATTATTCGGTTTCAAATTGCCAAACCGGCAAAATTCTGGCATGAGAGTCGGCTCCTATGCGAAAATACAGACTATTGGTGACGTTGGCGGCGGCGTTGGCTTTGGCGGTGGAATTGGGGCAGGCGGCGCCGGATGAGGCGCTTGTCAAAATGGATGGCGACACGCTTGCGCGGTTTCATTTTGCCGGGACGGCGCAGGTGGCGGTCGATCCCAAGGCCGCGAGCATAAAGGAAATTGGCGATCTTCCGGAAACTGCCGTGCTGCGCGACCAGACGCTGGACAAGCTGGCGACCGCGCCATTTCGTCTGGTCCAGGAAAAAATTGCCAACCACGGCACGAATAATTACGCGCCGCTGATTCGCCCGTTGCTGGAGGATTTGCTGCGCGTGGAATCGTACGCGGAAATGCGCGGGCCGACGAACCAGGTGCCGGAATTGATGCTCGCGGCGCATTTGGATAATGAGCGCGCCAAAGTCTGGCAGGCGAATTTGTCCACCGTGCTGACCGCGTGGACGGGGATTCCGGTGAAGGAAATTCAGGGGGAAGGCTACACCGGCTGGGAGTTGCGCAAACATCACGATCCGAATGTTGTTCGTTGTCTGCGCGCGGGAGACTGGCTGCTGTTTGGCTGGGGCTGGGATGAATTGAAATTGCAGCCGGCTTTCTTGCAGCGGATCAAAGAGAAGAAGCGCCCCGTCGAAGCCGCCAGGGAAGATTGGCTGGATGTGTCCGTGGATTGGCCGAGTTTCATGGCCCACCATCCCTTTACGCTGCCCAGTCCGTTGCCGGCCAAGCTGCCGAAAATGCACCTGACGGTGCAGGGGCGTGGAACCTACATCCGGCCGAAGTTGACCATGGTGTATTCCGAGCCGCTCGGTTTGAAGATGGAGCAATGGAAGATCCCGACGAAGATCATTAATAATCCCATGGTCAGTTTTACCGCCGCGCGGGGCGTCGCTCCGTGGCTGGGCGATTTGCCGATGGTGAAGGAATTGCAGCCGGGCGCGGCGCCCAACCAGATTTTCATCTGGGCCATGGGCGGAGTGCCTTACGAGACCCAATTTGCCGCGCCGGTTCCAGGCGCGAGCAATTATCTGGCGCAGCTTGCGCCGCGGCTATTGGCCAAGCTGAATACGAAATCGTCAAGTGGGATGGTTTCAAGCCAGTCAATTTGGACCAATAATCAAATAGTGATCGGGATGCCGTTTCTTAATCCGCATCTGGTCGCTGTGCGCGAGCCGGCGGGAGACTTCCTTTTCGGCAGTCTTTTTCCAACTCCGCGACGGACGAATTCGACCCCGCTGCCCCAGGACCTAATGAAGGAGATTGGCTCCAAGCCCAACCTGGTGTACTATGATTGGGAGATCAATCAGGAGCGAATTTCCCAGTGGGAAGCGCTGAGCCAGATTTACTTTATGAGCCTCGGCCTGCCGCTATTGAATCCCGCTTCGGCGGGCGCAAAATGGCTGGAAGCGGCCAAGAAAAAAATGGGTAATTGCGGGACGGAAATCACCCTGACGGCTCCGAATGAATTAACATTGTTGCGCAATGCGCCGGTAGGATTTACAGGCTTTGAATTGAATTTGCTGGAAAACTGGCTGGACGCGCCCGGTTTCCCGTTCAGCGCCCGCCACGAACCGCCTTCGCGACCGAATTTTCCCAAGCCTGCCGGCGCAAAGAAATGATTTGATGCTGAAACTCGGGGTAAACATTGACCATGTGGCGACTCTGCGCGAGGCTCGCTATCGCGGGCGGGAGCGGGGCGAGCCGGACCCCGTGGCGGCGGCATTGATTTGTGAAGCGGCCGGCGCGCAGGGCATCACGGCGCATTTGCGCGAGGACCGGCGGCACATTCAAGATCGGGATGTGTGGCGATTGCGAGAAGTCCTCAAGACCCGCCTGAATCTGGAGATGGGCAACGTCCCGGAGATTGTGGCGATCGCTTTGAAGTTGAAGCCTGGAATTGTCTGCCTGGTTCCAGAGCGGCGGCTGGAGGTGACCACGGAGGGCGGACTGGATGTCGCCAGTAACCAACAGTCACTAACTGAGACGCGGAAAAAAATGAACGGCGCCGGAATCGAAGTGAGTTTGTTTGTTAGTCCGGAACCGCGGCAAATCGAAGCTTCGGCGAGTGTGGGGGCGCAATTTGTCGAACTGCACACCGGCGCATTTGCGGAGCATTTTAACCAGAAGCGCGAACGCAACGCGGAACTGGAGCGCTTGATCACCGCCGCGAAGCAGGCTCACGGATTAGGGCTTGGCGTCAACGCGGGGCACGGGTTGAATTATCAGAATCTGCCACTGCTGCACACTGTGCCGCATTTGGTGGAGTTGAACATCGGTCACAGCATCGTCAGCCGCGCGATTACTGTGGGCCTGGCGGGCTCGGTCACGGAGATGTTGCGCTTGATGGAAGGTTATCGTTCGCCGGTGTAAATTGGCCAGTACCCCGCCAAGTGCTTCGAGGCCGTAATGATAATTTCAAAGGCAATATGATTTTGGGAGTCGGCATTGACATTATTGAAGTGGCCCGCATTCAGGCTTCGCACGAAAAGTTTGGCGAGCGCTTTCTGAACCGTATCCTGCTGTCGAACGAGATTGCGTACTGTCTTTCACACAAAAATCCCGGGCCATTTCTCGCGGCGCGGTTCGCGGCCAAGGAGGCGATTTCCAAGGCTTTCGGCACCGGCATCGGCGCGCAACTGGCCTGGCAGGACATGGAAGTGGCGCGTCGTGAATCGGGCGAGCCTTACGTGATTCTGCACGGTCGCGGCGAGGCGCTCTTGCAGATGCGCGGCGGGCGTGTGGTGCTCATCAGCCTGAGCCACACATTGCAACATGCCACGGCGGTGGCGATTTTGGAAAGTGTTTAATGCCGTGGATACATGCCTTCGGTTCGATTAGTTGGTTGAACATTTATGAGACTTGGAAAGGTTGCGCGACCAACCACGCTTGTTCGTTGTCCGCGCCTTAACGTGTCCGCAGCGACTGACAGCCTAAAGGCTGGACACCGAACCTGAAGACCCTGATAACAATCCGCGAGAGTGTTTTCCAGCTTGCCGCGACCAGGATTGCCGTTAATTGTTTCGCATGCTTCTGTTTCGAGAAAAAGTATCCGCCGACTGGCTGCCGAAGGTTCTGTCGAATTTGCCGGCGGTTTTAGTGGACCACGCTCATTTGGAACGGAAGGCGGCGACGACGGCGCTTAACCTTGAGAAATATCGCGATCTGTATGAGCGCGTGGGCGAGCTGAACGCGATCGCCATTGAAGAGTTGCAACATTTTCAACTCGTGCTGGCGCTATTGAAGGCGCGGGGGATTCCCTTTGGCCAGCCGCATCCGAGTCCGTGGATCACCGGTCTGATGCGCTCCATTCGCAACGGCCAGCGCTTGCAGGTGATTGACCATCTGATTTGTTGCGCGTTCATCGAGGGGCGCAGTTGTGAGAAATTTCAGTTTCTGGCCGCGGCGCTAAAGACCGTTGACGCCGAACTCGCGGAATTTTACGGCAGCCTGGTGGAATCGGAGGGCAATCATTATGCGACTTATCTTTTGATGGCGCGGGCGATTGACGAGTCGGAAACGGAACGGCGGATGGATTTTTATCTCGATCTCGACGCGAAGTTGATCCGCGAACCGAATCCTTTGGCCATGTTGCATTGAACCAGCCCAAGACTGATATTTTGACAGAATGAACAGAATTTACAGAATGGGGATTAAATGGGATCCCGGATCAAGAAGCCTCAATTTTGATTTAATATTCTGAACCTCAGTTTCATTCTGTCCATTCTGTTAAGTCTGTCTAAACGTCTCTCGACCTCATTCCTCTGGACGGGCGCGGGGAGAATCTCTTAGTCTTTAGCATGGTTTCTGCAATCATCGTCGCCGCCGGCAAGGGCACCCGCATGGGGCCGAATATTGACAAGCTTTTCCTCGAAGTCGCGGGACGACCCGTCGTGGCGCATACATGGCAACGGTTTGTCGAAATGCGGGAGATTGAAGAAATCATTGTGGTCGTGCGCGAGGGAATGCAACGGGCGTTTCAGGATTTATCGGCGAAGTTCGGTTTGAAAAAGAAATTCCGCCTGGTGGCCGGCGGCGCGGAACGGCAGGACTCGGTTTGGAACGGCCTCGCGGCGCTTTCGCCGGCGGCGGACATTGTCGCGATTCACGACGGCGCGCGTCCCTGCACCTGCGAGGCGCTCATCACGGCGACCATCGCCGCCGCCCGCGAAATGGGAGCGGCGGTTGCGGGTCATCCGGTGACGGACACCATCAAGGAAACCGCCGACGGCAAATTGATCAGCCGGACCTTGGATCGTTCTCGGCTTTGGGCGGTGCAAACGCCGCAGGCTTTTCGCGTGCCGGTCATCCGCCGCGCGCTGGCCGAGGTGCGCGAACAGGGATTGCAAGTGACGGATGACACGGCCGCGTGCGAGTTGATCGGGCAGCCGGTAAGGCTGGTGGCGGGTACGACGCCCAATCCCAAGGTCACACTTCCCGCCGACCTGGCTTACATCGAATTACTGCTGCGCGGTTAATTTGGCCCATCGCCCCATTTTCTGGTTGGAGCTTCATTTCACAGCGCTTGACCAATCCCGTGATTCGTCCGTACCTTTGGCTTGCTTGAGCCTGATTGAATATATTTTGCTCGCGGGCAGTTCGCTGTTTGTGATTGTGGATCCGTTGGCAACGATCCCGGCGTTCATCGCAATGACGCCGAATGAGAAGCCGGAACAACGCATGCGAATGGCGCGGCTGGCTTGCTGCGTGGTCGCGGGTGTGTTGCTCGGGTTCGCCATCACGGGTGAATTGATCTTCAAGGTGCTTGGCATTACCATGCCGGCGTTCCAAATCGCCGCCAGCATCGTCCTGCTGTTGATTTCGCTGGATATGCTCCGCGCCCAACGTTCGCGGGTGCAACACACCAACGAGGAAACAGCCGCGGGCATGGAAAAAACCGACATCGCCGTGACGCCGCTGGCGATTCCCATGCTGGCCGGGCCGGGCGCGATTTCGACGGTGATTGTGCTGCAAAATCAGGCCAAAGGTCTGCCGCAATATCTCGCGCTTTACGGCTGCATCGTGGGTGTTTCGGTGGTCAGTTATTTTGTGCTGCGAATTTCGGCGCGCGGCGCCAAGTGGATCAGTCCCATCGCCATGAGCATCGCCATCCGCGTGATGGGTTTGTTGCTCGCGGCGGTGGCGATTCAGTTTATGATCAATGCGCTGCTATCATTGCACGCCGAGTGGCTGGCTGTGCCGGTGAAGTGATTTTGTTTTTTCTCATTCCCGGGGAGCGCACGCGCCCTCGCGTGCAATTCGTGGCGCCTCGCCACGAATAAAAAACGCGCTGAATAAAGCGGGCGAATAAGATTGGCCAATCGTTGCCCTTTTGTGTTTGGCGAGGGCGCCAAACACTGCACGCGAGGGCGCGTGCGCTCCCCGGACCGGCTCAATTCTTCCCGGAACCTTCGCCGCCAGATTTGCGATGGGCGAGTTGGTCTTCGAGACGGGTGTCGGTCGGGGCGGTTTGCCAGGCGGAAAACCAAATGTCGCCCAGCATCTGGCCGCCGGTGATTAATTGTTGGTCGAGGAATTCCTTGCCTGCCTTTCCGGCGTCGCCCTTGCCAAAGAGTTTGCCTTCCTTTTCGAGCTTATAGAGCGGCACGACCTGCTGATTCTGCTGTTCGATGTAAACCACTATCTGGCTGAACAGGTCGGCACTGGCGACTCCCAATTCCTCGCTGGGCGGACGTGCGGTGTGGATGCGCTTTGCCAGGGCCTCAAAACCAGCGGCGTCGAGATCGCGAAAATAGCCGTCCACATGGCCGTGAATTTTTTCGCGGGTATAGCCGTCCGGATTCTCGCCGGCCCAGCCATTGAAATGTTTGGTGGTGTGGAGCGGTTGCGCGGTATCGCCGACGTAGTGGCCCGTCACGCCCATGATATAAATGATGTTTTGTTTAGCATTGGCGATTTCGTCCGGGGTGCCGTATTTTTCAAACGCCTTCAAATAGGAAAATTGCGACTTGAGTTTGTCATAGTTCTCCATGATCGCCCACGGCAGAAAACCGATCAATTGGCGAGTGTGATCCCGGTTTTGCTCGGGATCAATGGGCGGAAATTTGTCCGGCTGCGCCGCGCGGGCGAGGGCGAGTTGCGCGGTGAAATCATAGCGGAAATGCGTGAGGGAATGCTCGTCAATCCCATAGAGCGCGAGGTCTTCGAGGTCGAAATAATGATCGGGCGCGTTGAAATGATTCAGGTCGGCGGTGTTGCGCCAGCGGTCGGGTTCGCCGGCGAGGAAGGCAATGCGTTCGCGGGCTTCGGGGGTTTTGACGAAGGCGGGGAAATTCGTGGGCAGGGAAGCGAGGGCAAGTTGATTGACGAACCGGTGGCCTTCGTAATCCCAGGCCCGGCAAACGGCCTGGTTGAACAAGAGCGTGATGACGAGTCCGGTGAGGCAGGTGGTTGATTTTTTCATGGTTGAATCAAATATTTTGCATCACTTTATTGAGGCGACGGAAAAAAGCAATGGATGAAAAAATGAAGCTCCGAAAAGCCGCATGAAAATCATTACCGACGAACGGTGCATTAGTTACACGCGCAGCGGGCATCCCGAGTGTCCGTCGCGAATCAGCCGGACTTTGGAACGGCTGCGCGGCCAGACGGAGTTGACCGTTGATTGGGCGGACCCGTTGCCGGTGGATGAAGCCGTCATATTGCGAGCGCATTCGGCGCAAATGGTGGCGCAGTTGGAATCGGGCGAGGATTTTGATAACGATACGCCATTTTATCCGGGGATTGCGGAGCATGCCCGGCGGTCGGTTGGTGGCGCGCTCGCGGCTCTGGCGGCGGCGCGCGCGGGCGAAATGGCGTTCAGCCTCTTGCGGCCTCCGGGCCATCACGCGACACGCGAGGTGATCATGGGTTTTTGTTATCTCAACTCCATTGCCATTGCGGCGTTGGAGGCTTTGGCGACGGGGGCTAAGCGGGTCGCGGTGTATGATTTCGACGTCCATCACGGCAACGGCACGGAGGCGATTTTACTGAACCAGCCGGGCGCGGCATGTTTTTCCATCCATCAATTTCCCTGTTATCCGGGCACAGGCGGCGCGAATGTGGGTGAGAATTGTTTTAATTTTCCCGTGGTGCCAGGTACGCCGCGGGCGGAGTATCGGAAAGTTTTGTTGGAAGCGCTGGACGGGGTAAAAGAATTCGCGCCAGATTTGGTCTGCGTTTCGGCCGGATTCGATGCGTATGCAAAAGATCCGCTGGCGGAGGAGACACTGGAAGCGGAGGATTTTCACTGGCTGGGCGAATCCATTCGCAAGCTGGGCGTCCCTGCTTTCAGCGTGTTGGAAGGTGGTTATAGCGACGACTTGCCGGAGTTGATTCTGGCCTATTTGAAAGGGCTGGAGGGGAAATGACCTGGATGGTTCAGGCCTGATTTTTACGATGCTGAAAGAGAGTTTTTCGCTGCTCGAGAAGCGCGTTCTCAATTACTTCAACGTGGAAAGAATCCCAACGGAATCGTCGGAAAGCTTTACAATATTTGGAGGTTTTGGAAATAAAAATTGAAAGGCTCGCGTCTCATTAAAGTATTATCAACAAAGTATTTAAATGAGCTAACCGCCCCGGAAATGAGTCTCGGCATGGATTAAGCTTTTAATGCTCTATCCGAATTAGTTTCCCTTTGAGGGAGCACGCCTTGATAGGGGCATTGTGAGAACATATCTGCTTGATGTTAGCGATTGCGCCGAGAGTCCCTTGCTGGGGGAATCGAAGCATCGTCGGCGTTGGGGACGTCGGAGTTGGACTGATACGTACCTGGTTCCGTATGCCGACTTGCGCCCGCGCAGTCATCCGAGAATTGACGGTTTGACGGAGGCGTTTTTCACGGGCGAATCCGAGGAGGCAAAATCGCTTACTCGCATGGAACTTCTGCTGGAGCAGTTCGGCTTGGATGAAACCGTGTAAGAGCTTCAGATGTTCTCGGCGATGGTCGGTGGTTGTTCGTAAGTGGTTTGGAGTTCGGGCGTGAGGCCGGGGATGTCACGCGAGAGCACGCGGTATTGACGGATTTCAAAGGAGACTTCGCGGCCATCCCAAAGTTCGTGGCGCGCATATTCTTCCTTGGTCATGCGGGAGCGGATGGTAAGACCGGAGGGGAGTTCAAGTTCAACGCGCAGCATGATGCCTAGAAAATAGGTGCGCCGCAGGGTGGCGCGGAAATGGTATTGCGCCAGGTCGCTGGAAATCTGCACGGCGTAGGGACGAAAACCGATGCGCAAGCGTTCACCCTCCGCATGGCCCGGCATGGGGATTTCCAGTTCATTGATGCGGCCAAGGCCGTTGCGGACTTCCAGCTCAAGCACGTTCATCACGCCGATGAAACGGGCGACGAACTCATTCACCGGCTGTTCATAAACTTCGCGCGGCGTGCCGATCTGTTCGAGATTGCCGCGGGAAAAAATCACGATGCGGTCGGAGACCTCCATTGCCTCCTCTTGATCGTGCGTGACGAATAGAGTCGTGACATTGAGGTCGTGGTGCAGATGGACAAGCCATTCGCGAAGTTCCTGGCGGATTTTGGCATCCACCGCGCCGAACGGTTCGTCCAGGAGCAGGACGCTGGGCTTCGAGGCGAGGGCGCGGGCAATGGCCACCCGCTGGCGCTGGCCGCCGGAAAGCTGGTGCGGATAGCGTTTATCCAATCCGTCCAGTCCCAGCAATTGGAGCAATTCCATCACGCGGGCTTCGATTTCCGGTCGCTTCCATTTTTTGATCTTCAAGCCGAACGCGATGTTCTTGAAAACGCTCATGTTCTTGAACAGCGCGTAATTCTGGAAGACGAAACCGATGTTGCGCTTTTGAACGGGAATATCGTTCACGCGGACACGGTTGATGAAAATGTCGCCTTCGGTGGGAAGTTCGAGGCCGGCGATCATGCGCAGCACAGTGGTTTTGCCGCCGCCGCTGGGGCCGAGCAACGCCATCAACTCGCCCTCCTTGACCGAGAAATTCACATTATTGACGGCGGCGACGTCGCCGAATTCCTTGCTGACATTTTTTAACTCGATGCTCATGCGTGAGAATCAGGATGCAATTCGGCGATGGCATGCTGGGCGAGGTCGTAATTCCTCTGGGTTTTCCATTCGACGAAAGTCTTGAGGATGAGCGTGAGCAACGCGAGAAAAGCGAGCAGACTTGCGACGGCGAAGGCGGCGGTTTCACCGCGGGGATCCTCGTATAAACTTTGCACGCGCAATGCCATGGTTTCGGTCTGGCCCATGATGTGGGCGGAAACGACATAGACGGCGCCGAATTCACCCATCGCGCGGGCGTTGCAAAGGATGATGCCATAGAGCAGGCCCCATTTGACGGAGGGCAGGGTGACGAGCCAGAAAGTCTGCCAGCCGCTGGCGCCAAGCGTGAGCGCGGCTTGCTCCTGCTCCGAGCCGGTGGCTTGCATCACTGGAATCAATTCGCGCGCGACGAACGGAAACGTGACGAAGGTCGTGGCCAGAACCATGCCGGGCACGGCGAAAATAATCCTGATATTGTGGGCATCCAGCCACGCGCCGAAATATCCCTGGAGGCCAAAAAGCAAAATGAAAACCAGGCCGGCAACCACGGGCGAAACCGCGAACGGCAAATCAATCAGGGTTATCAAAATGGACTTGCCGCGAAATTCAAATTTCGCAATGGCCCACGAAGCAGCCAGCCCGAAGAGCACATTCAGCGGTACGCTGACGGCGGCGATAAGCAGCGTCAGGCGGATGGCGGACCGGGAATCCGGCGCGGTCAGCGCCGAGAGGAAATAACCAACCCCCTTCGCAAACGCCTCGGTGAACACACTCACCAGCGGCAGCAACAAAAACAAAAGCGCGAAGGCCAAGCCGATGGTGATGAGCGTCCATTTGACCAAGGGCGATTCCTCCACGCCGCGCCGGGATGCGGACCGCCGGAGATTGAATTTAAAGTTGCCAGGCATGGGCTTGATTTAGTTATTGAACCGGCTGGCCCAGACTTCGAGCCAATTGATGAACGCCAGGATGCCGCATGAAATGATGAGCAGAACGGCGGCAATGGCGGTCGCCCCGGCGTAGTTGTGTTCCTCGATTTGATAAACGATGAGCGACGGGACGATCTCGGTTTTGTAAGGAAGGTTGCCGGAAACGAAGGTGATGGAACCGTATTCGCCGACTGCGCGGGCGAAGGCGAGGGCAAAACCAGTGAGCACAGTGGGCAACAAAGTGGGCATGAGGATTTGCACGAAAGTGCGAAGCCGGCTCGCGCCGAGCGTGGCGGCGGCTTCCTCGATTTCCTGTTCCAGATTTTGCAGCACCGGCTGTAAAGTGCGGACAACGAAGGGCAGGCCCACAAACGTGAGCGCAATGACCACGGCCAGCGGCGTGTTGGTGCCGATGAAGCCGAGTGGGACGAGGTAACGGCCCAGCCAGCCATTCGCGGCGAACAGACTGGAAAGCGTCAATCCCGCAACCGCCGTCGGCAACGCAAAGGGAAAATCCACGAGCGCGTCAATGAAGCGTTTGCCGAAGAATTGATAGCGCACCAGAATCCAGGCCAGGAGCGTGCCAAACACCGCGTTGATAAATGCGGCGGTGAGGGACGCCCCGAAAGTGAGTTTGTAAGCGGCGAGAGCGCGGGCGTTCGAGATGAGGTGCAGGAATTCGGACCAGGTGAGCTGAAAAGTTTTGAGAAACAAACCCGCGATGGGAATGAGCACCAGCAGGCTCAGGTACAAAAGCGTGTAGCCCATCGTCAGCCCGAACCCGGGGAGCGGGTTGTATTTCTTCGTTGCCATTCGTGGACAGGCTGCCAGAGAAAGTCAGCAGTGAGAAGTAAGAATGCTGAATTGAACAATTCTCATTAGGAAATCAGGAACTCAGGAAAGAACACTCACTGGAACTGCTCAGGCCATATTTCCTGATTTCGTGATTTCCTAATAATCTTTCCAGAGCGTTTTCCCTTCGATGGATTCACGGCAAATTTCAAGCCGTCGCCACAATTGATTTGAAGGCGCTGAGGAAGCGGCCCATCTCGTCCGGTGTGCCGACGGAAACGCGCAGATGCTTTAGCAGGGGAGGGAAGGGCCGGCCAACGAGAATTCCGTGTTCGCGGAACGCGGTGATGACCGGATGCACATCGCGTCGAATGTCCACCATGAAGAAATTCGCCTCCGAGGGGATGACTTTGTAGCCGAGGTTATCGAGTTCGGAAATTGTCTTCTGACGGGTGCCGATGATTTCGCGCCGGACTCTTTCCGCCGCAGCAGTGTCCTTGAGCGCGGCGCCGCCGGCGAATTTGACCAGGGCATTGACGCTCATGCTGTCGCTGTAGGGGCGCATCTGCTCGATCATTTTCGCGGGCGCGAGGCCGTAGCCCAGGCGCATCCCTGCGAGCGCGGCGATCTTTGAAAATGTCCGGGTCACCAGCACGGGCCGGCCCTCCGTGACAAAATGATCCGAGGTCGCGTAATTCGGGTTCTCCGCGAAATGATGGTAAGCCTCGTCAATCAAAACCGGAATGTTTTCCGGAATGCCATCGAGCAACTGTTTGACTTCATCCTTGGTCACGATGGCGCCGGTGGGATTATTCGGGTTGCACAAATAAATGAAACCAACCTCGCCGGCATGGTCTTTGGCCGCCTGAATCATCGCCGGGATGTCCTGCTGAAAATCGGCGCGCAACGGCAGGCGGATGGCCTCGGCCTTCAAACCAGTGGCATGGCCGTAAACGCTGTCGAAGGTCGGTTCGACGCCGATGACTTTTTTCCCCGGGCCCAAAAAAGTGTCGCCGGCGATGCACAAAATCTCGGTTGAACCGGCGCCGATCAAAATATTTTCCGGTTTCACGCCATGATGCGCGGCAATCGCCTTGAGCAGTCCGCCGTCGGGATAGGCGTAGCGGTTGGAATATTTGAAAGCCGATTGCATTGCCTGCATGACGGAGGCGGGCGGCCCGTAAGGGTTCTCGTTGAAACACAATTTGACGATGGCGTCGTATTCGTCCGGCGACATCCGCTGTGTCGGCGACATGGTGGACGGATCGCGAGATTGGGCCAGCAGGTTGCGGCCAGCGCTCGTGGCCAGCCCGCCCACGGCCAGGGCGAGACCGGAAGCAAATCGGCGGCGAGAAAAAGTGGTCTGGTTCATAATCAAAATATCCCGGGTTGTGGAAAGCGTTTTGACCGAGTGAACGAAAAAAGAACTGGCAGTCATCCTCGACTCGCCGCGCTTTGGCGTCAAGCAAATCGTTAACGATCCGAAGGCGGAGTGCGCATCTGGACACTGTTCTGGGTAGGGATGGCGCGCTGCGCCATCGGCGCCGCGTTCAGCAGCGGCGCAATTCTTCGGCTTGCGCGTATCCCGGCGCCATCGTTCCGTCGCCTGACGCTGCGCTCGTCGACGGGGAAATCGCAGCGCGATTTCCCTACCAAAATCAAGAACGGTATCGAGATGCGCACGAAGGCGGAGTGGTGCGCAAGGGCGCGCACCCATCGTAGGCGAGCGCTCCTTTGTTCCCCAATTCATTGAAGACTCACACTAAATATTCTGCGCGATGGCCATGAGGTAACGGTATTCGGTAAGGATGGCCTGGAGCGCAATCGAGAAGGCCTCGACTTGGCGATGCAGGGAAGTTTTCTGCGGTGTCTCCAGCGTGATCTCGAAGGGCGGGTGTTTCATATTCTGCGGCGCTCGCAGGACTCCTTGGAAGCATTGCGAGATGACGCCGTTGGTGGCTTCGAAACCGTCAATCTGCCGCTGCCGGTTGCGCGGGAGGAATTGCTCGGCTTCGCGCAACGCGGGTTCGAGCAGGTTCTCGGAAAGGATCGCGCCGGCGACGTAGCCGTAAAGCCCGTCACTGGTATCGTCCGCGTGCAGGGTGATAATGCCGTCGAACGCGTGGGTCCAGATTTCGGTTTCCAACAGGCGCACTTCGGGTTCGGCGGAGTCGCGCCAGAATTCGCGGTTCAGGTCCTTGCCGTTGCGCGAGTGACGGCGGTTGTCCTCGAAGCCGGTGGGATTGCACACGGGATAAAGGAACAGGCAATAGCCCTTGGCAAGCTCGGGATTTTTTTCGAGCGCCGCGACGAAGCGCGTCAAGGCAAGCGCGCCTTCCGGTTCATCGCCGTGGATGGTCGCGAAAATGCCGATGCGGATCAAATCACCGCCGCCTTGCGGGCCTAGATAAATATAACGAGGCAGCGTGTAGTTCTGGCCATGGCTGGCGAACTGGCCGAAGGGCCGTTTGATCAGGTGATCGGAGCGTTCGGCCAGATGGTCGAGTTGGCTCAGCAGGCGGTCAATTGGCCGCCGTTCGGGCAACGGCGTGGCCGCGACGGTGTCACCTTGTTCCGAGGCTTCGGTTACTGGGGGCGTGAGCATAAGTTCGGGTTGGTCGTGGGCGGTGCAACGCACAAGTTCGGTGCGGGAAATTTGCATGGGTGCGCCGCGGCCAGGTGTGGAAACGACAGGTTCGTAAGATATGATCGTGGGCATAAATTCAAGGGATGGATTCAAGGTGTGGGCGACCGCGAAATTCATTTGTTCTCAGGTTTGTAAATTTGATCGAAGACGCCGCCGTCGGAGAAGTGGGTTTTCTGGGCCTTCTGCCAGCCGCCGAATACTTCGTCTATGGTGAATAATTTCAAGGCGGGAAATTGCGCGCTGTATTTTTGAGCGACGGATTCGAGGCGCGGGCGGTAGTAATTATGCGCGGCGATCTCCTGGCCCTCGGGCGAATAAAGGTATTCGAGATAAGCTTTGGCGAGCGCCTCGTTGCCGTGACGCCGGGCGACTTTGTCCACGACCGCAACGGGCGGTTCGGTCAGGATGCTGACGGAAGGCGAGACGATTTCGAACTGCCCCTTGCCGAGTTCTTTCGAGGCGAGGATGGCTTCGTTTTCCCAGCCGACGAGGACATCGCCAATGCCGCGCTGCACAAAAGTGGTGGTCGCGCCGCGCGCGCCGGTATCGAGCACGGGGACGTTCTGATAAAACTTGGTGATGTATTCGCGGGCCTTGGCGTCGTCGCCATTGTTGGCCTTCAACGCGGCGCCGTAAGCGGCGAGATAAGTCCAGCGCGCCCCACCGGAAGTTTTGGGATTGGCGGGAATGATCGCCACGCCGGGTTTCACGAGGTCATCCCAATCTTTGATGCCCTTCGGATTTCCCTTGCGAACGAGAAACACGATGGTGGACGTGTAAGGAGCGCTGTTATCGCCAAGGCGCTTCTGCCAGTCCTTGGGCAGGAAATGGGCCTTCTCGGCAATCACATCAATGTCGTAGGCGAGCGCCAGCGTGACGACATCCGCGTCGAGGCCGTCAATGACAGCGCGGGCTTGCTTGCCGGAACCGCCATGGGATTGTTTGACGGAGACGGTGTCGCCGGTTTTTTCCTTCCAATGTTTGGCGAAAGCCGTGTTGTATTCCTGATAGAACTCTCGGGTCGGATCGTATGAGACATTGAGCAGCGAAAGGTCTTTGGCCCACGCGGACGTGGCGAGCAGCACTAGGATTGAGAGACTCAATAATCTTTTCATGTGGCGAGAATAGCAGTAATATACACTATGTCAATAGGGATTTGCATATTTTAATGTGAGCGCTGGCTTCTTGGTTAGATTTTCGTTAATTCGTCTCCTGCTTATTAATCAGAATGTTAATCACTCGGCCGGCTCGAATTCGAGGAAGCCTTGAAGTTGGCGGATGCGGGTGGGGTGCCGCATTTTCCGCAAGGCTTTCGCTTCAATCTGGCGGATGCGTTCGCGGGTCACGTTGAATTGCTTGCCCACTTCTTCGAGGGTTCGCGGATAGCCGTCGCTCAGGCCGAAACGCATTTCCAAAACCTTGCGCTCGCGTTGCGTCAGGCTGGTGAGCACGTTGCCGAGCTTGTCCTTCAACAAGGCGAAGCTCGTGTTGTCCGACGGGCTTTCGGAGGACTTGTCCTCGATGAAATCGCCAAAGCTTGCGTCGTCGCCATCGCCCACGGGTGCTTGCAGGCTGATGGGTTGCTGCGCCATCTTCAAAACTGCCCGAACGCGTTCCACCGGAAATTGCATTTCATCGGCCAGTTCTTCCGCCGTCGGCTCGCGGCCGAAATCCTGGATCAACCGCTTCTGAATCCTCATCACCTTGTTGATGATTTCGATCATGTGGACCGGAATGCGGATGGTGCGCGCCTGGTCCGCGATGGCGCGGGTGATGGCCTGGCGAATCCACCAGGTCGCGTAGGTGGAAAATTTGTAACCGCGCCGATATTCAAATTTCTCCACGGCTTTCATCAGGCCCATGTTGCCCTCCTGGATCAAGTCGAGAAAAGAGAGGCCGCGGTTGGCGTATTTCTTGGCGATGGAAATGACGAGGCGCAGGTTCGCTTCCACCATTTCGGTCTTGGCCTGCACCGCGCGGGCGGAATCGCGTTTGAGCTGCGTGAAGGCGCGGAGATAATCTTCGCAAGGCTGGCGGATGAATTCCTCCAGGCTGCGGAGTTTTTGCTGCTCGGCGGTGGTGATCGCCTCGCGTTGCGGAGAGGGAGACTGCGCCTCCCACGCCGTGATGAGACCAAGGGAGATGTCAATTTTGTCGTGGATGTTCTCGGCGACGAGCGTCATTTCCTCGATGACCTTGTGCTTGTAAAAAAACTTGGCGAACGACGCCTGGAGGCGCTTGTCCACCTGCTGGAATTTTGCGCGACGCGAGGGCTCCGGGTCGGTCCGCCAGGCGCTGTATTTTTCGTCCGCCTCCTCGTCCAGCAAACGCACGCGCTTGATGAGTTTTTGCAAAGCTTTCAGGTGACTTTCGCGGCCCTCGACTTTCTTGTCCACCACCACGCGGTCGAATCGTTCCTTGGGCGGTTCGCACAAAAGCTTTTCCGCCAGCGCGATGTGTTCCTTGCCGGCAAAGCCGAAACTGTAAATCGTCCGTCGCACCGCGCTTTCGCCTTCCTCGATGCGCTTGGAAATCTCCACTTCCTGCTCGCGGGTGAGCAACGGGATGTGGCCCATCTGTTTTAAATACATCCGGACCGGGTCGTCCAGAATATCCAGCCGCCCGACTTTTTCATCCTCCTCCTCCGGTTCGGGCTGTTTGACGCGGTCCACCTCGGCCTGATCCACAATCTCGACTTCGAGGTTGCGGAGCTGCATGTAAATATCATCGAGATCCTCGGGCGAGATGACGGTTGCGGGCAACGCCTCGTGGATATCGCCGTAGGTGAGGTAACCCTGTTCCTGCGCGAGGCGGACCAGTTCTTTGATTTTTTCGGTAAACCCGGGGCCGGGTGAATTTTTCCCTGACTCGGAGCTGGCTGGGCTGAGCAGCGGTTTATCCGGGGCGGCTGACATGGTTGACGATTCTGAAAAATTTGTCCGGGCGGCAGTTGATGCGCGGCAGGGACGACGGTTGCGTTTGGTTTGGGACAGCAATGCGCATCCGTGCGCGGATCAAAGAGCAGGCGGAGAAATAACTTCCATGAACCGGGGCGTCCTGCGCTCCGCCCGGAGTTGAAGCTGATCGAGCCTTCAAGATTTCCATGGTCACTATTTCTGCGACGTCCTGAAATAAGATAACACACATTGGCAAGTCAAGCAGGGAAAATCTTTTGTTTTCGGTTTTCATTTTTTGCGCTTTGGCGATGGAGTCCGAGGTAAGAGGTTCGCCGGTGGCATATTGTTCCGGGCAGTCAAACCATCCGACTACTTGGATTTGGTGCGACTTGGTTTGACTCCCACATAAAAAACAGTTTGCAAATTGCCTTAACTGGTCGGAGTGCGGTTTTTTGGCCAGCAAGAAATTGGCTGTCTGACTGGCGCTGAACCGAACAGTGCTGAGAGCGCAAAATTCGCCATTGCGCTCCGGCTCCGGCACTCAATTTTGGCGACCGACGGTGCTGGTGACAGAGGCGCGCGCCGCCTGCCGGGCTTCCGCAATCACAGGCCCTTGGTTCGTCAAGTCCTCCGTCTCCCATCCCGGTTTTCATAACCGTCATGTTTCAAGATTATCACAAGCAGCATCCGTTTTTGTAACCTATGGTACGTTTGACGCGGTTTTTATTTTTGGTGGATTTCCATGGAAAAGCGGCCTCGTTAAACGCCGTAGGCGCGGCATATTTGTGGCGTGGGAATTCAAAACAAATCCAGACACGTAGGCGGCGGCATAGTCGGCAATTATGTCCCCATACCCCCCAAAAATATCGCAAAAAAGAGGATGCCGCTCCTGACGGAGCTTGGGAATCCTGCGGTTCTTTTTTCTACAAAGATTTCGCGCCTACGGCGCTAGGGACTTCCCTCGAAGGTTTGGCCCGTCATTTCAATATACGAACGGCGATTTTTATAATAATGTTCAGGAACATCGTGGACGGAAAATGAAGAAGCTTTACGACGAAATCTCACGCCGGTTCCCGGAAATTTGCGGCGACTTTGGGGAGGGCGATGAGGAATTGCCTTATATGGTCATGGGTTATTTGGCTTCCTGGATCAAGCGGCTTCCCCAGGAGGCATTCACGCCGGAGCTGGTTGACAGACTGGTGTCCTTTGCCAAATGGTGTGAAGAGGCACCGCGCGGGGATGATGCCAGCAACGATTTACTCACAATTTTATGCGTCGGTTTCTATGAGCACCTGTTTGATTCGGAAATTACCCGATCGTTGTTGCCGAGGTTTATTGCACGGGAGGATTTCATTGCTGGTCCCGGTTATTTTAGAGTCTGGGTCGGAGCAGACAATTATGACAAGGCTCTCAAGCATTTTGAAACCGAATTGTAAACTGTCGTCGGAGCCGGCTGCCAGTGGCGCTGCTCCCATTCCGCGTTCTCGGCGATTCGGGTTTTCAGCCGACCTTTTTTGAACAATTTATTCTCCCGGATTTTTTGGCTGCTGGCAAAGTCACGCGGTTGAAGATGTAAAGTTGAACGATGAAATCTGAGCGCAATTCCAATCCTAAATCCAGTCCGCTCCCGTTCGTTTTTCTGAATGTGGCCACCGCGGCGGATGGGAAGCTCGCGCCGGCGAGCCGCCATTTCATCCCGTTTGGCAGCAAGCGCGATCAGGAGCATCTGCTCGAACTTCGCGCCACGGCGGATGCCGTCATGTCCGGGGCGCGGACGGTGGACCTTGGACCGGTGAAGATGGGAACCGGCGGCGCCAAGTATCGCAAAGCTCGACTGAAACGCGGTCTGAGCGAATACAACTTGAGAATTGTGGTCAGTGGCTCGGGCACGCTGGACCCGGATGCGGAAATTTTCAAACACCACTTTTCGCCGATCATCATTCTTACCACCGCGCGCATTTCAAAAAATAATCTCCGGCAATTGCAGCAGGTCGCCGATGAGGTGAAAATCTGCGGCGAGCGGGAATTGGATTTTGATTTCGCGTTGCGCTGGTTGCGCCGGGAATGGAAGGTGAAGCGGCTGCTCTGCGAGGGTGGGGGAGAGATCAACGGCGCGCTGTTCGAAGCCGGGTTGGTGGACGAGGTTCATCTGACGCTTTGTCCGGTGATCTTCGGCGGTCGCACCGCGCCCACGATGGCGGATGGCCGGGGATTTGCGCGCCTGGCCGATGCCGTGCGCTTGAAAATCACCACGCGCAAACGCGTCGGCGATGAATTATTTCTCGTCTGCCGGGTATTGAAAAGCAGCGTGGGAAAAGTTTGACAGGATTTACAGGATAAACAGGATGGGTTTTCCGCCGAGGGAAATCAATTGGTCGCAATCACTCCACGGCAACGGATTCTTTTTCCATCCTGTAAATCCTGCTCATCCTGTCCAATTTCAGATTTCATGTGTTGTGGATTTTGCGAGATAACATTTGAAGTTTTTGCTGGCCAACGGGGTTGGTGGTAATTACTCTGGATGCGTAATCCAATCAACAAAGCTTACCTATATGGATTTAATCTTTAATTGTCCCAAGTGCGGCCAGGAATTGGAAGTGGATGCGAGCGGCGTCGGCGAGGAGATTAGCTGCCCGGCTTGCAGCCAAAAAATCACGATCCCGGACAACGGCGCGGTGACGCCTCCCGCAGCCGGTGCGGAGCCGGCAGCGCCCCGATGGGGCGGGCCGATGGTGAATGCCATTGCATCTTCTGCAGCCGCGAAGGTTGAGAAGCATTTGAAGGTGCCGGTGCATACTGCGCCGGCGGAGGCCTTGATCGCCAAACCGCTCGTGCCGTTGGAAGTCGCGGCCAAGGGAGCGGACCGGCACTTGCGCGTGAAATCCATCCGCCATGTGGATTGCGTGGAAGTGGGCCGTGACAAATTCGATGATGTGGTCGGCAGTTTTCTTGAGAAGGTCGGCCAGGAAAATCTGGTGAGCGTGACGCCGCTGAATTACAGCCATCTGGACATCGCGAGCCAAAAGCAACTGACGGATTACGGGGTGCTGATCATTTACCGGGGTTGAGCTTGGGCGGCTCTTGACTTGGAAATGAGGCGTCGTTACGGTTGCGGCATGAAACGATGTCTCTCGGTTTTTTGGCTGGCCGCTTTGCTGGTGCTGGCCTTTCCGTTTCGTTCGCCCGCGCCGCTGATTTACACGCCCGGCGAAGGCTGGACTTATGAACCCGTCGGCGGCGGTGGCGCGTGGCGCAAGGTGCGGGCCAAGGATCAATTGGAGGTCGCGCAGCAGGCGTTCGACAAGAAGGACTACGGCCTCGCCGAAAAGGCCGCGAATCGTGTGGTGAAGATCTGGCCGCTGTCGGATTACGCGCCGCAGGGGGATTATTTGCTGGCGCGTTGTTACGAGGAGCGACGCAAAGACGAGAAGGCGTTCAAGGAATATCAAAAGCTGCTGCAAAAATATCCCAAGACGGCGAATTACGAAGACGTCCTCGCGCGGGAATTTGCGATTTGCAACCGCTTTCTGGGCGGCGAGCGTTTCAAGTTGTGGGGTTTCATCCCGACGTTTCCCTCCATGGATAAAACGGTGGAGATGTATGAGAAGCTGGTGAAAAACGGGCCGTATAGCGACGTGGCGCCGCAGGCGCAAATGAACATCGGCGCGGCCCGCGAGAAGCAGCGGCGGTTGTTTAATGACAAGGAACCTTACGTGCAGGCGGCCAAGGCTTACGAAGTGGCGGCGGACCGTTATCATGACCGGCCAAAAATCGCTTCCGAGGCGCTTTACAAAGCCGGACTGGCCTATCAAAAACAGGCCCAGACCGCGGAGTACGATCAAAGCACCGCCGGGCAGGCCATCACCACCTTTCAGGAATTCATGACTTTGTATCCCGAGGATTCGCGGGTGACGAAGAGCGAGGAAATCATCGCCTCGCTCAGGACGGAGCAGGCGCGCGGCAATTTTGAGACCGCCAAATTTTACGAGTCGAAGCGCCAGTGGCGCGGGGCGTTGATTTATTACAACGAGGTGTTGATCAAGGACCCGAAATCAACTTACGCCGCCACAGCGCTGCAGCGGATCACGGCGATCAAGAAAATAACGGAACCCGCCGCCAAATGAAGCGCGGCAAGGTTCTTTGGCAGGTGGGCGCGCTGGCAATTTTGCTGACGGGTTGCGCCGGTTACAATCTTGGCCCGGCGGGCGGCCAGACTTCCGGTTCGCGCACCGTTCAGGTGGACCCGTTCGTAAACAAAACCCTTGTGCCGCGCCTGAGCGATTACGTGATGAATTCATTGCGAAAGAATCTGTCGCAGGACGGAGCCTATCGTCTCGACACGCACGGGGATGGGGACGTGGTTTTGAGCGGCGAGATTACCGCCTACACACGGACCCCGATCAGCGTGCAATCCACCGATGTGCTCACCGCGGTGGATTACGAGATCACCATGACCGCGCAAATCACCGCCCGCGAACGCGCGACTGGTAAAATCATTTTTCAAAAGCCCGTGACCGGCAAAACGACCTTGCGCGCCGGCGCGGATTTGAACAGCGCGGAACGGGAGTCCATTCCCATGCTGACGGACGATCTGGCCAGGAAGGCGACTTCGTTGCTGGTGGATGGGACATGGTGAGGATTTGGATGGCGGATTGGAATTAGGAAATTAGGAAATCAGGAGAAGAAGACCACTTTGCAAATCCGTTCCGTTCCTGATTTCCTAAAAGGCCGTTTTTTCCAAAACCGCGTGAAGTTCACGCGAAAGGAGTGGATTTTCAACTTTCTGCCGCCCGAGCGAAAAACGCCCGCCAAAAAGGACTTGCGCCGGCCCGAAATTTTGATAGCTGTATTGGCACTGAAGATATTCGGTTCAACCATTAACGGTTCTTAATCATTATGATCAAATCAATTGGGAAATTAACTCTTATCACTATTCTCGCCGCATCGGTGCTGGGCATGCCGATGGGCGCTTCCGCGCAAACCCCGCCCGCCACGAACGCGCCCGCCACCCCGGAGGCCAAGGTGAAAGCCTTTCCGTTCCAGGGAAAGGTCGCAGCGGTGGACAAGGTCAACATGACTCTGACCTTGGAAGGAAAAACCACGAATCGCGTATTCGAGGTCACCTCCGCCACCAAGCTCGTAAAAGGTGGCAAACCCGCGACCTTGGCGGACGTCAACGTGGGTGACCCGGTCCGCGGCCAATGGACCAAGACTGCGGACGGCAAATCCGTGGCGAAGTCTGTTATTATTGGACCGAAGCCAACGATGGGCACAGGCGCGCCGGCGGCTCCCGCCGCGCCTGCGACGGCAAAGTAAATCGGTTTGTTTTACCTCAAGGCAGGCCCGCGGGCCTGCCTTTTTTGTTGAAACCCAACTCAGAATTAGGGCACTCGTTCCCTATTTGTGAGTTGGGGGTTCTAAGCGGAAATCTTCCACCACGCCTTGGGCTTGCCGTGGCCCGTGGCGGGCAGGTTTTGACTGTATTGCTCTTTTAGCACCGTGGCGCGGGCTGCGTACATCGCCATGATGAATTCGTCGTAGCTCTGGTAGCGGTCCGTTGGATTTTTCGCCAGGACCCGGACCAGCACGTCGCTGCCGCCCTGGCTGATTTCCGGCACCACTTGATTGGGCGGGGTGAGCGGGCAATTCACATGCGCCAGCACTAATTCTTCGACGGTGGGCGCTTCAAACGGCACATGGCCGGTCATCGCGTGATAGAGTGTGCAACCGAGACTGTACATGTCCGACAGAAATGTCTCCGGCTCCTGTTTGATTTTTTCCGGGGCGACATAATAGGGCGTACCCATGGCGCCTTCTTCCGGGTTGTGCTCGGCCTCCGCTTTTCGGGCCAGACCGAAGTCCACTAACTTGGGCTCGTTGTCCGCGTTGAACAGGATATTGCCCGGTTTGATGTCGCGATGGAGGAACCCATGTTTGAGCGCCAAATCCAGCGCGCCGGCGACCTTGATGCCGACATCGAACACTTCCGCTTCCGAAAGCCTTTGCGAAAGTTCAATCCTCCCGTCCAGGCTGCCCTGGTCGGCCAATTCCATCACCAGGTATTTCCGCCGGTCGCACTCGTCGAAAGTATAGATGTGAATGATGTTGGTATGATTCAGCGAGGCGCAGGCGCGAGCTTCGCGGTAAAAACTTTCCAGGGCCTGGGGATCATTCGCCAGCTCCTGTTTCATCACCTTGAGCGCAACCTCGCGCTCCAGGATGGTGTCGAATGCTCGATAAACCGCACCCATGCCGCCGGCGGCGATAAATGCGCGAAGCTCAAACTGACGCAGCCGCATCGGCATCATGATGGGATAGCCGCACTTGCTGCATGGAGTGGTCGCCAATGGTTGCAAGTCGCCCGGTATAAACACCTTGGCGCCGCAACCGGCGCAAGTCATCATGCGCAACGGCTTCCGATCGTCCTCTGATGCTATTGTCACAAGACATACAATAGCATTTCATGTTCCCGCGACAAGTTCAGATCTTGTTTTTTGTAATTCAGCCGGACGGGACTGGAAACCTCGCCGCATTTTTCTTGCAGAAAGAGGACGGCGTGGTTTAGCTGTTTGCTGGCAACGCGTCCCGTTCGCCGTCACGACGTGCATTACGACTTGAAACTGACCATGCTTCGGCCCCAACGGTCCGGGCCTCCGAAAACAACACCGCAAGTCCGCGCCGCCGGGCCGGCGGCGGCTTGATTCCGCCCATGGAAAACGAGCTGCTTAGAATTCTGCTGATCGAGGGCGACGCCGACTTCGCCCGCCGGATCAAGGAGATGCTGGGGCAGGCCAAGGGCGCCAATTACGAGGTGGTGGCCTTGGATAATTTCGAGGCCGGCCTGGCCCGGCTGATGGCGGGGGGATTCCATTTAGCGTTGATTGATTTGTCGCTGCCGGATGGCGCGGGCCTGGCGAATATCGAGCGCACCCAGGCGGAAGTGCTCCGCGTGCCGATCATTGTTCTCGGTTATGTGGATGATGAGGCCGTGGCGCTTGAATCCGTTCACGTTGGCGCGCAGGATTACCTGGTCAAAAGCCAGTTGAACGCGCAACTCCTGGACCGCGCCATCCGTTACGCCATCGAACGCCAGCGGGCGGACGCCGCGTTGCTCGAAGCGGAGGAGAAGTATCGCGGCATCTTCGAGCACATCGTGGAAGGTATTTTTCAAACCACCCCGGACGGACGTTACCTGAGCGCCAACTCCGCCCTGGCCCGCATTTACGGCTATGGCTCGCCGCAGGAATTGATGAACAGCGTGCGGGACATCGGGCGCAAGCTATACGTCGAACCCGGCCGCCGCGCGGAATTCATCCAGCTCATGCGCGAGCATGACACCGTCACGGATTTTGAGTCCCGCATTTACCGCAAGGACGGCACCATCATCTGGATCGCGGAGAATGTGCGCGCCGTCCGCGACGCGCAGGACCAGTTGCTCTATTACGAAGGGACGGTGGAAGACATCACGCAGCGGAAGCGGGCCGAGGAACAATTGCGGCAGTCGGAGGCGCTGTATCATTCGCTGGTGGAAACGCTGCCGCAGAATATTTTTCGCAAGGACTGCGAGGGGCGCTTCACTTTCGTCAACCAGCTTTTTTGCAAGACCGTGGGCCGGCCGTCCGAGGATATCCTGGGCAAGACAGACTACGATTTGTTTCCCCGGGAACTCGCCGAAAAATATCACCAGGACGATCTGGCGGTGATGCAGAAGGCCAGACTTTTTGAAACGGTCGAGGAGAATCGAACGCCCGCCGGCGAGATGATTTACGTGCAGGTGGTCAAGACTCCGCTTTATGACCCGCAACATCAGGTGATCGGTTTGCAGGGGATTTTCTGGGACATTTCCGAGCGGAAACGCGCCGAGGAGCAGATCCGGCTGGCCTCGACCGAGCTGGCGCGCAGCCGGGAGGCGTTGCGCAAAAAGAATGCGGAGATGGAGGACGACCTCAAGATGGCCCGGGAAATCCAGCAGACGATGCTCCCGCAGCAATACCCCACCTTTCCCAAAACCGCCGAACCAGGCGCGAGCCGCTTCCGCTTCTGCCACCGCTACCTGCCCACCGGCACGGTGGGCGGGGATTATTTCAACGTGCTTGCCTTGTCCGACACCGAGGCCGGCATTTTTATTTGCGACGTGATGGGCCATGGCGTTCGTTCCGCCCTCGTCGCCGCGATGGTGAGGGCCTTGGTCGAGGAACTCAAACCGTTGGGCGGCGATCCCGGCCGGCTGCTCACCCAGCTTAACCGCGACTTGTGCGCCATCCTGAAACACGCCAGCAGCGGTTCGCCCACCTTGACCACCGCGTTTTACCTCGCTGCGGACGCCGCCACCGGCAAGCTGCGTTACGCCAATGCCGGCCATCCCAAACCATTTCTCGTGCATCGCGGCTCCGGCAAAGTTGAATCGCTCAATAACACCAGCGGCCAAAAGAATCCCGCCCTGGGCCTGTTCGAGAACGCGAGTTACACCACTTCTGAAAGCCCGATTTCGGCGGGCGACCTGGTCTTGCTTTTCACCGACGGATTATACGAAGTCGAAGGCCCGAACCAGCAGCTCTATACGAACCAAATGTTATTGGACGCCGTCACCCGCCGAACCCAGCTTCCCGCGGCGAAGCTGTGCGATGAGTTGCTGGCAGAGGTCAAGGATTTCGCGATGGGGATGGATTTTACGGACGATGTCTGTTTGGTGGGAATGGAAGTGGGCGGAGAGAAGTGAAAGCGGCGTGTTGCGTGTTGCGTGAAGAAGACGGAACAGTATCAAATCTTGGTATCATATTCGCCGCCTAATTTGAAAAGAAGAACCTCCAGGGCTCGCGCCGGACCCCTGATGTCAACCGAGAAAGCAGTCCAAGGGACGTTGGGTGGACCGTCAGCCGTCATGTCCGTGACTCTATCTCAAACTTCTTTAATGCGGCTCTCAACGCCTTGACCACTTTCGGGCGCTTGGGGTTCCTCGCGGAGAAAGAGCGGCAGTCGTTCAAACCAACGCTCGCACTCCCAATGATCAGCGGCGCCAATATCCCGGCGTGAACTTGGCTGAATCTTCCGGTCGTAAAACTCCAAGCAAGCTTGAATCTGCTGTATAGCGTGAAACTGAAATGTAAACGAACACACGCGCACAAAATACACCTGCCTCTGAATCAAAGTCGGAGCGCGATGCTGGTCAGCAGTGGACAACTGAACCCCATCCATCTGGTCCTGAGGCTTCGTCCAGTCGAAAGGCTCTGACCAAATCTGTGCCATACTTGTAATGACGGGTAACAATTAATTTACGACCGACAATTTTAAATTAGAATGTCAGGATTAAGGAAACAGGGCGATTCCCGCCAAAGGCATTGAGACTTTCGCGCACGCAGCCAGAACCTAAACGATGCCGCGCTTAAGAAGGTTGTCCCAGGCGCATCACGGCTTTGGAATTTCCAATTGGCGGCAAACCGCGCGAACCGTGCCTTCCTTGACTTCACGGTGCCGTGGCAAAGGAGCGACCTTGCCATTGGCCGGATTTTTCCAGATCGCATGATTGCCGCCTTCGCGCGCGAAGGCGCAGCCATGGGAGCGAAGATGACGCTCCAAATCCAGCCGTTTCACGAGGCGGCCAACTGGAGTTCTTCGCGCACCGCGCCGGGGGTCGGGCTCTTGCGCGCTTCCTCGCGGTGGTAGGCCATTACTTGAGCCAGCGCATCCCACAGATTCGATCTGGCGTCATCCACGGTCTCGCCTTCGGAAAAAATCTCCGGCCACTCCTCGAAATGGCAGGTAAAACCGCCTTCCTGCGCCGGCTCGAAAACCGCCGTCAGCTTGAATTTCAATTGGTCCAGATTCATGGGCTAGGGTCGCATAATGGAACTCGTAATTCAAGTTCCGCTTTGCCATGCGAGGTTTGAGCATGAACATTTGGGCAAGGTCATGCGCGGAATAAAAACGGATTCAATCTGGTTCGCCTCTTTGCATTCCGGTTTTCTCGCGCAACCATTTTTATCAAGCGCGCTCAAAAAACATCCTCAATCTTCCCCATTGCACGGCGGTCTTTTTTGGTGGGACGGCCCATGCCTTTGGGTCGGTAGAATAGTGGTTGAAGCACCGGATCTTTGCGCTTTTGGTATTCGGAGGCCGGGGTCAGATCTTCGGCAAATTGTTTGGCGGCGGCTGCTCCCACTCGGTGCTCCAGCAAACCGAGAACCTTTATCGTGCGCGTCAGATCGCCATTTTGAGCCAGGATGAGGTCGTTGATTTTGACTTCGCGCGAGGGTTTCACCGGCTGCCCGGCAATGGTGACGTGGCCGTTGCGGCAGGCGGTTGTCGCCACGCTCCGGGTCTTGTAAATCCTCACGGCCCACAGCCATTTATCAATGCGGACAGATTTGGGCGCACTCATCGGAGGGGCAATTCAAGCACGGATGGACACAGATGGACACGGATTCGGTTGATTGCTTCAGGCTTGTTTTGGCCGATAGAGAAAAATTTACCACCCGGGGCTGCCAGCGGAAAACTCGGAAAAATTGCTTTTTCCTTTTTCATCCGTGTTAATTCGTGTCCATCCGTGGTCGAATGATATTCTTATGGACAAAGGCTGAACCCCGAAAAACTCACAAGACCGTTTCATGCCGCCTCAGTTTTTTACCCGCTGGGCGCTGGCAGTGTCGCCGGTCACCGGATGGGTGTCGCTGGTTTTGACGGGCTGCGTCGGAGCGGAAGAATACGCGGCGGTCAAAACTTTTGCCAGCGATTCGATTTGCTCGTCGGTCAGCGGTCCGCCATGCTGGGCGCCGAACGCTGGCATTAACGTCTTCGGTTTGCCATCGGTGATGATTCCTTTCCAGAAAGCGTAATCGGTCGGGTGGTTCAAATGCGCCAGGTCCGCCACCATGGTGGCGCGCGGCTTGGCGTCATGGCAAATGCCGCAGGCTTCTTTATACAATTCCTTGCCCGTCAAACCCTCCGCCTTTTTGGCATGGCATTCCGCGCAAGCGCCTTTGAAAACCATCTGCGGGTCGGCCATCGCCATCTGTTGATTGCGCGCGCGAACCATCGCCGGGCTTTCCGGCAGGGAGAGCTTGATCGTCAACATCTTTTGGGCGTTTGTGGAATAAACCGTGATGGTCTTGAAAAAAGTGCCGGACTTTCCGGCGAGGTTGACCGTGACGGAAAGCACACCGTTGGTATGCGGCGCCAAAATCCAGGGCGTGCTCGGCAATTTGGCCACGGTGCAGCCGCAGGAAGTTTGCACCCGGTCAATCTGCACCGGGACTTCCAACGGATTGGTGACTTTGAAAGAAAATTCCGCCGTCAACTGGCCGGGTTCCGGAGTTTGTTCCTTGAGGATTGAATCCCATTGGAGCGAGTCAAGCAGTGGCGGCTTGGGCGGAGCGACCTGGGCGGTCGGCGTGATCGGCCCGGGCGGGAAGGATGTTGCCGGCGGTGGCGCCTGCTGTGGAGTGGGTGGCGCGGGAGCAGGCTGGGCGAAAGCGCTTGTCCCGCCATCCAGCCAAGCGAGGGTCAGGAAGGCGACGCCGAGCAAAAAACTTCCTATAAATCGAATCGTTCTTGTTTGCATAACTTCAAATAACGCCCGCACGATAGCAGCTATTAGCTCATTTGACGAGCACTTTTTGTCAGTTATAGAGCAACAAGGGGAGGGTATTCTCCAGCCGGACGTTTCCTGGTCGAATCCAGACGGGCTTGGCTATTTGATTGGAATGCTCGTGCGTCTGAGGACCCAGTTAAAATCAGCCGTGTCGGTGGGGGACAATTGAATTACCAAGCCGGCTCCTCCCGCAATGTTTGGCCGCACGGTGCTGGCGCAGGCCCACCGGTGAATTTCAGTGTGGCCGTCCGCGAAGGAAAAGCTCCCGCCGCCGTTGTGATAGGAAGCGGGTAAATCCAGCCATTCCAATTGATTGTCCTGATTGAGAAAATAGCCGTCGTTGATGCTGTCGGGGTGCTCATCCAAAAACACAAAAATGGAGGAAGGGTCGCGGAAATCCGATTCCTTTACAAACTGCTCGTAACCCGGGTTATTTCTGTTCGTCTCGTTTTGAAATACATTTCCCGGATCGCCGACCATCCCGTTCATGGAAACACTGCGCACCCGTCCCGACCACCCGGCCTGAATTTGAACCTGGCTCAAAGCATGGTCCGCAGGGCAGTGAAAGATGTTGCCCGTGTAAGAGGCGTAGTAACCGAGGATGGATTGATTTACGAAATTCTGATTGGTATTGCCCGGGGTCAATTCCCAATCCATAATATTGTTGACCCAACTGGGGTTCGCCGGGGGCGCGAAAGTCAGGGTTGCCGGGCTTGGCGCCTGATTGTAAGCGAGATGGTCATTGTTATCCCCCGAATACATCGTCCACGCCAGCCCCAGATGCCGGTAATTATTCATGCACATGATCGCCTGGCTGCGGGCCTTGGAACGAGCCAGCGCTGGAAGCAGCAAACCGGCGAGGATGGCGATGATGCCAACGACCACGGCCAACTCAATCAATGAAAACCCGCCGCGATTGCGGGGGTTGGAAATCAAACATGGGAGCCTGCCAAACGTAGCGGTTCGGCGGCTGGAACTTTCTTTCGAGTAAGTCGTCACGGAACGCACAACTGCTGAGTTGTTAAAAGGTTACTTCCAAATCACAGAATTGTAAAGAAAAGAATGAGCAATTCTTGCGCAGCCGGCGGCCGTTTCGCCGCTCAGGAAACATCGGGCGTTCAACCCTCGAAACCCCTTTAAAATCAGGCTTAAATCGAGGGCGGCCGACTCATACCATTACTGCGCATCTTACTCACCATTAAAACCGATAATGCGCAGACGCATTAACACCGGATTATTTTCCACAAAACTTTTCAAACGCGCCGCCAAACAGGTCTTTTACGTCCCGTTCCACTTCCGCCGTCGTGGTTTGCCAGCCGGTTTGGCCGAGTTCGGTGTATTTCTCGACGAGGATGCGTGAAATAATCTTCCGGCTGTGGCGCCACTTATAAATGATCTGATCCAGCACCCGCGCGTCGGAGTGTTGCGGCGTGAAACTCAACCCCAGCAACTCCACCCGCATCCGCGTGATTTCTTCAATCAGCACCGGCACATTCATAAACCACCAGCAGCCGAAAATGTGCAGATTTCGGAATTTCCGGGCCAGGACGCAAAGCTCGTGCTGGTTCTCGCGGGCCAGGACCGTGACCAGGAATTTGTTCTCAGGATGTTGCGCGCAAAGGTTTTGCAACATGCTCAAATCGCTCACCGCCGAGCCGTCACCCGCCAGTTTCAATTGGGGATTCACCGCCCGCTTCACGCCCGGCATCAAGGCGAACGGCAGGCCGGAATCCCGGCAATGCGGCAGAATCGCATGCTCGATGAGCTTCGCGGAATCCGTGTTCGCGGGATAGGCGAAGTCCGGCGGCAGCGACACCATCACGTATTTCGCGTCAATGCGCTTTGACCAATCCGCCAGGAAACGCCGCACTTCGCTGAAGGTCTTGCCGGATGCGGGATTCGTTTCGACGGCGTAACCCCATTTGGCGAGTTGGGGCGCGGTTTCCGGCCAAGAAAGCAAGAGCGGATCAATCCGCAACGCCGCCGTGAACCGTTCGTCCCGCGGCAAACCGCGCTGCCACACTGGCCGTTCCAAGTCGTCGAACGGCGAGTTGGTCATGCAAATCTTCCGGACCCCGGCCAATTGCAGGCACTGATTGATATGCGAATCCAGCGATTGCGCGGCGAACCATTTGCGGATGGCTCCCAGGTCGCGCTTTTTCACGTCCAGGCCGAACGCCTGCAAGACCGTCAAAACTCCCCGGCACGCCTCGGAAATCGGCGAGTGCTCGAGAAAAAGCTCCTTCCAGATCAAATCCGCCTGCGCTGATTTCGAGAGCGCCCAAAATTCTTCATAGGGCAAAATGTGATAACGAAACGATTCCGCCACGAGATAATGATAAACCAGCAAGTCATCAATCCCCCACAGCAACAACTCGCCAAACTCCGGTTGGTACAAGTGCGTGTGGATGTCGTAAACCGGGGTGGACGCCACAATCTGCTCCACCTGCGCGGCGAAGGGCACCCGACTGGCCTCGGACAAGATTGATTTCATCGGCGTCGAATTTAGAAAAGATTCTCACCAAGTGCCACAGTTATCTGCAATATGTTTGGTGCTTTGCCGCCATTCCGGCAAAAAAATAGTTTTGCCGCAGCCGGATTTATCCGAGCGCAGGCGAATCTAAGCGAATTTATGCGGGTTTTTGAACGGTTTTGGCGGCAAAGTTCGTTTCCCAATAGACCGGCAGAAAAGCACGCCTTGATACGAGGAGTTGGTTCCGGCAGCAAAACCTGCCGAAAATGCCGGGCACCCGCCGCCCCTGAAAGCGCTCCTTGTTTCACGCTTCCTGAAAGTGGCACCGGCACGGGGAATTGTCCAGTTCTCCCTTTGCTTGGCAGTGGGCTGCTTTGAAATGGGATTGAGCAGCGCGGCCAGGAAGCTGGCAGGGGGGAATGATTGGCAGAGGAATAAAAGCGGAAAGAATCCAATATTCCATTGCCATACATTCCTCTGCCAATTCTTCTCGGCATTATGACTTTACAACCTCGAAGAGGTTGCGGAACGAAGCCCAAGGTTGCCCGTCGGCGGGCTACCTTGGGTAAGTAAGATCGCGTCCGATTCCCCAACCTCAACGAGGTTGCGGCAGGATTTTGGAGACTGGCGCGATTGAAGGTTAACAACCTTTTGCCACAACCTCTTCGAGGTTGATTAATCATTTTATCCGAGTTCCCAAGGTAGCTCCGGAGACGGAGCAACCTTGGGCTTGGAGGCGCAACCTCTTTGAGGTTGGGAATCGATTCTTGGACGTGTTGGCACACGCAAACCCTTCTACCCACCTATCTTCCTCGCCAAACCTCTCGCCCTTCTGACCCACACCCGATCGCGTTTGCGTTGGAACGCCGGCGCGTGGGCGTCATCCGACAAAACATCTTTCAACTCGGCCCGCGCCAGGTCGGTTTGATGATTCGCGATATATAATTCCGCCAGTTGCACTTTCGCGCGCGGGTACTGATTGCTGTCGGTCACTTGCTGCCAAATGGTCATGGCGGCTTTTTGCTCGCCAAGCGCGGTCAGCGTTTCGGCCAGCGCCATCATGGAATGGCCGTAATCGTGTTTGGGATTCTCGGCGCAAACGCCTTCCAGCAAGGGCCGCGCTTCCGCCGCTTTTTTCTGCCGCAACAGGCATTGGCCCAGGTGCGCCCGCGCATCAATGTCCTGCGCGTCGCGTTCGAGCGACGCCCGGTACGCCGCCTCCGCCTTCTCCAGTTTGCCCTGCCGGAAATAGACATCGCCCAGTAGAAAATAATGATGCGCCTTGTCCAGGTGATGAATTTGCGCCTGGAGTTCCTTGATCCGTTGACGGGTCGCGGCGCCCGGCAGTTCAAATCCCCGCGTCGCCGAGGACGACGCGCGATAGACCATGAAATAATAGAGAATGGTGTTGAGCATGGGGAAAATGAAGATGAACACCGCCCACATCCATTCACCCCGGCGTATGGCGTCAACGAGCATCCACAGTGTGAACAGCGCAAAAAGCCCGAACGCCGGCAGGCCGAACCAACCGCCGCCGGCAAAGAGAATATGAATGAGTGAAGCCACGTCTCGCCGAAAAATTAGACATACTCCGGTCCTGATGCAATCAAAGTTTGGCTGGTCCGGAGTTAAATACTGAAGTGGCTAATGGGTGGAATCAAAGAAATCGTGAACTATTTTCCAAGGGGGGGCAATGATTGTATCGGTCAAATCACAGCCTTCGAGGATCGCCTTCAATTTGCGGTGTCCAATATTTTTCATGTGGCCGTCACTGCTGATGAGCAGCGTCACATTTGCCAGCGCTGATTCCGCGATGATCAAGGAGTCGTTGATTTCCTCTTCGGGCAACAACCCGCCGGCCCGGATTTTTCGCGCAGTCTCTTCCACGATTCCATGACCAACCGGCACATAATTCACAGGACGGAACCCCCAAGGTTTTAATATGCTTTGCAATGCCTTGATGGCTAATAATTTCGACCGGCTTTCATCGCGGCGTGAGGCAATATCGGCAAGTTCTTGAATTACCGTGGGAAGGACCAGTATCGGCGCGCTCGGGAGTTTCTTCCGGATGATGGCGAGGCAGTCTAAAGCGTTGTCGTCGTCCGCGGCGAGATCAATCAGGAAATTGGTATCAACGGCGAGTAGCGGTGGATTTGGCATGATTCGACCCGCCATGGATTATGGCCATACCCTGTGCCAGCAATTCATGCCGCTTTTCATCGCTGTGCGTGTTCGCCTTCGTCCGCGCCTTTTCCGCGATTAGAGTTCCAGGCGATTTTGATTCCTTTTTTGGATGCTTCTTCATTTTCCTGCCGGCGAGACACTTCACGATAAACTGCCCCCCGTCAATTTATTTTTCGGAAACAGCGCAGGGCGAAGCTGTGTTCAATCTGCCGCGCTCCAACAAAACGGCTTGTTTTCGATTCGCAAATAGTTGATCCTCTGGCGTCTTTGCTGGATGAACGAAACGCTGGTCATCGTGCCGACTTATAACGAGCGGGATAACCTGCCGCTGCTTGCGGAACGCTTGTTGCATCTGCCTGTACCCGTGGATTTGCTGGTCGTGGACGATAATTCACCCGACGGCACCGGCAAACTCGCCGATGAACTCGCCGCCAAACATCCCGCCATTCACGTCCTGCACCGCGCGCAAAAACAGGGTCTGGGCCGCGCCTATTGCGCCGGATTTGCGTGGGCGCTTGAACGTGGTTACGAGTTCATCATGGAAATGGACGGCGATTTTTCCCACAACCCCGACGACATCCCGAAATTTATCGAGGCCGCCCGCAATGCCGATCTCGCGCTCGGTTCGCGTTACAAAGACGGCATTCGTGTCATCAACTGGCCCTTGCGCCGGCTCATGTTGAGCACCTTCGCCGCGAAATACGTGAAGATCATCACCGGGATGCCGTTTACCGATCCCACCGGCGGATTCAAATGCTTCCGCCGCCACGCGCTCGAATCCATTGACCCGAAATCCATCCAGTCCAACGGCTACAGTTTCCAGATCGAGTTGACGCACAAGATTTGGCGTCAAGGCATGAAGGTGGTCGAAGTGCCCATCATCTTCACCGACCGTTTTCACGGCAAGTCCAAGATGTCCAGCAAGATTGTCCGCGAAGCGCTCTGGATGGTCTGGAAATTATTTTTCCAAAACGGCATGAGGCGGCGACCGCGGACGTCCAAGTCCGTAGCCGCCTGATTTTCGCGGAATTTTCTGAATGCTCCGACGTGCCAAGTATTGCTTGTTGCGTTTTGCGTGTTCAGAATTCCGATTTCCAAACACGCAACACGCAACACGCAACACGTTCCCCCATTCCGCGCTTGCCTGAATCGCGCGCCATGGTCATCATTCGCGCCATGATTACGCTCGTCGTTGGCACGAATCGTCCCGGGAGCAACACCCGCAAGGTCGCCCGGCATGTTGAGGAAATTTACGCGCAATTGAAGGTGCCGCTCAAGGTGCTGGACCTCGCCCAATTGCCGCCGGAAATTTTCTCGCCGGACTCCTACGCCGAGAAACCCGCGTCATTCGCGCCCTTCGCCGAGGCCATTTTGAAATCGCACGGCCTCGTCATCGTGACGCCGGAATATAACGGCAGCGTGCCCGGCATCCTGAAATATTTCATAGACATGCTCAAATTCCCGGAGAGTTTTCAGAGCCGCCCGGTTTGTTTTGTGGGCGTCGCGGCCGGAATTTGGGGCGCGTTGCGGCCCATCGAGCAACTTCAGCAAATCTTCGGTTATCGCAACGCCTACATTTATCCCGAGCGCGTTTTCCTGCCGCAAATCAACAATTTGCTGGACGCCAACGGCCGCCTCAATAATGCCGAACTTCTTGGCCGCTTGAAATCCCAGGCCGAGGGATTCATCGGCTTCGTCAAACATTTTCAGCCCGTTCCGTAATTGGGCAGAAATTTAGCTCATGGTTGTTTGTTCCCAAGAGCCGCGAAGAATTCTCCCTCTCCCAACGGGAGAGGGCGGGGGTGAGGGGCCGAGGCGACGAGCATGACACCCGTCTCAAACCTCGCCATCTGCACCTGGTCTTTGCGCCCGACGGATCCCCTCAACCTCGCCGAGCAGATTGAGCAGACCGGCATCAACCGCGTTCAAATTGCCCTGGATCCATTGCGCGAACAACCAGCAGTGTGGGCTTCGCTCCCATCAATATTCGCCCAGCGCGGCATCAGTATTATTTCCGGCATGTTCGGCACGGCGGACGAGGATTACTCCACGCTCGAATCCAGCAAACGCACCGGAGGCGTTGTCCCGGATGCGACGTGGGATGAAAACCGCCGGAACATCGAATCCGCCGCGAGCATTGCCCAAAAGCTCGCGCTGAAACTCGTCACCTTCCACGCCGGATTTCTGCCGAATGAACCGGGCGACCGCAATTTTCAGAAGCTGCTCCGACGCATCTCGTGGATTGCCGATTTATTCGCCAGCAAAGGCACGGAAATTGGTTTCGAGACCGGCCAGGAAACCGCCGAGACGCTGCGCGCTTTTTTGCAGCAACTCGGCATGCCCAATGTCGGGGTGAATTTCGACCCCGCGAACATGATTCTCTACGACCAGGGCGACCCCATCGCCGCGCTGCGCGTCCTCGGTCCGTGGCTCAAGCAATGCCACATCAAAGACGCCGTGAAAGCCAAAACGCCCGGCGCTTGGGGCGAGGAAGTGGTTGTGGGCACCGGTCAGGTGAATTGGCGCGCGTTCTTCCAGACTGCGGAAAGACTTGGTTTTCGTGGAAATTTCGCCATTGAACGCGAAGCTGGCGAACGGCGGCTCGCGGATATTTGCGCGGCGAGAGAATATGTTGCCCAGTTTTTGCCCTGACTCCATGAGTATTATAAAAGCTCCAAAATCCAAGCACCAAGCACCAGAGAAACTTCAAGCTCCAAGCTCGCAAGCTCCAATGGCAAGCGCTATCGAGGCCCAAGACGGTTCGGGATTGGATGTTGGCATTTGGATGTTCTCTGGAGCTTGGATGTTGGTGCTTGGAGCTTTTTCATCCATTTCCTGATGAAAACAGTCAGCGTCGGCATCATCGGCCTCGGATTCATGGGCGTGACGCACATCAAGTCTTACCTGAAAATTCCCGACGCGCGCATCGCGGCGATTTGCGACGCCCGTTGCCTTCCGGTGGATGGCGACCTGTCCGGCATCGCCGGAAATATCGTCGATGGCCAGCCGCTCAAGCTCGACATGACGCAGGTGAAAGCCTACGCCAACCACGAAGACTTGCTGGCCGATCCGGGGATTGACCTCGTTGATTTGTGCGTGCCCACGCGGCTCCATCACCCGCTGAGTCTCGCGGCTTTGCGGGCCGGCAAACACGTCATCTGCGAAAAGCCCCTCGCCCGCACGCCGGAACTTTGCCGCGAAATCGTTGACTCCGCCAAGAACGCGAAAGGTTTTTTCATGCCCGCCATGGTGATGCGTTTCTGGCCGGAATGGGCGTGGCTCAAGCAGGCCATTGACGAAAAAACATTTGGCCGCGCGCTCGCCGCAAGGTTTCGCCGCGTGTCTTCGCCGCCCGGCTGGAGCAAAGCCAGTTATTTAAATGGCGAAGATTCCGGCGGCGCGCTTTTGGATTTGCACATCCACGACACGGATTTTGTGCAATTCTGCTTCGGCCGGCCGCGCAGTGTTTTCTCGACCGGCGCGACGCGTTTCAGTGGCGCGATTGACCATGTCAGCACGGCGTATCAATTCGCCAGCGGTATTCCGGTGACCGCGGAGGGAAGCTGGTTGATGTCGGATTCTTACGGATTCAAAATGGAATACACCGTCAATTTCGAGCAGGCCACGGTGGAATTCGATCTGGCGCGCGGCGCTGACTCGCTCAAGATTTACGAAGACGGCCAGAAGCCGCGCACCGTCCAATGTCCAGCCGGGGATGGCTACGTGGCGGAATTATGCTACTTCATCCAGTGTATTCAGAACGGCACGCCACCGTCTATTGTCACCGCCGCCGACGGCCTTAGCGCCGTGGAAATCTGCGCTGCCGAAGAACAATCCATCAAGACCGGCGTGGTGGTGGTTACATAAGAAATGGATGGGATGGATGCGACGAATTGATGGGAAACATCGCCGACAGTCCCGGCGAAATGTAACGTTCTTTCCCCTTGCGCAAGACGGTTCGTGTGGCAGTGTTTGCGAATGAAAACCAATTTATTCCGCATTTTACCTGTAGCAATTTTAGCGTTCGCGCTCAGCCTTTCTTCCGGCCTGGCGCAAGGTGACGCCAAACCGAAAGCGGGCGACAAAGCCCCGCTCGTCGAGGGCAAGGACCAGGACGGCAAGGATTGGAAACTCGCCGACGACATCGGCAAAAAAGTCGTTCTTCTTTATTTTTATCCCAAGGACAACACGCCGGGTTGCACCAAGGAAGCGTGCGGGTTGCGCGACAAGATGGGCGATTTGAAACAGGACAACGTGGAAGTCATCGGCGTGAGTTTTGACAACGCGGAAAGTCATCAGCAATTCATCTCCAAGTTCTCGCTGAATTTTCCCTTGCTCGCGGATACCGACGGCAAAATCGCCGATGCCTTCGGCGTGCGCATGGCCGGAAAAAACATGGCGCATCGCGTGAGCTTCCTCATCGGCCTCGATGGAAAGATCGTCCACGTCACCGACTCGCCGTCGGCCGATGTCCATTTGACCGAGATGCAGGAAGCGATTGGCAAGTTGACGAAGAAGTCCTAAATCCCTTGGATGGGGAGCGCACGCGCCTTCGCGGCGCCTCGCCGCAAAGAAACGGGATGCCCACAAACAAGAAAAATCTATTCACAGCCATCCCACAGGAAATGCGGGAAATTGGCAGATCACGTTTTGGAAAAGCCAGTTTTTATTCAGTTTTGTGAACTCTACCATAGAGCAAAACTTAAAAAACACTTAAAGTTTAATCTATGCGTTTCACAACATGCTCACAATCAATAGCTTGCTATGGGATGGCTGTGAAATCTATTTATATCTTAAGTCGCCCCTCATATGGTCGGCGAGGGCGCTGACCGCTGCACGCGTGCGCTCCCCGGACTCCCAAAAGTCACAGGCTAATCATCATCCTTATCCTTCGGGTCCGCCAGCACGAAGGCGGCGCGCGTGGGCGCGGGCATCGCACTGTTTTCACCGCGAACGATGTGCCAGATGACTTCATTCAATAACCGGTCGTCCACCAGATCTTCCTTGCTCAAATCCATTTTGCGCGAGGCCTTGGCGTTCGCGCCTAACACCGGATTGCGCTCATTCAAGTTCACCGTCTCGTCCAGCGCTTCGTAAGGGCGGATGTCCGCTTGCGCTTGAAAGACGTTGAACATCGGCGTCGCCGCCGCGTCGAATTGCGACATCGGCTGCAGCCCGAGAATTAATTCGATGGTCCGCAATAAACTGCTCGTGGAATACATCGTCGAATCCACCGCGGCCCGGCGGGTATAAGGGCTGACCACGTAAGCCGGGCTGCGATGCGCGTCCACATGGTCGGGTCCGTCTTGCGCGTCGTCTTCCAGGATGAAAATCGCCGTTTGCGGCCAGTATTTCGAGCGGCTCACCGCTTCCACCACCATGCCCACGGCACGATCATTGTCCGCCACTTGAGCGGTGGGCGAAGGCCGCCCCGCCACGCCGCCGGAAGTGTGGTCGTTGGGCAGGCGCACGATCAGCAGTTGCGGCAGTTCGCCGTTGGTTTCGTATTCCTTGAACACTTTAATAAACCGTTCCGCGCGCTTCACATCCGGATAATCCGTGTCAAAGCCGCGAAACCACGGATCGAAATGGCCCTTCAACGCCGTCTGTCGCGTGAAGCCCGGATTCTTGGGCGTTTTGCCGTTTAAGATAAATTCGCCAAAGCTGAAATAACTCACCCCCGCTTCCCGCGCGCGGTCCCAGAGATAACCATTGGCTGGCGCGGCAATCGGAAAATGTCCCTCGGCAGGGTAGGGGAACTTCCCGCCTTTGCCGTGGCCGTAATTCAACGGCCACGTCTTCTCCACGAAATCGCTCGCGTAAGCGCCCAGGGACCATTCATGGCCGTCGGCGCTGACTTCCGCGTCCACGTAAAAATTATCGAGCAGCACAAATTCGCGCGCCAGCTTGTGGAGGTTGGGCGTCACTTTTTCCGGGAAGAGGCATAGCTTGGGATCGCCGTTGCCTTCGGGCATGTCGCCGAGCATCTGATCATAAGTCCGGTTTTCCTTGATTACATAGATGCAATATTTGATCGGGCTTGGTTTGCCGGGCTTGGCGGGCACCGGATTGTTTTTCGCCGGGGAAACCTCCGGCACACTAAATTGCGGCGTGCCATGGTATGCCTGTTCCGTGTACGCCGCGAGCACTTGCTGGAATTCCTTCTTCGCCGGCAGATCAATGATGCTCAAGGTGCCCGGGAATAATTCTTTTATGGATTGCGCCGGATGCTTTTTGCCGGGCACCGGACCGTCGGGATCGGGCTTGGAAATCAAACCCTTGCCGTTCGCCACCAGGAGATGCCTGCCATCCGGCGTCACGCGCACGGAAGTCGGATACCAGCCCACTGGAATGAATCCGAGCGAACGGCTCTTGCCCACGATGGAAACGTCGAAAACGGCCACGTTATTGTTGCAGGCGTTCGCGACGTAGAGCTTGGTTTCGTCCGGGGAGAGCGCGAGGCTGTTGGGCGTTGAACCCGGCAAATCGCCCGGTGAAAAGGAGGCGTAAAGGGTCTCGATGGTTTTGCCCTTGAGGGTGTCCAGCACGGTGACGGTGTTGCGATTCGCGTTGGCGACGAACAGATAGCGGCCGGATTTGGTGAGGACCATTTCATTGGGATGTTCCTCGGTTGGCCACAAGTCAATCACGCGATTGGATTTCAAATCAATGACCGCAACCCGCGCGCGCGCCCATAGGCTCACATATAATATCTGCCGCTCGTCATCCAACCGGCACGCGTAAGGAAACGGCGCGCTCGCCGTGGTCGGGTCAAGCTGCGCTTCGGCCCGCTTGGTCAGCGCGGCCAGGTCGGGGCTGTCCGGGTCTTCTTTTTCAAATTCGGTTTTTCGCCAGATCGAAGTTTCTTCTCCAGGCACGGGCGTGAGATCCATTACCTTGGCGCGGGTCGGCAAATTCACCTTGGAAACACATTGGCCCCAAACGTTCGCAACATATAAATCCCGCGCGTTTCCCGACAGGGCGATGCCGCACGGAATCCCGCGCTGTTTAACGTCGCAAAGCCGGATGTCGGCGTTGGACTTCAAATTGCCGTCCTTAAAATCAAACACATGCACCACCTCGTCGCTCGAACCGCTGCAATACAACCGCGCGCCGCTCATCGAAAATTCCAGCCCGTAATAGGCTTCCTTGATTTTGGTGCGCGAAACCACCTTCGCGGCCGGCACGTCCACCACGATGATTTCATGCTGCCCATAACCGCAATGAAGCACGGCCGCGAACCGCCCGTCGGGATGCACGGCTATGTTCACTGGAAAATCCCCGAGCGGCACCTGTTGACCGGCCGGGCGCAGCGACCATTGATTCGGCAGCAGCACCGAGCCGTCCGGTTTCAGCCCCGGCAGCTCGGAGTTGGTCGGCGCGGCTTGCAGGAAAGCTGCTGATAATGCCAGGCCGATTAAGAAAGGAAGAAAAGCTCGTTTCATAAATATTTCGTCATGATGCCATGACCGCGTCAAGCAGGTAAAGTTACAATCAGCAGGCGGGCCGAAACTGTGCGCAGCTTGAAACTGTTCTTGATTTTGCTAGGGAAATCGCGCTGCGATTTCCCCGTCGCCGAGCGCAGCGTCAGGCGACGGAACAATGGCGTCGGATACACGCAAGCCGAAGAATTGCGCAGCTGCTGAACGCGGCGCGGATGGCGCAGCGCGCCATCGCTACCCAGAACAGTGTTGAGATACACACGGCGAAACTGTGATTTTCCGGCGATTTTTCCCCTCGACAATTCCCCATTTCCGTTCGACACTCCCTGTGGCTGTCGCGGAAAACCAGCCACTCGAAACCAAAAACCGCATGACAAATTCAGTAACATTCTCAGCCTATGCCGCGCGATTGCGCGATTTCATCCGCCGCCACTCGGCAGCGGGCGGCAGCAACGGCAACCCATCTCTCGAACCCGAGTTTAACCGCCTGGCTTTGGAGCTTTTCGCATTGCAATTCGTCCACAATGCTCCCTGCCGCAAGTTTTGCGAAGCGCGGCAAATCACTCCGCACACCATCAAAAATTGGAACGAAATTCCCGCCCTGCCCGCCGTCGGGTTCAAGGAATTCGAAATGACCAGCCTGACGCCCGCGGAGCGCACGGAAGTTTTCCATTCCAGCGGCACAACCGGGCAGCAACCCAGCCGCCATTTTCACCACGCGGAATCGCTCGCTCTATACGAAGCCTCGCTCCTCCCGTGGTTCGCCGCGTATATTTTAGCAGACATCGCATTGGCGAACAGGAGCCACAATTTTCTCGCGCTCACGCCGCCGCCCGCGCAAGCGCCTAATTCCTCGCTCGTCCACATGTTCAGAACGATCTTTCGTCAATTCGGTTCACGCCATTCCGTCTTCACCGGCTTGGCTCAAAGCGATGGCTCTTGGAATTTGGATTTGGACAAAACGCTCGAAATTCTCCGCGAAGCAATCACCTCGAAGTCGCCGGTGATTCTGCTTGGCACCGCGTTCAATTACGTGCATCTGCTCGATCACCTGAGCGAAAACAGCGTGCGACTGCCACTGCCGCAAGGTTCGCGCGCTTTGGAAACCGGCGGTTATAAGGGCCGTTCGCGCACCATGCCGAAAGCCGAGTTGCATCAATTGATTACCGAACTGCTTAGCATCCCCGACTCCGCAATCGTCTGCGAATACGGCATGAGCGAACTCAGTTCTCAGGCTTACGATTCGATTGCGGGCGCGCGAACCGGCGGCCGCAAATTTCAATTTCCGCCCTGGGCGCGCGCGCAAATTATTTCGCCGGAGACGGGCCGCGAGGCCGGCGAGGGCGAAACGGGATTGATTCGTCTGTTTGATTTGGCGAATGTCTATTCCGTGATGGCCATTCAAACGGAAGATCTCGGCGTCCGGCACGGCGGCGGTTTTGAACTGCTCGGTCGCGCCTCCGTTTCCGAACCTCGCGGCTGCTCGCTCCAGAGCGCCTGACCGATTAAAAAAAATGAAACGATTCATCGTTCCGGCAATTTTAATTTTTCCAGTTCTTTCGCTCGTCGCCTGGATGCTGTGGGGCGTTACGCGCCCGAGAAATCTTCCCAACGCAACCAACACCGGCACAAATCTCCCGGTGATAGTCACGAACGCAATCAGCGACCAAACGAACGGACCATTAGCAAAATAATACTTTCCAAAAAAGCGAAAATGCTTACCAACTCCCAAGCAAGACTCCGCATGCATCGGCGAAGCCACGCGATTCCCAACTCCGCACTCCGCACTCCGCATTCCGCACTCCAGTGAATTTGCCCAATTATTTCATCGCGGATCTGCCGTCCGAAGCCGTGCTGACGCCGGGTATGATGACCGAGGCGTGCCAGACGTTGAAGCGCAACCGCGCGCAATATTTGGCGGACCGCGCCACGCCCGCGCTCATCCGGCGGCTGAGCGGGGTCGCGGAAAACTGGCTCCAGCCCGACTACCCGTTTCGCAAGCTCGCGCTTGAGCGCGGCCCGAACGCCACCGGTTTTTCCACCGCAACACTGTCCGCCGGCCTGGACGCTTTTTTCCGGCAAGTGACCGCCGAAAATCTCCGCTCTCTCATTGTTCAGGAACTCGGCCACGTCCAACGCCTGGACAGCCTCAGCGCCACCAGCGCCGAATCCGCCGCACTCCGCGCCGCGCTGGTCAGCGGCCCGGAATTTCTCGTGCATATCGCCGCCGGGAGCCTGCCCAATCCCGTCTTTATGAGCATCATTCTCGGCCTGCTCACGCGCTCGGCGCAATTCGTCAAGTGCGCCACGGGCGCTTCCTTCCTGCCGCGATTGTTCGCTCACTCGCTTTACGAGGCCGACGCCAAGCTTGGCGCGTGTCTGGAAATCGCCGAATGGCGCGGCGGTTCCACGCATCTGGAAGAGGCGTTATTCGCCGAGGCCGATTGTGTCACCGCGATGGGCAGTGACGAAACGCTGACGAAAATCCGCCATCACCTGCCCGTCAAGACGCGATTTCTCGGTTACGGAAATCGTGTGAGTTTTGGTTACATCGCGCACGAAGCGTTGTCCGGGTTTAATCCGCAAAAAATTGCCGCGCGCGCCGCCACGGATGTCGTGGCGTGGAACCAGCTCGGCTGCCTTTCGCCGCATGTCATCTATGTGGAACACGGCGGCGCGCTGACGGGCGAGCAATTCGCCGAAATGCTCGCCGTGGAACTGGCGCGGCTCGAGCAACTCGCGCCGCGCGGAGAATTGCCGCCGGAATCCGCGGCTGTGATTGCCTCCAAGCGCGCGTTCTATGAAATTCGCGTCGCACACGCGCTGGGCACCCGCCAGTGGATCAGCGAGAATTCCACCGCCTGGACGGTCATTTATGAAGCCGATCCGCGATTTCAACTTTCCTGCCTCAACCGTTTTATTTACGTGAAAGGCGTTTCGAACCTTACCGAAGCGTTGCAAAGCGCCGACAGTGTGCGCGGCCAGGTTTCAACCATCGGTCTGGCGGCGACCGAGGACAAAGCGCCTGCGCTCGTCACTGAACTCGCGCGCTGGGGTGTGACTCGTGTTTGCCCGTTGGGCCAAATGCAAAATCCGCCGCTGCTCTGGCGTCACGACGGCCGCCCCGCGCTCGGCGATCTGGTGACGTGGACCGATTGGGAACTGGGTGATAATTAAAAATTATAAATTCAAAATTTAAAATGAACCGAATCTCGAAATCGTTTGCTGCCTGGCGTGGCGCGCGTTTGCAAATGGGGAGCGCACGCGCCCTCGCGTGCAGCGGTCGGCGCCCCCGCCGACCGCAAAAGGGCCGAGCACGAACGACGGGTGGATTCACCGCTGCTGCACACCCTTTTCTTCGCGGCGAGGCGCCGCGAAGGGCACGCGAGGGCGCGTGCGCTCCCCGGGACCATTTTTAATTGTGAATTTTTAATTTTAAATTGTATGAGGATGGAATTACGCAAGACGTTTCAATTTGAGGCGGCGCATTTGTTGCCGCATTTGCCCAAGTCGCACAAATGCCGTCGGCTGCACGGGCACAGTTTCAAGGCGGAAATCGTTGTGAGCGGCGAGTGCGATTCGCGGCTCGGCTGGGTGATGGATTACGCCGAAATCACCGAAGCCTTCAAGCCTCTTTGGGAAAAACTGGACCATCATTACTTGAACGAAATTCCCGGCCTCGAAAACCCCACCAGCGAAAATGTGGCGGCGTGGATTTGGAAAAAATTGAAACCCAGGCTGCCGCAGTTGATCGAGGTGGTCGTGGCGGAAACCTGCACGGCCAAGTGCGTCTATCGCGGGGAGTGAGGCCCTGTTCGGTGTCCAGCCTTTAGGCTGTCCGGGGACGGGGACACGCTAAAGCGTGGACACCGAACAAGGCAGATGTTACCGCGCAAACACCATGTTCGTCCCTGTCATCGGGTCTTGCGGAATGGCTTTGAGATAGGCGGGCACCAAATCCGCCGGGCTCGCCGGACGTTGGCCTTTTTCCAATTCATAAGCGCGCTCGGCAAAATCAAGCATCACCCTTCGACGGTAGGCCTGGCTGGAGTTGAATTTTTGCATAAACCTTTGCCGGCTCGCGCTCTCCTGTTTGTAACTTAGCAACTTTAAAACTGGATAACTAATGCCGCCCATTCGCCGGCCAAAATCCTTTTCATGCGCCAGTGATTCCTCGACCGGCTCGGCCTTTGCGTCCATATCCTCGAGCACACGGGCGATTTCGCCGCACTGTTTGGCATCGAGGCTTTCGTGTAACGCCGCCAATGGTTTGAACGCAATGGCTTGGCAGGCAATGGCGACCAATTTGTGTATTATCAGTCCGCCACGAGTGCTTTCCTGACTGAACCGCGCTGCGTCCAGGTAAATTTTGACGGCATCGTTGGTCTTCCCTTCCCGTTCCGCGAGCTTCCCTTCCGCGCAAAGCAAGAATACCGATTGTTTGAATATGGATAGCGCCGGAATCATGGTCGCTATAAAATTGGTCGAATAATCATCCGGCACGCGGCATTCGCGGCTCAACCCAAGATGCAGCAGCGTTAATGCTTCCTCGTTGGTGGAAACCAGGGCGGCTAATTCCTTCAGGTCCATTTTATCATAGGCATAATAATTGGTGCCCATAACCGGTGTCGCCTTCACGAAATCATCATACCCATTTGGATTAGGCATGGGGATCGGCTTCGGCTCGGGAGCGCTCAGGAAAACGTAGGCCACGAGCGCCAGATTGGCGGCCACCACCAACAGAATGAGATATGTGAAAAACTTACGGGCTTTCATTAGTCATGAGATTGACAAGAAAATGACCGTCGTCAACACCGGCGACGATCTCCGGCGGTGCCAGGTGCAGCTTGACGGTTTCCTTAAGTGTCCAAGCCCCGTTGGGCTGAAAACGCAAGAACTTTGTCCCGATGCGCCTTCGACCGGGGCTCCAATTTAAAATGGCTTGCGTCATCTCTCGGTCAGGGGTAATTTCTCAAGTAGTAAGAGGAGCCTGTTCCTTGACATCCCATGCGGGGTGAACGTCGTCGAATAGGACGCTGTAGCCGGATAAGCAGGTCGTGCCATTTGATATTCCAAAGGCACGCGAGCGCTGTTTTTAAGTCGCCGGTCATTACACACCGGGGCGATGAGTTCTGTACCCGCATAAACCTTGGAATTGTTCGCCGGAGTCGCCCTCCGGTCAAACCGGGTCAAACCGAGTCGCACCAGTTTGACGGTTTGACTGTCGTTTTTTGACCAGTTGAACCGGCTGGGAAACGAACGTGTACCGCTTCGTACCGCTTGGTACCGCTTGGTACCGCTTGAGGGGTGAATATTTTTTTGAAAACCGAGACGCGAGCTTGAACAACCATCCAAAAACTGGGTTGCCCCGGTGCGCCGAGAATGAACAATTCACAATTGCGCGAGGTGGTTAATTTGGTATTCTCGGCCATGCAATTGCGGTTGAGCCGCCGAAACTCGAACCCCGGAATCAAAAGGGAAACAATATGGATGCTACCAATTCAATAAACGACAGCGTGGGGGAAATGAAGAAGAAGGCCATTGATTTCGCCTGGGACAACGGGCCGAAAATCCTTTCAGCCCTGGCCATATTGGTGGCTGGGTTTATTATCGCCGGCTGGGTTGACCGGATGTTGATGCGTGCGCTCAATAGGAAGGACATGGAGCCCCCGGTCAAGATGCTGATTTCCCGCATCGTGAGAATATTGGTGGTGGGGTTTGCGCTCGTAACCGCTCTGGCCACCGCGGGCGTCAATGTCTTAACGCTGGTGGCGGGAATCGGCGTGGCCGGCGTGGGGGTTGGACTGGCGATGCAGGGCGTGTTGAGCAATCTTTTCGCCGGGTTGACGATTATTTTCACGAAGCCGTTTCGCGTGGGAGATTACGTCCAGTTGGTCGGCGTGGAAGGTCAGGTGAAGCATATCGAATTGTTTTCCACAAAGCTGGAGCACGCGGACCTTTCGCGGGTGGTCATTCCGAACCGGAAAATCGTCGGTGAAATCCTCCATAATTACGGGCAGATCCGGCAACTGGACCTGGTCGTGGGTGTCGGCTACCGCAGCAATTTGAACGAAGTGCTGACCATCGTGCAGGAAATTCTGGCGAAGAATCCGCGCGTGCTGAAAACCCCGGCCCCGGTCATCGGTGTCGGCTCATTGGCTGACAGTTCCATCAACATTGCCGTCAAGCCCTGGACGAGCCTGGCCGATTTTGGCCCTTCCGGCGGCGAGATCTATCAGGCGATCATTGATGGCTTCCGCGCGAAGCAAATCGAGATACCGTTCCCGCAACGGGAAGTGAGAATGCTGACGCAGTAGGCGGGCGGACTTCGTATGGAGTTCAGGCTTTAGCTTGTTCCTGACGCCGGTGGTTGTATTTGGTGCATTTCGTATTGCGTATTGCGTATTGTGTTCTTTCACGCAACACGCAACACGCAACACGGACCGGGGACAAGCTAAAGCTTGAACTCCGTACCCGGCTCTACTTCAGCAGATGATAGAGATTGTGGAGGAAGGCGATGTTATCCGACTGGAGATAGTGCATCGCGCCGCCCATGCGGGAGAAACTTTTGCAGAAGCGCAGGTAATAGGCGGGGTTGTCCTTGGGCGGTTCGCCGGTGGACCAATCCCAATTGCCGCCGTCCTGGATGTCCACAACGTAAATGGTGTGACCATGAACGATCGCGCGGCTGTCTTGCAGGCGAAGGTTGTTCACGCAACTGATGCTCTTCTCAAACACCTGCGGCGCCATGATGGCGGAACCGACGGACAGGACTACGCCATTGTCCAGTCGTTCCACGGCGGCGCCGAACAGCCGAAAGTCCATGTCCGCCGCGCGGCCGATGACCGCGCCGTTGAACATGGGATGGTTGGCAATAATGTCGTAACCAATGCCCGGATGAACGGTGAGTGGGACGCCGTGGAGGTAGGCGTTGCCGAGCACGGAATTTTGTTTCCAGGGATGGGGCACTTCAATTCGTCCGCCGGTCAATTGATGGGTGAGCATGGCCTGGAGCAAATCGGCGCGGGCCGCGGCGAGCGGGTGCGAAGGTTCAGCGCGGATTTGTTCCTCCAGCGATTTCGGATTGGGCAGCGTGACGCCGTCTTCATTGATGAATCGTCCCAAGCTGTGGCCGTAACCTTCTCCGCGCAACGCGCCCAGAAGAAGGGCAAGTTGGGTGCTGCGCCCGGTTTCATCCCATGTGCCGAAAGTGCCAGTTGCGACATTGCTCTTAACGCTTTCCGTGGAGCGGCCGAGATGGGAGAATTCCCAATCGTGGATGGTGCCCGCGCCATTGGTTCCGAGATGAGTGACCCAGCCCGATTCGAGGAGCCGGCTTATAATGAGCGCGCCGCCGTTCTTGATGAGGTGCGCGCCGTAAAGGAGCATGACGCTCGCGTTGTGCGCGTGCGCGGCGGCAATCTTGCGGGCGCATTCCCTGACCGCGGCGTGCAGCGGCGCCGGCAACGAGCCGGGCGCAGCTTCGGGATCAACCAGAATTTCCTCCAGCGTGCTCTCGCTGCGGCGCTCGGCGACGGGGTAAACCTTGAGTCGTTTCAGATCGAGTGGCGTGGGCAGTTTTTTCATTAGTCAAATAGACTCGTCATTAAACGGGAATTTGTTTAAATAGTCAATTAAACGACCTCCTATGAGCACAGATAGTTACCATCCTGACCGGCGCAGTTTTCTCAAAACCATGGCAACCGCAGGCGCCGGTCTGGCTCTGCTGGGCACGGCAGGAGGGGAAAACGCCCTCGCCAATCCGCCGGCAAAGAAGATAAAGCTCGGGTTCGACAACTTTTCCGTGCGCGCCATTGGGTGGAAAGCGGATGCGCTGCTCGATTACGCCGCGTCGCTCAAGCTGGATTCGATTTTGATATCCGACCTGGATGCGTATGAAAGTTTTGAGGACGGTTATTTGAAAAGGGTCGGGGCGAAGGCGAGGGATTTGGGAATCGAATTGCATGCGGGAACCTGGAGCATTTGCCCCACGTCCAAATTTTTTAAACCGAAATGGGGCACGGCCGAGGAACATCTGGGGCTGGGAATTCGAGTGGCGAAGGCGCTGGGGTCGCCGGTGTTGCGGGTGATTCTCGGAATGGCGGACGATCGCAAGACCGAAGGCGGCATCGAAGCGCGCATTGCCGACACGGTTAAAGTCTGCAAGGCGTTGCGCACGCAGGCGGTGGACGCGGGGGTGAAGATCGCGGTGGAGAACCATGCCGGAGACATGCAGGCGTGGGAATTGGTGACCTTGATTGAGGCGGCGGGCGCGGATTATGTTGGCGTGACGCTGGACGCGGGCAATGCCTGCTGGTCGCTGGAAGATCCAATGGCGAGCCTGGAAATCCTCGGGCCATACACGGTGACCACCGGTCTGCGCGATTCGATGGTCTGGGAATACCCGGACGGGGCGAAGGTGCAATGGACCGCGATCGGTGAAGGGTTGGTGGATCAGAGAGCTTACTTCAAACGATTCGCCGAACTGTGTCCGGGCGTGCCCGCGAACCTGGAGATCATCTCAGGATTTTCCCGCGATTATCCGTATTTGCAGGATGATTTTTGGAAGGGGTTTCCCAAAGCGCGGGCGAAGGATTTCGTTAAGTTCCTGGCGATGGCCAAGCGCGGACACGCCTTGGAATCCCATCATTCAGCGGATGCCAAAGCCGAGCAGGAATATCAGCGGAGCGAACTGGAACGCAGCCTCAAATATTGCAAGGAAGTGTTGGGTCTGGGATTGAAATAAATTTTAGCGGTCCCGCTTCAAAATCCGCTGGCTGCAAACTTGGCCTGAAAAAAGCTTAACCCTGACGAAACTTGCGTCGTGATTGCCAGAACAGAAATGCGCAGCCGAGACTAGTAAGGGCGGCGGTCGAAGGCTCAGGAATCGGGGTGATTTCGAGAATGTCCGTGAAGGGGGTGTTGCCTGAAGTGACCTGGATTTCAAGCGTGGATCCGGCCACAAAACCAGTCGGCATCACAAATTCATTTCCAGACGCGAGCAAATTCCCCACGACCACGCCATTGTCCAGCACTTCGGCTCCGTTCGGAATCGCTCCCGGGTTAAAGAAGGCGTAGGAGAAACTGACCGACTCGGACTCCCCGATGGCCGAGCCCTGAATCGTGGTCGAATAATCAATGACGGAGTAAGGCGTGGTGGGGCTCGAATTTCCGCCGACCGCGCCGATGATGGTCACATTGTTTGGAGCACCGCCGGTAGAAACAGTGGCGCTGTTTTGATAAAGGGGATTGCCTGAAACGGTAACAACCCAATTAGCGGGCGCATAGAAGCCGCTAAAGGAACCGGTGAAATTTCCCGTTCCCGCGAAGGCCGCAGCCGTCGTCAAGAGAAGAAACCCGCTAACCAAAACTCGAACAAAACTTCGTGATTTCATGTACTTTGCATGCCCCTGTGCCAATGGCACCAGCACCTAAAAAGATTGACTAACAATTCATTCTTTCTCTCAAGTTGTCAAGCGAATGATAAGAAATTTACGCTGAATTTCGTTCAGGAATTCTACGGAGTCTCGGGGTGGATTTCAGGACGGGGATTGGTGGGTTTTTGCCGTTGTTAGCACGCGGAACTGTTGGTTTACAGGCTTGCAACCAGGGTTTCCATGGTTATCAATGTTCTGCACATGGCCAACGAACAAAACCCCGAACCTCCAGATCGGTTCGCCATGGTGGTTTTGCCCTGGCTCACGGCAGCGGGTTGTTTGGTGGTCTATCTCGTAACCCTGAACCGCTGGGTTTCCTTTCAGGGGCTGGAGGTGATGGGCCAGGTCTCGGGGTCTGCCTGGCGACCGGTTTTGACCCGGCCATTGAACCGGGTGGTGTTCAGTTTCTTCAAACTGCTGCCGGAGGCATTCGCACCCCTGGCCCTGAACATCTTTGCGGCAATCCTCGGGGCGGCAATCCTCGGTTTGCTCGCGCGGACGGTCGTTTTGCTGCAAGCCAGTAGTTTCCGCGAAGCCCTGGTGTGGAATCGGTCGGGTAGGGCCTCGATGCCCGCAGCTTGGATACCGCCGACGCTCGCGGCGGCGGCCGGCGGGCTGCAACTGACATTTTGGGAACACGCCACCGCAATTTCCGGCGAGATGATCAACCTGCTGCTCCTCGCCTATGTTGTGCGATGTCTGTTTGAATTCCGGGTGGACGGCAATGAACGCTGGCTTCCCATGGGCACATTTTGTTTCGGCGCGGGGCTGGCGAACGATTGGGGGTTCATGGGTTTCCTGCCCGTTTTTCTGGCGGCTTTGATCTGGTTGATGCGAATGGATTTGTTCAACGGTCGGTTTCTTTTGAGCGTGGGCGGATCGGGATTGGCGGGCGCAAGCCTTTATCTGCTGCTGCCGTTGCTGAATCGTTTCTCGAGCGTGACGCCCACGGGTTTTTGGGAAGCCTTGAAGGCTAATTGGAGGTATGAAACCAAATCGCTGCTTGGCTTTCCGGAATGGACGCTGTTCCTGCTGACGGTGATGATTCTGTTGCCCGTGTTGGTGCTGGTCATCATCCGGGGATCGGAAAAAGAAGAGGAGGGCGGCGATAACCCGCTCGCGCTCTTTGTGAGCAAAGGCTCGTCCCGGGCGGCGCACGCGCTTTTCCTCGGGCTGTCGGTCTGGGTCGCGCTGGACTTGCCCTTCAGCCCGCGCAAAATTGGTTTTGGCCAGCCGTTGTTGCCATACTATTATCTGAATGCGCTGGTGATGGGCTATTGCGCGGGTCTTTTGCTGAAGGCGGGTCTGGGTGAATTTCACGGCGAGTCGCTGCTGGCGATCGGCCTCAAGCTGATTGCGAAAGTGGGCGCCTATTGGGCGTGCGTGCTCGTCGTGGCGTTGCCGATGCAACTGGTGTGGCGGAACTATCCGGAATTGCGCTGGACGAATGGCCCGGCGGTGCGCCAATTTGCGGAACAACTCTACGACGGCTTGCCGCCGGGCAAGTCCATCGCGCTGAGCGACAGCACCGAGCAAGTCATTCTGTTGCAAGCCGCCCTCGCCGCTCACAGGCATGAAAAGGACGCGCTGCTCGTGGACCTGACGACGCTGCCATTGCGGCGGTATCAAATCTCTCTGGCGCGGCGGTTTGGCAGTCGCTGGCCCGTGGTTCCGGCAACCGGCCCGGAGGTTATGGGACGCGAGGAGTTGCTGGACCTCGTAACCAGACTTGGCGCAAGGGATCAGTTGGTCTGCTTGAATCCCGGTTTCGGCTATTATCAGGAACCTTACCTGGACCAGCCGAAAGCCCTGGTTCATCGCTTTTGGCCCCGTGCGCCGGACGATTTGTCCAGCCAGCGCCTGGATGCCTCTGCAGCCGCGGCAAATGATTCTTATTGGCAGGCGCAATGGACTGGCGGTGTGCGGGAGTTGGTTGAGCGCGCCAGACTGGAGGCGGCCGGCAGACTCGTTGGCAGTTTCATGGGGCGGGCATTCTTGGGCCGAGAGGAAAACCGCACGGCGGGCGGATTGCGAAACACTTATGCGCGGGCGTTTGACGATTGGGGCGTTCAATTGCAGCGTTGCGGCCAGTGGCCTGAAGCGGCCGCGTGGTTCCAGCGCGCGTTGGATTTGCGACCCAATAGCCTCGCGCCGCGCATCAACCTGCTTTACAATCAGCGGCATCAACGCGGCGAATCCGGGCGGTTGGACCTGCACTCGACCGAAAGTGAATTCGCCGACTCCTTCGGCAATTACGCAAACTGGGGGCGGGTAATCCTGGAAAGCGGCCCGGTGGACGAACCGACTTTTCTCAACGAAACGGCGCGCGCGCTCTTGTATGAAGGCGACAGCCGACAGGCGGCGGCGGGTTACGCGCGGTGCCTGGAACTCGCACCGGACTGGACCGACTGCAAGTTGTGGCTGGCCCAGAGCCTCGTGGCCAGCACGAATTTCACCCGCGCACTCGCCATTACCGACGGCATTCAGCCGGAACGCGAATCGCTGGATAAGTCGAAGCTCGCGCAATGGTTGTATTGCCGGGTTTCCGCCTTGCAGGGCTTGGGGCGGACCAATGACGCGGTCGCGGGCATCAGCCGGTTCGTCCGCGAGCACAGCCAGCAAAGCGAAGTGCTGGCGACGTTGGCGCAACTGTTCGTGCAAGAGCGCCAATACAAACTGGCCCTGACCTTGCTCGATCAATTGCTCGAACGCGAACCGGACAATCCGCAATGGCTCTCCAACAAGGCGATGGTGCAAATGGAACTTTTGCAACCCGCCGAATCCCTTTCGTCCCTGACCGCCGCGCTCGCGCTCGCGCCCACGAACCAGTTGATCCGGTTGAACCGCGCCATCGTGCTTCTGAAAGCCGGGGATTTGGACGCCGCGCGGCAGGAGTACGAAGTCTTGCTCCAACAGGCGCCGCATTCCGTTGCCGCGCTGTTTGGCCTGGAGGAAATTGCCTGGCGACAGCAGAACCGCAAAGCCGCCATCGGACTGTGCCAGCAGTATCTGGCCATCAGCACTGCCCAATCCGTCGAATACACCGTCGTCTCGAACCATTTGCGGACGTTGCAATCGCCGAATTCCGGGAATTGATTTTCCGGGACTTTGAACATAGCCATCTAAAAACGCCTTGTTGCGGTAGGGGGCGCAAAGTGCCGTAAGGTGTCCGATTCTGAAAGGCTTCCCGATAACACCACAACCTGTAGTGGTGTGCCACGCGTCAAACCACAATCGAGGAGCGAAATTGGTTTGACTCGGTGCGACTCACTTTGACTCTGTCCGGCAGGATCAAGTGTGCAACAGCAACATTTTGTCGCTGCACCGGTCATGTCCAAAATTTCAAAGATCAACCTCCTTCCGCGCTGGAATCTATAGCACGACGGCCCGGCTTTTGCAAATTTTGAGCGCGGGGAAAGCATAATTCAATTCTGCCCGGTAATAGGCTAAAGCAAGAGAGGAGGGCGGTCGGGAAATACTTCGCCGGCGTCTCGAATTTCCTTTGCTTCAAGGATTCTGCAAAGGGTGCACCCTTGGATTGGCAGCACTGGTCAAATCATAGCAGGCCAAGCCATCGCGCAACCGAATATAAAGGCGTCCCTCGGCAAAAGCGGGTGACGCATATCCATCCGCATTTACCCGAGTGCCCGCCAAAGCGGGCAGGTAATGATCGGGACTGGCTTTCCACATACACAGGAGTTGGCCAAACTGCAAAAAACCGAATATCTTGCCGTCGGCGGCAAGAGGAGAAGAAGCGCCTTGCGGTCTGCTCTTCTGCTCCCAGGCGAGATCGCCGCTTTGCAGGTCAACGCATTTGATGCTCGTGGGCTTGCCATAGTCTCCTCCGCCGACCATGTAAACGCTGCCCTTATAAACAAGAGGGCTGGTCGCCACGTCATGGTCGGGAACATGCCAAAGTTTTCTCGGCCCTTCCACTGACAGGGCGTAGGCTTCAATTCCACCTGACTTCTGATTTATAACCATCTGATCTCCGACAATGGCGGGCGTGCTGTTTCCAGACCAGCTTGACCAACCGCCCTCCACCCAGGGAATTTTCCAAATTGCCTTTCCCGTGGCCGGGTCCATGAGTTCCACCGATTTGCAGGAACAGACAACGTAGTTCCTGCCCTCGTGTCGCCAGCAAACGGGAGATGGGAAAGCGCCCCAGTTGCCGCCCTTGTTCCAATTCCCGGACGGCTCCTCGCGCCGCCAGCGAACCTTGCCCGTGACAGCATCGAATCCATAGAAGCCTTTGCAGATTAGTATGGCTACTCCGTCCACGACGGCGAACGAGCTGGAGATGCCGTCAAACGGTGAGTCAATCGGTTGTTGCCAAAGGATTTCGCCGCCCTTCGTGTCGAGACAGTAAGCTTGCTTACGGCCCGCCACGTACAAACGTCCCTCTACGATGCATGGAGTGCTGCCTTGGCACCGCACCTCACCTTGATGATCTGCCGGAAATACTGAGCGCCAAAGAACATCTCCTGTTTTGGCATTCAGGCATGCCACCGCATCGTTGGCGCCACCGGGAGATGTCGCATCCATCCAATTCCCATAAATATAGACAAAGGCGCCGGCAACGGCGGGCGAACCATGGCCGGTATCCTCTCCGCCATGCATCAAGCGTTCGTTTTGCCATAATAGCTTGGGGCCGTTGGCGGGCCAAGCGTCGGCCAGCGGCGGAGATTCCGTTGCCACGCCGTTTCGATCTGGTCCCCGCCACTGCGGCCAGTCAGCAGCCGCTGCCAGGCGCCAGCCGATCAGGAAGGAAAAGAACAATAACATTCGCCGGTTACTCCTTCCGCCACTCGCACGACCAGCAAAAGGAATGAATTTCCGCAATCTGGATAATTTCCGTTTCATGGTATTAGCCTTGGTTTTAGTCCCGTCCACTCTAAATGCGCAACTTATTAAAATCGGCAATTGTGTCAATTGGCAATTCCTGCTTGCGGAAGGACGCCCGCGCGCCCCCGTTCCCTTGAGCTAAATGGTGGGATATTATGGCTATGCCAGAATCCTTTGGAGGATTTTTCCGTGGGCGCTGGTAAAAGGCAGGAGATGCAATTCGGCTGGCTTGAGCCAGCGGCCGTTTTCTTCCGGTGAATCCGCAATCCGCAATCCACAATCCGCAATCACCACGTCAAGTGTGATTCGGTAGCGGGTGATGGTGTGTTTGAGGGTGCAGAGTTTTTGGACGTGGGTGAGGCGTAGGCCGAGGTGAGCGTTGGCGAGATCGGAGGCCTGTTGAATGGGTAGGAGACGAGGTGACGAGACTCTGACTTCTCCGAGGGGAGAACGCACCGAGGTCCGTTCGCGTAAGGAACGCTTCGGTGCCACCCCCTCATCCGCCCTTCGGGCGCCTTCTCCCCCATTGGGGGAGAAGGACGGGATGAGGGGGTTGGCGGGGATTTCAACATTGGGAAATTCCCAGAGATGGGCGTTGACTTGGCCGGCGGGGCGTTGTCGCACGAGGTAACGGCCGCGATTTTTTATGACGAAGGCGAGGAATCGGCGTTGCGTGGCGGCGGCGCGCTTGGCGAGATTGGGAAATTGTTCGACATTTCCCAGGCGATGGGCGCGGCAATTTTGACGAACGGGACACTCGGGACACTTGGGTTGTTTGGGGGTGCAGATGAGCGCGCCGAGTTCCATCAGGGATTGATTTAGCCGGCTAACAGCGGATGGTTTAAGGTTTAAAGTTTTAGGTTTAAAGTTGGGGGGAGCGTGTTGCGTGTTGCGTGTTGCGTGTTCTGAAACGGCAGCGGCGGTGACCAACTGTTGCGCGAGATGCCAGAGTTTTTGGTTGGTGGATTTTTCGCGCGGGTTTTCGGCGATGGCGAAGACGCGGGTCAGGACGCGGATGACGTTGCCATCGAGGATGGGCGCGGGTTGGCCGAAGGCGATGCTCGCAATTGCGCCGGCGGTATAGGGGCCGATGCCGGGCAAGGCAAGAATTTCGGCGTGGGTGCGGGGAAATTCGCCGTGATGCCGGGCAAGGATTTCGCGGGCGGCTTGTTGCATGTTCCGAACGCGGGTGTAATAGCCGAGACCTTCCCAAAGCTTGTGGATCGTGGCGGTGTCGGCATCAGCGAGGCTCTGGATGTCCGGCAACGCGCGCATCCAGCGTTCCCAATAGGGAATGACGGTTTTGACCTGGGTTTGCTGAAGCATGATTTCGCTTACATATACGCAGTAAGGATCACTGCAATCAGGTTCGCGTCTCCATGGTAAATCCCGGGCATTTGCGGCGTACCAATCCAGCAGAGCCGGAACAATCCGTTTAATCTTGGCACTCATCCGGCTTAGACGGCTCACTCACGCTCTACTCGTAAAATCTCCCTGCCTCCTCCGCCCACGGACGGGCCAGCGATACATAAAATCCATGTATTTGACGACTGCTGACGATTCCGAACTAAGAAATACCCCTCTGGTTTCCCCTCTCGATATATGTTCACAGAAAAATCTCGGGTGACCTCAATTCCTATCGGAGGTAAAGCTCGTATGACTTCTGGAAGCCTTTTGTCGTCCGGCTTGATGTCAACCTCATTCGTCAAAGATGAATTCAACATGGCGAAACAGGCCTCAACAATTTCTCTTCTCTCTGATGGTGAGCGGCCATCGTCGGCGGGCGTTAGATTAGGAGGTCGCAGGAGGAAAATGAAAATTGTGACGACGAACAAAACAATAACGCTGCTGACAACAAGAAGTATTTTACGGTTTTGATTCATCCTTGGTCACCAATAAGCATCTTATTTAAATGCAGGGGCTCTTGCCATCGTCCAAAATATACCAATCTTTGGCCATCTCCAGTGTTTCTTAACATGTCCTTCGAGAAAAACCAAGCTGGATAGCGGCTTGTTTATTGATTTGCGTTTCTGCCGCGTGCGAATCGACCGGAGCTTTCGGTGAACGACGAGAGAAGGGCGGAGACGAGGGGGGGGTGATTTATTGCGGCGAGGGCATTTTTAGAAAAGCTCCAAATTCCAAGCTCCAACATCCAGAGAAGCTGCAAGCATCAAACTCAAATAGCGCGGGCGGGAAGGCCCGGGGAGCACACGCGCCCTCGCGTGTAGTGGTTGGCGCCCCCGCCAACC
>Ga0182013_10000107_pt1 | contig 102106 bp, 101 predicted proteins | sample 612S2MmetaG_FD_120487 | JGI IMG/M metagenome (GOLD analysis project Ga0182013, IMG submission 120487) | Permafrost microbial communities from Stordalen Mire, Sweden - 612S2M metaG | ecosystem: Environmental > Terrestrial > Soil > Wetlands > Permafrost | place: Sweden: Stordalen | collected...
GCAAATGCAATAAAGTCGCCATTCGCATCGGCCACGGCAACCGCGATGCAGTACCCGTTGACCTTGGCGCTCTTTAGGATGACGGCGACGGCGCGCTGTGCGACTTCGAGGGTGATTTGACTATCGATCATATATGCAATCCGTAATCTTTGCCCGGATGTCGCGTAACTCGTCGTCAGTGATCATGGATGACGTTTCGGTTAGGCGGACGTGTGACACGGATTGGACATTCCACGCCAAGGCGAAGCACGGCTTTGTGCAACCGTTTTGCGGAGTCGGCGCGATGAGCGTCGTCGCATATGGGATGGCTGCATTGACGCGGCCGCTTAGGGGCACGACGATCTCAAACCGGTGATCGTGAGCGGAGAAGTCGGCCGAACTCACGACGATTCCGGGGCGCTTTTTGTTCGCTTCCCACGAGCCGGCAATCGCGTCGCGCCAGTCGACGATGACAATCTGGCCGGCGATCATTGCTTTGGGATGGCCGGAAAGAAGTCGTGCGGGTCATCGTCCCAGCCCTCTGGGTGCGCATCCATATATGCGTTCAGGCGCTCGATGCCGGCGTGAATCTGTGCCTTCTTGTTCTCGGCTGCCCACTTTTCGAGGATGTCGCGCGCCAAAGCGGAGGCTCCCGCAGCGTCGTGTGTCGCCGCAGCGGACGCTAGGATCTCGCGGGTCTCGGCCGACAATCGGACCGATAATGTCTCGCTCGCCATACGAGAAATGTAACACGAAATGTGTGTTGCGGACAACTTGGTCTCCATAAGTGGCCTTGCTCCCCTTCCCTCGGCATCGTCCGACGGCAAGGAGTGGGAACTCCGGGCCGACGATGAGCGGGTATGACGCAGACTCTCGATCCGGCCTCGACCAAATATGGCGACCTCATTGCCCGAGCGGTGCGCATTTGCAATACCGCCGGGGTGATGGACTTCAATGGGCACGTCAGCCAGCGGGACGAGAGCGATCCGAATATCTTTTGGATCAACAACCGGCATGCCAGCCGCTCGACGCTCACCGCGGCGGATATCGTGCCGTTCGATATTCGCGCGGGACGGCGCGTCGGTGAGGGGATCGAGCCGCCGAGCGAGTGGCACATCCATCGCGAGATCTATCGGCGCCGTCCGGATGCCGGCGGAATCGTGCACTCGCATCCGCCGTTCATCAACACGCTCTCATCGGCCGGCGTGCTGCTGAAGCCGTTGATCTCCACCGCGACGTTTATCCCGGAAGCCGGCGCGCCGGTGTTCGATTCGGCGGTCCTGATCAACACGGAAGCGCGCGGGATCGGCATGGCCGAGGCGATGGGCAACGCCGACGTCGGCGTGCTGCGCCAACACGGCACCGTTACGGTCGGCGGTTATGCGGAAGAAGCGGTCGTGCGGATGATTTGCGCCGAAGACAACGCGAAGATTCAGTATCAAGCGATGCAGATCGGCACGCCGACGTTCTTCCGCGGCGAAGAGCTGCGCGTGATGGCGAGCGAGCACGGCGGCAAGCACGGCGTTCGCAAGTACTGGCACTACTACGAAGAGACCGCGACCCGCAGCGGCGCGCTCGACGGCCTGTCCTAGGGTGATCCGCGCTTAGCGCATCGTGGGACGCCTGCGCGTCGCCGTCGATACCGGCGGAACGTTCACCGATTTCGTCGTCCTGCACGAGGAGACGGGTGCGCTCGACGTATTCAAGGTGCCGTCCACGCGTGGCCATGAAGCCGACGGGATCATCGACGGCCTGCGCGCGTACATCGAACGCACCGCCGCGCAGCCGAGCGATGTCGTCTTCTTCGCGCACGGTACGACGGTCGGGACGAACGGGTTGCTGGAAGGCGCGGGCGCGCGCACCGGGCTGATCGTCAGCGAGGGCTTTCGCGGCGTGTACGAGATCGGCGAGCAGAGCCGGCCGTACGGAACCTCGATGTACGACCTCTTTTACGAGAAGCTGCCGCCGCTCGTTCCGCCGCGCCTGACGGAAGAAGTGCGCGAACGCGTGCTCTTCGACGGCAGCGTGCACGTGCCGTTCGATGAAGCGTCCGCGCGTACGGCGATCGAACGCCTGGCCGCGCACGGCGTCGAGTCGGCGGCAGTATGTCTCCTGTTCTCGTTTCGCAACGGCGATCACGAACGGCGCATTCTCGAACTCTTTGCCGAGCTCGCGCCGCAGATCGACGTGTCGCTGTCGTGCGATGTCGCGCCGGAAATCCGCGAGTACTACCGTCTTTCCACCGCGGTGGTCAACGCGTATCTCAACCCGCTCGTGCGCCGCTACATCGACGCGCTTGCGCAGCGGCTGGCCGAATACGGCACCGACGCGAAGCAAAGCTACGTGATGCGGTCGAACGGCGGCGTCGCAACGTTCGCCGTTGCCGCGAAGCGCAGCGTGCAGACGATCCTCAGCGGCCCGGCCGCGGGCGTCGTGGCCGCGAGCCGCACGATGGCCGCTTCGCCGGACGTCGCGAACATCGTCACCTTCGACATGGGCGGGACCAGCACCGACGTTGCGTTGATCCAAAACGGCGAACCCGTGCGGCGCACGAGCGGCAAGGTACACGGACGCGACGTGCTCGTGCCGATGCTCTACATCCACACCGTTGCTGCCGGCGGCGGAACGCTGGCGTGGATCGACGTTGCCGGCGGCCTGCAAGTTGGTCCGCAGAGCGCCGGCGCGCAGCCCGGACCCGCCTGTTATGGACGCGGCGGCACGCAGCCGACCGTCACGGATGCAAACGTGGTGCTGGGCTTGCTCAGCGGCGATAACGCCCTCGCCGGCGGAACGCTCGTGCTCGACCACGCCGCAGCAGAAGAGGCGATCCGCCGCGTCATTGCCGAGCCGCTCGGCATTCCGGTGATCGAAGCCGCGCGCGGCATCATCGAGATCGTCAACGTGCAGATGGAAGAAGCCATTAAGGTCGTCTCTTCCAACCGCGGCTACGACCTGCGCGACTTCCACTTGCTGGCCTACGGCGGCGCCGGCCCGCTGCACGCCGCCGCGCTCGCACGCGATCTCGGGATGCGCGGCGTGATCGTACCGGTATATCCGGGCGCCTTCAGCGCGCTCGGGCTGCTGCTCTCGGACGTGCGGCAAGACGCGGTCATCTCGGATCTGATCGCGCTCGATCTCGTTCCGCTCGAGCGCATCGGCGGAGCGTTCGAGCAACTGCGCCGAGCCGGTGAGGCGGATTTGCTCGCGCAGGGCTTCGCTGCTGCGCAATTGCGGTTTGAATATGCCGTCGATCTGCGTTACATCGGTCAAGGCTACGAGTTGACGATTCCGCTTGCCGAAGTTCCGCGTTCGGCGGAAGCGCTCGCCACATTGCGCCGGCACTTCGATGAAGCCCACGCCGTCCTTACCGGGCACGCCGCGCCCGATGAGCGGGTTGAATTGGTCAACGTCCGCGTGACGTCGGTCGCGGCGGTTCCGCAAGCATCCGTCGCGACGCCGCCACGGCCGTCGAGCGAGCGCAACGGCAAGCCGATCGGCATGCGCGACGCCTATCTCGGCGAGCGATTCGTCTCCACGCCGATTTACGACCGCGCGCACATCGATGCCGACGCGGTCGTGCAGGGACCGGCCATCCTCGTGCAAGACGATTCAACCACGGTCGTGCATCCCGGTCAGACGGCACGCGTCGTCGCTTTGGGCCAACTCGAAATCAGGAGCAACTAACCATGCAATCTCGAGCCACCCTCATTCGCACCGGCGCCGCGGCACTCGCCGGCCTCTCGCTCACACCGCTGCGCGTTACCGCGCAAACCGCGCCCGTGAAGCTGCGCGTCGGCACCGGGACGGTCGAAGCGAACGCGCAGATCTTTTACGCCGCCGATATGGGCTTCTTCAAGAAGAACGGTCTGGACGTCGAGGTGGTCAAGCTGCGCAGCGGCACCACGACCATGGCCGCCATCATTGCGGGCGATCTGCAATGCGGCGTCGCCAACGTGCTCTCGCTCGGGGCCGCGCATCAGCGCAACGTTCCGCTCGTCATGATCGCGCCCGGCGCCTTCTACGACGGCAACGCGCCGACGACGCTGATGGTCGTCGCGCCCGATTCAACCGCGAAGAGCGCGAAAGACCTCAATGGAAAAGCCGTCGCCGTTATTTCGGTCGGCGGCCTGGATCAACTCGCGCTCGATGCCTACGTCGATAAAAACGGCGGTGATTTGAGCAGCGTGAAGTGCATCGAGGTGCCGCCGTCGGCGATGGCCGAGGCGCTCACGCAAGGCCGCATCGCCGCGGCGGTGATGAACGATCCCGAGCTCTCGCAAGCGGTCGAGGCCAAGCAAGTAAAAGTGCTCGCCGTCGGCTACGATGCGATCGCGAAGCTCTTCATGCAGACGGCGTGGTTCTCCACGCAAGAGTGGCTCGCAGCGAATAAGGACGTCGCAAAACGGTTCGGCGATGCGATCGTGGCGGGCGGCGCTTGGGGTATGAGCAATCCCGACGCGGCGTCGGTGATCCTGGCGAAGTGGACCGGCTCGAAAGAAGCCAAGCCGAAAATACGCTTCGCCTCGAAACTCGATCCGGCGCTGATTCAGCCGGTGTACGACTCGGGCTTCCGCTACAAGCTCCTCGCGGGCCAAGTGTCGGCGGCGGATTTCAGTTGGAACGGCAAATAGTCGCGTGACGCGCCGCGTCGATCCGGTCACGCTGCAAGTGCTCGTGAGCCGGCTCTCGGGGATCGTGCAAGAGATGCAGCAGAACGTCTTTCGCACGGGCTATTCGACGATCGTGCGCGAGTCGCACGACGCGAGCTGCATGCTGATGGACTCGGGCGGCGAGGTGATCGGCGAACACGCCGTGCTGCCGCTCCACGTCGGCTGCATGCCGGCGGTCGTACGCGCAATCGTCGCCTCGTTCGGCGCCGACATTCATCCGGGCGACGCGTTCATCACCAACCACCCCTACATCAGCGGCGTGCCGCATGCGATGGACATGGCCGTCATCACGCCCGTCTTTCACGGCGACCGGCTCATCGCGTATGCCGGCAGCATCGCGCACAAGAGCGATCTCGGCGGCGTGATCCCGGGCACGGGTTACGCGCAAGCGCGCGAGCTCTTTCAGGAAGGCGTCCAATATCCGCCGATCCGGCTGATGTCGGGCGGCGTGATGGAGCGCGATATCGAAGCGATTTTACGCGCCAACAGCCGCACGCCTGACCTGATCATGGGCGACATCCGCGGCCAGATCGGCGTCGCGCGCCTGGGCGAACGGCGGCTTGCGGAAACGGTTGAGAAATACGGCGTCGACACGGTGCTCGACGTGTTCGCCGACGTCCATCGCGTCAGCGAAGAGCGCTTGCGCGCGGCCTTGCGAACCTGGCCCGACGGCGCGTTCGAGGCGGAATCGTTCGTCGACACCGACGGCATCAACCTCGACCGCCGCGTGCGCTACCACGTCCGCGTCGAGAAGCACGGCGACCGCATCCATTTCGATTTCTCCGATTGCGACGATCAAGTCGCCGGGCCGATCAACATCCAGCCCGCGCTTGCGCGCAGTTGTCTGTACTACGCGATCGTCGGTTTCGTCGATCCCACGCTACCCAACAACGCGGGCGTCGCGCGCGTCGTCGAAACCACGTTCCGCGAGGGCTCGGTCCTCGCGGCGCACTATCCGGCGCCGCACAATACCTACATGGCCTCGACGATCGCGTTGACCGAAGCCGCGCTGCAAGCGATGAGCCAGTTCGTTCCCGCGCGGCAGCACGCCGGCAACGGCGGGGTCGGCGCGAACTCGATCACGGGCAAACGCACCGACGGTTCGACGTTCGTACAATACGAACTCATCGGTTCGGCCTACGGCGGCCGCGCCGGCGGCGACGGCGCCTCCGCGATCGACGTGCTGCTCTCGAACGGCCGCACCGCACCGATCGAAATCCTCGAGAGCGAATATCCCACGCGCGTCGAGCGCTTCGAACTCATCCGCGACTCCGCGGGCGCCGGCAAATCCCGGGGCGGTATCGCACCGCGACGCGTCTACCGCATGCTCGCCCCGGAGGCGCAATGGACGCTGCGCGGCGGTCGCCACGAGGTTCCCGCGTTCGGCGTGCACGGCGGCAACAAGGGGCGCGTCGGCGTCGCGATCCGGCGCACGCCCGCCGGTGAGGAAACGCGCTTACCGAGTCGTTTCAGCGGCGTGCGGCTCGAAGCGGGCGACATCGCCGTGCTGGAAAAAGCCGGCGGCGGCGGGTTCGGCGATCCGCGCGAGCGTCCGTTCGAGCACGTTCTCGACGACGTCCTCGACGGCTACGTCAGCCGCGACGCGGCCGTTGCCGACTACGGCGTCGATGCACGACGCCTCGACGCTGCGCTCGCGAAATGGAACGGCGTCTGAGAGTCGCCGTCTGCGCGGCGCTCGTCGCCGCGGTTGCGTTTTCCGGATGCACGCGGGTCGGCGGCGAGGCGTCGAGCGCGGGTTTGCACGCGTGGACGAATCCCTCGACCGTGCGGATCGGCATGTGGGAGGAGCCGCACACGCTCGATCCGGTGGTCAGCACGATGGCGTTCGAGAACGACGTCTATCAGCTCGAGTACGACGGTCTGGTGACGTACGACGGCCACGCGCATGTGGTTCCCGACCTTGCGCGCGAGTTGCCGACGCTTGCCAACGGCGGCATCTCGCGCGACGGCCTGACGCTCACCTATCATCTGCTGCCGGCAAAGTGGCACGACGGCGTTCCGCTCACGTCGGCGGACGTGGTCTACACCTGGCAGCAGATCATGAACCCCAAGAACAATACGGACGCGCGCACCGGCTACGACCGCGTCGCCTCCATCGACACGCCTGATCCCGAGACCGTCCGCATCCACTTGCGCGCACCCTATGCACCGGCGATCTACCTCTTCGCAAACGGTGCGGTCGGCAGCATCGTGCCGAAGCACCTCCTGAGCCGGTACGCGAACCTCAATGTCACGCCGATCGACGGCAAACCGGTCGGCTCGGGTCCGTACATCTTCCGTTCGTGGACGCGCGGCGGCGAGATGCGGTTCGATGCAAACCCGACCTACTTTCACGGGCCGCCGAAGATCGCGCACGTCGTGATCCGCTTCATCCCCGATCAGAACACGCTCGTCAACGCGCTACGCGCGCACGACGTCGACCTCTACGACCTCGTGAGCACGACGCAAGCGCCGCGCGTCCGCGCTCTTTCCGGCGTCACCTTCGTAACGGTGCCGTCGTATAATGCCGAAGGTCTCATTTTCAACACGCAGCGTCCGCCGCTCGACGAGCGCGCCGTGCGGCTAGCGCTCGCGTACGCGATGGACGAACACGCGATTTTCCAGAACGTGTACCATGGGCTCGGCGGACAAGGCCCGACCGACATCGCTCCGGGTTTGCTGGGATACGATCCGTCGATTCACTACTATCCGTACGATCCGAAGAAAGCCGGCGCGCTGCTCGACGCAGCCGGGTGGACGCTCGGCCCGAGCGGCATGCGCCAGCGCAACGGCAAACCGCTCGCGATCGAGATCTCGAGCACGTCGGGCAACAAGCTGCGCGAGGAACTCGAAGTGCTGCTGCAGCGCTACTGGCGCGCCGCCGGCGTCGATGCGAGCGTCAAGAACTATGCCGCCTCGACGTTCTTCGCGCCGGCCAGCGAAGGCGGCCCGCTCTACTCGGGCAAGCTCGATGTCGCCATCTACACCGGCAGTCACGCGTGGCCCGATCCCGATGTCGAGAACACGCTCTCGCCCGATCGTTTGCCGCCCGCCGGTCAAAATACGTCGCGGTTTCAAAACGCCGAACTGGGCCGCCTCATTCGCGCCGGACTCGCCAGCTACGATCCGGCCGTGCGCGCGCCGATCTATAGCCGGATCGCGCACATCGAAATCGCCAACTTGCCGAACTACATCTTGAGCTGGGAGCCCCAAAACATGGCCGCCGACAGCGATCTGCACGGCTTGGCGCCGAGTCCGATCAGCTCCGACCTCTGGAACATCGCCCAGTGGACGTTCAGCCCTTGAGTGCGGCCAGCACCTCGGCAGCGTTGCGGTCGGGCGGAAACACCGGATAGAACACGCGCTCGATCACGCCGTCGCGCGCGATCCAGGCTAGGCGCTTGAGCAGCGTGATGTCGCCCAACTGATGCGTCGGCAACCGCAACGCGCGCGTGAGTTCGAGCTTCGCATCGCTGAGAATCGGAAACGGCAATCCAAGCCGCTCCGCAAGTTCGCGCTGATACGCCGTGTCCTGCGTCGAGAATCCGTACACCGCAACGCCTAGCGCCGCGAATTCCGAGTACGCGGCTAGGTAGCCGCGATTGTGCGGCGTACAGCCGCGGGCGCCGGGAATCGTGTCCCAATCCGCGACGAGCGGACCCGCGCCGGGCTGCTCGTTACGCGGATAGGCGTAGACGACGACCGTGCCCGCAATCGACGCCAGGTCGACTGTCCCCCCGGCCGTAGACGGTAGCGCAATATGCGGCAGCGCCATGCCGGGTAAATGCGCTGCGGTGCCGTCGTCCACGGGGACGGGAAGATTCGGAGGAAGCGATTCCGGATTGCGCACGTCCATACGCGCGTTCTACCGCACTCATGTCGGTCCTGGAAGTGTTCATCGGGTCTGCTAACCCTCCGTTTCGTTCATCGTGAGGTCGATCCGTACCGTGACGCTCGTGCCGACGAGCAGATTGCCGCGCATCGTCTTGCCCGGTGCATCTACCCCAAAATCGCGTCGATCGAACGTGGCCGTCGCCACGTAGTGAAGCTGGCGCCCGCCGGCGTCGTTCACGGTGACGTCGAGCGGAACGTCTTTGGTCGTGCCGTGCATGGTCAGCGTGCCGATCACGCGGAACGCGTTCGGCGATTTCGCCGGCTCGACGCGCGTGCTCGCGTAATGCATGGTCGGAAAGCGCGCGACATCGAACCACTCGGCGGAACGCAGGTCGTCGTCGCGCCCCTTTTCCGACGTGCTCACGCTGGCGACATCGATCACCGCATCGACCGACGAGGGCACGGTCGAGTTGGGCTGCAACGATACGTCGGCCGAGACGATCTTCATCGTGCCGTGCGTGCTGCCCACGAGAAAATGCTTGATCGTAAAGCCGGCCGTCGAGTGTGCCGCATCGAGGTGAAACATCGCGAGCGCCAAGAACATCGCCTGAGAAAACATACGCCGACCCTACCCCACCCACGTCAAAAAACACTGAAAAGGTTCGATGAACCGACGATGCGGGGAAACCCCTCGCGCCTTCGGGCTCGGCATCTCGTGCCAACCATAGAGCAGAGCGAGACACCTCGCGCCTTCGCGCTCGGCATCTCAGGCAAAACATTTGTCATCCAGAGCGCAGGTTCGCGCAAGCGAACCGGAGTCGAAGGACAGAGGCACTCTTGAACGTTAGTGGCTGTCCTTCGACTACGCGCCTGCGGCGCTGCGCTCTGGATGACAAATGGGCGACACGATCGGCGAGTAGCAAAGGTTCGATGAGGCCACGCCACACTGACGATGCGGGGAAACGCCTTCCGCCCCCGCGCTCTCCGCGCGTGCAACGTCGGTGCCCAATTCTGTCATCCCGAGCTTGTCGAGGAACCGCCACGATCGATCCCTACGGCCAGATAAGTCCGGCCGTATACGTGCGGTTCGGTCCGTCGCGTCTCGTGCCCGCAACGAACCGGACGTGTGTCCCGGCGGGCAGGCTTACGTCGCCTTCCAAGTAGCCGCCGCGCCAAATAGCGTCGACGCGGAGGACGGTGCCGGCAGTGAGCCACGTGACGTTGCGATCGAGCGTGTTCGTGCCCGTTGCGTAGACACCGCCGGCGACACCGGGATACGCGTACTCGTTGTCGCCGTTTTCGCGCGAGAGCAGCGTCCATGCGCGCAGCGATAGCGACGGCGCAATCTGCCAGACGGTCGAAAGTCCGCTGCCGCCGGTCGTGCCGAACGCCGCGCTCCCGATCGTTTGGCGGAAGGCCATCGCATCGATGCGGAAGCGGCTTGCATCATCGAAGCCGATGCCGGCGTCGATGAGGTGCGAGCGGTCGACCGCACTTCCGCGCGGCAGCGAGTATAGCAAGTAGAGCGGTGCGGCCAGCAGCGCATCGACGCTGTCGGCATGAACGGTGAACGCCGGACCGAGCCGTGTCGCGATCGAGAGGATCGGCAGCAACGCCCCGCCGGCGGAGGTGCGGTAGCGAACGGCGTCACCGTCTTGCGCGGCCGCAAGCGAGGCAAAGATGCGGGTGGTGCCGTTATCGTGTACGGCTTCGATGTACGCTCGCGCGTCGTATTGCACGCCCATGCCGCTATCGACGATGCCGCTCGAGCGTTGCGCGCGCAAACCGAACGTCACGTCCCCGTGCTGTAGCGAAACGGCCGCCAGGTTGTCGTTTTCGGGACCGTTGATGTCGACTGAGCGCGTCGCGCTGAGCGAAGCATCGAGCACCATCGAGCGAACCGGCAACGCGAAGGCGCTTGCGAACGCGTTCGCCGTAGCGCCCACGCCGCTGGCCGCAACGGCGCGCAGATCGAGCGTGCCCCCGGCGGCAGGCAGCGTGGCGTCGAGCAGCGCGCGCGATGCAGCGTCGGTTCCACCGGCCGCTTCCACCGCACCGCGCAGCACGTTCCCAGCGCGAATCGTTGCATCAAGCCCGGAACTCGCGTCGATGCGAGCGATGCCGGCGGAACCGTCGAGCGTGTCGATGGAGAACAAGCCGCCGGAACTGTTTGCATCGTAGGCGTTCGCCTGGGTCGGATCCGTTTGCGTGATCGTGGTCGTCGCGTGGGCCGGAATCGCCGTACCGAGATCCACGCCGTCGGTTGCCCGGTAGAGGCCGATGCCGTCGGCGATCACCGAGCCGCGGCCCGCCGCCAAACCGCGATCGCTGATCGTGCCGTGCGTTGTGACGGCGAACGGAACGAGCGCCGCCATATCGGTGACCGAATCGTAGGGCAACACGCGCGCGTCGGCGGCCGAAATGCCGCGGTCGCGCAGGGCCGCATAGCGCCGCACCACGGCGATCACCGGGGCATCCGCCGCGCCGCGCTTCACGGTCGTCGGCATGCAGTACGCGCAGCGCACCTCCACGGTCGCGACCGCCGCTCCGGCGTCGATCGCGAAGGTTCCGTCTCTGTCGGTTTTGCCGGCTCCGGCCGCGGCGCCGCCGGTTTGGCGCAGGGCGATCGACGCCCCGGCCACGGCGTAACCGTCGGTGTCGTGCACGACGCCGACGACTAGGTCGGCCGCCCGGGCAAGCGACGGCAGACCGCACAAAGTGAGGGCAAACGCGAGAGTCCTCAGAATTACCTTACGTTTTCTCTTTAGGATAGTCCGGTGCAACGTTTTCCCTCGTTGGCAATCCTGCTTCTCGCGGCGCTCTTCACGGGCGCGGCGGCGAGCGGTATTGCGTTTGCGGCGGAGTCCGCCTTCGATGCCGCGGCCCTCGTCGAACCGAGTGCGCCCGCCGGCTTGCTGCCGCCGATCACGATCGAGGGACGCAAGGGTTGGGATTGCACCGCCGAGCGGAATGCGATGGCGACCACGCTTTCGAACGCCGCCCTTCCCGCCGGCAACTGATGTTTCGGATTGGTGCCTGCGCGCTGCTGCTTGCAGCGTTTGCGCCCGCCATGGCTCTCGCTCAAGCCTACCCGGCAGCGACGCCCGCCGCGCGCACGACCGCGCCCGCGCAGCTCGACGCGATGGCGCGCGAGCGTGAAGTCGCGGAGCGCTTCCGGCGTGGCCTCGATGCGGCGGGGAAGAGCGACTGGAAAACCTCGGCCGCCGAATTCGCTCGCGTCGTGAGCCTCGATCCGGCGGAGCCGCGCGGCTCGACCGCGCGCTACGATTTGGGCATCGCCCAAGCGAATCTGGGCCAGTTCGCCCCCGCGGAAGCCTCGTTCGCTGATGCGATCCGGCTCGATCCCGGCTTTGCGGCGGCCGCTGCGAACCTCGTCGAGACGGCCCTCGCCGCGGGCGATATCACGCGCGCCCGCCGCGCCGCCGACCAGTTCATCGCGATGGCGCCGGCCTCGCTGCGCGCCCGGTATAGCCGCGGCCTCGTCGCGCTCAAGCAGAACGACCTCACCACGGCGCGCGCGGATTTCGCGACGGTCAGCGCCGCTTCGCCCGGGTACGCTCTCGCGCATTACGATCTTGCGGTCACCGAGATTCGCGCCGGCGATTACGCGAGTGCCCAGACCGAGCTGCAAGCCGCGCTTGCCCTCGCGCCGGGTTACGCGCGGGCGCGCTTTGCGCTCGCGACCATCATGCTGCGGTCGGATCGGCGCGCCGAGGCCAGCGCCGACCTTGCCCGCGTGATCCAGGACGCGGATGATCCGTCGCTGCGCGCCCTGGCGGTCACACTTCGGGCGCGGTTAACCGGTGTTCAGCAGTAATGTCCCGAACTACTATTATGGAGGCAACGTGCGCGTTCTATTGATCGAAGACGATGTGGAAATTGCGGAGGGCGTTCGGCAACTGCTCGAACGTCGCAAGTTCGCCGTTCACGTCGCGCACGATGGCGATGAAGGCTTCGCCGCACTCACGCACGACCGCTTCGACGTCGCAATCGTGGATATCGGCTTGCCGAAGCGCGATGGGTTCACCGTGGCCCGCCAAGCGCGTGCGGCCGGCATCCAAACGCCGATGCTGATGCTCACGGCGCGCGATGCCGTCGAAGACCGCGTGCGCGGACTCGACGCCGGCGCCGACGACTACTTGATCAAGCCGTTCGTTGAAGAAGAACTGCACGCGCGGCTGCGCGCCTTGTTGCGGCGCACCCCGGCGCCGGTGCGCGAGCGTTACGTCGTCGGCGACCTCGTGATCGATTGCGGCGGCCGCACCCTCGAGATCGCCGGCAAGCCGGTCAAGCTGGCGGCGACCGAATTCCGGGTGCTCGAATACCTCGCGGCGAACGCCGGGATCGTCCTCTCGCGGGACCAGATCCTCGATTGCGTGTGGGGAACATCGTTTGACGGTTCGCGGAACGTGGTGGAAGTGTACGTCAGCGCTATCCGGCGGAAGCTGCGCGCGATCAATGCCGCTGACCGGCTCGTAACGGTTTGGGGAATCGGCTACAAATTGACCGCGTAGTTCTCCGCGTCGCGGCCGCCTATACGGCGATCGTCGCGATCGTGCTGCTCGCGCTTGGCGGCGCAGCGTATATGTTCTTCGCCCGCGTCGATGCGGACGAACTTCGTCCGATCATGACGCTGCCGGAAGGCCAGTACGTCTATGCGCACGCGCTGCAGCGGGTTGCCCTGACGATTGGGGCCGTGGAACTCGCGCTCGTGATTGTCGTTGCGATTGCCGCGTATGCGCTGGCGCTGATTTCGACGCGACCGTTGCTCGAGGCGCGCGAGCGCGAACGGCGCTTCGCCACAGAAGCCGCGCACGAACTGCGGACGCCCCTCGCGCGCATCGCGACGACCGCGCAAGCCGGCCGCGGCGGCGGTGCCGACGAACGCGCGCGTGCGCTCGACGCGATCACCGCGATGGCAATCGACGCGTCGTCGCTCATCGGCGATTTGCTCACGCTCGCGCGCGTGGAACACGTGCCGTCGTCGCTGTTCGAGCCGGTCGACCTATCGGTGCTCGTGCGCGACGTCGCGGGGGAGTTTGGCGCGACGCGTCCTGAGGTTCGCATCGCCGTGACCGAAGCCGAAGGCACGTTCGTCGACGGTGATGCGCTACGGCTGCACCGGCTGCTGACGAACGTGGTGGAAAACGCCGTGCGCCACGCGCGAACAAACGTCTCGATCGAAGTTGCCGCCGCGGCCGGCCGCGCCACGATCGCTGTCGACGACGACGGCGACGGCGTGAAACCGGAACTGCGCGAGAAGATCTTCGAGCGCTTCGTCACCACCACCAGCGGCACAGGCCTCGGCCTGCCGATCTGCCGCTGGATCGCCCGCGCCCACGGCGGCGACATCCGCCTCACCACCGGAGCCCGCTTCATCGTCGACCTCCCACTCTTCACCGAGACCTGACAACAAGCCAAACACCTCGCGCCTTCGCGCTCGGCATCTCTGAGGCAAATCTAGAGCAGAGCGAACACCTCGCGCCTTCGCGCTCGGCATCTCAGGCAAAACATTTGTCATCCAGAGCGCAGGTTCGCGTGAGCGAACCGGAGTCGAAGGACAGCGGCACTCTTGAACGTTAGTGGCTGTCCTTCGACTACGCGCCTGCGGCGCTGCGCTCTGGATGACAAATGTTGGGGGGTGGCGTCTGCTTTATAAGCTGGGCGTGCAGCGTTTACTTTAGAGATCGAGCGTATTTGGGGCGAAGAGTTCGTCGAGGCCGACGCGGCGCTTTGCCAGGCCGTCGTCCACTACCGATTGGGTGATCGTTTCGAGGACGTGGCGCGAGCGCTTCACGCCGTAGGGCAGGAGGTCGGTGTGGACCATCGGGGCGACGTCTTTGCCGAGCAGGCCGGCGTCGAAGTAGGGTTCGAGGGCGAGATCGAGTTCACGCGTGTTGCGCTTCTTGACGGCCTCGAACATGCTGTAGAGATTGAGCACCACCCACGGGTACTTCTCGACGATCGACCGGCGCACGACCACGCAGTGGTTGATCGGATAGATGTTCGTCTTCGCATAATACCGCTTCGCCTCGGCCGCTTGATCGAAGAGATAGCGCACGTTCGGACTCGTGCGCGGATCGACGAAGCTGCGGTCGACGAGGTTACGCGCGTCGATCCAGTGCGAAAGCGCATCGACTTCCCCATCGATGAGCATTTGGCCGAGGTTCTTGTCCTTCGGCACGTATTGCAAGTCGATCCCCGGCGGCGGCGTGAAGTTGGTTTGTCCGCCGTGGCTCATGTCGGGGTTGCGTTCCATGTACCAGTGTTCCGTGCGCGGATCGACGCCGTATTCGGAACGCAGCACCGAGCGCGTCCAGAGCGCGGCGGTTTGCTGGAACTCCGGCACGCCGACCTTCTTGCCGGCGAGGTCGGCGGGTTTTTCGATGCCGCGGTCGGTGCGCACGAGCACGCCGGTGTGAAAGAAGCGGCGCGAGGTAAAGATCGGCAAGCCCACCCAGTCGGTTTTTGCTTGCGACGTCGCGATCGTCAGCGACGAACACGACATCTCCGAAACGTCGAACTCGGCATATTTGAGCTGCCGGTAGAACATCTCCGACGGATGCAGCGCGATCGTCTCGAGCTCGATCGCTTCGGGTGCGACGAGTCCATCGACGATCGCCTGCGTGCGCGGGTTCGACGAGAGGGCGCAGGTGAGTTTCAGTTTTGCCATACGTTTGGCGCCCTTCGGGCAGGGGGAAAAAAATCTTCCGCCGGAAGTGCGCCTTGATGAAGCGCCTGGAGATGTTGGCCGGCACGGCCGCAGCCCTTGCTGCAGCGGCCGCCCCCGGTGCCGCGCAGACGCTGCCGGTGATTCGCCTGGGCACGGGGCTCGCCGAGGAAAAAGAACTGGTCTATTACGCGCAAGACCGCGGCTTTTTCAAGCAAGCGGGCCTTGACGTGCAGATCGACGTGATGTCGGACGGCGGCGCCGCTACGGCGGCGGCGATCGGCGGCGCACTCGACATGACGGTGACGAACACGGGCTCCGTCGCCGCCGCGCATGCCCGCGGCTTGCCGCTCTACCTCGTCTCGCCCGGCGCGCTGTACTCAACCGCGACGCCGATCGCGTATCTCGTTACGGCGCCCGACTCACCGATTCGCTCGGCGAAAGATTTGGCCGGCAAAACGATCGGCGTGACGACGCTGCGCGACATGATTCAGGCCGCCGGGATGGGCTGGATCGATAAGAACGGCGGCGACGCGAAGACGGCAGTCTTCTTTGAGATTCCGCTCGCGCAAATGGCCGGCGCCATCGAACGCAAGCGCCTCGATGCCGCGATCGTCGTCGAACCGCGCTACACCGATTCCAAGGCCGGCTATCACGTGCTCGGCACGGTCTACGATGCGGTTGCCGGCGGCAAGCCGTTCATTACGTCGTCCACGATTGCCAACAAAGCGTGGGCCGACGCCAACCCGGCGCTCGTGACGCGTTTCGTCGCGGCGATGCGCGCGACCGCGCAGTGGGCGAACAAGAACCCGCTGCCGTGCGGCGAGATTCTGGCCAAGTACTCGAAGGTTGCGCCGGACATCATCGCGCAGATTCCGCGGCTCACGTGGGCGGAAACGCTCGTCGCCGCGCAGGTGCAGCCGGTCATCGACATCACGGCGCGCTACGGCATGCTGCCGAGGGGCTTTCCCGCCTCGGAACTCTTCACCGTGGTGCATTGACGTGCTGAACGAAGAAACGAACGAGCGCTTCGCGCGCGTCGGACCGGGCACGCCGATGGGTGAGTTGCTGCGGCGCTACTGGATGCCGATCGCCGCGGTCAGCGAGTTCGACCAGCCGGGCGTAAAGGCGATGCGCCTGCTCGGCGAAGATCTCGTGCTCTATCGCGATCTTGGCGGGAATTTCGGGTTGGTCGATCGGCACTGTCCGCATCGTCGCGCCGATCTGTCGTATGGGTTTGTCGAAGAGTGCGGCATCCGGTGCAACTATCATGGCTGGCGCTTCGATGCGTCGGGCCGCTGCCTCGAGCAGCCCTTCGAAGACGTCGCCACCGACGGTCACTACAAAGACAAGGTGCGCATCACGTCCTATCCGGTCGAAACCAAAGCCGGCCTGATCTGGGCGTACTTCGGTCCGGCGCCGGCGCCGCTCGTTCCGACGTGGGAACCGTTCACCTGGAAGAACGGCTTCGTGCAGATCGTCATTTCCGAAGTGCCGTGCAACTGGTTCCAGTGTCAAGAGAATTCCATCGACCCCGTGCACTTCGAGTGGATGCACCGCAATTGGAGCACGCGCCTCAAGGGCCAAACCGGACCGTATGCATCGCGCCACGTCAAGCTCGGCTTCGATGAGTTCGACTACGGTTTCGTCTATCGCCGCGTGCTCGAAGACACCGATGAGACGAACGAGTGGTGGACGGTCGGCCGCGTGTGCCTCTGGCCGAACGCGCTCTTCACGACGAATCACTTCGAGTGGCGCGTGCCGATCGACGACGAACGCACGCTGAGCATCACGTGGTATTTCAGCCGCGTGCCGAAAGAGAACGAGCCCTACGAACAGGGCCCCATTCCGCACTGGTTCGGTCCGGTCAAGGACCCGTTCACCGGGCGCTGGATCACGAGCCACGTGATGAACCAGGACTTCGTTGCCTGGCTCGGTCAGGGCGTGATTGCCGACCGCACGCAGGAGCATCTCGGGGCGAGCGATCGCGGCGTGATCATGATGCGCAAGCGCTTCCTCGACGATCTGCAAGCCGTCGCGCGCGGCGAAGACCCCAAAGCCGTCGTGCGCGATCCGCAAGCGAACGTCTGTCTGACGTTACCGATCGCCGAGCGTGATTTCTACCAGAACGGGCTGACGCGCGCAGAGATGGCCGGTCAAACGCACTACAAGATCCAGCGTTCGCTGGCGGAGTTTGGCTACAACTTGCAAGCGGGTCAACCGCCCGAGATCCGCGCGGCACATGACGAGGCGATGCGCGTCCGCGTTTCTTAGTTGCGCAAGTGCGCGAACGCGGCGTCGAGTTTCGTTGCCGCCGCGTCGAGCTTGCCCTGTGCGGTTGCCAGCCACTGCCGATCGCTCTCGAGCCGGCCGTTTGCCTCGGTGAGCATGCGCGCAACCTCAGCCGGCTGCGGACCGCCGAGGCCCTTGCTCGACGCGACCATGTTCTGCGCGGTCAGCGAGCGCCGGAAGGCCGCCTCGTTGAGCGGCAGCGTCGCGTCAGCAATTTGGAAGCTCTTCGCGGCTTCGGTGTAGATGCGCTGCGCTTCGGAATACGGAATGTCGATCGAACGCAAGTTGTGCGCGCGGCCGTAGTCGACCAATTCCGATGCGAAGTGATGCCCCACGCGGAACGGCACGTTGGACTCGCGCTGTAGCGTGTCGGCGAGTTCGGTCGTGGTCGAGTAGTCGGCGTCGACTTCGTCGAGCGCGCGGGGTTCGTTGAGCACGAGGGTCTTCACCAGCGTCGCGTAGTTGGTAAAGAGGTCGGCCGCTTCACGCAGCACGTTGACGGGTTCATCGCTGCCGTTCGGGTCGATGAACGGCTTGTAGTCGCTCATTCCTGCCGGCAGGTTGTGGGCGACGAAGAGAAACGTTTGCGCGTGTCCGATGACCGCGCTTGCGGCGCCGCGCACGTCGTTGAGCTCCGTCGGATTCCGCTTCTGCGGCATGATGCTGCTCGTGCCGGTACCGGAACCGAGCAGCAGCCACGGTTTGGTTTGTCCATATTGGGCGGTCACATCGGCGACGAACATGCCGATGGTCAGTGCTCCGGACGCCGCGATATCGGCGATTTCGGCCCCGCTGTCGACCGGCGAGATTTGGTTGGCGTCGAGCGAGTTCTCGAGCACGCCGTCGAAGCCCAACAACGTTGCAAGCCGTGGCCGATCGACCGGAAAACTCGAAGTCCCGAGCGCCGCAGCGCCGAGCGGCGATTGGTTCAATCGCACGTAGGCTTGACGCATCCGGTCGGCGAGACGCGTGAGCGCTTCGTTGTACGCGAGCAGGTAGTGTCCAAACGAAATCGGCTGCGCTTGCACGCCCCAGGTATAGGCGGGCACGATTGCGTTCGGATGCGCGGCCGCCATAGCGAGCACCGCAGCGCGGGCTTCGGTCAGATTTTCGAACGCGCCCAAGAAGTCGTCGCGCATCACGAGCCGCACGACCGTCGCACCGATATCTTGACGGCTGCGCCCCGAATGGATGCGCGTCATGTCCGGGCCGCCGGCGGCGATCAGTCCCTTCTCGATCACGAGATAATCGTGCGACCGTTCGGCTCCCGGCTTGTCACCGTCAGCCGTCACCTTGATGACGGCGTCGGCGATCTTCGCGCCGAGGGCCTTGGGCACGATGCCGCGCTCGACGACCATGACGGCTGAGGCCTTGTTGATCTGCGCGAGCCAGTAGAACGGATCGCGCGGTACGTCCGCGCTCGCCGGCAGCATGGTCAACGGCGCGAGCGCGATAACGACGGCAAGCGCGCACAGGGAGCGGACGTTCATGTTGTCTCCAGTTGGTCGACGAAGCGCTGGCGACCGGCGAATGAAGCGGCGGTCATGGTCAGCAGGACAAGAAACAAAAGCCAAACGGTCGATGGCAGGCGCGCGTCGGCGCCCCGATTCACCAAGCCTAACACGAGGGGACCGATGGACGCGATGATATAGCCGACGCACAAGGCCATCGATGCGAGGCGGGCGGCGCTGTCGGTCGTGCGTGCGCGAATCACCGGGAACGTCAAGGCAACCGCGAACATCGCGCCCATCGAGAGGCCGAGCAACCCGCACGCCGCGTACACGAACGGGAGCGGTCCGTAGAGGATCGCGACGATGAAGACGCCGTTCGACGCGGTGACGCCGACCGCCAGGATGTCTTGGCGGCGCGTCTTCGTCAGCACGATCGGGGTGATCAGCGCGGCGAGGAACTGGGTGAAGTAGAACACGGTGAGGTCCGCTGCGACATCCGGCAGCGGTATGCCGCGCGACGCGACCAGGGCGCCGAACCAGAGCGCAATCGCGTAGAAGATCCCCGACTGCAGGCCCATGAACGTGGAGACGGCCCACGCTAAGGGATTACGCCACAGGCCCATTCCGGCGACGCGTTCTTGCGGCCACAGGTTGTCGGCTAAGAGCGGGATCGCGATCAAGGCCGCTGCGAACGCGGGCAGCGCCCACACGGCTAGCGTCGGACGCCAGTCGCCGAAGCGCGCGATGAAGAGCGGCGTGATCGAGACGCTGGTGAGCGCACCGATGGTGAGCATCATCGTATACGCGCCCATGGCGACGCCGATGCGCGTTGCCAGGCGCGCTTTCACGAGCGTCGGTACGTACACGTTGCCGAGACCAATGCCGATGCCGAGCGTGAGCGCGCCGGCGTAGAGCGTCCAATCGCTGCCCACGCTGCGCAGCAGCGTTCCCGCACCGACCAGGATGAGCGCAAACAACAGGCCGCCGCTCCAACCGAGGCGCCGGCCGATCGGCACGGCGATCGCGGAGGCGAAGCCGAGCGCAAAAATCGGCAGCGCGGTCAACGCGCCCGCGCCGAACGGGGAGAGGTGCAACGACGATTGGATCGCGGGCAGCACGAGCCCCAGCGTCAGGAGCGCCGGGCGCAGGTTTAAGGTTGCCGCGACGATTGCGAGCGGCAAATACCAGCGGAGCGCGGCCTTCACGGATGGTTGAGTGCCGCTTGTACCTGCGGTTCGCGCTGGTGCGCGAGCCAGTCGATCACGCCCTCGCGCGTAACGAAGCCGAGAAACATGCCGTCGAGGTCGACCACGGGCAATTGATGGAAGCCGGTCTTCCCCAGAATGGCGAGCGCCTCCGAGGCGTCGGCCGACGGCGCGATCGCAGTCACGTCGTGATCGCGTTTCATTAAAGCCGTCACGTACGTTTCTTCGAGCGACGGTCCGTCTGCGTGCGTGAAATCGCCCAGCGTCACGAGGCCGACGAAGCGGTCGCCGAGCACGACCGGCAGCGCACGGACGCCTTTGCTCAACATGAGTTTCAGGGCTGTATCCGCGTGCGTATCCGCAGCCAGCGTCGCCGCAGCCGGCACGGCGAGTTGGAGCGCGGAGTGACCGCGCAACGCAACCTGCAGTTTAGCTTGCCGTTCCTCGCCTTGTGCGGAGAGCAGCAAGAACCAACCGATAAACGTGAACCAGAGGCCGGTTCCGAAGCCTTGGAACCACACGCTGACGATGCCGTACGCAATCATTAGCCACGCAAAGACGACCCCGACGCGTCCGGCAATGCGCGTTCCGCGCATGCGGTCGTGGCTGATCGCCCAAACGATCGCTTGCAAGATCCGCCCGCCGTCCATCGGAAATGCGGGCACGAGGTTGAACACCCCGACGATGGCGTTCGCCGTCGCGAGGTACGCGAGCACGACGCCGAGCGGCGCGGCCGTTCCGAGCCCCATCGCCGCAAATCCGCAGATGACCGCGAGCACGAGGCTCGTGAGCGGTCCGGCAAACGCGAGCCACGCGGCGGCCAGCGGCGTTTTCGGCTCCGCCGTGAGGCTCGAGGCGCCGCCGAAGATGAAGAGGCGAATCTCTTTGACGGGGATGCCCTGCGATTTCGCGACGAGTGAGTGCGCGAGTTCGTGTAAGAGCACGCTCGCGAAGAACAGGAGCGCCGTTCCGATTGCCAGGGCCACGCGCACGCCCGGCGTCACGTCGATAGCGTGGAATGGGCCGGCCGAGCTGCCGAGCGCCCAAGAAACGAGCGCGAAGATGAACAGCCACGACACGTCGACGATGATGGTTACGCCAAAAATTTGCCCGATCCGCATGGTACCAAGAACCCCCGTCCGTTCATGTCGTCTTCGGAGGCGGCGAGGCCTCCGTCCGACAAGGTTCCCGGGTGAGCAGCCCCTATGCGCAATCGCTGATCGACGCCGCCCTCCCCTATTGGGAGGCCGAGGGCGAGATCGCGAGACGCTTCTTTGCCGCGAAGCCCAGCCGCGAGGACCACGTCTATTGGCTCAAGGCGCAGGTCTGGAAAGAACTGCATCCGGTCGACGGCTATTTCAACGGCATTCACAAAGAGCTTACCCGGTTGACGGATCTTTTTCCAAAGGTCGACGTTGGGGTCGACCGGCACGAGTTCGGCTACTCGCTGCGCCAAATTGTCGAAGAGTTCAACCACTACGTGCTCTTCGCCGACATCCTCGAGTTCTTGACCGGCGCGCCCGTCGGGCCGTCGGAGACCGTGCAGTTACCGGCGGAAAAAACCCTCGGCGACACGCGCCGGCGCTACGTGAGCGGCGGCAATCCGGTCGACGCTGCCGCCGTGCTGTTCACCGAAGGCGGCGGCGCACGGCTCTTTCGCGAAGGCGCGAAGATTCACGGCGGCGATCTCGAGCACAAGATCGCGCACGCGATGAAAGTGATCTACGACGACGAGCGCGACCACTTCCACGAAGCCGCGTTGCAAGCGTCGGCCGCGATCCACTCCGATGCCGACCTCGCGCGCATCACCGCAGCGATCGTCGAGGTCAGCAGTGCGCGCGTCGAGATGCGCCGCGAAATGTTCCGCAACGCAATGACCCCGCACGAGATCGATGCCTTCATCAACCGGATAAAGATGGAAATCGCCGCCGGAACCTTCGTAGCGGTGGAGTGAGTCCATCGACAAGCTCGGGATGACAGGTGTGGTTAAGCGGGTCGATATGTCTTAGGCTGGTCGGCTACGACTGGGTTGCGCAATATGCCGAGGCCGGTGATCTCGACTTCGACGACGTCGCCGGGGCGCATGTGGACGCGGCCGGGGATTTTTGTGCCGCCGACTTGTGCGTCGAGATCGTTGCCGGGAATGTCGTCGGGCGCGGGCGGTAGGGCGCCGGTCGTGCCCATGGCAATGACGTCGCCGGGTACGAGCGTGTAGCCGGTCGAGAGATAGTTGATCACCTGCGCGACGGAAAACAGCATGTCGTCGAGCGGCGCCTTCTGCCGCACGACGCCGTTGAGCCGCGTGATCAGCGAATGCTTCGCGGGATCGCCGAATTCATCGGCCGTCATCATCCACGGACCGTACGAACCCGACGACTCGAAGTTCTTCCCCAGCCCGAACTGCCGGTTATGGCTCTGGAACTCGCGCACTGAGCCTTCGTTCACGACGCAGTAGCCGGCCACGTGATCGAGCGCGTTTTCAATCGGGATATGGCGTCCGCCGCGACCGATGATGACGCCGAGTTCGCCTTCGTAGTCGAACGCGCGCGCAACACCGGGCGGGGGCGCGACGAGCGGTGCGTTCGGCACGACGAACGATGCCGGTACGCGCACGAAGATTTGCGGATGCACGAGCGACGTCGTCAGACCCGTCTCCGCAAGGTGCGTCTTGAAGTTCAGCGCGAGCGCCCAAAAGCCGTGCGGCTGCGCCAACAGCGGTGCATACGTGACCTCGGAGAGGCGCTCGTTGCCGCTGGCCCCGGCGACCGCCGAACGCAGCCGTGAAAGACCGCCCGGCAACTTCAGCAGGGCGTCGAGTGTGTGCGGAAGGCGCGGATCGGCGTCGTGAACCGAAACAAACGCCGTGTCGCTGGTGAGGACACCGAGGCCCGGGACGCCCCGGTCGTCGTAGGAGATAATGCGCATGGCGTTGCCTTGCGCAGCCGGATCACGCCTCCCCTGCGACGGCTTTGGCCATTGCGCCCGCAACCCGGCGGTCCGTGTGGCGGAAGCCCTCCGGGTGCGCGGCGAGCCAAGCTTTGAACGCGTCGAACGTCAGCGGTGCACAGATCGCAAAGCCCTGCATGTAGCGGCACGAGCGCTGTTTCAGCCATTCCATTTCTTCGACGCATTCCACGCCTTCGGCTAAGCAGGCGAAGTCGAAGTGTTTGGTCATCGAAATGATGGTCTCGGCGATCGTCGCGTCGTGGCGATCCTTCAGAATTCCGGAGACGAAGCTCTGATCGATCTTCAGGATGTCGACCGGCAACCGTTTCAGCAACGACAACGAGGAATAGCCGGTACCGAAATCATCGATTGCGATCCGGACGTTGAGGCGCCGCAGCGCGCGGCAAACGTGACGCGTCAATTCCACGTCGCGCATCGCATCGGACTCCGTGATTTCGACCCCGATGTTGCTCAGCTCCACGCCGTTGCGCGCGGCCGTGGTAAACGTGTGTATGACCTTCGGATCGCTGGCTTGTCTTCCGGAGAGGTTGAAATAGACCCGAAAACCGGGCCGAAGCGAGGCCAGCTCGTTGGCCGCGGCAAAGGCGTTCTGCATCACCCAATTGTCGATACTGGTGATGATCCCGCTTTGCTCGGCGAACGGTATAAAGGCGCTCGGAAGAAGCAGCCCGCGCGTGGGGTGATTCCAGCGGATCAACGCTTCGCAACCGCTGATGTTTCCGGTCGCAATCTCCACGTGCGGTTGATAGTAGAGCGTGAACTGGTTCTGCGCCACCGCGATCGCGAGTTCGTTCCGAAGGGCAGCGCGCCGCTGCGCGTCGCCCTCCATCCCGGTCTCATAAAACACCATCGATCCGCGCCCGCGTTCCTTCGCCTTGATGAGCGCGGTTCCAGCGTGCGAGAGGACGGCATCGATCATGGTCCCATCATCCGGAGCAATGGCGACGCCGAGGGTTCCGGTGCGTGAAATCGCGTCGGTGCCGTCGCGGTCGCCGGTCGGGAACGGAGTGGAGAAGACGTCCGCAAAATCGGCGGCGCGCTCGTGGACGGCCTCGCTCGAGACCGGGTTGGGAAGGTAGATGCCGAAGACGTCGCCTTCGATGCGGCCCACGATCTCGTCGCCGCCGGCCCGCTTGCGCAGCGCGTTCCCGACTTCGACGAGTACGGCGTCGCCGATCATGTGCCCGCGCGATTCGTTGATTTCCCGGAACCCGTCGATGTTGACGAGGATGATCGCGTAGTGCGCATTGGTCCGCGCTGCGGCGCGCGCCTGCGAACGGAATTGCGAGCGGCTGAGCAGGCCGGTGAGCACGTCGTGGGACTGCTGGTACTGGATGCGCTCGAATTGCCAGCGCTGTTGGACGTGGTTAGCGAAGAACGACGCAAGGACTTCGATGTAGGCGTGGTCTTGCGGACCCCACGGTTCGCGCGTCGCTTCCGCGGAGGCGAAGGACAAGCCCCAATCCGTTGCGCCGGCGTTAAAGGTCGTCACGATCAGCGAACGCGTGCTGTTTGCGCGAGCCAGCGGACTCAGTTCCTTACTCGCGAGAAAGTCGTCCCACGAGCGCGTGCCCCGGCCCGCCGATACGACCCGGCCGATCACGGTCTGTGCGACCGGGATCGACGCGCCGATCGCAGGAAACGTGTCATCCATCGGGGGCATGGCGCACGCAACGCACTCGACGACCAGCTCCGTTCCCTGAACGCTCCACAAGACGGCGCGGTAGTTCTGCCCCGGCCGAATCGCCGCAGCGGCTTGCCCCAACATCGCCAGCAACAGCTCCTGATCGTGCAAGGTTGGATTGTTCACGATCTTCCGCAGCGCGTCGAGGCGGTCGGCATGCTGACGCGAACGATCCTCTTCGTCCCGCAGCGAGCCTTTGAGCTGACTGACCTGCAGTCGGTTTGCGAACGACGATACGAGGACATCGAGGTAGGCAAAGTCATCGTCATTGAACGGCGCTGCGGCGGGTTTAGACGATCCGAACGTCAGCAAGTATCGTGCGCCGCCGGCTTCGAATTGCGTCGAGATCGCCGCTCGCCAACCGAGGGCCGCCAATCCAGGCGGGGCATCCTCGCTTGTCGAGAAGTCGTTCCAGCATCGGGTGCGGCTGACGCTGGTAATGCTTGTCTGATCGATCGGTGCACGGCTGCCGATGCGCAGCGCGGTGTGGCCGGCGAACGCCACACCGCCGACGCCGATCAGGACCACGTCCGAACCTTCGAGGCGGCCGAGGAGCCCGCAAGAGGGTTGGTCCGGATGCATCGTCAGCGCGACGTGCCGCAACATTGCGAGCATGAGTTCCTGACCTTCGAGCTTCGGATCGTTCGCAATCTGCCAGAGTGCTTCGAGCCGCTCGGCGTGAAAGCGCGAGCGCGCCTCGGCGTCGCGCAGCGACACTTCTAATTGGCTGACTTGCATGTGATCCGCGAACGACGATGCGAGCAGGTCGACATAGGCGAAGTCCTCTTCATCGAAGGGAATCGCCGCTGGTTCGGGCGACCCGAAGACCAGCCAATACCGCATGTCGCCGGCCTCGAATTGGGTGGAGAGCACCGCGCGCCAGCGCAGAAAGGCTAGCCCCGCCGGAGCGGTCTTGAGGGCAGCCAAATCGTCCCAGCAGCGGGTTCGGCTCCCGCTCGGCACGATCGTCTTGTCGAGCGGCGTGCGCCGGCCGACCCGAACTTGTGAGATCGGCTCGTCGGTGCCGGCTTCCGCGCCGACGCCGACGACGACGACCTCGTTGCCGTCGATGCGTCCGAGCAGGCCGTGAAAGCGCTGGCCCGGTCGAATTGCTGCCGCTGCTTGCCGCAGCATCGCGAGAATGAGGTCTTTTCCCCGCAGTTCCGGATTGTTGGCGACCTGCCACAACGCCGCGAGCCGTTCGGCATGTTGGCGCGCGCGAGATTCAGCTACGCGCAGCGACTTCTCTAACCGTGTTTGCTCGAGATAGCGTGCAAAGAATGACCCGAGCACCTCGATGTACTCGTAGTCTTCCGCGCAGAACCGGTTTTCCGAGGGCGGTTCTAACGATGCTAGCGCCAGGACGTAGAGCGTCTCATTCGCGCTGAATTGCGTGGCGATCTGGCTTCGCAGGCCGATCTCGCGCGCGGTCGTCGGCAACTCGGTGTCGAGTTGACAATCTTGCCACGATTGCGTTCGTCCGCCCTTGAGGTCACGCGCCAAGAGCAAATTGCTCACCTCGGTGCGCAGGCCCACCTGGAGGAAACGGTGCGCATCGTCATCGGACGTAGCATCGAGAACGTACGTGGACCCTTCGATGTGACCGAGCGTGCCGAAGTAGGCTTGCCCCGGGCGCACCGCCAGCGCGGCTTCGCGCAGCATGGCGTGTACGAGATCGTCACCGCGGAGACTCGGCGTATTGACGATCCGCCACAGGGCTTCTTGGCGCTTGGCCTGTTGGCGTACGTGTCCCGCGACTTCCCCGAGAGACACTTCGACGTCGTGTTTCTCGGCGTTGATGTCGTTGAGCAGGGCGACGTGCGATGCGGTGTTGCGGCGCAACTCGTCGGCGTAGTTGCGCATGAGCTCGGGAAGCATCTCGATGGAACTTCCCAGCAGTTCTTGGCGCAGGTATCCGAACATCCGTTCAACCTGGCTGTTGACCAGCGTGATGTGCCCTTCGCCGTCCGTCGCGATCATGGCGTTGGCCGCGCCGTCGATAACGAGGTGCATTTGCTCGGCGCTGTGCCGGCGCTCCTCCGACTGGATGCGTTCGGTGACGTCGATGATTGCAGCGAGAACGAACGAGCCGTTCCGCGTTCGAACCGGATTCAAGCCGACATCGAGCGGGACCTCAGTCCCATCTTTGCGCAAGCCGAACAGGCTGTGCCCGGCGTTCATCGGCCGGCTCGCGGGCGCGCGCGAATACTCGCTGCAAAACGTGAGGTATTCGGCGCGAAACCGCTCGGGCACCAGTAGCGCGACGTCGCGGTCGCGCAGTTCGTCGGCGCTGTACCCGAACATGAGCTGCGCGTGTTCGTTCGCGAGCGCAATGTGACCGCGATCGTCGAGAACGATGATGGCAATCGGCGTCGCCTCAACGACGACGCCCAAGTGTTCCCGGTCGTCGCCTTCCACGTCAGACCTGCACTTGCGGCGTACACGCTGCCCGCGTGATCGTAATCAGACCGATCGCGAGACCGGCGAGGACCGGTATGCGCAGCCATTGCAGCAGCACTGACGGCCGGGCGAGGACTGCGCGCGAGAAGTCGCCCCAACTGCTTTCCGCTAGTGCGCCCGGCGGGTACGAGCGGGCGACAAAATGCGTATCCGGCGGGCCGGCCCCCGCCAGCGCGAGCGCCAAGACCGAGACGGCGATCAGCGCGGCGACGCCGGTAAGCACGAGACCGCGCCGGGCGCCCATCGTGGCGCGCGCGAACCAGCCGATCAACAGCGGAATGAAGCCGGTCATCACCGATGCGCTCATCACGTTCCACGGGATCATCACCAGTGCGACGGCCGTCGCCGCCATGTTCCGCAGGCGCGGGTACTGCGCGTAGATCGCCAGGATCGCCGGAAACGCGACGGCGATTTGCTGGGCGTGAACGTGTACGCCGCCGAAAACGGCGAAGGCCGGTGGAATCAGGACGAGCGCCGTGCGATCGCCTCTGCTGCGCCACATCCGTAGCGCGATGCCGACGCCCAGTATCACCATGACCCCGTACATCACTTCGCCCGCTCGGACCGCCGGCGGAGCGGCGACACCGATCGACGTCAGGATCGAGGTCAAGCTGAATTGCCATTCGTAGGCGTTTGAGAGTGCGTGCGCCGGAACGACGTCGCGTACGTACGCGATGCTCACCGGTAAACCGGAAACCGCCGCGCCGGCAGCGCCGAACAACGCGCCCAGCGCAACGATCGGCAGACGCGTGCGCGGCAGCGCGATGAGCATGGCAAGCAGAACGGGCGGCGCGATTGCCGGTTCGGCAAGGGCCGCGACCGCGCACGCCGATGCCGCGATCCACCGGCCGCTGCGAACGAAGACGGCTGCCGCGGCCAGCGCAAGAAAGACGAAGGGCGTCGGCTGACCGAGAAAATAGGTTTGGGTCGCGGTAATGCCGGCAAACGCGAGGTTGAGCAGGATGCTCGATACGCCGGTGGCGCGCGCGAAAAGCGCGACGGCGCCGATCATGGCTGCAATTAGCAGCAACACATAGACGGCTGCGGCGTAGGGAAACGGCAGCAGCGTGAGCGGTACGAATGCCGCGAGGGCCGTGGGTGGTAACGGTGCGGGAATGGTTACCGACGGCAAAAACGCCGGCACGGCCGGTGGCTGCGCTCGCACCTCGCACGAATGGAGCGGTTCCTCGAGGTACGGATTCGCGCCGTGCGCGACGACCTTGCCGGCGCAGTAGAATGCGCGAAAGTCGCCCATGAGGTTGGTCGGACCGGTCACGGCGATCATCGCCACGAAGATGGCCGGCGCAAGCAGCCATGCCACGAGCTCTGCGAACTTCGTCACGTTATTGTGAAATGACCATCTGCGAACGGCTCGCCATCGGGATGACGAGCAGCGAGATGAGCGGCACGATGAAATGGAACGAGTACGCCACGTTGACCGACACGAGACAGCCGGGGCCATCATATGGGGCGCTCGTGCTGCTGCAGCCCGTGTTGCCCCCGGCGCAGGTCGTCGTCACCGTCAGCTGGCTTGGCGTGATGCCCCAAGACGCATCGGCGACGTATGCTTGCAGCGGATCCGGGCTCCCGCCCGCGCACGAGGCGACGCCGTTCACGATCGCGTAGCGCGTCGCCGAACGGGCCCCCTCTGAGACCAGGTGATACGTGTAGACGGCGCGCCCGAAATCGATGATGCCGAGCAGCATGGCCATCGCCGCCAAGCTGCAAACGGCGAATTCGGCCAGGACTTGGCCGCGTGAAACCCTCACTGCATCACCCGCATCGACGCAGACGTTGTGATCGTGACCGTGCGCAAACCGGCCGGCAGTGCCGCGTAGTTGAGGAGCGACGTCTCCGTCCCCGTGACGACGACTTTGACGTACGTGTTTTGGTGGTTCGTGCTGCACGCGCCGGCGAGGCCGCACGTCGAAGCGGTCATATCCTCGCACAGGCAATACGTCGAGGCGACCGCGCTGACGCCGGTGAGGTTCGCATCGCCGGTAGCCGCCGTTTGCATCCCGTTCGTGTCGGCCGCCGTGGTGTGGTTCTGCGCACCGTATTGCACGCCGGCGCGGGCGGCGCTCGCGACCGTGAGCGCGAGGTTACTCGCTCTCCCGGCCTCGACGAGTCCTAATAAGACCAGCAGCAGTAACGGTGCGATCATGACCAGTTCGGCCATTGCCGCTCCGGAGGTTCCGCTTCGCCGGGTCATCACTGGACCAGCACCGGGTGCGCGAAGCCGGAGAACTGATTCACGGTCGGCGGCACGGTGATCGCACCGCCGAATACGTTCAACACGGAGGCGACGACCAAAGACCAGGTATTCTGTGCGCCGTCGTTCTGAACGGTCGCCGTGGGAAAATACATCAGTCCGGAAATGTTCGTCACGGCGCTGCGCTCGTCGAAGATCGCCGTGTTGGCCGGGTTCTGGTAGAGCGCGACGCCGGCCGTGTTGCCCGTCGTCGGAGCGCTGAGCGTGATGCTCGGCGACTGCAGCGTGAGCGACCCGCCGCCGGTGCCGTTGTAGAATGTCACGCCGGTACCGGTGATCGTGGCCCCGTAGACGTTCATGCCGTTGTCGAATTCGTATACGCCCGGTGCGAACGTCAACGTCGTGGCGCCTTGAACGTAGAGCTGCGTGCAATAGCGTCCCGGCTGGATCGTGACCGTCTGGCTCCACGCGGGCGTTGCGTTCAGGCACGAGCCCGAGTTCGGCGGGTTGGCCTTGAGGTACGCGCACCCGGCGATCGTCGAACATGGATCGGCGTTCGGCGCGATCAGCGTCGGCTGCGCTTGCGGATAGCTCTGACCGTTATAGGGGTACGGTCCGATCACGTAGCCGATAAGGGCGGCCGTCACCGTCGAACCGGGGACCACGAAGCCGCCGTTGGAGGCGAACCCGCAGGTCGTTGCGGTCATGCGCGTGACGCCGTTGGCCTGGATCGCCATCGCGCCGCCGCTGAGCGCGTACACGCAGGTGTGCGGCGACGTGAGTAACGCGACGGCCGTTGCACCGATCCATTGCGGTGCGATGCCGAACGCCGCACCGAAGAACGCGGGCTGCTTCCTGCTGACGGTGACCTGCACCGCGTTGACGTTGCCCGCATACGTGCCGGAGGTGGGCGGACTGATCGCTGCGACGCTCACGGTGACGCCGTTATCATCGGTGAAGCCATTGGCGGCCGCGTCGTTTTGTGCGGCCGCATTCCAGTCGGCCGCGGCCGGATAGGCAAGTTCGGCAGCGCCGGCAATAGCGCCGGCGTCGGCTGCCGTTTGCTCGAGGCGTTGCTGGTAGCGCCAGTAGCCGGTATCGACGGCCAGCGCCGCGATTCCCATGAGCACCACGGCCATGAGCGCAAAGAGTGGAAGCAGCTGGCCGCGTCCATACCCGCGGCGCTCGCGCGTCAACGCGTTAGGATGGTCGGTGTCATCACGAACACGACGTCGGTCTTGGCCGTCTGATAACTCGTCGATCGGAACAGTGGGCCGAGGATCGGCAGATCGCCGAGCAACGGGATCTTGTTGATCGTGCGCTGCTCGACGCGGCTCAAGAGTCCGCCCATGACGATCGATTCGCCGCTCTTGGTGATGACATCCGTCGAGAGCTTGCTCGTTTTGAGCGCGGGGACGACGAATCCGTTGAGCGTGACGCCGTCGGCGAAATCGAGGTTGGAGACTTCCGGTGCGATTATTGTTTCGACATCCCCGTTGCCAAGGATCGTCGGCGTGATTTCGAGCTTCACGCCGAATTCTTTATAGTCGATCGAGACTTGCTGGGGGCCGGTGGAAACGGGAATTGGGATCTGTCCGCCGACGAGAAAGTTCGCTTTGTGGCCGGGCAGCGTGACCAAATCGGGTGACGAGAGGATCTTCGCGTGGCCGCTGGTCAGGATCAAGTTTAACGTCGGCGCGAGCGTCGTCGTGCGGAAGAAGCTGCCGATCGTGAGTGCTTTGCCGATCCCCACCACCGATTCGACGACCGGAAAGATCGCCTGACCGAGCGTGAAGGTCGGCGAGGAACCGGGGGTCGTGGGCTGATAGGTAGCTGCTTGAAGTTGAATGCCGAGATTCTTGAGCCCGGTATCGTCGATCTCGAGAACGTACACTTTCACGTCGACCTGGCTCGTCGTCGCGGTTTGGAGCCGGTCGATGACCTTGCCGTCGGCAGCCAGCGACGGCCCGCCGAGCGCCTTTACGTTGGCCAGGACCATTTCAGCCGTCGCGCGGTCGGGCACGGTACCGCTGACGATGATACCGCCGGTCGCATTGCGTTCGACCGTAACGTTCGCCGTTGCGGGGCTTGATGCGAGAAGATTCTGCAGGCCGCCCATCGGATGCGCGACCGTCACCGCATTGACGATGGAATACTTGTTCGAGGCGGCGATGGGATCGAAGTGCGAGACGATATCCGCCAATTGTACGAGATCATCGCCGCTGGAGACGGTCCCGTTCACGACGATCGAACCGGGAAACTCATCGACGTGGACGCCGGGAATCGCGATCGCCGACTGGATCATTCGCCGGAGGTCGTCGAGCGCTTGCTCGGTGACCGTCACGACGTAATCGCGGCGGCCCACGTTCGTCCAGACGAACAGCGTCGTGCGGCCAAACGACTTCCCGTTCACTACGATCTCGCTCGTGCCGATCGGAACGACGCCGGCGATCTTTCCGTCTCCCACCGCAACGCGCAGCAATCCGGGCGTCTGAACGACGATCGATTGACCGGTCCGAACTGTGACGGAGGTCCCGCTAGCTGCCGTGACGCTCAGCGGCGCGGATGCGATGCCGGCAGCAGCCAGAACGCCAAGCGTCGCGCGAAGAAGGTAATGCATTCTGGAAGCATATGCCCAGGCGTTACTCGTGCGGCGTAGACGGACCGTGGACGCAGTGTCAAATTTGCCGGCCGGGGCACTTCGGCGTCGCCGCCCCGGGTACGATGCGTACACGATGCGATTGCAAAACGCGTTTCCGGTCTCGCTCCTTGCGTTGCTCGCCGCACTCGTTGCGGTCGGGCTGCCCGCGGCAGCTCAACCGGTGAACGTTGCGCTGATTCGGGTCACTGCTGCGGGTCCCGACGCCGTTCGCGTTGCCGGTACCATCGCAGGCGCGCATCAGCTCGAGGCCGTTCTCTACGTGAGGTTCGCCCCCGAACTTCCCAACGTGTTCCTGACCCGGCGACCGATCGTAACCGATGCCGGCGGCAACTTCGACGCGATCGTTGCGATTGCGCCGGCGTATTACACCGGCGCGATCGTTACCGTCGACGCGCAAACATCGGCCGCCGTCACCGTCGGCCGTGGCACTATGACCATTGCAGACCCTAGCGGATCGCAATAGGCCATCAAATCGCACCGCGCTCAGTGCGCAAGGAGTTCCTAGCATGACCACCACGATCCGTAACATCCTCGTTGACGAACAAGGCCAAGGGTTGGCTGAATATGGTTTGATCCTCGGCCTCATCGCGGTCGTCTGCGTCGTCGCCGTCGTTGCCTTGCAAGTCCAGATCACCGCGATCCTGACCAAGGTAGCCAATGCCCTGTGAACCTGGGCGCAGTCCTCGCCGATGATTCGGGTCAGGGCCTCGGGGAATACGGTCTCATCCTCGGGCTCATCGCCGTCGTTTGCGTTGCCGTGCTCGTCCTCGTCGGAAGTAACCTTGCGAAAATATTGACGAAGGTTGGCACCGTCCTCTAGGGCGGCACGAACATGTCTGCAACACTGATCTTGCTCGTCACCTTCACGCTTGCTGGAGCGGCCGTCGACGTTCGGTCCCGCAGAATTCCCAACGTGCTCACCGCAACGTTGGCGTTCGCGGCGTTCGCGGTGCACGCCGGCGATGGGGCCGGCGCGTTGTTCCTCACGGCGGCGGTCATGATCGTGTCGTTTGCGCTCGGCGCGCTCGCGTTTTCGGTGGGCTGGCTAGGCGGCGGAGATGTCAAACTCATCGCTGCCGCGTGCGGCGTCGCCGGCTATCCGGGCTGCATTTGGCTCGTTCTGTTCATCTTGATTTCGGGCGCCGTGCTGGGCATCGTGCAAGCCGCAGGTCAGCGCCGCCTTCTGGCTTTCATTCGTAACGCAACTGCATTGGCGATGACGGGTGCGGCTCCGCAAACACCGACGCTGCTGCCCTACGGCGTCGCAATCGCCGGCGGCAGCACGGCGTACGCCCTCGCAACTCTCCTCGCCGTCATAAGGGTGCCCTAATGAAAACCCGCCGCGTCCCGCTCATCATCGGTCTCGTCCTTGCGCTCGGGACGGGCGTTCTGTTGTTGGGCTATTTGACGTCTTTGCGCTCGAGCGGCGGCGCCGTGCAAATGCGCTCCGTGCTGGTGGCGACGCACGACATTCCGGCGCGCGCGGCCGCTACCGCCGACCTTTTCACCGTACAGCAACGCATCGCGGACCAAGTGGATTCCGACGCGATCGCTAGTCCGAAGGATCTCGCCGGCGAATACACGCTGGTCGGAATCCCGGCCGGGAGCGTCGCGACCCGTTCGAAGATCGGCTTAGCATCCGCCGCGACGCTTCCGGCCCGGCTGCCGATCGGCATGCGCGCGGTGAGTATCTCGATCGACAACGTCAAAGGCATCGCCGGTCTCATCACGCCCGGCGACCGCGTCGACGTCATCGCGGTTCCGTCGGTGAATGCCGGCGAAACGCCGCGCGGCTTCGCGATCCTGCGCGGCGCGCTGGTTTTGGCAATGGGATCGGACGTTACGACCACGACCGCTGCACCGCCGGGACCGCTTAGCGGTCCGCCGGCGGCGCTCACGACGATCACGTTGGCTTTGACCCCGAACCAAGTCGATCTGCTGGCGGGCGCCGACATGAACAGCACCCTGCGGCTGGCACTGCGCAATCCGAAGGAACCGATCGGCGATTTTCCGACCGAGATGCTCAAGATCGCGGCGCAAGGAAGCGCACCGGCAAACGCCGCACCGGCCGCGGCGCTGCAACTTACGGTTCCCGCTGCACCGGCGGCACGGCCGAACGCCGGCACGCATGGCGTCACCGTAATCGACGGCGATCGTATCGATTCGGGCCCGACGGGTTCGCGTTGAGTCAGCGCATATTCATCGTTACCGGCGCAAAGGGCGGCGTCGGCGCGACCACGATTGCGATCAAGCTGGTCGCGCGGCTGCCGGCACCCGCCGAACGGATGATCGTCGATGCCGATCTGACCGGCAAGCGAAGTCTTGCCGTTTGGTACGATCTCAGCGACGATCTCGACCGGGCGCGCTCGATCGGCACGGCGACCGTCGCTAGGGCGCCGGACGGCACGCTGGTGATGGAACTCGCGCGCACCTACGAGGATGGCCTCACGCAAACTGCGGCGTCCGTTACGCGCGCGTTAGCCGGGCTTTCCGAACATGCGGTCATCGTCGTCGATGCCCCACAACCGTTTGCGGCGATCGTCCGCCCCTTCGTCTCCCGCGCGACGAAGTTCATCGCCATCACGGAACCCTCCCCGATGGGCGTAGCCGGCGCGCAGGCATTGCTCGCTGCAATGGATCGCGCGGGCATCCCGCCCTCTCGTATCGCGCTGGCCATTACCGACATCAATGCGAAGGGCAGCGCGGTATCGCGAGCCGATATCGAACGCGAACTGAAGATGCCGGTGAGCGTGGAGCTGCCGATCGAACGCGACCGCCGGTTCGAGGGCCTCTTCGACGGTCTCGTCACCATGCTCGTCGCCGAACCGGGGTCGCTCGGCGATTCGGGTGAACTGGCGGAAAAGCCGGCCTTCGATCGTCGCGTCGACCTCGGCGAAGTTTTCTCGTGAGCCAGCGCGTCTTCGTCGTCGTCGGCGCGAAAGGCGGCGTCGGTGCGACCACGATCGCCGTCAAGCTAATCGAACAATTGCCGGCGCCTGCCGAGCGCGTGATCGTCGATGCGGACCTCTCCGGCCGGCGGAGCGTGGCCGTCTTGTACGATGCCAGGACCGAGCTCGACGTCGAGCGGGTGCCCGGCTCGGTCGGTATCGTACGCTCGAAGGCCGGCCCCTTCGTGATGGAACTGGCCCGCACGCATGAAGACGCGTTCATTCAGAACGCCGATTCCGTCGTCGAGGCGATCGAACGCTTACCCGAAGACGCCGTGATCGTCGTCGATGCACCGCAACCGTTCGCCGCGGCCGTACGGCCCTTTATCGCGCGGGCGGCAAAGATCGTCGTGATCACGGAACCGACGTTGTTCGGCGTGGGAGCGGCCCGCTCGATGCTCTCGGCGATGGACCGTTTCGGCATTCCTGACGCCCGTATCGCGTTCGTCCTCAACGACGTGCGTGCATCGGGCGAACTTCGGCGCATCGACATCGAGCGCACCCTGCGCGTAACCGTGAGCGCAGAATTGCCGAACGAACGTGACCGGAGATTCGCAAAAACGTTCGCCGCTTTCGCCGGCGTCCTCGCTGCATCGCCGATCTTTCAAACGCTTGGCAACCTGCGCCAGTCAACCGAAAAACCGATCGGCGACCGGCGCGAGCGCCGGGCGGAAGCCGCGACGCTGACGCCGACGCCCGGTGCGCGTAATGACGTTCGGCCGGCGTTGCCGCCGTCTCAATCGTCGGCCGCCGTCGATGAGCTCAAGACTGCCCTCCACGCACTGATCTTGACGCGCATCGATTTCTTCACCGCGGGACGCGCCGACACGGACGCTCAGAAACATGCGGAACTGCGCGATCAGATCGACAAGATCGCGACCGACTTCCTCGCAACGCGAACCGATGTCAAAACGGCGGAAGAAGTCGCGCGGATCCGGCGCGAGGTGATCGAGGAAGCCCTGGGTCTCGGACCGCTCGAGAGTTTGCTCCATGACGAAGAGGTCACGGAGATCATGGTCAACGGTCACGACAACATCTTCGTGGAGCGCCACGGCCGCGTCGAGCGCACGACGAAGCGCTTCGTCGACGACCGCCAAGTGCGTCTGGTCATCGAACGCATCATCGCGCCGCTCGGACGGCGGCTCGACGAGTCGAGTCCGATGGTCGATGCGCGCATGGCCGACGGCTCGCGCGTCAATGCGGTGATCGAACCTCTCTCGATCGATGGTCCGACCCTCACGATTCGCCGCTTCGGAACCAAACGAATGCACGTCCGGGATCTCATTTTAGCCGGCGCCGTAACCGAAGCGGTCGTGGATTTTCTCCGTGCTGCCGTCGAGGCGCGGCAAAACATCCTCGTCAGCGGGGGAACGGGTTCCGGCAAAACGACGCTGCTCAACGCGCTCTCGAGCTTCATTCCGCGAGCGGAGCGAATCTTGACGATCGAGGATGTGGCCGAACTGAAACTCGAGCAGCCGCACGTCGTGCGACTCGAGGCTCGCCCTCCCAATCTCGAGGGCACGGGCGGCGTCACGATTCGCGATCTCGTGCGAAACGCGCTGCGCATGCGCCCCGACCGCATCGTCATCGGGGAGTGCCGCGGTAGCGAAGCGCTCGATATGTTGCAAGCGATGAATACGGGCCACGACGGCTCGCTCACGACGATCCACGCCAACTCCGCGCGCGACGCACTTTCGCGCGTCGAAACGATGGTCTTGATGTCGGGCTTCGAACTCCCGCTGCGCGCGATCCGCCAACAGGTCTCGAGCGCAATCAACCTCGTCATCCAAGTCGCGCGGCTCCGCGACGGCTCCCGGCGCGTCACGGGCGTCAGCGAGGTCATCGGCATGGAGGGCGACGTCATTTCGATGCAAGAGCTGCTCAAATATCAGCAACACGGCATGAGTGCGCAGGGCAAGGTCGTCGGCGAGTTAGAGGTGACCGGCGTGCAACCGAATTGCCTCAAGCGCTTCGCGGACCTGGGCGTCGTCTTCGATCCGGGCATGTTCAACTCGGCGCCGCGTCAGGACCTCGCATGGTCGCGCTAGTGCCGATCGCGATCATCATCTGCGTCATCGGGGCGCTCGCGTTCTTGGTCGCGTCGTTTTGGGCTACGATCTCCGAGCGCATCGCAGCCTTCGGCAACGGCTTCAGCAGCGACCTCGAACTTGCCGGGATGCGTACCGAACCCCAGCGCTACGCGCTCATCGTCATTGGGATCGGCGCCGCCGCATGGACTGCGTCGATACTGCTCTTACGGCCGGGTCTGCTGTTTGGACTCGTCTTGTTCGCCCTGTGGGGAATGCTGACGATCTACGGTGCGGGCTGGTACCTCAAACGCCGGCGCAGACGCCGCGTCGCCGCGTTTCAGGATCAGCTCGAACAAGCGCTGCGATCGCTCGCCGGTGGCGTTCGCGTTGGATTGGGTATCCGCCAAGCATTCATCATGACGGCGGAAGAGTGCCGCAATCCCGTGAAAACCGAATTCACCCGGGTCGTCGGCTTGAGCAACGTCGGCGTGAGCCTGCTCGACGCGTTCGATCAAATGGCCGCGCGCATGACCAATCCCGAGACGGCGATGCTCGCGCGCGTCTTGCGGGTGCAATCCCAGACCGGCGGAAATCTCGCCGGCATTCTCGCCGGCCTCGCCGATACGATTCGTGACCGGCGCCGTTTGCTGCGGCGGGTCAACGCTATCACGGCGCAAGGTCGAGCCACGGGCTGGCTTCTCGGGCTGCTGCCGGTCACGCTCGGTGGGTTCCTGATCGTTGCCGAGCCGACGTTGCGCGAAGCGATGCTGTTCACGACGGTGGGTCAGCTCTTTCTCGGAATTGCGCTCGGTCTCGACGCCCTCTCGATCTTTTCCATCATGAAGATCGTGCAGATCGATCCATGACGATCCTTCTTCCAATTGCCATCGCCATCGTCGGCGCCGCCTCAATCTTCCTCATTGCGATGTCGATGGTCCCCGCGACGAACGTGCTGCAGACGCGAATGCGCAAGCTCGAACGTGTCGACGAGCCGTCGCTCCCGCAGCACACGATCATCGTCAATCAGATCGTCAGCACCGAACGCAAGTCGGTGTTGCAGGGCCAGCTCAACGAAGCCGGTTGGTATGAGGTCACCCCTGCAGCACTCGCAATACGCGGCCTCGGAGCTTTCGGCATCGGCCTGAGCGTCGGTTGTTTGTTGATCTTCTTTCTGCACAACAACGTGCTGGGCGCCATCATCGGCGTGCTCGTCGCGATGATCAGTTGGCGCGTGCCGAGTTTCTTTCTCTCCCGTGCGATCAAGGCGCGCAAGGAATCGATCGGGCGCGATTTGCCGGAGTTCCTGGACCTGCTCTCCACGACCGTACAGGCCGGGCTCTCGCTCAACGCGGCGCTGATTCAGGCGACCGATGCGACCACGGGACCGCTGCATGCCGAACTTACCTCGACGCTGGCCGAAATTCGCTTGGGCCGTTCGCGGGAGGAGGCACTCAATGCAATGGCCGATCGCGCGAACGAAAACTCGCTGACGATGACGGTCTCGGCGATCGTGCAGTCGGAGAAACTCGGCACGGATCTGACGGATGTGCTGCACGAGCTTGCGAAGGAGTCGCGCGACCGCCGCTGGATGCGCGCCGAAGAGAAGGCCGCACAGCTGCCGATTTTGATGATCATCCCGATGGCGCTCTTCATGATACCGTCCCTCTACCTGATGATCTTCGGCCCCGTCATCGCCGAGTTCATCGAGCATCGCTGACGATGATGCTAGCGCTTTCGGCAACCTTCGGCGCGGTGTTCTTCGGCGCGGCGGGCCGGCTCGGCTGGCTGCTCTCGGAGTCGTGGTACGGAACCATCGAGCGCGAAGCCGACGGTCCGCCGCCGCTCCGGATACCGTCGTGGCTCTTCGTTGCCGTTGCCGCGTGCGTCGGAACATCGGTTGGAATCCACGGCGCGTCAACGTTGCAGGCGGCAGTTCTGATCGTGGCCGTGCTTTCGCTCACCGTTTGCGCGGCAACCGACGCGCGCACGGGGATGATCCCGGATCTGTTCACCCTCGGTCCGCTGATCGTCGTGCTGGCGCTCTCGGCCCTACGTCACGAATGGGCTCCCCTTGCGGGCGCGGTGTTCGCGCTCGTCCCATTTGCCGCGATCGCGGCGCTTTCGCGTGGGCGGGGAATGGGTTGGGGAGACGTCAAGCTGGCTGCGTTCGGCGGCGCGCTCGTCGGCATGGGGGGCATCACGCTGGCGGTCGCGATCGCTTCGCTGGCGGTGATCGTCGCCGGCGTGCTCAACCGCCGCGCGCGCACACCGATCGCGTTCGGTCCATATCTCGCGGTCTCGATCGGCACTGCACTCGGACTCGGCAGCACGTTCTGAAGCGATGGCATTTCTCCGCAATTGCACGACCGGCACGATCATCGCAACCCGCATCGACAGGTTGACTGGTCTCTTACAGCGGGCTGTCGGTTTGCTCGCGCGCAGCAGCGTGCAGCACGACGAGGGCGTATGGCTGACGTCGTGCCGCTCCATCCATACGCTCGGAATGCGCTGTGCGATCGACGTTGTGTTCGTCGATCGCGAGGGCTGCGTATTGCGCATCTGCCGTAACGTCCGGCCGAACCGTTTTGCCTTGAGCTGCCGCGCGGCGAAGGCCGTGGTCGAACTCGGGGGCGGAGCGCTCGATCAGATCGACGTCGAGCTGGGCGACCGGCTCGAACTCGTCTCGACGTTCATTCAGAGCGCGGGCTTGGGGCGAGCTCTGCATTCCGTTTGAGTGGCTTGCCGAGTTGCGCGACCACGACCTTGAAGAGGTCTTCGAATTCGACTGCTCGCGGTACCAGTTGCGGTTCGAGGGCCTCGGAACCCAGCAACATCCCGATATGGAGACGCTCGGCTTGCAAATAGTGGTCGCGCGCCGCGCTCCAATTGCCGCCCTCGCTTGCTGTTTCGGCGAGCTCGACCTGAGCCCGGAACGAGCGAGCATCGATCGATACCCAATCGAGATCGAGTGCGATCGAGTTGTCAACGCTAACGTACCGTGCGGCATCGCAGCCGGCGGCATCGGAAACGGCGCGGCGCAGCCGGCATAACGTCGTGCGCAAGCCTTGCGATGCGACGGCCGGGCTGGCGTTCGGCCAAAACGTGCTCAACAGGTCGGCGCGCGTGACGCTGGCGTCCGGCGTTAACGCGATATAGGTCAGCAGATTCTGATCTCGGCGCCGATCGAACGTCACCGGACGGCTACCAACTTGGCACGAAAAGCGGCCGAACAGTTTGAGGACGAGGCGGCCGCCGTGAATTTCGGCGCGATCGGTCGACCGCATGTTGCCGGCGATCTGCATGAGCACGCGATATGGGCGCAGACCGGAGCGCATGCGAACGATCGGATATCCCACCGCATCGAGCCGTTCGAGGTCGCGTTGCGTGGCCGGGTCGGGGAAGGATCGCATAGCCGCGACGAATGCCTCGGACGCTGCCGCATCGTCATGCGATAGGACGAGGAGTTCGAGCAGCAGGTGTCCGTTGAGCTGGCGCCACTGCTCGAACGCGCCGCGAAGCCCGCGGCCGTCGCGGGCCGCATCGCGCACGACCCACGAAACGGCGGCCGCCCAACCGTCGGTGTCGTACTTCAGCTGCTCGACGTCGATCTCGTCGAAGGGGACACGCTGCGCGGTCGCGAGTTCGGCGATCTCGGCGGAAGTGAACGGCAGCAACGAAGCGTCGACCAGCGCCCCCATTCCGCGCGCTGCCAGCGCCTGGGCCCGCATCGCCGTGCGTGACGATCCGCCGAGAATGTAACGCATGCCGGCGGAGCAGCCCGCTTCGATGCTTTCGCACAGCGCTTCGCGGCTCTCAGCGGAGGCAACGTCGGCTTGGTCGATGATGGCGAGGCGAGCACCGGAGATCTCTGCTAACGACGAGCGGATTTGCTCCGGCGACGCTGCCGCCGGCAGCGCGATGTAAGCGGCGTCGCTGCGCTGCGCGAGGAGTTGGCGCAGAGCCGTCGTCTTGCCGCTGCCGTGGGGAGCGCACAGGACTTGCACCGGGGCCATGCCGGCGCGCGCGGCTGCCTCGAGCGTGTTCAGAACGCGCGGCCGGTGGATTTCGAGTGAGGGTTCGTGCCGGAGCTGAGGCACTCGATTGCCCGGCATGACGCGGTGGAAAACTCGCTGCTGTGGCAACGTGATACTCTTAGGACGCCTCGGCTGAGACGATTGGCACCCGTGCTCCGGAATGAAGCTTGTGCGCTAGCGTACCCTCCGCGAAACAAAGCTACGCTAAGGTTACGGAGTGGTCGATTGTATGGCTTACCCTCGCAAGCGCCGGTTGCTCGTTAAGAACGTCCGCGGAAGGGCCCGACGATCTTAAGCGCGGCCTCGACGATCGACGTGTCGACGACTTGTTCGACCGTCGTATCGCCGTCGATCAGGTTCGCGCTGCGAAACGTGGCCAGATCGAAACGCAAGTTCGCGAGGTCGAGGTGTCCGTTCACGTCGACCGCGTTCGGTACGATCTCGCGAAAGACGGCGGGATCTTTAATCGCCGTGAATTTGGTGAGCACGTCGATCACTTCAGCGGCGTTGGGGCCGGCCAGGCGGCCGTTCTTGAGCGCACCGGCACAGAAGCGCAAGCCGCGGATGTAGGCGACCATCCACTTCACCGCTACGTCGCGCTGGCTGCGCACGAAGTTGCCGCTGAAGAAGATGCAGCCGTTCATGCCGTTCGGAATCAGCACGTCGCTGGCTGAAAAGCGAACGGCGTAGTTTCCCTGGATCGCTTTGGTTGCGAACGGCTCGATCGTACACGACGCGTCGATCGAACCATTGGCGAAGGCGGCGATCTGCTCCGGAAACGCGATGAAGACTTCGCGAACGTCGCGATAGGTCAGCCCGCCGCGGCGCAGCGCTTCGCTCATCGTGACGAATGCCGCCGTGCCTTGACCGACTTCGGCAAACGTCAGACCCTTGAAGTCTTTGAACGACTTCACGCGGCCTTTGTCGATCAGATCTTTGCGCACGAGCACGGCGATCACGCCGTATCCGGGCGCCGAGATGCTCTCGCTCGCCACGCACTTCAAATCGATGCCGTGCCCGACCGCGTTGAACAAACCGGCCGTCGGCGCGCCCGCGGCAACGTCGAGCTGACCGGCGCCCAGCGGCGCCATCATCATCGCCGCGGTTTGCAGCGGCGTGATTTGCACGTCCAGGCCTTGATCGGCGAAGTAGCCCTTAGCGATTGCAACGCAGATCGGCGCATCGCTTTGCGAGAGCGTCGCGCCGAGCCGGACCACGGTGGGCGTCGCGCCGAACGCGCGCGTTGGAGCGAGCACGGCTGCCGAGAGCAGCGCTGCCGTCGCTTCGCGGCGCGTGAGCCTCACGCCGTCTTCCAGCCGGCCTCTGAGAGATCGACGCGCGTGCCGACCGGATCGGTGATGAAGGCTTCGTTGAAGCGGCCGTCTTGCGGCACGCGCTTCGGCGCCGTTGCGCCGCCGGCAACCGCGACCTTTGCGACTTCTTCGAGGTTCTCGACCTCGAATCCAAAGTGGAAGATCCCCTCGGGCCGCCCACGCGCCGTAATCAGCGCAAGATTGATATAGCCGTCGGAGATGAAGACCGCCCCGCCCTCCTGGCGGCCGATCTCAGTCATACCGAAGGTCGTCTTATAGAATTCCGCAAGCGCATCCGGATCGTTCGCAAGCAAAGCAATATGCTTGATATGTGGCATGAACATCTCCAATCCCGAAGAGAGGTAGAAAATTGCTTAAAGACCCCCATTTGTCATCCAGAGCGCAGCGCGTAGCGCGGAGTCGAAGGACCGCCCCAATCGTGGCGGAGCGCTTGACACCAAAGATGTACGTATGTAGTTATAGGTGGTATGACCAAGACCTCAAACCGCGAGCGGATCCTCTCCGAGGGCCTGCGGGTGGTCCACGAGCACGGGTTCGCCAACGCGAGCGTGCGGGACATCGTCGCGGCCGCCGGCGTACCCCAGGGCTCGTTCACGAACCACTTCGCCTCCAAAGAAGCCTTCGGCCTCGAGATCCTCGACCTCTACTACGCCGATTCGCGCCGCAACGTCGCGGAGACGCTGCGCAACGACGCGCGTCCGCCGCTCGAGCGTCTGAACGCGTATTTCGATTCCCAGAAGAACCGTCTCAACGAAAATGACATGCGAAATGGCTGCCTTTTCGGCAATTTTGCAGCCGAGGCGAGCGACAACAGCGAGGCGATCCGTAACCGTTTGATCGAGGTCTACGCCGAATCGCGCGAATCCATCGCGTACTGCCTGCGCGCGGCCGTTGCCGCCGGTGAAGTGAAGCCGACGCTCGACTGCAACGAGATCGCCGGCTTCATCGTGTCGTCGATGCAGGGCGCCATTTTGCTCTCGAAGGCGCATCGCAGTCCCGAGCCGATCGAGCGCTTCCGCCGCGTGCTCTTCGCGAGCGTCCTTCAGTAGCCGAACGCCTAGTGGAGCTGCTTAGCTCAATTGGCTATTGACAATATGTACGTACGTATTATATAACCGGTCCATGAACTCGCCCGTCGTCTTAATCACCGGAGCCCTAGCCGGAATCGGCCGCTCCACCGCCCTGGCCTTTGCCCGTGAGGGCGCCCGTCTGGTGATCTCCGGCCGCCGCGACGATGCCGGCCAAGCGCTCCTCGCCGAGCTGCGCGCCCTGGGCGCCGAGGCCGAATTCGTGCGCGCCGATGTCCGCAACGAGAACGAAGTGCGCGACCTGATCGATCGCGCCGTGACGCGCTTCGGCCGTCTCGATGTCGCCGTGAACAACGCCGGCACCGAAGGCACGACGGGACCGATAACGGAGCAAACCGCGGAATCGTATGCCGCAACGTTCGACACGAACGTGCTCGGCGTGCTCTTGAGCATGAAGCACGAGTTGCGCGTGATGCAGCCGCAAGGTTCGGGCAGCATCGTTAACCTGTCATCGACGGTGGGACATCGCGGCGCGCCCGGCGCCGCGGTCTATACCGCAAGCAAACACGCGGTCGAAGGGCTGACGAAGGCTGCCGCGCTCGAAGCCGCGCCGTTCGGCGTGCGCGTCAACGCGATCGCTCCCGGGCCGGTAGAAACGGAAATGTTGGCGCGTTTCACCGGCACCGCCGAACGCAAAGCGGGCCTGATCGCCGGCGTGCCGTTCAAGCGCGCGGGCAAAGTGGAGGAGATCGCCGACGCGATCGTCTTCGTCGCATCCGAAAAGGCTGCGTTCATTACCGGCCAAATCGTCGACGTCAACGGCGGAAAGACGGCATCATGAAATCGAACACCGGGCGTACGCTCGTCGCCGCCCTTACGATGATCGTCATGGTCGCCGGTTCCACTGCGATGAGCTCGCTGTTCGTGAGCTATCGCCAGCAATGGGGCATCACGAGCGCGGAGATCGCCATCGTGTTCGCGGTCTACGTCGGCACGCTATTGCCGATCTTGCTGTTCTTCGGCGGTCTCTCGGAGCGGTTTGGCCGCCGTGCGGTCGCAATCGCCGGCATTTCCTCGATGGCCATCGGCTTGGCGACGCTGACGCTGGCGCACGGTCTACCGCTGCTTATCATCGCGCGACTCTTCCAAGGCGCGGGCGTGGGACTCTCGGTTGGTGCGCTCACGGCGTCGCTCACGGAAGCGTATCGCGGCAAGCTGCCGATCGGAACCGTGTTGCAGTCGGTCGCGGCGATCGGGCTCTTCACGGGTCCCGTGATTAGCGCCATCGCCTTCAACTTCGGCGGCGGTGTGAATCTTTCGTACGTTCCATCGCTCCTGCTCGTCATCGGCCTCTTCGCCCTCACCCCGTTCATCAAAGCACAGCCGATCGATCCGGCGAACCTGCCCGCAGAAGAGCAGCCGCTTCCGGTGGCCGCTGTCGCGAGCGCAATGCGCTTCGCGATGCCGGTGGCGTTCGTCAGTTGGGCCGGAGTCTCGCTCTTTCTCTCGCTCGTGCCGTCGTATCTGGCCGCGACGCTGCACGCCGCGAATCCCGCGATCGGTGCGGGCGCCGTCTTCGCTTCGCAATTTTCGTCGCTCGCCGTGACGATCGTGTTTCGTAACCTGATACCGGAGCGCGGCGGGATCTTCGGTGCGATCGCAAGCGTTGCCGGTTTAGCGCTGCTCGTCGTCGGAACGAGCACGAACGCCTGGCCGGTCATCGTTCTCGCAACGCTGCTCGTGGGCGGCGGCAGCGGCGTCGCATCGGCGGCAGCCTTCGGTATCGCCGGCCGCGTCGGACGCGGCCACCGGACGCGCGTGTATTCCCGGATGTACGTTGCGATGTATTCCGGCTACAGTATCCCCGCGCTTTCGCTCGGATTGATCGAAGTGCACACCTCGTTCACGATCGCCTTCGTGATCGTGACGGCCGGTCTCGCGATCGTCACGGCGGTGTTGCCGCTGCTACGTGCCCCGCGGGACCGCAACTTGGTGCGCGAGCGCGATCTCGCGGCCCGTGCGGCCTGATTCAATCGTCGCGACGCATACTTCAAGATTGGCGCGCGCCCAGCGCCCGTCGTGAAGGGCGCGCCGCGACCCGGCGATCGTGTCGACGAATTCTTCGATCACCGGATCGCGTGTCGTGCGATCGAGGCGCAGCGGCCGCTCTTCGCGCCCGCGTTCGGTATACACGTACAAACCGGTCGCTGACTGCCGGATATCGCCGCCCTCGCAGCTCACGATCGTCCAGCCGAAAAAGGGCTGATTCGGCGCGAGTTGCGCCTCCGCGGGCGTGCCGGCGCGCTTGACCTTGAGCTGCGCTTCGGATTCGGCCGTCGCGGCCTTTAACGCCGCGCGCGTCGAACCGGGCGCGACGGTCTGCGGATAGCCGACTTCCCCCGCGTCGTAGGTGATCTCCGAGGACATGAACGCGCCGTAACCGTTGTAGATCGCCGTCGCGACCGTGCCGTCCTCGAACGTGAGGAAGACGCTGTGCGCACCGATCACCGGGCGCTGCGGGTCCCAGTCGAACGTTTGCGCGCGCACGCTCTTCACGAGTCCGCCGCCCAGCAGACGCAAGATGTCGAATTGATGCGCACCTTGGCGGAACGTGATTCCGCCGCCGAGGTGTTCGTCGAGTTCTTCGGGGCGCCGCGGACGATACACCCAATCGCTGTAGTAGAGGTTGTGCATCAATCGGGCGCGGCCGAGTTCGCCGCTCGCGATCAGTTCGCGCATGGCGCGATAGGGTTCATCGTAGCTGTGCGAGTGACCGACGTTGAACACCACGCCCGCGCGGTCGGCCGCATCGATCATCGCCTGCGCTTCATCGAGCGTCGTCGCCATCGGCTTCTCGCAGAGCACGTGCTTGCCGGCGTTAGCGGCCGCCACGACCTGCGCTGCGTGCAGATCGGTCGGGGTCGCGATGTACACGGCATCGACGTCGTCGCATGCCAACAGCGACTCGAGGTCGGCCACCGGGCGAGCGCCATATCGGGCTGCCATGCTTTCCCGCACCGCCGCCAGCGGATCGCAAATCGCCGTTATTCGGATATCAGCCCGTTTTTCGACCGCCGGGAGCAGCTGCCGTGAGGCGGCGCCCATACCGACGATCCCCAGTCGTAGGTCCATCGGGCTGGGGATTCTGACTTGGGGCGCGAAAACATCGGGCATGCTGACCCCCCAGGAAAACGAGCGTCTTACCCGCGTTGGCAAAGGCACGCCGATGGGCGAATTGCAACGCCGGTACTGGCACCCGGTGGCCGCGACGGAAGACCTCGAAAAGACGTTCACCAAGCGCGTGCGATTGCTGGGCGAAGATTTGGTGCTCTATCGCGATCGCAGCGGGAAGTACGGCTTGATTGCGGAGTTCTGTCCGCATCGCCACGCCTCGTTCGTCAACGGCATTCCCGACGTCGACGGCATCCGCTGCTCGTATCACGGCTGGAAGTTTGACGGCGCGGGCCAGTGCACCGAGCAGCCGAACGAGCCCGAGGGCAGCACGTTCAAAGACAAGGTGAAGATTGCCGGGTATCCCGTTGAGGAAATGGGCGGCATGCTCTTCGCCTATCTCGGGCCGCTTCCGGCGCCGCTGTTGCCGCGCTGGGACGGGTTCGAAAATCCGCGCGCGATCCGCACCGTCGGCTGGTGCTACATTCCGTGCAACTGGCTGCAAGTGATGGAGAACTCACTCGATCCCGTGCACACCGAATGGCAGCACGGGAAGTATCAGGAGTTCTGGGAAGAGCAGCGCGGCAGCAAGTACGCCATCTCGCGCAAGCATCTGAAGATCGATTTCGCCGAGTTCGAACACGGCATGTACAAGCGCCGCCTCCTAGCCGGCGCAAGTGAAGAGTCCGACGATTGGAAAGTCGGCCATCCCGTGCTCTTTCCGGATATTCTTGCGGTCGGCAGTGGCGGCGGAAAGCTCTGGAAGATGCAAACCTACCAGATGCGCATGCCGATCGACGATGAGAACACGCTGCACTTCTGGTACACGTCGTACGACGCGCCCGAAGGGCTCGACGTTCCGGACAAACTGCGTAACCGGATTCCGTCGTACGAAGTACGCTACAACGACGACCATGGCGATCCGATCCGCGACAACATCGACGCGCAAGACGTCATGGCGTGGATCTCGCAGGGCCGCATCTACGATCGGTCCGATGAAATGCTCGGCACGACCGATCGCGGCATCATCCTGTTCCGCAAGATGCTCGAGCGCGAGATGAAAAAGGTCGAAGCGGGTCAGGACCCGATCAACACGTTCCGCGATCCGAACGCGCCCGCGCCCGAGTTCCAACTCGAACGCGATAAAGCGCACTTCACCGACGGCTTCGAGAACTTGCAGTACCGTCAATACGCGCGCTGGTCGCCGTTCTTCCGCGAACTTTGCGATCTCTTCGCGGCGTACAATGAGAAGCGTCTGCGCGATGCGCTGCCGTCGTTCGCGCTCGAGCACGGAGCGGCTTCGACGGGCGAGTAGTGCGATGGCGGGTAACGTTCTGGCTGATGGTTGCGATTCAAGCCATCAGCGCCAGCGCGTTCTCAATCTCGACCCCGTTTTTACCGCTGTTCATTCAGCAACTTGGAGTTCACCCGCTCTCTCGCGTTGAGGAGTGGTCGGGCATCGTCGGCTCGATCAACTTTCTCTTCTCCGCGATGTTCGCGCCGATCTGGGGCGCGATGGCGGACAAGTTCGGACGCAAGGCGATGGTCGTGCGCTCGAGCATCTTCGGCGCAATCACCTCGGCCATGATGGGCTGGTCGATGAACATCTGGGAGCTGACCGGCGCCCGGGCGTTGATGGGAATGTTCGGCGGCTTCAGCAGCGCGGCGACGGCGCTGGTCGCATCGCAAGTTCCCGGCTCGTCGCTCGGCTTTGCGCTCGGCTGGATGGCGACGGCGCAAATGGCCGGGACGCTGATCGGCCCCGTGTTCGGCGGAATCATCGCGGATAGCGCGCGCGATTACCGCGCCGTGTACTTTTGGAGCGCCGCCGGCGTCGCGCTTGCGGCGGTCGTCGGCGCGATCTTCGTACACGAAGATTTCGAGCGAAAACCGCGCACCGAAGAGAAGTTGCCGTCGAGCCGGCGCCAGTTGCTCGAGATTTTGCGGCATCCCGAACTCGCGCCGCTCTTGGTCGTGCTCGCGCTGACGCAGGTCACGGCGCTCGGGCCCCATCCGGTCGTACCGCGGTTCGTGCAAGACATGGTTGGCGCATCGCCGTATCTCGCCACGTTTGCCGGCGCGGCGTTTGCCGTCATGGGCATCGGCGATCTCGTGGCATCGCCGTGGCTCGGGAAACGCAGCGATCAGATCGGCTATCGCCGCATCGTGCTGATCTGCATGGTCGGCGCCGCCGCGTTCACGATCCCGCAAGCGTTCGTGCACAACATCTGGGCCTTCTTAGCGTTGCGCTTCGGCGTCGGCTTGTTTATCGGCGGCATCATCCCCACGGCAAACGCCTGGATCGGCCGGCTCTTTCCGGCCGAGAAGCGCGGCATGGTGTACGGCCTCAGCTACAGCGCGTCGTTCAGCGGCATGTTTTGCGGTCCGCTCTTCGGCGGCTTCTTAGCGGCGCGCTTCGGCTTCACGTGGGTCTTCCTCGCGACCGGCGGCCTACTCTTGATCAACGTGATCTGGGTACTCGTCGGCGTACGCCCAGCCGATCCAATCCGCGACTGGCGCTAACCCGCCCCGAGCGACGGTTATTTCGTGCTGTAGATGATCTCGCTCATCGGGAACGATTTGTCGATGATGCCGTACTTGACGGCGGCTTCGATCATCGGCTGAAGCTGCGCCGGCACGAACTCGATCGCGAAGTCGCCGCGGCGCATCTTGCGCACCACTTCGACCGGAATTTTCGTGTAGCTGGCGAGGATCGGCGCGCTCTCGTCGTGGTTCTTGTTCGCCCAGAGCGCGGCTTCACGAATCACGTCGGCGAATTTCTTGACGGTGTCGCGGTGAGCGTCGGCCCAGCCGCGCGTCGTCACCCAGCCGCTGAGAAGATATTCCGGCGCGATGGCGTTGTGATCCATCACCACGACGCGGTCGCCGCCGGCTTCCGCGGCCGAGAGCGCGGGCTCGGGCGGTAGCCCGCCGTTGATCGTGCCCTGCGCGATCGCACCCGGCATCACGGGGAAGGGCATCTCGACCCACTTGATCGTTTTGGAATCGCCGCCGTTGTTGTCGACCCACGCCTCGAACCCAAGCTGGCTGATGTTCTTGAGCCCGTTGACCGCGATCGTCTTGCCGTTCACGTCTTTGGCGGTGTGGATCGGGCCGTCTTTCGCGACGATCAGCGCGAACGTCGGCGCCTTCTCGGTGTTGAGCAAACTCGGTGCGATGTACACGAGCGGCAACCCGTGCGTATGCGCCGCCATGATGTTCACGACGTCGGTCAAGCCGATATCGAGCGCGCCCGACGCAAGTCCGGCCGCGATGGCATTCCCGTTGGTGAACATCTGCACGTCGATGGTGATTCCGGCCTTTTTGAAATAGCCGCGATCGATGCCGTAGAACACGCCGCCGCAGATCTCGGCCGGCAGCACCCCGACGTGGAGCGTCGTCATCGGTTCCGTTTGAGCCGTCGCCCCTACGGGCGAGAAGAGAAAGAGGGCCGCAAGCGTAAGCGCCGTCGAACGAATCATCGGAAGACCGTACGAGAAAAGCCCCCCTTTGTCATGCCGAGCGCAGCGAAGCGAAGTCGAGGGACCGCCGCCCAGCCTACGTCGTTTGCGTTACCAGCACGTTCTTGTTCGCAAAGCCCTTGAGCGTCAAGAGAGTGCCGATGTCGGTCGCGCGGCCTTGCATCGCCGGGTCGCGATACACCGCACGCGCCATGGCCAAGTCTTGCAGCGCGGTGCCGACCGTCTTGAGCACGAGCAGATCGCGTTTGCCGGAGATCTTCGGGAGCGCTTTCCCATCGACGAGCGCGGAGAGTGGTAGAAGATGTTCGCGCGTGAGGTTCCCGTTCTTCATGTTGTCGGCGATATCGGCCGATTCTGCCAGCACCGCGTCCGTATCGTCAACCACGACCACGGCCGCACGTTCGAGCGAACGATCGTCGAGTTCGCGTAGATCGAGCCGCGTCGAACCGATCGATAGCACCACCGCACCCGGCGCGAAGTCGGCGCCATCGACAACGGCCAGCTTCGCCTTGGTGGCGAGCACGACGCAGGGCATGCCGGCGAGTGCTTCGCGCGACGTGGCGACCGCTTTGACGTCGATCTTCAGTTCGGCCGACATTTGCGCCGCGAAACGTTCGCGCCGTTCGGCGTTCGGGCTATACGCGTGCACGGTGCGCAAAGGCCAGATATGCGCCATCATGCGCAAGTGACCGACGGCCTCGAATCCGGTGCCGATCAGTCCCATTTCATCCGGCGGCGTGGCACACATCTGTAATCCGGCAAGTGCGGTCGTCGCGGCCGTGCGGATGCGCGTCAACTCGTCCGCATCGAACATTGCGAGCAGTGCGCCGGTGTCGACTTGATAGAGCAGCACCATGTAGCGGTTGCCGATGCCCTCGACGAGCGTCATGATCTTGAGACCCATGACGTCGTCGAACACGGCCGGCATGACGCGCAGAAAGCCCTTGCCGGTCGGCGTGTCGATCCGGTGCGGCAGGCGCGTCTTCCCGGCGGCTTCGGCCGCGAAGCATTCGCGCATGGCGTCGAGGCCGTCTTGGTTGGAAACGTGACCTTCTAAACTCTCCGCATCGAAGCAGAGCGTCACGGCATCGCCCCGGCCAGTATCGCCTCCGTGCGGGCAACGTCGGTTGGAAAACGCCCCGCATAGAACTCGTCGTCGCTTTCCGGCAGCGTGAAGCCCGACGCGGCAAAGCCCGTGCGCAGCGCGCGCATTTGATTCGGCAGAATGCGCAAGTGCGGCATGCGCAGCATTCCGCCGGAGTAGCCTTGCAGCCAGCTCATGTACTTCCAGCCGACGCGCGAGATGAGGTTGCCGCCGCCGAACGATGCATGATAGGCCGACTTGGCATCGCGCGCAGGCTGACACTTCCAGTAGAGCGCCATGCCTTCGTCCCATTTGCCGTCGTGCAGCATGCTGAACCAGCGCGGCACGCGGTCGCCGTAGGACTCATACGAACTCGTGCCCATCCACTGCATGCCGTACGCGTCGACGAGACCGGGAGCGTAGTGTTCGAGCGGACATTCCAGGATCACCGAATCGCCGACGCGCCGGCGGATGTCGGCGAAGCCGGTGTTCATCGCCGGCGGGTTTGCTTCGTACTTGATCGCGGCAGCCGTTTGGAAGCGCGCCATTTCCGCCAGCGCCTCGGGCGGGAACGCGCTCGGATGCAGCGCTTTGAAGCCCCACGTCGGCACGGCGAAGAGAATCAGTGCGAGGTTCGTCGTATCCGCGATCTCGCGCGTGAAGTTCACGATGTCGGCGGGCGTCTTCGGCCGGAACCAATCGGGATAGTTCACGAGCGCGGCTTCGTAGCCGAGCGCCTCGGCGGCCTTGGCCGCGCGAATCACATCGTCTTGCGTATCGAAGCTCAGGTGCGTGACGAGCTTGAGATTCTTCGCTCCGGCGCCCTGCGCGATTTCCATGAACTCGATGTATTCATCGCACGTCAAGCCGCTCTCTGAGGCGATGAGCGTGCCCCAAAAACCGTGCTTCTCCGCCAGGCGAATGTCGTGCTCGATCGCGCGCGGGTTGAGACCTTTGAAATCCGACGTCATCGACGGGATCGTGACGCTGCAGCAGCCTTTCCAGGTGCTCTTCACGCGGTCTTTGACTTCGGCTCTCGTGTACGCTAATGCCATGGTGGAGGTCCCTTCCCTAGTTGCGAGGCGGAGGATGCGCGGAAACGCTCGGTCGTGTGGCCGATGTGCAAGCGAACGAGCCGTTGCGATTCGGCGACGTCGCGCCGCTGCACGGCGGCGAGGATCGCGCGATGTTCCGCGTCGGCCTCGCCTTCGCGGCTGATCTGTTCGCCGTGCGAGCGCACGTAGCGTTCGACTTGCGCGCTCAGCCCTTCGAGTAGTTCGGTTGCCGTCATTGAATGCGCCGACGCATAGAGTGCGCTGTGAAAGGTCTGGTTGAGTTCGAGCCAGTGCCGATGGTCGGCGGCCGCGTCCATCTCATCGCAAAGTGCGGCCAAGCGCTGCACGTCCGCGTCGCTAATCGTCGCGACGGCTTTCTCGATGAGGAACGTCTCGATCACCGCGCGCAGTTCGAGAATCTCGAGGATGCGCTCGCGGCTGATGCCGCGCACGACCGCGCGCTGATGGCGCTTGGCGTCGATCCAGCCCTCGGCTTGCAGTTGCCGCATCGCTTCGCGCACGGGGACGCGCGAGACACCGAACCGGTCGGCGAGGGCGATCTGGTTCAGCTCGGAGCCGTCGGCCAGTTCGCCCGAACGAATGGCGTCGCGCAGCCAGATCGCGATATGTTCGCTGAACGACCGCCGGTCGTCGAGGGCACCCTGATGCTGCACCACGCGGATGTATACACTAGGCAAGCCGCGCGTCCTCCCGGCCCGGCAAGGACGGAACGTTCTTCCGTGCGCGAGAACGAGACCCGGTGATCAGCCGTCCCGCGTCGTCCCGTTACCCCATCGTTATTGCGGTCGTAACGTTCCTCGTTTTGCTGGCCGTCGCCGGGATCCGGTCCGCCTCGAGCGTCCTTTTGGTGCCGCTCGAGAACGCGATGGGGTGGTCGGTGGCCGCGATCTCCGTCGCCGTCGCGATCAACGTGGCGCTTTACGGCGCAGTCGGTCCGTTTGCGGCCGCGTTCATGGAGCGCTTTGGTGTCCGCCGCATGATCCTCATCGCGCTCGGACTGATGGCCGTGTCGACCACGGCGTCAACCTTCGTCATGACGCCGCTGCAGCTCGCGCTCACGTGGGGCGTCGGCGTCGGCCTCGGTATCGGCGTCGTGTCGATGGTACTCGGCGCGATCATCTCGACGCGCTGGTTCGCCAAAGGGCGCGGCTTGGTGTACGGCGCGCTTACGGGATCGGCGGCGGCAGGACAACTCATCTTTCTCCCGCTCCTCGCGTGGACGGCGCAAGCCGTCGGCTGGCGCTCGGTCGGCATTGTGTGCGCGGGCGTCGCTGTGCTGGTGGCGATTCCGGTTGCGCTCTTCATGCGCGATAGTCCCGAATCGATCGGCATCGCGCGCTTTGGCGAAGACGCCTCCACCGTTGCTTTGCTGTCGCCCGCGCGACACGGAACGAATCCGCTGCGCAATACCTTTGCGGTGCTCTGGCGCGCGTCGCGTTCGCGCGACTTTTGGCTCGTTTCCGGCACGTTCTTCATCTGCGGCGCGACGACCAACGGCTACATCGGAACGCACTTTATGGCGATGTGCGGCGACGTCGGCATCACGCAAGTAACGGCGGCGGGACTCGTCGCCGTCATCGGTGTGTTCAGCATTATCGGGTCGACCGGTTCGGGCTGGCTCTCGGATCGCATCGCGAGCCGCTACTTGCTCTTCACGTTTTACGGTTTGCGCGGACTCTCGCTCTTCATTCTGCCGTTTGCAATCGCGGGTCCGAACAGCGCTTGGGTTTTGCCGGCGTTCATGGTTTTCTACGGACTCGACTGGCTCGCAACCGGAGCGCCGAACATTCGCGCGCTGAGCGAAGCGCTGCGCAAAGAAGACGTGCCGATCGCGTTCGGCTGGGTCTGCGTCGCGCATCAGCTCGGCGGCGGCTTGAGCACGTTAGTTGCCGGCATAATCCGCACGGGCACGGGCAGCTACGATTCGACCTTCCAGCTCTACGGCGCGATCTGCATCGTCGGCGCGATCGCCTCGCTCGGCATCGGCGCCGGTCGCCGCACGCGCAGCGACGCCGTCACGGAGCGCAAGGCGCCCAGCGGCCAAGCCGTTCCGGCGTAGTGGATCCGGAGCATATCGTCATCACGGAGCCGGTGCGCGGTTCCGAGATTCCGGTCGACCTCACGTACGTCGAGACGCGCGACGGTTTGTATGCGCCGGTCGGGATGCGCAAGCCGGCGGGCGTGGGCCCGTTCCCACTGATCGTGTTCGCCTCGGGAAACGGCGGCGGCGGAATGGCCGAGGTGCGGGAGTACACGCAAAACCGCAGCTGGACGGCCGAACGCTTCCTGGCCGGCGGCTATGCGATCGCGTGGTTACGGTATCGCACCGAGGTCGATTATGCGTACGACAAGATCGGCGCGTTGGTCGAGCATCGCCGGGCCGGCGGGGCGCTGCTCAACCGCGGGCCGTTGGAATACGAAGACGTGATTTCGATCGTCGAATACGTGAAGAACTTGCCGTACGTCGATGCCGCGCGCATCGGATACGTGGGCATGAGTCACGCCGGCGAAATGGCGTTGAAAATCGCCTCGGAATATCACGGCTTCCGCGCAATGGTAGCGAGCGAGCCGGCCGCCCACGAGTTCTTGCGTCTGCGCCCCGGAACGGCCGGGCAAGTCGATGCGGCGACGGGTTTCCTCGACGCCGAAACGATGCTCATGCACGAAGCAGGCGACGTGCGCAGGCGCGTGACCGAAGACGTTGCGAAGCAGCGCATCGGCACGATCGAGACGCCCATTTTCGTCCAGGGGCGAAACGGCGACAACCTTCAGGGAATTTTCCGCGTGTGCTACGACCTGCTGGTCGAACTCGGCAAAGATGCCGAGTGGGCAACCTACGAGCACGATGGGCACGGCTTTGTGTTTCCCTTACGCAACGCAGCCGGCGTCTACGCTCCGGATCCGACGCAGATGCAAGCCGTGGCCGACGCCAAGGCGTTCTTAGACAAGCACGTGTAGCTCGCCGCTGCTCAGCGCTTCGTGCAAGCGCGCAATACGTTCGTTGAGCCGTTCGACCCACCGAGGTGATGAGCCGTTACCGCAGGTGCGATACGATGCGGCATGCTTCGTGCAGTTCGTATGAGGCGATGCTGATCGAAACGTAGTCTTTCTCCCACGTTGGGCAGTCGTGCCGCACGATGCGCAGTTTGAGAACGTCTTCGAGCGGCACGGTGATGCGTAACGAATGCTGGGGGGCGAGCACCTGGACTTGCCGCCGTCGTCCTTTGGCGTCGGGGTCGCTGTCGTCGTACCAAACCATGGCCGCGTCGGCGGATTGATTTTTCACCAAGAGCGAGCGATCCGTCGCTTGCGCGGGCCGGGGCGCCGAACCGAGGGCGATCATCATTGAGACCGCGACGATGAACCCGCGATATCCGGTGCGATTCGTCATGAAACGACTTTCGGCGGCAAGCGCCCGGGGTTGGTGACGGCGAGCTGCCGGCGTACGAGTGCCTGAGCGTACGCGAGTGCGGCTCGCCGTTGCGTCGAGGGAACGTCGAGTGCACCGCTGCGGATTGCCGCGATGAGATCGCGATCGTCGGAGTAGTCGATCAGCGCATCACGTGCGTCGGCGACGGCACAATCCGCGTCGCCGTGATCGAGCAGCTCGCGGCCGGCGATCGCCAGCGCGTTCGCGATCAGTGCGGCCGTGAAGCGCGCGTTTGACGGCATCACCGGCACGAGTTCGTTTTGCAGCAGTTCGCGTGCAAGCATCAGCAACTGGCCGAGTTCCGGTGCATCGTCGCTCATGCGATCCCGCGCAGAAGCTCGTCGTCTAGCTCGGGTTCGAGGGTGCCGATCAGCAGCAGCTCGAGCGAGCGTTGCTCGCCGCTTTGGTGCCGGTCGGTCTGTTGCCGGGCGATGATGCCCCAGCGCGCGTGCGCATAGGCTTCCCAATAGCGCACGCGCGCGTCGTCAACCCGCATACCGCTCGCACGTTCGTACGCGGAGTAGAAGGCCTGGCGCGTTCCGATTCCGCCCGCTTCGCGGTCGCTCGAGCCGAAACGCCAACACCACGCGCAGAACCAGCCGATGTCTTCGTGCGGATCGCCCCAACCGGCGAATTCCCAATCGAGGATCGCGGTGATGCCGTCAGCGTCAAGCAAATAGTTGCCGGTCCGGAAATCGCGATGCAACAGCACGATGTCGTTCGGTGCGGGCGCGTTGACATCGAGCCAACGCAGCCCAAGTTCGATTGCCGGTTCGTTGCGTTTTGTGCGATCGAGAAAGGCGTACGCCTCCGCGACGAAGTCGCCTGGGGTCTGGGGCGGCCGGAGAAAGGCCAGGTCCGCTCGCGGCTGGCGGATCGTGTGGATGCGCGCGAGTTGTTCGGCGAGGCGCGCAGCGAGCGTCGTGCGATCGCCGCCGAGCGCTTCATCGCGTACGATGCGCCGGCCGATCGCCGTGCCGGCCGCCCGTCGCATGATGAAGAAGGGCGCGCCCACGATCGTGAGATCATCGCTCGCCCAGAGCGGCTCCGGAACGGTGACGCCCGCGGCAAACGCCGCGCGCAGCAGCGCGAATTCCTCGGCTCGCGACCGGCTAACCGCCACCCGTGACGGCGCATCCCGGCGCAGCACCAGCTCCGCATCGCGACCGTCGATCGACGCGTCGAGCGCGTAGTTCTCCTGGATCGCGCCGCCGCTCATCCGCTCGTAGCGATCGATGCGAACGTCGCGTGCGCCGCTCGCGGCGGCGATGAAGGCCGCTAGCCGTTCCATGACCAGAAGTCGGCGCCGAGCTGCGCGAACTCGCGTGAGACGACCATGCGATGCACGGCCGAGGCGCCGTCGACGAGCCGGGCTTGCGGCGCGTAGCGGTACATCCATTCGAGGCGCATGTCTCGCGAGTAGCCGCGTGCTCCGCATAACTGCATCGCCGTATCCACGGCGCGCCCGAGTGCCTCGGAGACGGCGATCTTCGCCATCGAGATCTCTTTACGTGCAAACGAGCCGGTATCGAGCAGCAGGGCGGCACGCATCGTGAGCAGCCGGCCGATGTCGATCGCCATTGCCGCCTCGCCGATCGTGCCTTGCACGCTCTCGTGTTCGAGCAGCGTCGCACCGAAGCTCTTGCGCTCGCGCACATACGGCAACGCGAGTTCGAGCGCGCGCCGCGACATGCCGAGCCAGCGCATGCAGTGCGTGAGCCGCGCTTGCCCGAGGCGGATTTGCGTGACTTTTAGCCCGTCACCGACGTTCATGAGCACGTCGCCGTCGGTGACCTCGAGTCCGTCGAACGCCAGCTCGCAATGGCCGCCGTGTTCTTCCGGTCCCATGATCCCGATCCGGCGCACGATCCGCCAGCCCGGCTGATCGGCGTGAAAGAGAAACGCGGTAAGGCCCTTGCGCTCGTCGTCCGACGTGCGCGCGATGAGGATAAAATGCTTCGCCTCGCCGGCCCCGGTGATGAACCATTTACGTCCGAAAATGCGCCAGCCGCCGGCAGTCTTTTCGGCGCGCGTATACATCAGCGACGGATCGGAGCCCGCTCCGCCATCGGGCTCGGTCATGGCAAACGACGAACGGACGCTGCCGTCGACGATCGGCGCGAGCCAGCGTTCCTTTTGCGCCGGCGTCGCGACCTTCGAGAGTACGGTCATGTTGCCGTCGTCGGGTGCGGCACAGTTGAACGCGACCGGGCCGAATATCGAGCGGCCCATTTCTTCGTAGAGTACGGCGATTTCCGCAACGGAGCAGCCGAGGCCGCCGTCGGTGACCGGAATCTGCGGCGTCCAAAGCCCGCGCCGTTTGACCAGTTCGCGCAGCGCGGAGAGGTGCTCGAGGTTGATATTCTCGTGCTCGTCATAGGCGCCCGGATCGTCTTCGAGCGGGATGACGCGTTCGTCGATGAACGCGCGCACGGCAGCGCGCTTTGCCTCGAGCGCCGGCGAGGGATGGAGATCCACGGTCCTAGAGGCTCCCCATGAGAAGTCCGCCGTCGACCACAACGGTTGAAGCCGTCATATACTGCGACTCTTTGGATGCCAGCAGCAACAGCGCGCCGTCGAGATCGCTGACGTGGCCGAGCCGGCGCTGTGGAATGCGTGCGAGCAGTGCTTTGCCAGCCGAAGTCCGGAAGAAGGCCGCGTTGAGGTCGGTTTCGATGTATCCAGGCGCGAGCGTGTTGACGCGAATGCCGTACCGCGCCCATTCCGTCGCAAGCGACGCCGTCAACGCCACCATGCCGGCTTTTGCGGCGGCGTAGGCGGCGAGGTTTCCAATCGGCCGCATACCCACGATCGACGCCACGTTGACGATCGCACCGCCCGCGCCCGCCGCAACGCGGCGTCTCGCAAACGCCTGCGCGACCAGAAACGCGCCTGCGAGGTTGGTTTCGAACACGCCTTTCCACGCGGCGTGACTCATCGTCAGGGCGGATTCGGCCGTCGCGATGCCGGCGTTGTTCACGACGACCGTGATCGGCGTTCCCGTCGCGGCCTCGGCATGATCGAACGCTGAAGCGATGATCTTTTCATCCGTCACATCGAGGTCGACGCCATATGCGCGACCGCCGGCCGCGCGAATCTCTGCAACGATGATCTCGATGCGGTCGGTCCGGCGCGCGCCGAGCGCCACGAGCGCGCCGGAGGCGGCGAAGAGCCGCGCGGTGTGTTCGCCGATCCCGCTCGATGCGCCGGTGACGAGCACGCACTCGCCGGCGAGGCGATCAGATCGTTGTATCGGCATCGGAGTGCACTTTGGTTGTTGCCACGTTAGCCCTGGCATACGCCGCCAGGGCCGGCCCGACGCGGTCGAGGGCGCGCTGGAGTTCGGCGCTCGAGGTCGCGTAGGCGATGCGCAAGTGCCCGGCGCCGGCCGGTCCGAACGAGGAACCGCCGAGCGCCGCGACGCCGGCCTCTTCAAGGAGGTAGCGCGAGAGCGCGACGTCGTCGGGTTCGATCGCCGCGGCGTTCGGAAACGCGTAGAACGCGCCGCCGGGAAGCGCGCAGTGCACGCCCGGCAGTGCGTTGAGGCCGCCGACGATGAGGTCGCGTCGGCGCCGCAGCCGCTCCCCCATCGCGATCACGGCGCTGTCGTCGCCGCGCAGCGCCGCGATGCCCGCCTTCTGCGTGAACGTGGCGACGCACTGGTAGGTGTTGTTCGCAAAGAGCGTCAGGGCGTGCACGATCGCTTTGGGCGCGATGCAGTAACCGAGCCGCCAGCCCGTCATTGCATAGGCTTTGGAGAACCCGTCGATGATGATCGTGCGTTCTTGCATGCCCGGCACTTGCGCGATCGACGCGAACGGCGCGCCGTACACGTTGCGGCTGTAGATCTCATCGGAGACGACGAGGATATCGTGCCGTAGCGCAAGTGCGGCAACCGCGGCAAGATCGTCTGCCGTCATCACGCCGCCGGTGGGGTTGTGCGGGCTGTTGAGCACGATCGCGCGCGTGCGCGGCGTGATCGACGCGGCAAGTTCATCGAGGTCCGGCCGCCAGTCGTGCGCGCCGTCGAGGCGGAACGTCAACGCTTTCGCACCCAAGTACGACGCCGCGGCGTGATACGCCGGATAGGCGGGATCCGCGAACACGACTTCATCGCCCGGATCGAGCAGCACGGCGAAGAGGTTCCAGAGCAGCGGCTTCGCGCCGGGACCGATGACGACGTTTTCGGCCGCATATGGTTCGGGTAGCGAGCGGAAGCGCGCGGCATCGAAGGCCACGGCTTCGCGCAACTCCGCGAGTCCCGGCACCGGCGCGTAGTGCGTGAAGTGTTCGTCGAGCGCCGTTTTCGCCGCGGCCGTAATGTATGCGGGCGTGTCGAAATCGGGTTCGCCGATCTCGAGGTGCACGATGCTGCGTCCTTCGCGTTCGAGCTGCTGCGCGCGCATCATCAACTCGACGGTGCCTTCGTTGCGAAAGGCGGCCGCCGCGCGCGAGAGGCGAAGCTCCACGCTCACATCTCCGTGCGCAGGCTGAAGAGTTCCGGAAAGAAGCTCTTCTCGAGCCGCGTCGCGAGATATGCCGCGCCGGCCGTGCCGCCGGTGCCGCGCCGGAAGCCGATCACGCGTTCGACCGTCTTTAAATGCGCGAAGCGCCACTTCTGAAAACGGTATTCCACGTCGACGAGCTTTTCGGCGAGTTCGTAGAGATCCCAGTAGCGCTCGATGTCGTGATAGATCGTGAGCCAAACCGCCTCGACCTCCGGGCTCGGCACGTAAGGGCGCGTCCAGTCGCGTTCCGTTACCGCCGTGGGCAGCGCGAAGCCGCGCCGCGCCAGCAACTGCAGCGTTTCGTCGTACAGGCTCGGCGCTTGCAAGGCCGCGGCGAGTTCGGCGTAGTTCGCCGGCTCGCCGCGATGCAGTTCGAGCATCGCCGGATCCTTCGCGCCGAGCAGAAACTCGATGAGCCGGTACTGATGCGATTGCAGGCCCGACGCCGAGCCCAGGGTGTGGCGGAAGCGCAAATAGTCCGCGGGCGTCATCGTCGCGAGCGTTTCCCACGCTTCGGTGAGGTGCGATTGAATGCGGCCGATGCGCGAGAGCATCTTGAACGCCGGCGGAAGATCGTCGGCGTGCACGTGCTGCACGACCGCCCGTAGTTCGTGGATGCACAGTTTCATCCAGAGTTCGGTCGTCTGATGGATGATGACGAAGAGCAGTTCGTCGTGTTCGTCCGAGAGCGGCTTTTGGCACGCCAGCAAATCCGGCAGCTGAAGATACTCGCTGTAGTTCATGCCCGAATCTCCGCCCGCGTTATACGGATCGGCGGGGTGAGCTGCTGTTTCGCGTGCGGCGCGTCGTGGATCTTGCGCACGATATCCATCCCGCGCGTCACCTGGCCGAACGCGGCGAAGCCGCGATGGTCGGCCGAACGCCGGCCGCCGTCGTCGAGACTCGGCTGATCGCCGATGCAGATGAAGAAGCTCGCCGTCGCGGTGTTCATGGCCGTATCGCGCGCCATCGACACCGTGCCGTCGCGATGATGGAGTCCGGTCCGGGTCGTGGCCTCGAACGCCACCGGCGCACCTTCGGGAAATTTCGGCCGGTGGTCGGCTTGGATGACGTCGATTTTCACCCGGCTTTGCGGCTGATTGTCCGGATGCGTCAGCACCGTGCGGAAGAAGGCGCCGTCAGTAAATGCGCCGCGGCGCACGTACGCCAGGAAATTCGCCGACGTCTTGGGCGCGTGGACGCGGTCGACGCTGATGTCGATTTCACCGGAGGTCGTGAAGAGCGCCACCATAACGGCCATCAGCAGCATGTCGGCGTTCCCTCAAAGCGGGCGAGGACGAAAGGTATTTTTGCCGTGGACGACGCTCTTTTCGGCAACCCTTACTTCGTGCACTTCGCCCGGAGGTCCCGGCTTGCTCCAGTTGATCGTCTCGGGGATTGCCAACGGTGCGCTCTACGGTTTGGTCGCCGTCGGTTTCGTCGTGATCTACAACGTCACGGGAATCATCAATTTCGCCCAAGGCGAGTTCACCACCGTCGGCGCGGTGACGGCGGTGACGCTGGTCGGCTACGGCGTTCCGCTGCCGCTCGCGGTCCTGTGCGGCGTGGGCGTATCGGGTGTTGCGGGCCTCGTGCTGTGGTATGCCGCGCTGCGCGGCGCACACCGTCAGCCGCTGGTCGTGCAGTTGATCATCACGATCGGCGCGAGCGTGTGCTTGCGGGGTCTCGCGCTCTTGATCTTCGGTTCGACCCCGAAACCGCTGCCGCCGTTCTCGAACAACGGTACGATCTCGCTCGGCGCCGCGACGATCACGCCGCAGCAGTTGTGGATCTTTGCGATCGTCGCCGTGTTGATGGCGGTGCTGTTCGTGCTCTTCGAGCGCACGCGCATCGGCGGGGCGCTGTTGGCATCGTCGATTAATCGCGATGCCGCGCGCTTGATGGGCATCGACCCGCTGCGCATGAGCGCGATCGCGTTCTTCCTCGGCGCCGCGCTCGCCGGCGTCGCCGGCACGACGATCGCACCGATCGCGCTGGTGAGCTTCGACATGGGCGGCAGCCTCGGGCTCAAGGGTTTCGTTGCCGCGACCCTCGGCGGCATCGGCAGCGTTCCGGGCGCGGTCGTCGGCGGCATCCTGATCGGGGTGATCGAGTCGGTCGGCGCGGGCATCTTCTCATCGGGCTGGCGTGATGCGATCGTCTTCGGCGTACTGATCGTCGTCTTGTTCGTGCGGCCCGAGGGGTTGTTCGGACGGAGCGTCGCGCGCGTTTGAATCGGCGCAATGGGTTCATCGCGGTCGGTGTGGGCGCGGCGATCGTGGTGCTCGTGCCGTTTTTGCACAACGGGTACATCACCGGTTTGATGGTGCTCATCGCGCAGAACGCGATCGCAGCGCTCGGGCTCGGATTGCTGTTCGGCACGGCGCGCGTGGTGTCGGTGTGTCAGGCGTCGTTCGTGGGGCTCGGCGCATATGCGGCGGCCGCGTCATCGTCGCGCGGACTCGACCCCTGGCTCTCGATCGTTCTCGCGCTCGTATTCGTGGCGGTGGTGGCGGCGATCGTCGGCTGGCCCGTGTTGCGCCTGCGCGGCCATTACATCACGCTCGCGACGCTGGCCCTCGGGTACATCGCCATGGTCGTCTTTAACGAGGCGACCGCCTTCACCGGCGGCCCGTCGGGCTTCGGCACGTTCCCGCCGCTGCACTTCGCCGGTCACCCGTTGACCGGCGATATGCCCGCGTATATCCTCGGCTGGCTGCTGGTGGTCGTGTGCGGCGTCATCGTCTACGTCATTCGCAACAGTTCGCGCGGACGGGCGCTGCGCGCGATCGCCTCGAGCGAAACGGCCGCCGCCGCCATGGGCGTCGAAGTGCGCACGCGCAAGCTCGAAGCGTTTGTCCTCTCGGCCATGTTTGCCGGCCTCTCCGGCGCGCTGTACGCGTACTATGTCGGTTACATTTCGCCCGTGTCGTTCTCGTTCGACCAATCGATCTATTTCATCATCATGGTCGTGCTGGGCGGCTCGGCCACGACGCTCGGACCGATCATCGGCTCGGCGCTCTACAGCGTGATCTCGTCCGCGCTCACCCAACTCGCGAGCGTGATCTTTCCGCTCAGCGCACAAGGTGCGGCGGCCGCGCTGCAGGTCATCGCGTTCGGCGCGATCCTCATCTGCGTGATCCGCTTCCTGCCGAGCGGCCTGATCCCCGCGATCGCCCGGCGGCTCGGGAGAAGCGCCGGATGACGGCGATCGTCGAGGTCGAGAGCGCGTGTAAACGTTTCGGCGGCGTCGTGGCCGTCGACGATCTCTCGTTCACGGTCGAGCAGGGCAGCTTCACCTCGATCATCGGCCCGAATGGTGCCGGTAAAACGAGCGCCCTCAATTTGATCACCGGCGCGTACTCGCTCGATAGCGGCGACGTGCGCATTTCCGGCCGCAGCATCCGCGGCCGCAGTCAAACCGCCATTTCGAGGAGCGGCGTCGCGCGCACGTTCCAAACGCTTCAGGTGTTCGGGGCGATGACGGCGCTCGAAAACGTGCTCGTGCCGCTCGAAGCGCGCGAGCGCTCGCGCAAAGCGCATGCGCGCGCCGATGAGCTGCTCGCATTCGTGGGTCTCGAAGGCTGCGCGGACGTGCAAGCCGAGACGCTGGCGTTCGGCCAACAGCGCTTACTCGAACTCGCGCGCGCCCTCGGCGCCGAACCCGCCGTGCTGCTGCTCGACGAGCCGACCAGCGGCCTCTCGCGCGCCGAAGTGGCGAAGTTCGTCGACGTCCTCCGGGCCGTGCGCGCCGACGGCGTGACGCTGGTGATGATCGAACACGACGTGCGCACGGTGATGGCCGTGTCGGATCGCGTGATCGTGATGCACCGCGGAACCAAACTCGCCGACGGCTCGCCGTCCGACGTGCAGCGCGATCCGGCCGTGATCGAAGCGTATCTCGGCGAGGCGGAATCCGTGCCGCCCGAACGCGCGAGCGTCGAGGGCGGCGCAAGGCTGCTGCAAATGTCCGGACTCGCCACGTACCGCGGCGCCGTGCGCGCGCTCGACGGCATCGATCTCGACGTTCGCAGCGGCGAAATTCTCGCCGTTGTCGGACCGAACGGCGCCGGCAAATCGACGCTGCTCGGCACGGTCGCCGGCTGGTTCCCGCCGCGCAGCGGAACGGTCGTGCTCGAAGGCCGCGATCTCACCGGACTCGGCGCCGAACAAGTGGTTCGCGCGGGAATCAGCCTCGTGCCCGAGCGGCGGCAGATGTTCGGCGAGCTGACCGTCGAGCGCAATCTCGAACTGGGCGCGTACATTCACGGCGGCGCGGGTCCGGCCGAATTAGAACGCGTGCTGACGCTTTTTCCGCGCTTGCGCGAACGCCGCACGCAGCGTGCCGGCACGCTTTCCGGCGGCGAACAGCAGATGGTCGCGATCGCGCGCGGCTTGCTCGCCAACCCGCGCGTGCTGCTGCTCGACGAACCGTCGCTCGGCCTCGCACCGCGCGTGGTCACCGAAATCTTCGAGGCGCTCGCTCGCGTGAACGCCGAAGGCACCACGATCGTCCTGGTCGAGCAGAACGCGCGGGCCGCGTTCGCCATCGCCGACCGGGTCGCACTCCTCGAGCGCGGCAAGATCGTTTTCACCGGCCGCGCAACGGAAGCGCGTAACGACCCCCGAATCTCCGAAGCCTACTTGGGTTGAGACACCCATCAATGGAGGATCCCAGCATGAAACGACCACTCCTCGCCCTGGTTGCGGCGGCCATGATCTTTGGCAGCACGTCACCCGCCGGCGCGGCGGACCCGATCAAGATCGGCGTGAATCTCGAGCTTTCCGGACCAGCGTCGGGCTGGGGGACGCCGCAGCTCAACTCGATCCAACTCTACGTCGATGAAGCCAACGCCAAAGGCGGCATCAACGGCCGCCAGATCCAGATCGAAGTGCTGGACAACAAGAGCGATCCGAGTCAAGCGAAGCTCAATACGACGAAACTGATCGACGACGGCGTCGTCGCGATTCTTGGCGCCGGCAATACGCCCGACTCGATGCCGATGATTCCGCTCGTGGAAGCCGCCAAAGTGCCGATGATCGCGAACGCGGCCGCGGGCGCGGTGACCTCGCCGATCGCCGAGCGCACGTACGTGTTCAAGACGGCGCCCGAAGATCCGCAGAACTCCGAGAAGATCTCGCAGTTCTTGCTCGCGCACAAGTGGATGAACGTCGCGTTCCTCAGCGTCAATACGGGCTACGGCGATTCGGGGCACGGGGCGTTTCCGCCGGTCGCCACGCAGCACGGCATCAAGATCGTCGACGACGCGCGTTTTGCGCCGGGCGACACCGACGTGACGCCGCAGCTCACCAAGATTCGCGATGAGAAGGCCGACGCGGTCATCATCTGGGGCAACCCGCCCGCGGTGACGATCATCGCGAAGAACGCAACGCAGCTCGGCCTCAAAGCCAAGCTGATCTATGCCGGCGGCGCCGGCGGTGCAGAGTTCCTTGCGGCCGGTAACGACATCAAGGGCGTCTATCTCTGCGAAACCAAGTTGCCCGTGTTCTCCGTGCTGCCCGCGAGCGATGCGCAGCGCGGTATCCTTGCCACGTACATCAAGGACTACAAGGCGAAGTTCAAGACCGATCCCGACGCGATCTCATCGTTCGCCGCCGACGGCATTCAGCTGCTCATCGCCGCGATGCGCAAAGACGGCCCGACGCGCGAGGGCATCGAGAAGGGCCTCAACTCGATGACCAAATTCCCATCGAACAGCGGCTACTACACGTTCACCCCCGCCGAACACGCCGGCCTCCACACAAGCGACCTGGTCATCGCCGAAGCCACCGGCTCCGGCTGGTCGATCGCAATGCCGTAGTCGTAACGAGCCCTCGCCCTCCCCATTTGTCATCCAGAGCGCAGGTTCGCGAAGCGAACCGGAGTCGAAGGACCGCTACGATCGTTCGTGGTTGAGGCGGTCCTTCGACTCCGCGCCTGCGGCGCTGCGCTCTGGATGACAGATGGGGCGTTAAGCCGCGCGAACGCGCGCGTGCAGGCGGCGGACGACGTCGCGGGCAGATTCCAGCGCGCCGGCTTGCCAGGCGTTGATATAGCTCATGTGCTCGCCGGCGAGATAGATGCGTCCGTCAGGCTGGCTGAGGACCGGATAGTCGCTCTTGCGCGTGTCATCGGTCCACGCCACCCACGCCCCCATGTTGTGCGGCGTCTTTTGCCATGCAACCGAAAACGACGACATGAACTCGTCCGCATATTGCGGATGAATCACCGAGCCTTCGCGCAGCGCCAGCGCTTCGCGGTCGCGCGGTGCAAGATCGCCGATGGTGCGCGCGTTCTTGCCGGTCGCGTACGCGCCGGTCAAGACGCCGCCGCGCCCGAAGTAGCCGTACGACGGATACCAGATCTGGGTGATCGTCTGATCGGTGCGCGAGATGCCGCTCATGATGCGATCGTCCTCTTCCCAGAAGCGACGCTTGAACGCCAGACCGATTTTCGCCGAATCCATGTAGGTGACGCGATTCATCGAGGCGGCGAACGCGGGGCTGAAGTCCGCCGGAATCTTGCGCAGGACGGGCAGCGGAATCGTGCAGATGCAGTAGGCGGCCTCGATCGCCATCGGACTCCCTTGCGCGTTGGTGTAGGCGATGCGCACTCCGTCGGGCGTTTTGCGAATCGCAGTCACGGCGGCGTTGTAGTGAATGCGGCCGCGTAAACGCGTCGCGAACGCGCGCGGCAGCGCATCGATCCCGCCCACCGGCTGGAACATCGTCGGCTGCTGGTCGATCTCGCGTTCGGGTGCGAAGAAGCCGCCGCGAACGAGCGACATCAAGTCGTACGGATCGGCGGGGACGCCCGCCTGGTCGCCGGCAGCCGGAAGTTCACGATACCCGGCCGCGCCGCGGTTCACGTACTCGTAGCGCTTGTTGAGTCCGCCGGTCGCGGAGAGATAGTCGAGCAGCTTCGCTTTATCGTCGCGCGTCAACGGCGTGTCGAGTGCGCTCTGCGAAACGGCCTTCGCCAGCAGTTCCGACGTGTAGCCGTTCATCGCGTACTCGGCCTCGCGCACGCGAATCCGCTGCATTTCGGGCGGCGCTGCCGTCGAGTGATAGTACGCGTTGAGGTTGACGTTGCCGAACTGCTCGACCGCGATGCCGAATTCGCGATAGTAGTCCATCGTCACGTGATGCTGCGGCACCCGCGCGGGACCGGGATTCAGATACGTTCCGTCGGCAAACGCGGCGATCTGTGAGGTGCCGTCGCTCTCGACGTGGCGATCACCGGTGCGCACGGTCCACACGCGTCCGCCGGCGCGGCTGCGCGCTTCCAGCACCGTGCACAGGTAGCCGGCTTTGCCTAACTCGTAGGCGGCGCAGAGTCCGGCGACGCCCGCGCCGAGGATTACGACGCGCGTGCCGTTGCCGGAACCCTCGAGGTCGAGCGGCGGCGACGCGCTCGCCGGCGCGAGCAAGTCCAGGGCCAGCATCGCCGCCGTGGCCGAACCGCCGTACGCGGCGACGCGTTCGATGAAGTCGCGTCGCGTGCGCATCGGGCTGTCTTGCCCCGGCGGCCGCAGGCGCCTTGGGCCATTCGGCTAAGGCTGGCGCGCATGTCCTCATCCGATCGCGCCGCGGCGCTGCGACGCGTCGACGACTTCGAAAACGGGATCGACCAAGAGACCGCGCGCGTCATCGGCGCGTCCGAGCGCTACGCGCATCATGCGGAAGGGCTCGTGCGGTCCGTCTTCGCCGCGTGCGGTTTTCACGTCGGGACGTTGCAGAGTCCGCCCGTCCGTCACGCGCGGCAGATCGATTTCGATTTTTTCGTCGAGCGCGGAAGCGTTTGGGAAAACGTCATCGTCGAAGTCAAGACGAGCGCCAAGCCGGTCAGCCGCGCCGAGGTCGATGCGATCGCCGGACGGATTGCGTCGCGGCGCTTCGACCGGTTGCTGATCGTGGCGCGCAACGGCTTCACCGCGGGTGCGCGCGATGCGGCCGAAACAAACGGCCTCGGGTGGCTCGATCTGCTCGACCCGCCGGCGTTGCGCAGTTGGCTCGCGCGAGCGGTTGCCGCCGATGGTCCGCCGGACGAACGCGAGTCGCTCATACGCGGCGCGTTACGCGGAATCGCTAGCGAAATCGGACGTCGTCCGGCTTTGCTCGCGGAGCTGCCGTGGTTCGATCTCGACCGCATCGCGCAGCCGGCGGATGCGAAGCATTGGACCGCGCCGAGCCGCACGGGCCATGACCGCCACTTCGTAAAGGTGTCGGCACGCGCGACGTCCGGCCTGACGTTCGCGGGCATTCAAGAGTACGAGACGCGCCCGGTGCTGCGCGACGGCGTGCCGTCGCTGCTCGGGCTGTGCCGCACGTTCTACCGCATTGGCTCCGAGCTTTGGACGCCCGATCGGCCGGGCCAGGACGTGCTGTTCGAGCGCGCGCCCTGAACGCTACTTCGTGTAGATCAACTCCGAGGCCGGGAACGCATCGAGCAGCTTGTAGTGGGCGGCGAGGTCGATCGTCGGCTGGATGGCCGCGGGCGTGAGCGTTTCACCGAATTTCGCGCGGTTGCTCGCGCGCACGAGCGCTGGTTCGAGCCGGGTGTATTTCGCGAGGATGTCGGCGGATTTGTCCTGGTTCGCGTTCGCCCACGCGGCCGTCGCACGCATCGCGGATTGGAACTTGTGCAGCACCTCGAGGTGCGCGTCGGCCCACGGGCGAGTGGTGAAGTAGCCGGCGATCATCCAGCCCTCGCCCAGCACGTCGTAGGCTTTGCCGAGAACCCGCGAGTCGGCTTTCGCTTCCGTGATCTGCGGTTCGGCGATGAACGTCGCGTCGACGCGCTTCTGCGTGAGCGCCGCCGGCGTTTCGGCCGGCGGGATCTCGACGAACTTCATCGTCGACGAATCGCCGCCGTTCTTGTCGATCCAGAGCGACGGCGCGTATTGCGCGATGTTTTTGAGTCCGTTGACGCCGAACGTCTTGCCGTTGAGATCTTTGGCCGTCTTGATCGGCGAGTCTTTGAGTACCATGATCACCGACGTCGGCGCGGCACTCGTGTAGATCGCCGAGTTGGCGACGAACACGAACGGTAAGCCCTTCTTGTACGCCGTCTCGATCGAGAGCGCGTTGGAAAAGCCGATGTCGACCGCACCGGATGCGACGCCGGCAGCAATGGCCGGTCCGTTACCGACCGGATCGATCGTGACGTCGAGTCCGGCCCGGGTGAAGAAGCCCATGTCCTTCGCATAGAACACTTGCGATCCGGCATCGAACGGGATCGTCTGAATGTGCAGCGGCGTGAGCGCCTGCGACGACGCGGACCGCGCGTCGCCGAGGAACAGCGATGCGGCGGCGCCGGCGGCGAGAAAATTCCGACGTTGCATCAACGCGCCCCGATCAGCAAAATGTCCTTCGCCCCGTCGGCCACCGGCACGTCGCGCGGCAGCATGAAGTCGCCCGGACGCACGCGATACGCCTTCGGATTATTCGCTTCGGGCGGCTCCGTGCCGTCCATCAGCTTGCGCACGCTGGTGAGCAGGCGTTTGCGCAGCGCGATGATCGCGCGGTCCGAGCTGGTCAGCAGTTCGTCGCTGCGGTCGGCGATCGGTCCGCGCTGATCTTCCGAAATGGCGAGGTCCTGCGCGACGATCGACTTGATCCCGGTGAACGTAACGTTGCGCTGCGCGTCGCGGTCGATCAGGTAGTCGTTGGCCATGTTCTCGCGCATGCGGTCGGTGCCGGGAATCATCTCCGGCACGAACACGCCGTTGGCGTAGCTAGCGCGTTCTTCGTCGGTGATCGGCCGATCGGGCGATGCGATCACGCGGAAGAGGAACGAGTGCTCGTCGTCGATCGGACAGCGCAGCTGCCCGAGAATAGGCACGCCGGGCTGCGCAGCGATGAGCGTGCAGAACGGCATGAGGAACTGGTTGACGCGCCACTGGAACGTGTCCGGCCCGGCGTTGCGCTGTGCGGAGAGCATCATGCCGTAATCGGTGTCGAGCGTGAACCAGCGCGGGCTCTTGTCGACGAACGTGTTGGGGTTCGCGCGGCTGCCCGGCAGCGACGTGCCGCCGACCGAGCTGTGCAGAAACGACACGTGGCTCGAATCGATGTCGCCTTCTTGCATCTGCGCGAAGTTGCCGCGCAGCTTGACCTTGATGATGTGCCGGTGGGTGGCGGGCGCGTGAAAGATTTCCGCATCGGGAAACGGCGGGATCTTCTCGGCCGGGCCCATGTAGGCCCAAATGATGCCGCCGCGTTCGAGCGCCGGATACGCCGTCGTCTTGACCTTGTTCTTGAGCGTCTCGCCCTCGGGACAATTCGGCAAGTCCGTGCACGTGCCGTTGACGTCGAACTTCCAGCCGTGATACACGCAGCGCAGCCCGGCCTCTTCGTTGCGTCCCCAGAAGAGGTTCGCGCGCCGGTGCGGGCAGTACGCGTCGAGTAGCCCGATCTTCCCGTTCGTATCGCGAAACGCGACCAGGTTCTCGCCCAGCACGTTCACGCGCACCGGCGCCGAATCGGGGCCGCCCAATTCGTCGGCAAGCATCACCGGCGCCCAGAACCGCCGGTACAGATCGCCCATCGGCGTTCCCGGCCCCGTATGAATGAGAAGTTCGTTGTCGGCCTTGCTGAGCATAAATGAGAGTTTCTTGCTTCCCCTTCGCTGTCATCCCGAGCGTAGTCGAGGGACCGCCGCCAAGGGCGGCGATTGAGGTGGTCCCTCGACTACGCTCGGGATGACAAATGGGGCGCTCGCGATCACCAAACGGACGGGTTGATTTATCTATGGTAAATACTGTTTACTAAGGCGTGGATAGGGCAACGCCGCGCCGGATCGGTGCGATTGAGGTCGGCTTTCGTTTAGTACGGGTGCTCGAGGCGGCGGACGGCCCGTTGCCGCTCAAGGATCTCTCCGAGCGGGCCGGGATGCCGTCGAGCAAGGCGTATGCCTACGTCGCCAGCTTCGTGCACGAGGGGCTTCTGGCTCAGGATGCCGTCACCGGGCGCTACGGACTCGGTCCGTTCGCGATGTCGCTCGGTGTCGCGGCGCTGCGCCAATCCGATCTGGTCGAGGTCGCGCGCCGCGAGTCGGCCGCGCTGAGCGAAGCGACGACGTGTTCGGTCATGCTCACCACCTGGGGCAATCGGGGTCCGGCGATCGTCTATCGCGTCGACGGCAAGCGGCGCGGACCGACGTCGGTGCGCGTCGGTTACGTGCTGCCGCTTTGGCGCTCGGCCGCGGGCCGCGTCTTCCTTGCATACCTGCCCGAGCGCGACACCGCGGCGCTGTTGCGCGAAGAAGAAGGCGCGCGCGTGAAGACCACGGAGCTCGCAGAAGAGGTCGCACGAATTCGCAGCGCCGGCTTCGCGATTACCGGTGACGGTGATGAGTTCTCCGGCATTGCAGCGCCCGTGCTCGATCACGACGGGCATCTCGTGGCGGCGCTCACGCTGAGCCGTCCGTACGATGAGAACACGCGCGAGCGGCGATTGGAACTCGGGCAGGTCGTGCGCGTTGCAGCGGAGTCGATCTCAAAGCAACTCGGCCATGAAGGGCTCGTCCCGCGCACTGGGAAAAACAATCGCGCCAAACCGGATTTAGTAATAGTAAATTCTTCCGAATCGCGTGCCGACGCGGGTCGCTTGGAGGGTCTGTGAGTCGTTCGATCGTTATGCGCGGCGTCGCCGCGTTGCTTGGAATCATGCTGCTGTTTGCAGCCGGCACGCAACCCGCGCAAACCGCAACGCCGGATACGGTTCGCGTCGGCCGCGCGGTGGTGAACGCATTTGCGTTCGCCGTGCTCGAGGCGGGCATCGACGCCCACATCTGGGACAAGGTCAACCTCAAGCTCGACATCTCATCGTTCAAGGGTGACGGACAACTCCAGCAAGGCATGACGGCGGGCAGCATCGACTTCGGTTTGGGCTCGGGTCCGGCGATGGGCTATCGCGCCAAGGGTGTGCCGGCGATTGCGGTGGCGACGATGTACGGCGCACCCAGCGACATGGGCATCATCGTGTCGATGAACAGCCCGATCAAGAGCATCGCCGATTTCAAAGGGAAGAAGATCGGCGTTACGACCGCCGGTTCGCTGACCGACTGGCTCGTCCACGAACTCTCGCGCCGCCAAGGCTGGGGGAGCGAGGGCATCGAGTCGGTGGCGATGGGATCGATGGAAGCGCGCGTAGCCGCGCTGCAGTCCGGCGAAATTGCCGGTACCGTGCAAGATATCGGCGTCGGCTACGAACTCGAAGGTCAGGGCAAAGGCAAAGTGTTCAACAACTTCGGCAATTTCGTGCAGAAGTTCGAGACGCACGTGATCTTCGCCAGCGACGACATGGTCAACAAACATCCCGACATCGTGAACCGCTTTCTCAAAGGCTGGTTCATGACGATCGCCTACATGCGCACGCACAAGGCTGAGTCGGTAAAATCGATCGCCAAGGTGCTCGGCGAATCGGACGTCGTCGTCGGCCGGCTCTACGATAACGATATGCCGGGACTCTCGAGCGACGGCGCGTGGGATCTGGCCTCCGTGACCGCGGTGGCCAAGTCGCTCAAGGACCTCGGGATCATGGATACCGAGCCCGACCCGAAGACGATCTTTACGTCGAAGTTCGTCCCCGTCAAGATCTGACTTCCGCCATGCCGCCAGCGATCACCGTCGATCGCGTCTCGCAGCGCTTCGCCGGTTCGAACGGTGCGCCGGACGCGGTAGCGCTTGATGATATTTCGCTCGAGATCAATCGCGGTGAGTTCGTCTGTCTGCTCGGACCGTCGGGCTGCGGCAAGAGCACGCTGCTCAATATCATCGGCGGTTTGATCGATCCCACCTCGGGTGGCGTGACCGTCGGCGAGACGCCGGTGAACGGTCCGCTGCCGCGCGACGTGGCGTTCGTGTTTCAAGAGAGCACGCTGCTGCCGTGGTACACCGTGCTCGAGAACTTCCGCGTTTCGCTCGAATTTCAAGGCCGCACGAGCGGTTGGCGCGAGCATGCGCTGAGCGCGCTCTCGGCCGTCGGCATGGAAGGCTTTGCGAACTTCTATCCCAGCGCGCTATCGATTGGGATGAAGCAGCGCATCAACATGGCACGCGGCATCGCGCTCGATACCGGCATCCTGCTGATGGACGAACCGTTCGCCGCACTCGACGAACAAACGCGTCTCGTGCTCGGCGAAGATCTCTCCGTGCTGCTCGCGCGCACGGGCAAGACGATCGTCTTCGTCACCCACTCGCTGGCTGAAGCCGTGCTGCTGGCCGACCGCATCGTGGTCATGACCGCGCGCCCGGGGAAGATCAAGGCGATCATATCCGTCAACGAACCGCACCCGCGTTCGCCCGATTTCATGCTCGCGCCGCGGTTCTCCGACGTGCGCAATCAGTGCTACGAATTGCTGCGCGACGAGATCCGGCACACGGTCGACGCGATGCGCGAGGCGCGCGATGCTCGCGCAGGCTAACGCCCAACTCCGCCAGACCTCGCTCGTGCGCGCGATCCAGCTGGCGGTCGTCGTCATTTTTTTCGGCGCGTGGGCGCTGGTCACGGGTGCGCACGCGATCAACCCGCTGTTCTTACCGGCGCCGCTGGCCGTTGCCGGTGCGCTCGCGCACCTCAGCACGACGAGGGCGTTTTGGGGCGCGGTCGGCGTCACGTCGCTCTCCACCGCCATCGCTTACGCGATTGCCGTCAGCGCCGGGATCGTGCTCGGCTTCTTCATCGGCCGCTCGCCGACGCTCACCGCCGCATACCGGCCGGTGCTCGCGGGGATGTTCGCGATTCCGATCACGCTGTTCTTTCCGCTCTTCGTCGTGATGTTCGGCCTCGGACCGCCCTCGAAGATCGCGTTCGGCGCGCTCTACGGGTTCTTTCCGGTCGTGCTGAACACGATCGCCGGATTTTCCGGCGTCGATCCGCTGTTTCTCCGGTCGGCCCGCTCGCAGGGCGCGACGCGCGTGCAAGCGCTGCGGTACATCTTCGTGCCCGGCGCGTGGCCGGTCGTGCTCTCGGGTTTGCGCATCGGATTTTTCATCACGTTCGCGTCGGTGCTCGGCGGGGAGACGCTCTCGTCGGCATCGGGCGTAGGTCATGCGATCGCGCACGAAGCCGACTTGCTCGATAGTCCGCCGATGTTCGCTTGGATCGTGATCGTGCTGGCCGTGACCGTCGGTCTCAACCTCGTCCTCTCGCTGATCGAAAAACGTGCGGTCCGCAGCTAAGCCGGCATCGCCCGCGGCAATTCGCTGGTGGACGATCGCGGCGCTGGTCGTGCTGTGGGAAGCCGCGGCGCGCCTCTTCGGCGATCCGGCTTTCGTTGCGCCCCCGAGCCTCGTTCTGCGCGCGCTCGTTGGGCCCACGATCTTCGGCGATCCGAAGCTCTCGGCCGCGCTCGGCATGGCACTCGTCGAAATGGTCACCGCGTTCGGGCTGGCCGTGCTGGCCGGAGCGACGGTCGGCATCGCGATCGGCCTGACGACGCTCGGCCGGCGGAGTTTTTTCCCGTTCGTCCTGCTTTTGTTCGGGTTGCCGCAAGTCGCGCTGCTGCCGCTGGTGATCCTGATCTTCGGTCTCGGTCCGGCCAGCCGCATCGCGTTCGGTTTCTCGCACGGCGTGCTGCCGATCATCGTCACGACGGTGTCCGGCATGCGCGCGGTGAGCCCGCTGCTGCTCTCGAGCGCGCGCTCGATGGGCGCGTCGCAAGGGCAAGTGCTGCGGCACATCATCTTTCCGACGATGGTCGCGAGCGTGTTCACCGGTTTGCGCTTGGCGATGTCGCTAACGCTGCTCGGCGTGATTCTGGCGGAGCTCTTCGTTTCGACGAACGGGATCGGCAACTACACGCAGATCTTCGCTGAAACGTTCAAGCCGGCATCGCTGTACGCGGTGATCCTGGTGCTGGCGATTACCGCCGTCGCGCTCAACGAGATCGTCGGTCTTATCGAGCTGCGCTTCTCGCGCTGGAAGCAGGGTTAGTGATGTTGCCGGACGCGTTGCGCTTTGCCGACAGCGTTGGAGCGCTCGTGATGGGTTCCGGCACGCGTGAGGCGCAGGCGCTCGCGGCGTTGTACGGCGGCCGCACGGGCGCGGCGTACATGGCGGCGACGATACGGCTCACCGAACTCGATGACATCGATTTGCGCACCTGTACCACGCCGAGCGCCGTCGTCGTACCGGTCGTACTCGAGGCGGCGCGGCGCACGAATGCATCGCCCGCCCAGCTCGCGCGCGGATTGCACGCGGGCTACGTTGCCACGGCGCGCGCTGCGAGCGGAGCCGGCGGCATCGAAGCGCTTTCGCGCGGCGTGTGGCCCACGCTCGTCATCGCACCGATTGGCGCTGCCGCCACGTCGGCCGCGCTGCGCGGGCTGCCGCCCGAGCGTGTTCGTGCCGCGCTGCGCCTGGGCATAGCGCGTTCCGTCGGACGCGCCGGAGCGCCGATCGCGCCGTTGCCGAGCCGCTGGTGGCTCTTCGGTGAAAGCGTCGCGGCGGGGATAGCGTGCGCTGCGGCGGCGGAGGCCGGCTTCACTGCCGACGCCCACCTCGACGCCCCGTTTTCCGCGTTGTTCGCTGCAGGCGGTGACGACGACTGCGGCTGGATTTCGCAGAAGGCGTTTCCAACGGCGCGCCAAGGCGCGAACGCCCTCGTCGCGTTCCGCGCTCTGATGCGTGAGGAGCAGCTCGATCCGCAGCAGGTTACGCGCGTCGAAATCGAGGTGCCGCCGCCGTGCGTGCGGGTGATCTCGCAGCCGCTCGATACGGCGAACCGGCTGATGGTGATCTCGAATGCCGGCTTCCAATTCGGCGCGGCGCTCTTTGCGCCGGAGGTGCTCGCCGACGTCGACCGCCGCGGACCGTTCCCCGCCGAAGTGCTCGCCTTCGCGCCGCGCGTGAGCGTTTCGCCGTCGGCTGCGCTCGAAGCGGCGTTTCCCCGCGAATGGGGTGCACGCGTCGTCGTCGAGCTGACCGATGGACGGCGGCTCGAACGCACGCAACGCACGATTCCCGGCGACCCGGACCAGCCGCTTTCGCTCGACGATGTGGCGGCGAAGTATGCGAGCCTCGAGCGCGCGCTGCTCGACGACGCGTTCGCCGCGCTCACCGACGCGGACGCTTTAGCGCGCACGCTCGCGCGTCTGGAGTAGCGTCGTGAGCTGGCTGACCGCGACCTATCTCGTCACGTGCGCGGAGCGCGACGTTGCGGCTCGTGCTGCGGCGATTGCCTCCGAACAGAGCGTGGAGTGTCCGCTCGAAGCGATAACCGAGCAGCGCATTCTCGACGAGATCGTCGCGCGCGTCGCGTCGATCGAACCGGCGGGTCCGGGGAAATTCCGCGTCGAGGTCGCGATCGCCGCGCAGACGATCGGCGCGAACCCGGTGCAGTTCATCAACATGGTGTTCGGCAACGCGTCGCTGTGGGACGACGTTGCATTCGTCGATCTCGCCGTGCCGGAGGATGTGCTCGCGCTCTTTCCCGGTCCGCGCCACGGCGTCGCCGGAATTCGCCGGCTGCTCGGCGTGACCGGTCGCGCGCTAACCAACGCCGCGATGAAGCCGCAAGGACTGCACGTGCCGGAACTTGCCGCCATGTGCCGTACCTTCGCGCTCGCCGGCGTGGACATGATCAAGGACGATCACGGCATCGACGATCAGCCGTACTCGCCGTTTGCCGAACGCGTGCGCGCGTGTCAAGCGGCGATCGCCGCGGCGACGGCGGCGACCGGCAAGACCGCGCTCTATGCGCCGAACTTGATCGGCACGCCGCGCGTGCTGCGCGAGCGCGCCCGGATCGCACGCGACGAGGGCGTGCGGGCCGTGCTGATCGCGCCGATGCTCGTCGGGTTGCCGGCGTTCTTCGATCTCGTCGACGAGTTTCCGGATTTCGTTTACCTTGCGCACCCGTCGTTCGGCGGCGCGCGCCACATCGCGCCGGAATTGCTGTTTGGCCGTCTGCTACGGCTCTTCGGCAGCGACGCCGTGATCTTCGTCAACGTCGGCGGACGCTTCGGTTACACGCGGGAGATGTGCGCGGCGCTCGCTGCCGGCGCGCGCGCACCGTGGGGCACGCTCCGTCCCACGTTGCCCGTGCCGGCCGGCGGAATGCGCTTGGAACGCGTCGAGGAGCTGCTCGACTTCTACGGACCGGATTCGATGCTGCTCATCGGCGGCAACCTGCTCATCGAAGCCGACCGCGTGCTCGAGCGCACGCGCGAGTTCGTCGACCGCGTCGCCGCGCACCGTTTCGCGACTTAGGGTTCGCTTGCTAGCGGTGAGAGAACCGAACGTTCCTCACTCGTTACCTAGGTGCAGGACGGTTAGGAGCAACCTCGGTCTGGGTAGGCCTGCGTTTGATGCGATCCGCGACCGGATTGCTGAATTGCAAACCAACCTACCAACATTCGGAGAAAGCTCTCGTGAAACGATATAGCCTCGCCTTCGTAGCGGCAATTGCCGCTGCCGGGATGAGCGCCTCATCGGTCTCCGCCGCACAACCGGCCCTGCAAGGCAACACGACAAACTTGCAGGCCGTCCGCGTTGCGCAGGCGACCATGATGCCGCCGCCCGATTTCGGCGCGCCCCCGTCGGGTGAAGTCCCGATCCTCTTCAACGATCACCATGTGTATTCCAAACCCGATCGTCTGAAGCAAAACCGCGTTCTCGCTGCGCTCGTGCGCGGCAACGAAATTCTCGTCCCGCTACGTTCGATGTTCGAACAGATGGGTGCGACCGTTTCGTACGATCCGGCCACCCAAACGGCCGATGTCTCGAAACCCGGCTCCGATGTCAAAGTGACGGTCGGTAAACCGGAAGTCACCATTAACGGAGAAGCGCGTCCGCTCGACGTTCCGCCCGAAATTTACAAGGGCTCGATCGTCGTTCCGGTTCGCGTTATTTCTGAAGGCATGGGCGCCTACGTGCAGTGGGTTCCCGAGAAGAAAGTCGTCGTCGTTCGCTACGTAGCGGCGCCGGTTCCGACTCCGCCGCCGACGGCTCCGCCGACCGCACCGCCGACGCCGCGCCCGACTGCGCCCCCGGCTCCGCCGCCGCCGCCGCCCGCAACGCCTGCGCCCACCCCCGCTCCGCCGCAGCACGTCTACGAGAAGTTCATCGTCGGCGACTATATTTTCAAACCGGTGGTGTACAACCAGTTCTCGAACGGCAACAACACCACGACGTGGGGTCCGTCATACGCGGGCCGCGCCGCGATCGAGTTCCCGCTCGCAAATCTGCCCTTCATGGTTGAGGGCTACGCGGAACAATATGCCTACACGCATCCGGGTGGATACGGCGTAGCGCAAAACACGGATTGCAACGCGGCCGGCCTCGCCGGTAACCCCGCCTGCGTCACGCCGATCGGCGGCGGCGGCAGCTTCTGGGCACAGCAATTCCAAGCCGTTCAAAGCGATGCCGGCGCGCGCGTCGGCGTTCAAATCGCAAACCCGCGCATCTACATTGCCGGTTCGTACATCGTTGCTACGAACAACTACGGCTATCCGCGTACGACCGGTTTCGGCTTCGGTCTCGAGAAACTCCCCGATCTCGATAAATCGATCTCGCTCTTCGGTAGCGCATACTACTATCCGCAAGTCTCGGGCAACTTCACCGACCCGACGACGGGCCTCGGCTACAACCTGCAGTATCGCTTCCTGCAATACCAGGCCGGCCTTGCCTGGAACACGCCGTTCGGTTTCTCCAAGCAAAGCGGCGTCTTCTTGGAAGCCGGATTCATGGGCAACTCCACGATCAACAAACAGTTCCTCCCGAGCAACGGCCACGAAGCGGGCGCGTTCGCCGGTATCGGTCTCCACTTCTAATCTAATCCCGGTCACAGTTCCGACGCAGCGTCCCATGGTAACGTGGGGCGCTGTTTCAATTTGGGTAGACCGTTACCACACGAAGAAGAGGAGCCTTGCTCGGTTGTCTTACGAAGTAACGAAGCGCATCAAGGGACGCGACTACCGCTACCGTGTCGAGAGCGCGCGCGATCCGGAGTCGGGCCGCGCGGGCACGCGCTGGATCTATCTCGGCAAGCTCGAGAACGGTGCACTGGTCGCGCCCGTCCGGTCGGTGTCGCGCCGCGTCACGCACGACGAAATCGTTGCGGTCACTGCGAAGCTGCTCGAATCGCGCGATGCGTCGCGCGTAACCGTCTCGGTCATCGCGCATCATGCCGGCATTTCGCCCGGTACGTTTTACCGTCACTTCGACGATCGCGACGCGGCCTTCAGCGCTGCTCTCACCGCGCTTTGCGAACAGTGCTTCGATGCGTTGCCGGCGCTCGATCCGCCGGCCGGTACGGACGCGGACGAGCGCCGGCGGCTCAACGGCTGGTTTGAAGCGCTGCATCAGGCGGCGTTGCGCGGGCGCGCCTTCCGCTGGTTTCTGACCTCGGCGGGTCACGACAAACTTGAAATCGCTCTCGCCTCGACGACGTTGCGCATCGATCCGCGCGCGCTGCTGGCGAAATACTTTCGCACGCTGCACGACGCCGGCCTCGCGCGCATCGGCGACGCCGAAACGTTGGCCAACGGCATCCTCCGCCTCCACGCAGCGATGGTGCGCGATATGGCGCTCCACGGCGTTGCCGAAGCGGGCGCGGCCGAACGCTGGGCGGCAGTCTTCCCGGTGATCGAGCGCGCGGTGTTCGCCTAAAAAAGACCTTTCGGTCCGGGCCGTGAAGCCCGGCGCGTGAATAGCAGCGACTTCGAAACCACGACCGAGATCGTCCATACCGCGCAGCAGAAGCTCGATCCGACGGTGTGGGACTACGTCACCGGCGGCGCGGAGACCGAGATGTCGATCCGGCGCAACCGCGAGGCGATCGAAGCCTTGGCGTTTCGCGCCCGCATCCTGCGCAACGTTGCCGATATCGACACCTCCACCACGCTGCTGGGCACGCGTTTACGGATTCCCTATATCCTCGCGCCGGTCGGCGGCCTGCAAGGCGTAACGGAAGACGGCGCGGCCTCGCAAGTGCGCGGCGCGTGTACGTTCGGTACGCTGCCGGTCGTGAGTTCGGTCTCGCTGCCGTCGCTCGAAGAGAGCGCCGCCGCGGCCGCCGGCGACAAGTGGTTCCAACTCTACATTCGCGGCGATTTCGATTGGATCCGCGAGATCGTCGATCGAGTGCGCGCGAGCGGCTTCCGCGCGCTCGTCATCACGGTCGACGTTGCAATTTACGGCAACCGCGAGCGGCAGAAGCTGCAGCGTTTCACCCCGCAGGGGCGGCGGAATATCGGCGGCGAGGATTATCAGGCCGCGCTCGATTGGGATATGCTCGACCGGATTCGCGAGATCGCGGGTATGCCGGTCATCGTCAAAGGCATTCAAGCGGCAGAAGATGCGGAGCTCGCGCTCGAGCACGGCGTAGACGCACTGTGGGTTTCCAACCACGGCGGGCGGCAACTCGACCACGCCGTCGGCACGCTCGACGTGCTGCCCGAAGTCGTCGCCGTCGTGCGCGGACGCGCGCCGATCATCGTCGATGGCGGCTTCATGCGCGGTACGGATATTCTCAAAGCCATGGCGCTCGGAGCGGATGCGGTTGCAACGGGCCGGATGCACGCGTGGGCGCTCGGTGCCGGCGGCGAACCGGCGCTCGAGCGGATGCTCGAAATCGTGGAGTACGAACTGCGCACGGCGATGGGCCTGCTCGGCGTGACCTCGCTCGCGCAGCTCGACGCGTCCTACGTGCGGCGGGCCGATCCGAGCATCGGACGCGGCGCGTTCCCGCTGATGGACCGCCTCGTCAATGCGGGCGAGCCCGCTCGCTGAACATCCGCTGCACGGCCGCGGCGATGCGCGCGATCGCATCGCGCCGGTACGCGAAGCGCTCGTCGCCGTCGGGTAAGTAGATCGCCATCGCGGCGTTCGCCTCGAAGACGAGCACGTTGCCGCCCGCGTCGATCCCGAAGTCGATCCCCGCGTAATCGAGACCGAGCAGCGCGGCGATTCCGTTCAGCGCGGCCATCGCGCGCGGCCCGAGATGCGCGGCCATGTCGTTCAAGTACGACGCCTCTTCGGCGCGGTTGGTATCGTCGTCACGCATGTCGGCGGAGAAGTAGTGGATCTTCCACGACCGTGAGATGGCCAAGTGTACCGGATAGAGTACGCCGTCGACCATGAGGGCGCGGTATTTGCGCGCGCTGCCGCGGGCGCCGCGCGCATCGAGGTAGGCGATCGCCAGCAGCTCCTCGCCGGGAAGCGTCGCCGCGACGCGCGCCAGATCTGCCGCGGTCTGCACGAGTGCGAAGTGTTCGCCCATGTGATAGCCGGGCGAACGCAGCAGCAGCGGAAACGTGTACCCGCGCGCAGCGAGCGCGTCGGGCGCGATCTCGGTGCGCGGCAGCAGTTCCGTTTGCGGCGCGGTCACGCCGGGGACGGCATTGAGCCGGCCGACCAAATCGCGCCGCGTCTGCAGGACGGCGGCCGGGCGGTTGATCAAGGGCGCCGGCGAAGCCGCGGCGATGCGCTCGGCGATCGCCAGGCTATCGTCGGACCGGTCGGCGTCGCCGATGGCGTTGAAGATCAGGTCGTGCGGCGGCAGCGTCATGCCGTCGTGATAGCTGTCGGCCACGAGCGACGCCGTCTCGACAACGGTATCGTCGAGCAAGAGCGCCGTGACGATGTTGCCGCCGTTCGCCGCGAGGAGCATGAGCAGTCGCAACGGTTCGCCCACGCCGTGATACGGCGCGATGCGCACGATGGGTTCGGCAAATGCGCATTCGCGGTAGGCGCGCGCGCCGGCGAGATCGCCTTGCGCTTCGAGCAGTAGCGCGAGGCCGAAGTTCGCCGTCGCGTGCGCCGGCGCGAGTTCGAGCGCGCGTTCGTACGCGGCGCGGCTCGCGGCGGCATCCTCTTCGGCGAGCACGTTGCCGAGGTTCACGAACGCACTCGCCTCGGCCGGGTGGTGTTTGGTTGCGTGCTGATAGAGGATGCGTGCTTCGGGCCGCCGGTTTTCGAGATAGAGCATCGTGCCGAGGTTCATCAGCGCGCCGAAGTGCGCGGCGTCGCGCGCGAGCACGCCCTTATATGCGCCGCGCGCGAGCGTCAAGCGGCCGAGTTCTTCGAGCAGACAGGCCCGGGCAAAACGCAGGTCGACGGCTTCTGCGTGCTGCTCGAGCGCGGCTTCGAGGTACGCGAGTGCTTCTTCGGTGACGTTCCCCGTGCACTCGACGCGAATGGCCAGCGTGGCCGGCTTGATCGGCGGCATCGGCGCTATGGCGGCGCCGGAACGGGCCCGCCTTGGCGCGGCAGCGATCCCGCGTCGAGGATCGCCCCGTTGAGGCCGGCTGCCCCGGGCGTGAACAAGAACGCAACGACGTTCGCGCAATCGTCGGCGGTGCCGATACGGCCGACCGCCGCAAGCGCCGGACGATAGCGGCTCATGTCGCCGCCGATGCGTCCGAGCGACATGCCCGTCAGCGTTGCCGGTCGCGGCACGACGGTGTTCACGCGAATGCCGTCGTCGGCGTGATCGTAGGCGAGCGCGGCGGCAAGTGAAAACATGCCGCCTTTGCTAGCCGAATACGCGAGCATGTTCGGCTTGCCCCAACCGCCGCCCGAGCCGACGTTGGCGATGACGCCGTGCCGGCGTTCGATCATGTGCGGCAGCACGGCTTTGCTTGCAAGATAGGCGCCCTTGAGGTTGACGTTGACGACCTGGCGGAACACGTCGGCCGATGTGGTGAGGATCGTGCCGAGCGGACCGATCGCCGCGTTGTTCACCAAACCGCCGATCTCGCCGTACGTTGCCAACGCAAAATCGACGACGCGCTGCACGCCGGCCGCGCTGGACACGTCGGCCTCGAGCGCATCGATGTGCAGGCCGAGCGCCGCCGCTTCGGTTTGCAGCGTTGCCGCGCCGTGTTCGGCGACGCTCGACGGTTGGCGCGCTTCCAACCCGAACGCGATCACGCGGTGGCCGTCGCGCGCGAGTTTGAGCGAGATCGCGCGCCCGATGCCGAACGTGCCGCCGGTAACGATAACGATCATCGTCAGCGGCCGCCCTGATAGGCGACGTTGCACACGTCGAGGATCGAACCGGACATCACCTCGGCGTCGGGTGAGAGCAAGAACGCGGCCACCGGCGCGATGTCGTCGGGACCCGCGGCGTCGCCGGCAACGATCGTGTTCACCCGAACGCGATCGTGAAAGTGGTCGTAGGCAAGCGCGGCGCCGAACGCGATGATGCCGCCGTGGCTCGCCGATTCGGCGAGCATGTGCGCGCGGCCGTAACCCGCCGCATCGGCGACGTTGACGATCGCACCGCCGCCGGCAGCGATCAGGTGCGGCATCACGGCCTTGCACGCCAAAAAGACCGCGGTCAGGTGGCGTTCGACCACGTCGTCCCACTGTGTCTCCGGCGTGGCGACGATGGTCGCTGCCGGTCCGCGTTCGGGGGCAACGGTGACGAGCGCGTCGATGCGTTCGTTGCGCGTTTGCGCCGCCGCGACCGCGCGTTCGACGGCGGTAGCGTCAGCAGCGGTAACGACGTCGAGTGTCGCATCGCGCAGGGCGCGCGCGATCGCGTTCGCGACGCTGCCTGCGCCGCAAACGATCACGCGGGGCATTGCGGCTCCGCTGCGGTCAGCGACTGCCGCGGCGACGGTCGAGCGTAACGGCGGGTTCGGCGTGTTCGGTGCAGGGCTTGGTGCGAACGCTGCCCGGTCCGGCGCCAACCGGTTCGATGGCGACGCAGCCGCACTGGAATATCGCGACGAGACGCAAACCATCGGTGCCGTCGACGATGACTTCGAGCCGCGTATGTCCGGCGCCGATGCGCCGCGCGAAATGTGCGATCGTGCGCATGTCCGACACGCGCCGCGGCGTTTCGCGACGGTCGCTGCGCGCCCGCCGCTCGTCGGCCAGCACGGCTCCGAGATTGATCGTGGTGGACGGCAGAATGCCACGCCGTTCAGTAGCGCGGCGATCGGAAGAAATCATCGGACGCAGCCTATTCGCCCGGGAAAGCTCGTGTCCTAGCGGGTAATGGCGCGATATGTGGTCGCGTGTGGGCATCTTTACGGTCATCGCCGCGCTCGCGACGGGGTCGGCCGCGGCGTCGTCGTTTACCCTCGAAACGTCGGCCTTCCTCAATGGCGGAATGATGCCGAAAACCGACGCGGCGAGCGCGGACGCGTGCGGCGGGCGAAACCTTACACCACCATTACATTTGAGCGGGTTCCCGGGAAACACGCGCAGCTTCGCGGTCGTGCTGTTCGACACGGATGCCGGGGCGGGCCGCGGGTTCGTCCATTGGGTCGCGTACGGCATCGCGCCGGCGACGACGGCGCTCCCGCCCGGCTTTGGGTCGCAGGCGTCGCCCGCGTTCACCGGCGGCATGAACGACGCCGGGACCGCGATCTATTTCGGTCCGTGTCCCCCGCATGGCGATGCGCCGCACCACTACGTGTTCACCGCGTACGCGCTCGACATCGCCCCGCAGCGCCTGCGCCCGGGCCTTACGCGCCCCGCGTTTCTCAAAGCGATCGCGGGACACACGCTCGCCTCGGCGCAAATCACCGGCCGCTTTTCGCGCTGATGGATCTCGGAATTCGCGGCCGCCTCGCGCTCGTAACCGGCGCCAGCTCCGGACTCGGGCGTGCTTGCGCGCTGGCGCTCGCTGCCGAAGGCGCGCGGCTGGCGATCGGCGCGCGCCGGACGGAGTTGCTGGAAACGGTGGCCGCCGAAGCGCGCGCCGCCGGCAGCCCGGATGCGCAAGCGTACGCGCTCGATTTATCCGAACCCGCATCGATCGACGCGATGCTCGCCGCGATGCGCGACCGCCAAGGTGACGCGGAAATCTTCATTGCGAACAGCGGACCGCCGAAGGCGGGTGCCGCCGCAAACCTCACGCTCGCGGATTGGGACGCGGCCTACGCTCCGACCATGCGCAGCATGCTGCAGATCGTCTATGCGGTGCTGCCGGCAATGCGCGAACGCGCGTGGGGCCGCATCGTCAACCTGTCGTCGTCGGCGGTCAAAACGCCGATCCCGAACCTCGCGCTCTCGAACGCGTACCGCGCCGCGTTACTCGGTGCGCTCAAGACGCTCTCACGCGAAGTTGCCGGCGACGGCGTCACGATCAACGTCATCGCAACCGGCAAGATCGCAACCGCCCGCGCGCGTTCGTTTTACAGCGAACCCGGTGCGTGGGAAAAGCAGCAGCGCGAAATTCCCTTCGGCCGTTTCGGCAACCCGGAAGAATTCGCACCGCTGGTGGCGTTCTTATGCGGTGACGGTGCGCGCTACATCAGCGGTACAACGTTTACGATCGACGGCGGCCTCGCGCCGAACCTGACCTAATTCGCCGCGGGCTCGTCCGGAATCGGCGAGTTCTTGCCGCGGAAGGTCGGGGTCGCGGGGCCTTCAGGTGAGGTGTCGCGACTGTTGAGGATCAGTACCGCACCGGCCACGCCGCCGGCGAGCACGAGCGCGGTGAAGAACGGATCGCGCAGTTTTTCACGCAGACCGAAGACCGCGTCCATCGAGACCCCGCCGTAATCAGTTGCCGCAAATGCCAGCGCCGCGGCGCTGTAGAGAACGCCGAGCTCGATTCCGCCCTTTTGGGCGAAGAAGCCGTTCGGCCAATGGACGCTGGTCTGGGCCACGATCATGTTCGAGATCAGCATCGATGGGCCGATCGGACCACCGAGGCCGGCCGCGATCAAAACGCCGGAGGCGATCTCGTTCCAGGAGGCGAGTTTGGCGTAGGTCTCGCCGGGGCGGAAGCCCAGGCCGTGCATCATGCCCGCGGCTTTCTCAGGCCCGGGACCCTCGAACCAGCCGAGGGCTTTTTGGGCGCCGTGCGCCGCCATACCGCCGCCGACGGCTAAACGAGCGCCTAGTAGCGCCATATCGCGTATCATATCGTTCAAATCTACCCAGGTAGGGCTTGACTTGCAACTTCCTTGCTACTTTTGTGTTATGATCCACGCACCAGGCGTGGCCCGAGCGTCGGCCTGTTCTGGGGTCAAATTGTCCGCGTGGTCTTGTTGCATTGTCTACAGTTCCAGGAACGGCGAGTTGAGTTGAATGGCGCCTTACCGTAAATCAGTCCTGGAGTTCAAGACACATGTATACAGACGAAACCCTCAACTGCGTTGATTGCAACGCTCCCTTCACGTTTAGCGCGGGCGAACAAGAGTTCTTCGCAGCGAAGGGCTTCACGAACAAACCGAACCGTTGCCCCGATTGCCGCGCGGCCCGCAAGGCCCAGCGCGCAGGCGCCGGCGGCGGCGGTGGGAGCTATTCCGGCGGCGGCGGCTACGGCGGCGGCGGCGGAGCACGTCCCCAGCGCGAGATGTTCGAAGTGACCTGCAGCAACTGCGGCGGAAAGGCCACCGTGCCGTTCCAACCTCGTGGCGACAAGCCGGTCTACTGCCGCGACTGCTTCCAGTCGCGCAGCGGTTCGTACCGCTAAAGCGCCCGCCTAACGGCGAAGTGGTTTTAGGAAACGGCCCGTCTCACTCCGGTGAGCGGGCCGTTTTTTATATCGAAAGGTCGCGTACCGCGGCTTCGAGCTCTTCGTTCGTTGCATCGTAGCGCGGCGTGCCGATGCGCGCGACGATCGACCAGCGCGGGCCGCGCGTGTAGTGGAAGCCGACCGGTACGACGGCAACGCGCGTCGTTGCGTCGCGCTCGGCCATTCCGATCATGCGCAGATAGCCCGGCGCGAACGGTAAGAACGCGTCGTCGTTTGCCTTTTGCGCGAACGCTGGATCGATGTTCGGATAGCCTTCGGGAAAAACGAGTACGACCCGGCCGGCACGCAGCAGCGCGCATGCATCCTGCAATGCCGTGCGCGTGTAACGAACGAGTTCTTCCCGCGCGTAACCGCCGCGCTCGCCGAGCGTTGCCGGACGCAGCACGATCGGATATTGCGCCGCGCGGCACGCGCGTTCCATCCACCGGCGCTGCTTGGCATCGCTGGTCCAATCCAGACCGACGACGATGTGCACCGGGCGCGGAACGTTGCGCACCAGCACCGATCCGTCGAGCAAGTGGTGGAAGTGCCGCGCGACCAGCATGACGGGCCCGCTCGCCGGAACGTTCGCCAAGCCTTCGATCCGCACCGACGATGTCTGCGTGCGCAGCCCCCACCACGCAATCGCGGCCGGGCCGAACATTCCCCACGGCGGGTAATGCGTCACGCGCGAGCGCGGCGTGCGGCCGCAAACGCAAACGTCGCGGGAATGAGGCTCACGACGATCGCGGCGACGGCCGTCGGCCACATGCCGGCCGCGACGCTGAGGATCATCGACCACCCGATGTTGATCGTGTAGACCGCGTAGGGGACGGCGATCGGCACGCGCGGTGCAACGCGTTCGTTCCACGCGAGACGCCCCACCGCGATGAAGATGAGTCCGGTGCCGAACCAGCCCGCGAGATTGCGCAGCGGCATGCCGAAGTATGGTCCCGTTTCGTGCCAGATCCAGAAATGGATGTATTGCAAGTTCGGTGCCGCCATCGACGGATCGAGCACGAGATCCCATGCCACAAGGAGCCACGTACCAAGAACGATCGAGCGCCACAGGCGGCCGGCGACGATCGTATCGGCCAGAATCAGCGCCGCGAAACTCATGTAGAACCACGAGAGCGGAATCGCTGCCGGCACACGCCCCAGCAGTTTGGGTCCGAGAAAGTTCGTGTATTCGTAGCCGCCGAACGGCCAGCCCGTTTTCGTGCCGGTCAGTTCGGCCGTGGCCGAGATGATCGTCGCCGCGCAAAAGAAGATCAGGGTGCGCCGCGGGCCCAATTTCCACAGGCCGAACGCGAGCATGGAGAGCGCGCCGAGAAACATCGCGGTGCCGCCGGTGCCCGTCATCGCCTGCGCGTAAAATGCCGTCGCTTGCGCGTTGCCGGCAAAGAGTTCCGGATGCGGCATTGCGATCAAGAGCCCGAACAAACCAAGACCCAGCGCCAGCGCGTGCAGCGCAACGAACGTCCACGTGATGATCGCACCGGTGCGATTCACCGCTGCGTCTCGGCCAGAACGAGGTCGCGGCCGCGCCATGTGTGCCGGCGGCGGAGCGCGGAGGCGAAGAGCGCGAGGGCCACCGGCACGTCGGCCAACGGCGAGAGCCAATAGGTCCACGGTCGCTGCACGTAGGCGCGTGCGGCGCCGAACAGGACGCCGGCGCGCACGCAGACGAGAATCGCCGCAACGGCAAACGTCAGCGATGCGGTAGCGTGCGCGAGCGCAAGTCCGAGCGCGAGCGGTAACGGCGCCGCTTGCACGAGCATGACTTCCGTTAGCCCGGCCCAGCCGCCGAACGGCGCGAAGCGATCGCGCAGCGTGAGCGAGCGCGGCCAATTCCGCCACGTCTCGCGTGCGTTTGCATACATCCGCACGCTCACCAAGTCGCCGGCCTCGTAAAAGCCGACCGGCGTTCCGGCGGCGACGAGCGAGCGCGCCAGCGTGACGTCTTCGCAGCGCGACGCGCGCACGTTCCCGAAGGCCCCGTGCGCGATCAAGAGCGCGCGCTCGGCGAGAAAACATTGTCCGCTAGCCTGCACGTCGGAAACGCGCATGGCCTCGCTTCCGGGCAAACCGAACCGGTACACCAGCGTCGCGAGCATGGCCGGATGAACGATCGCCATGAGCGGAGTGCCCAGCAGCTGTCGCGTTGCCACGCTGAGTGCGGCGACGTTGCGCACACGCGCGTGCGCCGCCATGGCGGAGAAGAGACCGCCGGTTGGGAGCACGTCGGCATCGATGGTCGCGATCCACTGTGCGTGCGTATCCGATGCGCGCAAGCCCACGTCGAGTCCCCACGCCTTGCCGTTCCAATCCGGCGGTACGGGCGACGCATCGATGATGCGCACGCGCGAATCGCCGGCGGCCGCGCGGCGCACGCCGGCGAGCGTACCATCGCGCGAGCCGCCGTCGACAACGAGGATCTCGCCGACCTCCGGTCCCGCGGCGAGCAAACCGTGCAAGCAACCGCCGATGCGCGCAGCTTCGTCGAGCACCGGCAGGATAACGCTGATTGCGCCGGCAGGCGGCGCCGCCGGGGCCGGCACGATGTGCGTCGCGCGAATGCCCCGCGCCATCCGCAAGACGACGGCGGCGCCGAGCGCACCGAGAACCAGCGCGCACGCGGCGTCGAGGAGCATGACGCCTGGTACTCCTCCAGCCGCCCCGCACCCCGCCCGGCGGCAGATCTTGCCGCCGCCCGGGCCGGAGGGAACGCATTGTCGAATGGTTGGGATAATGACGGTCGAGGCGGGCGTGGTGTCGGATGCGCTCAAACGTTACTTTGGGTTCGACGCCTTTCGCCCGCTGCAGGAAGCCATCGTCGGTGACGTGTTAGCCGGCCGCGATGTGTTTGCGCTGCTGCCGACGGGCGGGGGCAAGTCGCTGTGCTATCAGTTGCCGGCGTTGCTCACACCCGGGCTCACGGTCGTGATCTCGCCGCTGATCGCGCTGATGAAAGATCAAGTCGATGCGCTCACGACCGCGGGCATCGCCGCCACGTATCTGAATTCATCGCTCGACTACGACGAGGTGCGCACGCGCATCGATGGTCTGCGCCGCGGTGCATACCGGCTATTGTACGTCGCGCCCGAACGGCTGACGATGCCCTCGTTCGCGGCCGAACTCGAAGGCCTGAACGTGACGCGTTTTGCCGTCGATGAAGCCCACTGCATCAGCGAGTGGGGCCACGACTTCCGGCCCGACTACCGGCGCATCGCCGAACTGCGCGAGCGGTTTAGCGCCGTCCCGTTTCTGGCGTTCACGGCGACCGCGACCGACCGCGTGCGCGCCGATATCGTCGAGCGCTTGGAGCTGCGCAATCCGGCCGTGCATGTCGGCAGTTTCAACAGGCCGAACCTGACCTATCGCGTCACGCGCAAGAAGCGCAGCCCCGACGCGCTCATCGAATGGCTCAACGCGCGGCCCGACGATGCGGGCATCGTCTACGTCGGCAGCCGCGCCGGCGCCGACGATCTCGCCGAGCGCCTCAAGCGCGCCGGAATCGCCGCCTTGCCGTATCACGCCGGGCTCGATGCCGCGAAGCGCTCGAAGCATCAAGAGCGCTTCATCCGCGACAAGACGCGCGTCATTTGCGCCACCGTCGCGTTCGGCATGGGGATCGATAAAAGCAACGTGCGCTTCGTCGTGCACTACGATCTGCCCAAGAGCGTGGAAGGCTACTACCAAGAGACCGGACGCGCAGGCCGCGACGGCGTGCCGGCGGATTGTCTGTTGTTCTTCAATCACGCCGACGTCGCGAAGTTCGAACGCTTCATCGAAGAGAAAGAGACGGAGGCCGAGCGGGCCGTCGCGCGCGAGCAACTCGAACGCATGACGCGCTACGCCTATTCCAACGACTGCCGGCGGCGCGATCTGCTCGCCTACTTCGGCGAGACGTTCACCGAGCTGAATTGCGGCGGCTGCGACAACTGCCTCGAACCACGGCCGGCCGTCGATGCGACGACCGATGCGCAGAAGCTGCTCTCCTGCATCGAGCGCATCCGCCGTTCGCACGGTTTCGGCGTGGGCATCGCGCACGTGATCGACGTGCTGCTCGGCGCGGAAAACGAGAAGATCTGGCGTTGGAACCACGAGCGGCTCACCACCTACGGCATCGGCAAGGACCGCAGCCGGAGTTCGTGGCGAGCGCTTGCCGACGAGATGATCCGCTTGGGGCTCATCGCGGTCGACGCCGCGCACTTCAATACGGTGTCGGTAAGCGCAGCCGGGCGCGAAGCCCTGGCCGGACGCGCTCCGGTCATCGTGCGCGAGCTGCCGGAGGCGACCGGGCGTACGCGCAAGCGCGCGCCGGGCGCAATCTCGAGCGCCGACGGCCCCTACAATGCTGAAGTGTTTCGCGCGTTGCGCGATCTGCGTAAAGAGCTCGCCGACGAACGCGATGTGCCGGCCTACGTCGTCTTCAGCGACGCGGTACTGCGTTCGATGGCGCGCGAGTTGCCCCGTACTGCCGTGCAACTGCGCGCGATCAGCGGTGTGGGTGAGAAGAAGCTCGCCGATTTCGGCGCAGCCTTCCTCGAAGCAATCGCGCAAGCCGGAGGCTAGTCCGCGCTCCGAGGGCTTTCCAAGACTAACGTGACAGGATAGCCCTTAATGATGACGCGTGGGCGCCGTATTTTTGCTGCTTGTCTTGCCACGGCATTGATTTTTGGCGGCTTCGACGCGCCTGCGTTCGCGCAATCGAGCGAAAATACGGGGATCATCCAGATCACCGTCAAGAGCGCCACGAACACCGCACTGCTAGCCAACGCGCGCGTGTTTCTGCTCGGGCCCAGCGTCGCAAGCGCGCTCACCACCCGCAGCGGCATCGTCAAGTATACGGACGTCGCGAGCGGCATCTACCGCGTGCGCGTGAACAAACCCGGCTACCGCAACAGCACCTCGGCCGCGTTCGAACTGCTGGGCAACAAAGAAGTCGATATCGACGTCACCTTGGGCTCGTCGGCGGCAACGCAAGATGATAGCGCGACCGCCGAGACCGATTCCAGCGGCATGAAGATCATCGGCCGCGTGGCGGCGCGCGTGACGGTGTCGACGCATGACGTCGATGAGAACAGCGCCGTCCGACGCATCTCCGACTCACTCACCGACGCGCTCAACACGCTCGCCGGCGTCGATGTGACGCAGAGTTCGAACGATCCGGATTCGCCGCAGACGATCTCGCTGCACGGGCACGACGAATCGCAGACTGCGGTGACGCTCGACGGCATCCCGCTCTCGGCGCCCGGCACGGCCGCCAACCTGCGCGGCATCAACACCGATCTTTTTGCCGGCGCGAGCGCAAGCTTCGGGGCGCGCGCGGGTGCGCTCGGCGGCGGCGTCAACTTCACCACGCTGCAGCCGACGCAAACGTGGCAAGAACGCTTCAGCGCCGCCGATGGGTCGTTCGATAAATACAATTGGTCGATCGGCGAAACCGGCTCGATCGGGAAGCTCGGCATCGCGGTGCTGACCACGAAGCGCGGCGGCAACAACCCGCTGACGTTCCAGGACTACCTCGATCAGAGCGGCTTGACATACCCGCACGGCGGCGAGACGACGAGCGCCGGCGACTTCATCAAGCTGCGTTATGGCCTTACCGACAATACGACGCTCACCCTGACCGCGCTCGAGAACAACACGGCAACGGCATCGCTTTGCACGCAGTTCACCGGGATCGTGCCGTGCGGTCTCGGCCCCGGCAACACGACCGCCGGCAAGTTCGAATTCGTCTACGGCACCGTGCAGTCGCTGGTCGGCCAAGTCGCGCTTCAAGCGACCGGCTACGTGTCATCGCAATACAATCTCTCAAACGAGGTCAACCGCTTCATCGACGAGTGCATCGGCATGGCGGTCTCATGTCCGACGGCCGAGCCGTATGCGACCGATACGAATTCGCTCACGCGCGGGATCGCGACGCAAGGGACGATCAGCAAAGACAACCACACGATCACGCTCAACGCGACGACGTTCTCCGCGCAGACGAACTTCAACCCGCTCGTTGCGACCGGCTCGAGCACGTTCGTCTTGCCTTCGCTCAACGCGGTTTCGGCGACGACCGTTGCGCTGGCCGATTCGATCAAAGTCAGCAATCGCGTTTCGGTCGGACCGACGTTCTCGCTCGCATCGACGACCGGCGCGGGGAGTTCGATTCTCGCGGGAATGAGCGGCGATTGGCGCCCGAACGACTCCGACGACATCGCCTTCTCGGCGTCGCTCGGCAGTTCGCAGCCGGCGCCGCAAGTGGTGCGCAGCTACAGCGATCCGCAGGCGGCGCGCGTGAGCTGCCCTGGCGATACGGCCCAAATCAGCGGCCCCGGCGATACGGCGACGCCGCAATCGGCCATCGACTATTCGCTTTCGTGGACGCATCAGTGGAAGCACGGCCAAGTGAGCGCCGACGTGTACCGTCAATCGCAAGCGGGTCAACTCGTCACCGCCACAGTGACGGCCGATGCCGGCAACGTGCCGGCGTTCATCCAGCAAGCCGTGCAGCAATACTTCTCGAGCGTTTGCCCGACGGCATTGCCGGCATCGCTCTACGTGAGCCAGCCGGTCAACGGCACCGATCGTCTCTACCAGGGTTACGACATCACGGCACGGCTGTCGCTGGGTAAAGACGTTACGGTCATTCCGTCGTACTCGACCAACTCATCGATCTACACGTCGGCCGATCCCACGTTCACCGGCCCGGGCAGCACGCTGATCCTCAACTCGCAGCTCTACGGGCGTCCGCTGCACAAAGGCAATCTCACGCTCGACGCGTTCCACCCGCCGAGCGGGCTCGAGTTCCTTGCCAACGCGCAGTACGTGGGCGTGAACAACTCGCAGCACATCGCGCCGTATGTCAACGTCAGCTTCGGCATCACGCACCCGTTCGGTATCGGGATGCTCACGCTGTTCGAAACCAACGCGTTCAACACCGAAACGGGCCTGTTCTCGACGCTCAACGGCGCGATCCCGGAACCGCTAAACGGCGGCGGCGTGCTGCTCGTCCCCGGGAACCCGCTGCCGCCACGCACGATCCAGATGTCGTACACGTTCAATACCGGCGCGCGCAAAGGCGCCGGCTTTGCCAAAGGCGTGCGCGGCGGCGGCAACTTGCGTGAAACCGCGCAAGCCGACGCGAGTCCGGCGCCGAACGCTGGCGGCCCGCGCGGCGTGCTCGGCTTCGGCGAACTGCATTTCGTGGCGCCGCCCGATGCGGCGTCGGTGTTGAGCCTCGCCACCAGCCGGACGGAGTGCACGGCAGAACTGCAGCCCATCGCCACGACGGCGCTCGCGCAACTTGGAGCAGCTGCGGCCGCGTACGCCGCCGGCACGACGCCGCTGCCGGCAATCACCGGCGTCATCGTGACACCGCACGGCGACGCGAAGGGCACGTGGTACTTTGCGCTCGGCCCGAACATCCCGCGCGATCTCTTCCCGCGTCCGCAAAACGCCGGCGCGAACGGCGCCCCCCGCGCACCTCGTCCGCCCGGCGGCGAAGGCGGCCCCGGCGGCCCGCCGGTGTTCCAGCCGCAGATCAGCGTCGCCCCGAACGCGGCCGCGCCGCGACCGGCCTTTACACCCAGCGCGGCGCTCATCGCCGCGATTCTGCCCTTCCGGGCGCTGGTCTCGTGCGCATACGCCACCGTGCTCACGCCGGACGAGGCCAAGACGCGCGGCTTCGAAATCGCGCCCCCCGGCGTGCGCGAGCCGCGCCCCTCACCCAGCCCCTCGGCGAGCCCGGCGCCGGGGGCCAGTCCCGCCCCGCGTGGGAACCCGCGCGGCGCCGGCTTCATTAACTACGCACCTGCGCCCGGATTCTTCGTCGTTCGGGCCCCGGACTTAGGAACTGGCGGTGGAAGCGTGAAACAACCATGATGACGACCACAACGCCGGCGCCCCGGGTCGCTGTCATCGATGACGAGCGGCACCTGCGCGAGCTGCTCGAGCTCGGCCTCGGGGAGGACGGCTTCGAGGTCCGCACCGCGGGCGACGGCCAGACGGGCCTGACCTTGGTGCGCGAGTGGCGGCCGGACGCGATCATCCTCGACGTCATGCTGCCGTACGTGAACGGGCTCGAACTGCTGCCGATGATGCGCCGCATCACCGAGGCGCCGATCCTCATGCTCAGCGCGAAAGCCGACACCGACGACCGCGTCACCGGCCTGCTGCGCGGCGCCGACGACTACATCCCGAAGCCGTTCGAAATGTCCGAACTCGTCGCACGTCTGCATTCCGCGCTGCGCCGCCCGCGGCTTGAAGCGCCGAGCATCGTGGCCTACGCCGATCTGACGATCGACCTCGACCGCCGTGACGTGAAGCGCGGCGACTTCTTGATCGAACTCTCGGCGCGCGAATACGCGCTGCTGCTGACGTTCGTGCGCAATCCCGAGCGCGTGTTCACGCGCGATCAGCTGCTCGATCTCGTGTGGGGCAGCGATCGCGACGTCGGCCCGGGCGCGGTGGAAACGTACGTTTCGTATTTGCGCGCGAAGATCGACGCGAATTTCGAGCCGAAACTCATTCGCACGATCCGGGGAGCCGGCTACGCCCTCCGCTCCCATTGAAGCCTTTTCCGCGCTCGCGCGGAGGCTGACCGGCTGGTATGTCTTCGTCGCTGTGTCGTCGGTTGCGGTGCTGCTGACGGCTGTCGGCGTCATCGGTCTGCTCCTCTTCGCGCACGAAGTCAACGCCTCGATTTCGCTGGCGGGTATCAATGCCAAAGCGTTCGCCGCACGCGCGGCGCAACGGTATCCGCCCTTCGTGGAAGCGGCGTATGAGTTCGAGAACCGCGAAGTGCACGAAGGCATGCACACGTTCGCCGCGCTGCCGCGCACGCCGCGCCCGCGTCCCGGTGCCCCGGCCGTGCCGCCCGCGCCGGGCCGAACCGCTCCGCTCAACGAGACCGCCGTGATCGACGGCGTTGTCCGGCACGGCATCGGGCCGCGCGCGCGTTACGAGGGAAGCCGTTTCGGCTACGCGATAGCAACGCTCTTCGGCGTGCGCGTGCCGCCGCCGCAGCCGTTCCTCAATGGCTTCATTTCGTTCAGTCCCGATCCCGCGCTCTTCCAGAACGTCGCGCTCATCGTCATCGCAGCGGTGCTGCTGGGCGCAATCGCCGTCGGGCTGGTGGCGTACTTCATCGGCCGGTTCATCACGCAGCAGGCGATTCAGCCGCTGGTCGATGTCACCGAAGCCTTGCAGCGTTTCGCCGCGCGCGACTTCCGCCCGCAATCGATCACGCTCGCGCGCCGCAGTGATTTCGACGTCCTCGCGCACGCGTACAACGCCGCTTCGGAACAAGTCTCGACGGCGTTTGCCGAACGCGAAGCGGCCGAAGCGCAGATGCGCCAGTTCGTCGCCGACGCGGGCCACGAATTGCGCACGCCGCTCACGATCGTCTTGGGCTACATCGACCTCCTGCGGCGCCGGGTGAGCGATGCCGACGAGCGCTCGAAGTTCATTTTCTCCTCGATCGCCTCCGAAGGACGGCGCATGCGCACGCTCGTCGACAACCTCGTGCTGCTGGCGAAGCTCGAGGGCGAAGACACGCGCTTGTTCGAGCCGTTCGACGTGGGCGAGCTGATCGCGGAGATCGTCGATGTGCGGCGCGAACTCGCACCGTCGGTGCAATTCGAGATCGAAACCCACACGGCCGCGACGGCGATCGCCGACCGCGACGAAGTGTACGAGGCGCTGGCTAACATCATCGACAACGCGATCAAGTATGCGCCGGGCTCGTCGATTCGCGTCGAGAGTAAGCTGCCGCACGACGGCATCGTCGAAATCGCGATCGCCGATGAGGGTCCGGGAATTCCGCCCGAAGATCGTGAAGCGATCTTCGAGCGGTTCTTTCGCGGCGCGAGCCGCGGCGAGGTTGAAGGCAGCGGTCTCGGTCTCGCAATCGCCAAGCGCGCGATCGAACGCGCCGGCGGTACGCTGCGGCTCGATACATCGCTAACGCGCGGAACGCGCTTCGTGATCGCGCTGCGCGCGGAGCGAGCCCTAGCCCGTCTCTGAGGAACGGTTCTCGCTGCGCCCGAGCGTCACCATCTCACGCATCCGCGGATGATCGCTCTTTTGCCGTACCATCCACGATTCGAACGCGATCACCGGTAACCCCGTGCGGAAGAGCCAGTAGTAACAGCTGAGGTCGCCGAGATAGGCGAAGCGTTTCTTCGCATCGGCGTAGAGCGCGTCGTACGACGGAAACGATTTCGCGTACGCGGCGACGTCGCCGTACTCGGCGACGAGCGCCTGCAGCGCGCGCGCGTTGGCGATCGTGCCCACGATCTTCGAACGTGAATGCACGATGCCGTCTTCGGTCATCAGCCGTTCGACGTCGTAGTCGCCGTATGCGGCAACCGCAGCGATCGCGAAGTTGCCGAAGGCGGCCCGGAACGTTTCCCAGCGCGACTCGATGAATGCCCAACTGAGCCCGGCTTGGAAGATCGCGCGCGTCATCACCTCGAGATGATCGTCAAGCGTCGGCGCGGGGATGACGCGCGGGATCTTCTCGGGCGGGGTGGCTTTGCCGGCGCGCAACGGCGGTGCGGTCTTCGGGGTTTTCTTCGGCATCGTGCTGTATAGTGTCGCATGAGCAAGACGTGGGTCCTGGTGGCAGCGATCCTCGGCTCGAGCATGAGTTTCATCGACGGATCCGCGGTCAACGTTGCGCTGCCGATCATGCAGCGCGAACTGGTCGCAACCACGGGCCAGATGCAGTGGGTGATCGAGGCCTACGCGCTCTTTCTCTCGGCCTTGATCCTCGTCGGCGGGTCGCTGGGCGATCTCTTCGGCCGCCGCAAGCTCTTTGTCATCGGCATTGCGATCTTCGCCATGGCGTCGGTGGCCTGCGCGGTCGCGCCGGGTATCATCGTGCTGATCGTGGCGCGTTCGGTGCAAGGTATCGGCGCCGCCCTCGCGGTGCCGGAATCGCTCGCGCTGATCAGCGTCACGTTCACCGGTGCCGAGCGCGGCAAGGCGATCGGCACGTGGTCGGGCTTCGCCTCGCTCACCGGCGCCGCGGGGCCGGTCATCGGCGGCTACCTCGCGCAGACGGCATCGTGGCGCTGGGTGTTCTTGATCAACGTACCGCTTGCGATCCTCGTGCTCGCGATCGCGATCCTGCGCGTGCCGGAGAGCCGCGACGAGCAGGCGGCACGTGAGATCGATTGGACCGGCGCGCTGCTCGCGACGGTGGGTCTCGGAGCGCTCGTGTACGGCCTCATCCGCGTCCAGCTCGCCGACGGCCGCATCGACGGCACCGCGTTCATCGTCGTGGGACTGATGGTGCTCGGGTTCTTCGTGGTCGCCGAACGGCGCGCGAAACACCCGATGATGCCGCTCTCGATGTTTTCCGCGTCGCGCGTCTTTACGATCGCGAACCTCTACACGTTCGCGCTCTACCTCGCACTCGGCGGCAGCCTGTATTTCTTTCCGTATCTGCTCATCGACGTGCAAGGCTACTCGCCGACGGCCGCCGGCGCGACGTTCTTGCCGTTCGTGATCCTGCAGTTCGGGTGCTCGCGCTGGTCCGGCGGTCTCGTGCAGCGGCTCGGCGCGCGCACGCCGCTCGTGGCCGGCGCCGCGCTGGCCGGCTGCGCGTACGTGTTGTACTCGCTGCCCGGCATCGGCGGCGGCACGTACTGGACGACGTATTTCCCGGCGGTGCTCGTGCTTGGGTTGGGCGCCGTGTTTTTCATTGCGCCGCTCACGACGACCGTGTTCGACTCATCCGATCCGCAGCTGAGCGGCCTGGCTTCGGGCATCAACAACGCCGTCGCGCGCTCGGCCGGTCTGATCGCGATCGCGCTTTTCGGCGTCATCTTCGCGGGTGTGTTTTCCGCCGGCTTCGATGCGCGTTTGCGGCAGGCGCATATCTCGGCGGAGACGCGCACGCTCGCGAATGCCGAGCGCGCGAGATTTGCTGCCGGCACCGTTCCGCCCGACGTGCCGGCCGCCGACCGGCCTGCCGTGAGCGTCGCGGTGAAGGAGAGCTACCTCGCCGGTTTCCGCAGCGTTCAGTACACCTCGGCGCTGGTCGCATTCTGCGCTGCGATCGTCGCCTTCTTCGCCCTGCCGAGCCGCTTACGGGAGCATAGCAATGCCTGACGGCCTAGACGACATTCCGGTGCCGCAACTCGAGTTTGTGTTCGAGAGCGTGAGCCCATTGACCGGGCGCAATTGGACCGGCACGTATCCGAAGGGCCTGCGCGGCTGGTCGGAGGGCGAGTTCGGCGTCGGCACGTTCGAAGGACCGGCGATCCGCGGGCGCATTTGGAGCGGCGGTGATTGGCCGTATCGCACCGATGCGTTCACCGAGTTCGATTCGCGGTCGTTTCTTGAAACCGACGACGGCTATTTCATTTACTTGCAGAATCGCGGCAAGCTCTTCGCGACCAAAGAATTGCGCGCGAAGCTCGCGGCAGAGATCCCGGTCGATCCGTCCGAGTACTATTTTCGCGCGACGCCGGTCTTTGATGCGCCGCCCGATAGCCCGTACGCCTGGATGTCGCGCACGATGTTCGTCGCCGTCGCGTCGCGCCGGTACGACATGTCGGTGCAGCAGCGCATCTTCCGGATTCTCTGATGGAGATCAGCCGCGCGACCCTCAGCGCGCTCGTCCCGAAACTGGAGTACGCCTTCGACCTGCGCCCGCAATTCGCTGTGAGCCGTCCGGCCGGCACGTTTGCGAAGGGCGGCCGGGAGTTCGCGAAGATCGCCGGCGGCACCGTGGACGGACCGCTGCTGCAAGGCGAGCTGATCGGCGGCGCCAGCTTTCCGCTACGGCTGCAAGGCGACCTCGAGTACCTCGAGTTCGACGAGCGCATGCTCATTCGCACCGCCGACGGCGCTACGATCTACGTGCAGAACCGCGGGACGCTCGTCGCAACGCCGGCCGAGTATTATCATCGCGGCACCCCGGTTTTCGACGCTCCGGTCGATGGCCCGCACGACTGGCTCAACCACCACATGTTCGTAGCCAGCGGCGGCCGCCGGCTCGACGGCTCGGGGCACATGCGGGTTTTTGTCGTCCGCTAGCCCGGGTGGCCGCTCGGGCTATTCAGCGAACGAAGCTGTTGAACGGCAGGGGACGCGTTGACGGTACTCGCCTGGCTTGATATAATCCCCAGGTTCGGCCCACCGACGGTGAGGCCGCTTTCGTGTGTTTTTCGAGGATAGGCGTGCCGACAATCTCTCAACTGGTCCGTAAGGGCCGCGAAAAGATCCAAAAAAAGGTGAAAACCCCGGCCTTCCGCGTCGTTTCGACCGGACCGAAACCGGGTCACCCGGATCTGCCCAATCGGACGTTTGAGGTCGCCGGCAACCCCCAGCGGCGCGGCGTCTGCACTCAAGTGAAGACGATCACCCCGAAGAAGCCGAACTCGGCGCTCCGGAAAGTCGCCCGCGTCCGCCTCACCAACGGTGAGGAAGTGACCGCGTACATCCCCGGAATTGGGCACAACCTCCAAGAGCATTCCGTTGTTTTGATCCGGGGCGGTCGCGTCAAGGATCTCCCCGGCGTGCGCTACCACATCATTCGCGGCACGCTCGACACCTCGGGCGCCGCCAACCGCAAGCAAGGCCGCTCGAAGTACGGCGCCAAGCGCAACGCCAAACCCACCGGTAAGAAGTAAGGACGCTCTAGAGACATGCCGCGTAAAGGTCCGGTCCCGAAACGACCGATTCTCCCCGATCCGAAGTTCAACTCGAAAGTGCTCTCGCGCTTCATCAATAAGGTGATGCTCCAGGGCAAGAAGAGCGTTGCGGAGCGCATCTGCTACAGCGCGCTCGAGATCGTCGAGACGAAGTCGGGTCGCGATCCGATGGATATCTTCACCCAAGCGCTCGGTAACGCGATGCCGCTGGTCGAAGTTCGTCCGCGGCGCGTCGGCGGTGCCACCTACCAGGTTCCGATGGAGGTCCGTCCGGACCGCCGTCAGGCCATGGCGATGCGCTGGCTGATCAACTACGCCCGTGCCCGGCCCGGTCACTCGATGGAAGAAAAGCTCGCGGCCGAATTGATGGACGCAGCCAACAACCTCGGCGCTTCGATCAAGAAGCGCGAAGATACGCACAAAATGGCGGAAGCTAACAAAGCCTTCGCCCACTACCGCTGGTAATTGTAACCCTCTAACATCATGGCACTCAACCGCGAACATCTCCTCGAAAACACCCGCAACATCGGGATTGCTGCGCATATTGACGCCGGTAAAACGACGGCAACGGAGCGCATTCTGTTCTATACCGGCCGCACGCACAAGATCGGCGAAGTCCATGACGGTGCGGCGACGATGGACTGGATGGTCCAGGAACAGGAACGCGGCATCACGATCACCTCGGCCGCAACGGCGTGCACGTGGCGCGATACGCGTATCAATATTATTGACACGCCAGGCCACGTGGACTTCACCGTTGAGGTAGAGCGCTCGCTGCGCGTGCTCGACGGACTCGTTGCGTTGTTCGACTCGGTTGCCGCCGTGCAGCCGCAGTCCGAGACGGTGTGGCGCCAAGCCAACAAGTACAAAGTGCCGCGGATCATCTTCGTCAACAAGATGGACCGCATGGGCGCCGATTTCTTCAATTGCGTCGCCAAAGTCCGCGAGCGCCTCGGCGCGAAAGCGGTCCCGATTCAGGTGCCGATCGGCGCCGAAGCCGACTTCCTCGGCGTCGTCGATCTGTTCACCATGAAGAAGATCGTCTATACCGACGATGCCGGTTCGGTCATGGAGATCGACGAGAGCCCGACGGGCGAACTGCTCGAGACGGCGCAGAAGTGGCGTCACGAACTGGTTGAAGCGATCGCCGAACACGACGACGAGCTGCTCGAGATGTTCTTTGAAGGCAAAGAGATCCCGATCGACCGCCTCAAGAAGGCGCTGCGCAAGGCGACGATCGCCGGCGACGTGCTGCCGATGCTCTGCGGTTCGGCGTTCAAGAACAAGGGCGTGCAGCCGTTGCTCGACGCCGTCGTCGACTTTCTGCCCTCGCCGCTCGAAGCCAAAGTCATCACCGGCAAGGACCCCAAAGACGATTCCGACATCACGCGCAAGGCCGATGACAATCAGCCCTTCGCCGCGCTGGCGTTCAAGATCGCGACCGATCCCTACGGCAACCTGACGTACTTCCGCGTCTATTCCGGCGTACTCGAAAAAGGCTCGTACGTGTACAACGCGCGCAGCCAGAAAAAAGAGCGCATCGGCCGCATCCTGCGGATGCACGCCAACCATCGCGAAGATATCGACGCGATCGGCGCGGGCGACATCGCGGCGGCCGTCGGCATGACCGACACGCGCACCGGCGACACGCTGTGCGACGAAAAAGATCCCATCCTGCTCGAGAACATCGTGTTCCCGGAGCCCGTCATCTTCCAGGCCATCGAGCCGAAGACCAAGGGCGATCAGGACAAGCTCGGCATCGCCCTCTCGCGCCTCGCGCAA